>Ga0302269_1000005_pt1 | contig 113790 bp, 94 predicted proteins | sample III_Bog_E2_2_FD_194560 | JGI IMG/M metagenome (GOLD analysis project Ga0302269, IMG submission 194560) | Peat permafrost microbial communities from Stordalen Mire near Abisko, Sweden - III_Bog_E2_2 | ecosystem: Environmental > Terrestrial > Soil > Wetlands > Peat | place: Sweden: Abisko...
CCAGCACATCCAGCAACTTCATCGTGTGCGGATCGTTCGGCCCATCATCGTAAGTCAGCGCAATCTGCTTGCTTCCCCGCATCCCGCCAGCAAACGTACGCCCGTACCACTGCCCCGTCGGGGCCATGGACTGATATCCAACAGCCGAAGCAGCCGCCGCGGCCGTCAATCCAGTTCCAATTAGGGCGGGAAGCATAGAAGAGATTCTAGCTGGTCGTGAATTATCGAGTCGTTAGCCGCCAGTTCCCCGGGGATTTGCAGCCGACTGCGCCCTCAAAATCGGCCCTTTCGAGCCGCGCCCATCACCACCTCACGTGACCGCCATCACAACATAATGCCCCCGTTCCGGTGTACTTATGCTTGGCTAAGGGCCGATCGGTCCCGGCGACGCCGTTCCTGATTCCGCGTATGATCGCTGGCGATACGGCGCAGCGGCACGCAGGTCACAGGAATATCGAGGAGTTTCTATGCCCGAGCAACAACTTTCCAAAGACGCAAAGATGGCCATGATTTCCCAGTTCCTGGGATTCATGCTGGATGCCTATGACATGGCGCTGGTCCTGATCATGGCTCCAATTTTGGTAAAGGTTTTCATTTCACCCAAAGGCAGCGCCGCCTGGCAATACATCGTGATCGTGTTTACGTACTCCATCACCATGGCGGCCCGGCCCATCGGTTCGGCAATCTTCGGGCGCTACGCCGACAAAATTGGCCGCCGGTTCCTCCTCGTCTTCACCATCGGAGGCGTGGGCGTGATGTCCATCCTCGGAGGCTTCTTACCCACCTACGCCAAGGTCGGCGTCTGGTCCTACGTCTTATTCTGTTCGCTGCGTTTGATGATGGGCATTTTCTTCGGCGGCGAATATGCCGTCGGGCACACCTTCGCCATCGAATATGCTCCGCAAAAACGGCGCGGCGCGATTGGCGGTTTCATTCAATCGGGATTCCCCCTCGGCTACGTGCTGGGCTCGCTGGTGTTCGCTCTCGTTTCCTATCTGACCACCAAGGAAACCATGCTCGCGTATGGCTGGCGAATCGTTTTCATGACCGGCGTCATTCCCGTCTTTGTCGCGCTTTATATCCGGAACAATCTGCACGAGTCACCCGAATTCGAAAAGACCAAAGCTCTGGGCAAGATCGAGAAATCTCCTTTCCTGAGCCTGTTCAAGCCTCCGCAAGTGTGGGACTTCTTCCAGGTCTTTTTCTTCATGACGGGACTGTTCCTCACCGACTACTCGGTCTATGGATTCCTTCCCAACATCCTGACCCTGAAAGGACGCGGTTTCGACACTACGACCTATAGCTTGATTTATGGTTTCGCGCTCTTCATGGCATTCCTCGGTTACAACTTCTACGGATGGCTCTCGGACCGCACCGGCAGAAAAATCCTCACGCAGTGGTATTGCGCTTTTCTCGTCGTGTTCGGAATCCCCGTCTTCTACGTTCTCTATCATGCCGCCATCGCGCGCAATCTTTGGATGGCCGTCCTTGGCACTGTCATGGCAGCCATGCTCAAGTTGGCCTGGGGAGTCGTTCCCGCCTATCTCTGCGAGCGTTTCCCCACCCGCCGCCGCGCCGCCGGTGTCGGTTTTGGCTACTCCTCGGGAGCCCTGCTGGGCGCATGGTTCAGCGCCTACGTATGGTGGGCTCACAAGATCCCGTTTATCGCTAAGATCGAGGGGCAGGACTTATGGCTGTCGCCCTCCGTCGTTCTGACTGTCGGCGCGATCATGACCTTCATCAGCCTGTATTTCTCTCCTGAGACCAAGGACCTACAACTCGATGAAGTGGGAGAAAAGGAGCGCGCCTCCGACCGCGCCAAGGAAGCGGCTGCCAGACAGTTGCGCGCAAGTTAGCTAACTCTGTATTCGAAGCTCCATCGTTGATGCCAAGCGCCACGGCTTGATCCGTGGCGTTTCGCTTTCCATCGCAGCATTACCTGACGGCCCCCTCTTGCGTTATAGTGATCGAGCCGTAGCGATCCAATCAAATGAACCCCTTTCGATTTTCATTTTCCCTGCTGATTTTGTGGCTGGCCGCGAGCGTCGCGTACGCCGCTTCTTTCCAATACCTGCGCATCGGAAACAAGAACGACGTCCAAACCACGCCCTCTGCCGGAGTTGCCATGATGGGCGGCGGCAGCGATATCGACGAAGCGTTTCGCTGGCTCTGCCAGAAGGCTAACGGCGGCGACTTCCTGATCCTGACCGCGAGCGGCGACGACGCCTACAACCCCTACATCAACGGATTGTGCAAGCTGAATTCAGTTGCCACGCTCAGCATCCCCGATCGGCAAGCTGCCCGCGATCCCAAGGTGGCGGAGATTATTCGCCACGCGGAAGCGATCTTCATCACCGGCGGCGATCAGGCGGACTACATCCATGGCTGGAAGGGAACGCCGGTCGAGGACGCGATCAACGCGAACATCGCCGCCGGCAAGCCGATCGGCGGCACCAGCGCCGGTTTGGCCATCCTCGGGGAGTTTGTCTACGGCGCTCTCGGCGACAAGCCCGACGACAAGGACCTCGCCTCCACCGACGTCCTTCCCAATCCCTATTTTGATCGCGTAACCCTGATTCGAGGATTTCTGAAAAATCCTTTACTTGGAAACCTCCTCACCGATTCGCATTTCGCGAAGCGCGATCGCATGGGCCGCACCCTCGGTTTCCTGGCTCGCATTATGCAAGATGGATGGTCGAAGTCTCCGCGGGAAGTGGCCATCGACGAAAAGTCGGCCGTGCTCGTCGAACCGGACGGAAACGGAACGGTAGTAGGAACAGGCAAAGGCGTATATTTTCTTCGCCCCACGCTCAGCCCCGAGGTTTGCAAACCCGGTCAGCCCCTCACGTTCCGAAAAATCAGCGTCTACCGAGCGCCGGCCGGTGCGCACTTCAATCTCACCTCATGGACGGGCGACGGCGGAACCGCGTATTCTCTCTCCGTTGAAAAAGGGAAAATCGCCAGCACGCAGGCAAACCAATCGATCTATTGATGATGATGAAGTCCCGCGGTTTCCCCCGTGTACCTCCGTGGACCCTGTGGTTTAAGCTTTTGGCGGCAGGAATTGAACACTCGAAAGATCCGCCCCGCTCAGGAGGCTAGTCCAAACATGGCCGATGTCGAAACCGAAGTCGAGACCAAGTCTCTTCCCGAAAGCGCGTACCAACCGCTGAAGCCGGGCGAATCCTACCCACCGATTGTGCCCGCGTCGGCGCATATGCCGGAACTCACGCCGCGATCCATCGCCTGGGGCATCGCGCTCTGCATTATTTTCACTGTCGCCTCCGCGTATTCCGGATTGAAGGTCGGCCAGGTCATGGAATCGGCCATCCCGATTTCGATTCTGGCAATCGGCATGGCCCGTCTCTATCCGCGCCGCTCGACCCTTCTCGAAAACGTAATCATCACCGGCATCGGCGGTGTCGCCGGATCGGTGGTCGCCGGCGCGGTGTTCACGGTTCCCGCGTTATACATTCTGAATCTCGACCCTCATCCCGTGGAGACCATCTTCATCTGCCTGGCCGGAGGATGTCTGGGCGTTCTCTTCCTGATTCCCCTGCGGCGCTACTTCGTGCGCGACATGCACGGCCTGCTTCCCTACCCCGAAGCCACTGCCATCGCCGAAGTCTTGGTCACAGGCGAGAAAGGCGGATCGCAAGCCAAGTTGCTCCTGCAGGCGACATTGATCGCCGGCGTTTATGACTTGTTCGTAACCACGTTTCAGGTGTGGAAAGAGTTCGTCGACTTTCAATTCGTGCCTTTGTTGCGAACCTTGAACGAGCGCGCCCGCATGGTCTTAAGCTTCGACGCCATCGGCTTCATTCTGGGACTGGGCTACGTGATGGGCCTGCGCAGTTCCCTCATTCTTTGCGCCGGTGGAGTTCTCTCCAATCTCGTGCTGGTCCCGTTGATCTGGTTCATCGGCAACCATCTCGATCACGCCGTCTATCCCGCAACCATTCCGATTTCGCACATGACAGCAGTGCAGATCTACCGCAGCTACGTTCGCTTCATCGGCGTCGGAGCGATCGCCACCGCAGGCATATTCGGCATCGTCCGGTCGTTGCGCATCGTCGCCGGTTCTTTTGGTATCGCGCTTCGCGTATTCCGCAAGAGCGAAGCGGCGACCCAGGAACGCACCGATCGCGACATCCCTATGATTTCTATCTTCCTGGGCGTCGTCATCGGAGCCATCGGCGTCGCCATTCTCCTCGGGCATCTGGCGCCTTCCTGGACCGTGGTCGCAATCGGCCTCGCGCTCACGCTCGTCTTCTCGTTTTTCTTCACATCCGTGGCGGCCAATGCCATTGCCACCACCGCCCGCAATCCGGTCTCCGGAATGACCATGCTTACCATTATTATTTCCTGCGCCGTCCTGTTGCGATTCGGACTGTCCGGCACAACCGGCATGTTCTTCGTGATGGCGATTGCAGGCATGGTGTGCACCGCGCTATCCGTCTCGGGACAAACCATCACTGACCTCAAAGTCGGCTACTGGCTGGGCTCGACTCCCTCCGCGCAGGAAAAAGTAAAATTCCTCGGCGTCATCGCCGCCGCCATCGCCGCTGGACTCACCATCGTTATGCTGGCTCGCACCTTCCAGTTCGGCGAGGCATTGCCCGGCGATCTGCGCCCCGTTTTGGCTTCGCCCCAAGCGTCGATCATGAAAGCGCTGGTCGAAGGCTTCATGAGCCATCAGCCCATCGCCTATCTGCTGTTCGGAGCAGGCGCCATGATTGCCTTGATCATGGAAATGCTGGGGCAACCCGCGCTGATTTTCGCCCTCGGAATGTACCTTCCGCTCGAATTGAACACACCCGCTCTGGTTGGCGGATTTATTTCGCATTTCTTAAACAAGCGCTCCGAAAATATCGGTGGCTCAACCGGCAAAACCATCCGCGAACGAGGCGTGATTATTGCCTCGGGACTGATGGCCGGTGGCGCGTTGGGAGGCGTTCTGGGCGCGGCGTTTCGCCTGATCCCCGGATACCGCGAGGATCTGATCAAAACGCCTTTCTACTCCAACGACGCCGTGTCACAATCCGTTTCAGCGCTGCTTTTTGTTGGCTTGTGTCTGTACGTATGGTTTGGCTCGTTGAAAAACGTTTCCACGGAATAGAACAACTAGGGACGCTCTGATTAAGTCCCTGCGAGCCCTCCGTGCACCCCGTGTACCCTGTGGTTTATGCTTTCTGCCGACACTGAATCGGAGTTTCCCTAGAGGAGAAACAATGGACGCGCTGGCAAAATTTGTCGCAGATGCAGTTCTCGGCGTCGACACACTGTGGGGTGGCGACGTCATGTGCGCCTCCGGCACGGGACGATTCATCGCCGACTCGTGGTTCTCCGACGAGCCGCTGCCCGCTGCCTACACCGTCCCGGCCGCCGCGCGGGTCCGCGAGTCCGGCGGCGTCTGTGACAAGAAAGTAGATCGCCAAGCCGTGGACGACTACCTGCGTCAAGTCGATCTCCCGCAAGCCATCGCCGGAATTCGCGCCGAAGCCAGGAAGTCCGGCGGCATGCGCGGCGAATATCTGCAAGGCTTGGCGCTATGTCTGGAAACGATGTGGGACCTTGCCATGGAAGTGCTCGGCAAAGGCAAGCCCGTTCCCTACGAGCGTTGTGTTGAGTCCTCGACCGGCCGCCCTCCAGAGCCGTCGCGCCCGGAAGCTAAGCGCGAGCGCGTAACCGAACTGCTGGACCGCGCCGGTTACTCAACCACGAGTTCCGCCGGCCTTCTCGGAGCCGTCGATGCCTGGCGGCGCGATCGCGTGGTCCCGATGGCTTCGGTCCGCGCCCTCGGGGCCGCCGTGATCGCCCACTTTGACCGCCTCAGCGCCGCCAACCTGTTGCCTTATCTGCCCAAGGAGCTCGCGCCCATACCGCGGGCCAACATTGAATTCCTGCCCATCAAGGACGCCTGGTTTTCGGGTTCGATGAACTACCTGGGTCGCGCCCGCAACGCGGACGGCAGTCCGCAGTACGAAGCCGCCTACGAAATCAACGCCAGTTTGCAAATCTCCGTGCCGGAGTTCGAGCAACTCGTAAGCCACGAAGTCGTGCCGGGCCACGTCACCACCTTTGCGTACTTACAGAGTCTCTATGCTCGCAGAAAAGCCGGCTTCGAAGCCTCGGTCTTGACCATGAACACCCGCGCCGCCACCCTGTTCGAGGGCATCGCGAACAACGCCATTCTCATCGCCCACGGCGTAACTGAAATCGAGCAACTCCCAGACGAAGACTTGCAAATCGGCGTGCTGCTGGCTCTATTGCAGGATGACGCCAAGAATCAGTCTTCCTACCTAACCTGGGGAGAAAAAGTCGAGCGCGAAAAAGTCGCGGCCACCCTTCGCCGCGATTTCATGGTCACCGAAGAACGCGCCGACAAGCTCTCCGGGGCATGGGGTCAACATCCCCTGCTTGGAAGAATGTATCTTCCCGCGTATCGAGCGGGAACCGACCGAGTCGCGCAATTGCGCCGCATTCATCCGCCGGATCGCATCCTGCCCGCAATCTACGGCTGCTCTGGGCTAGTCGATATCGTAACCATCGACGCGATGCTGGAACAAAAATAGCTCAGGGCGCAGACCGCTTAGCATCCGCGAGCGCCGTGATCTGCCCCTTGGTCGCGCGCAAATAGTCGGCGGGCGCGATCAGAATCTGCAATCCGCGCACGCCCGCCGAAATCGAAACCAGATCGAATAGCTCGATGGTCTCGTCCACATAAACGGGAAAGTCGCGCTTGGCTGCCAGCGCTGTCACGCCGCCGCGAATGTAGCCGGTAAGCCCTTGCAGTTCCTTCACCGGGACAAGCTGGATCTTTCTTTCTCCCGCGGCGGCCGCCAGCGCCTTCAGGTTGACTTCCTGATCGCCAGGAATGATCGCCATGCAAATTCCGTTCCGATCGCCGCGCGCCACCAGCGTCTTGAAAACTCGCTCTGCCGGCAAGCCGATCTTGGCCGCCACCGTTTCCGCCGCCAGGTCATTGGGATCGACCTCATACTCCCGCAGTTCGTAGCCGATTCCCATCCGATCCAGCAGCCGCGCCGCATTTGTCTTTTGAACGCCGGTTTTCGGCGTCGATGTTTTCTGAGCCGTTTTCACGTTGTATAGTGTCCAATAATCCTGTCTGCCATTTTACGAGGAGGTCTATCGTGCGTCTGCTTCTCCATTGGATTCTAAGCGCTCTGGCCGTGTGGATCGTCGCCCACGTCGTACCCGGCATCGGCGTAAGCGGCCCCGTGGCGGCCCTGATCGCCGCTGCGGTCATCGGTCTAGTCAACGCAACCCTGGGATTGCTGCTCAAGATCCTCACCTTCCCGCTGACGCTCCTCACGCTTGGCTTGTTCTGGTTCGTAATCAACGCACTCATGCTGGAGCTGGCGTCGGCCCTGGTCCGCGGATTCTACGTGCACGGCTTCGAGGCCGCTTTTCTTGGCGCCATCGTGCTAAGCGTAGTGAGTTCGCTGTTGCAATGGCTCTTCATGCCCAGCCGCAAGCAACACTAAGAAAGAACTGATTAAGTCTCTGGGGGCCTCCGTGCACCTCCGTGTACCCCGTGGTTTATGCTTTCTGCCGACACCGAATCGGAGTATGCCTAAGAAGAGTATTCGATCCGCCCGCGCACTTCCGTAAAAACCCTCTGCACCTGCGCCTCGGTCGCCTCCAGCGTCCCCGAGTTGTCGATCGCAAAATCGGCGGCTTTGATCTTCTCTTCGTCGGGAATCTGCGCCGCCATCCGCCGCGTTACTTCCGCACGAGCCGCCTCTTCCGTGATTCCAAGCCGTCGGGCAAACCGCTGAACGCGTTGTTCGGAATGGCAGGTCACGACGATCAGCCGATCAAAGCGGCCAGCCGCTCGCGCCTCGAGAATCAGCGCCGCTTCGACAATCGCGATGGCGTTCGGATCGCGCTGCCCGATCTCTTCCATCCACTCATTTTCGTGCGCGATCACGGCCGGATGGACAATCTCGTTGAGTTCCTTCACCCGGGGCAGGGCGCCGCCGGGCGATCCGAACGCCAGTTCCGCCAGGCGAGCTCGGTTGATGCTCCCGTCGGCATTCAGAATCTCGCGCCCAAATCGACGGATGACCTCGTCATAAACCGCGCGGCCGGGCTCCATGAGCCAGTGCGCGACCGCATCGGATTGGATCAGATGCGCGCCGCGTTTGACAAACATTTCGCCCACGGCCGATTTGCCGCTCGCGATGCCGCCAGTAAGGCCGAGTCTGAGCAAAAGCCTGCGTCCCTCGACGAAACACTTTCTGCGGTCAAAAGGTCAGGCTGCGGAAGAAGAACCCACCTCTGCAATCTGACCTCTTACCTCTGACCTTTATATCCCGCGCCGCAACATCGCCGCCTTCACGGTGTTCGCCATCAGCATGGCAATGGTCAACGGCCCGACTCCGCCCGGAACTGGCGTAATCGCTCCCGCGATTTCAGCGACCTCGGGATGAACGTCCCCCACCAGGGTCGATCCCTTCGCCAAGAATGTCTCTTCGCGCTTTTTATTTCCAGCTTTGTTTCCGGGGAAGAAGCGGTCAAACTCACTCCGGTCGGTGATCCGGTTGATGCCAACATCGATCACGGTCGCTCCCGGCTTCACGTAGTCGCGAGTAACCATGCCAGCCCGGCCAATCGCAGCCACCAGAATATCGGCGCGCCGGCAAACTCCGGGCAGATCGCGCGTCTTTGAGTGGCAGACGGTGACCGTGGCGTTCTGATTCAGCAGCAGCATAGCAACTGGCTTGCCGACAATGTCGCTGCGCCCAACCACCACGACTTCCTGCCCCGCAACCGGAATCCCGCCACGCTTCAGAATCTCCATCACGCCCGCCGGAGTGCACGGCACAAGTCCCGGACGCTGCGTCGAAAGGTACCCCACGTTCATGGGATGGAATCCGTCGACATCCTTCGCGGGATCCACGGCCAGCAGAACTTTCTTTGCATCGACGTGCGCCGGCAGGGGCAACTGCACCAGGATGCCGTCGATCTCATCCCGCCGGTTCAGGTCGGCGATCAGCGCCAGCAGCTCATCGGTGGTCGTGGTCTCAGGCAACGCATGCTGTTCGCTGTAGAGCCCGACTTCCTGCGAACTCTTTACCTTGCCGCGTACGTACACTTCCGACGCGGGGTTGTGTCCCACCAGCACCACCGCGAGCCCAGGACGCACCCCCGACAACGCCAACGCTTTCGCCTGCGCGGCAACTTCCGCGCGGATCTCACCCGCTATCTTCGTACCGTCAAGAATCCTGGCTGCCATCGAACCTCGTTGCGAATTAGGATAAGACATGCGATGAATTGAAGAGCGATTCTATCGCATCGCACTCCGCTGCGTTTCCCCGGTGTCCCCTGCGTAAAGAACTTGCCCGCTGAGGTCCCCGCACCCGGCGAGTGCAGGATTACAATAAGGACTCCATGATCTCCCCCGATCTTCTCGCCATGCTGGTTTGCCCGGATTGCAAGCAACCGGTCGCGCTAAACGCGAATGGGCAAAGCTTGAAATGCGCCGTCTGTCGCCGTGTTTACCCCATTCAGGACGACATACCGATCATGCTGCTGGACGCCGCCACCGTGGACCCAGCCTGACCCACAATCGTCAAAGTGCAGTTTTATTCCCATCGCGAAACGACATTTAGTGTCAATCTGACAACACATGTGGTCGTTGTGTTCCTCCTGCCTGCCCATGACTTCCCCGCAACCTTTTGCAAACTATTGGGTTTTAGTAGCTTGAGGTTCTGAAATGCCGCAGCTGACGGTGTACCAAAGTTACGGCATTGCGATTGCATGCAACTAAGCCGGTTGCCGATGAGTCTAATGGGGCAAGAACCGCTAGGGGGTCAAAGGTGAGAATGGCCATGAAAGAGAGATTTACGGTGACGGAACTCTGCGCTCTTCGAAACGACCTGATCCAGGGCGGCATGGTCGATTCCCGCGATGCAGCCGAGTTGCTCCAGGTGTTCTTGGCGGGCCGCGGCTACGGCGTTTCGCAAACCGCCGCCATCGACGCCGCCGGACGCGTCGAAATGGCCGGCTGTTCTCTCCCCGTGCTCGAGCGGGAACTGGAAGGCCTCGCGCTGGTCATGTAGTTCTGGCGCGCGGTGTCATCACGAATAGGCTTCATAGATACAACATGTAAAGACACAGCATGAAAACGACGTTCACGGGAAACTGATCGCGCTCAACTCAGCGATCGTCAGTTTCTCAGTACGAAGCGCCGGGCACAACTGCCCGGCCTTTTGTATTTGTCGGGTGCGCCCATCCTAACGTCACGCCCTTTGCGATGTTAGGGACTCTGACTAAGTCCCGGTTTACCCCGTGCACCCCTGTGTACCCTGTGGCTTACGCTTTCTGTCGCACTTAATCAGAGTTTCCTCGGGGTGGAATTCCACCGCCACATAAATCTCGGGCTTTGCCCGGCCGCCCTCTTAGAGCTTCTCAACCTCCTTCTGCAGCGCCCGAGCAATCTCCTCCGGATCGGCTTCCGGCGCAAACTGCATCGGCTTGCCAATGCGCACCCGAATTGTCCCGGGCGCGGCAAACCTCTTCCCCGCCTTCTTGAGCTCAAACAAGCCATCGATCCGCATCGGAAGCACGGGAATGCGCAGATTGTTGGCCAGCAGGCCAACTCCGGAGCGGAACGAGCTGAGACTGCCGTCTTGCGTGTGCTTTCCTTCGGGGAAGACGAGGACGCTGTAGCCACGATCGACGGCTTCTCCGGCGTAGGCAAAGCTTTTGCGGAACCCTGCCTGACGCGGCAGCGGAAACAAGTTCAGCAGCGCAACCCCAAGCGTCCACTGCACGCGGTCGTAGATCCGGCCGAACCATCCGCGATCCGGACCCGGCGAGCGCAACAATTCCAGCGCCTCGCCGCGGGTTGCGATGGCCAACTTGTGGCGAATACGCGCCGGCAGCGCCGCTTGAACAAAACTGAAATCGACATCGGAGATGTGATTCGAAATCACCAGCAGCGGCCCGCGCACGCCCCTTAGATTCTCGCGCCCGATGACCTGCGGCCGAGCTAGCAGAAACATCGCCGGTCGCGCCAGAAGATATTGCGACGCAAGACGCAGCCAAGTAGTCGGCCAGAATAAAGTCCAGCGCGGATAGTGGAATGCGGGAAAGCCTGTAAGTCGTGGGTCGTCAGTCGTTGGTCGTTCGAAGGGTTTGCCAACAACGAACGACTGCCGACTACAGACTGACCCGCCCAGCAACAGTTTTTCCAGATCGCCAACCGTGGCGGCATTCGCGAACATGGTTTCGAAATTGGTTTCGCTAAGGTCGATCTGATAGCGGTCCTCGAGCGCGCCCAGCAGTTCGACCCGTTCCAGCGAACTCAGCCCGAGGCTGCTTTCGAGATTCGCGTCCGGCGTCAGATTCTGGCCAGTGCGCCCGGTGATTCGCGTCAGCAATTCGGCCAGCGGACGCGTCGAACGAACACCCGCATCCGCTGCCGTCGCACGCCCCGCCAATGCCGCTTCGACCACATCTCGAATCGCATTCCGCCGCGGTTTCTGCGTGGAACTGCGAGGAAAATCATCGTCCGGCCAGACGAACCAGACGCGCATGCGCTGATACTCAGCCAGCGTTTCGTTGGCACGCCGCACGATCTCTTCGACCGAAGCGCCTCCCATCTCGCGATCACGCAAAATCAGCACCGCGCACGGTTCGGCATTGCCGCCGCGCTCCAGTCCCACGACGGCGCAATCCCGAACTTCGTTCTGACCTCGTAGCGCCGCCTCCAGGTCTTCGGGATAAATGTTCATACCCGCCGGCGTGACAATCACTTCTTTCTTGCGCCCCTTGAAAAAAAGATTGCCTTGCTCGTCGAGCGCGCCCAGGTCGCCCGTGCGATACCAGCCTTCGTCTTCAGTCCGGGCCACCGGTTGCAGTTCGCGTCCGTTCCAATAGCCACTCGCCACACCGCTGCCGCGCACCAGAATTTCGCCGCCCTCCGCCAGCTTGATTTCGCGCCCGGGCAGAACTTTGCCGATGGAGCCGCGGCTGGTGTGGAAAGGATGGTTCAAGCTGACGAGCGAAGTCGTCTCGGTCAATCCATAACCCTGAATCACGGCGTATCCCAGCCGATGCCAGAATTCCTCGGTCTCGCGATCCAGCGCCGCGCCGCCGCTGATCATGGCCCAGAACTTCCATCCAAACTGGCGGCGCACGTCGCGGAACGTCCACCACCGCCGCAGAAAGTGCTGGTTCGCGGCCTCGGCATAGCGCGTGGCAAATTTTTCGCGGCCGCCAGCGTCCTCCAGATCGCGTTCGATCTTCTGCTTCAAAGATTCGATCATGCGCGGCACCGCCACCAGCACGGAAACGCGTTCGCGACGAATCGTCGCCATCACTTCCCTTGGGTTGAAGGTGTTTTCGAACACGACCGTTCCGCCGAGCAACGGAGGCAGAAACATCCCCAGGAATTGGCCGAAGACGTGGCTCAGCGGCAGCAGGTTCAGAAAACGAATCGGATGCACCAGACGCTCGTACTTCAAATATTTCTTGATCTCGGTTTCAATCGGGACGAGGTTGCCGACCACGTTGGCATGGGTGAGCACCACTCCCTTGGGCTCGGCCGTGGTCCCCGACGTGAAAACGATTTCGAGCGTGTCGGAAGACTGAATTTCGCAGGGACGAAAGCGCTGCGCTGAGCGTCCGGCGACGAGGGCAGAAAGATCGGCGGGATCGACGGTCGGAACCCGTTCCGTCGCTATCCCATCGAAAACCGACGCCCGCTCCCGCGGACACAACACCAGCTTGGTTCGCACCTGCGCGCCGATGCGTCGCGCAAAATCGGGGCTGGCGGCATCGTCGACCGGAACCGCAATCGCCCCGCAAAGCGCGCACCCCAGAAACGCCGCGACCCACTCCGCGCAGTTCGCACTCCACAGCAGCACGGCATCGCCCTTGACGATGTTGCGCGCCTCGAGCTCGCGGGCAAACTGATACGCCAGTCCCGCGACACGCGAGTAGCTCCAACGCTCGTGCCGGTACCCTCGCGAAAACACATAGGCGCAATCGCGATCGTTGCCCCAGCGCTCGTAATCGTCCAGCGAATCCAGTAGACTTGCCCGCACACCCTGTTTAGTAGCACAATTCCCGCAACTTTACAGGGATAACTGTCACAGAACCGAAACCGTACGGCACCGGCAAGTGCCCGCTGCCGCGATCTGGGGATCGATGAATCAACTCTTTGCAACTCGCGCTATGGCGGTAACCATTGCAGTTCGCCTCGTTTTCGCGCTCGGTCTCTGCGGTCTGATCGCGTGCCAACCGCCCGCCTCCACCAACGGCACGAATCCAGCATCTTCCTCTTCCCTGGCCGAGCGGATCGAGAACCGCGCGGCCAATGGTCCCACCCGCGACCTCAGCCAGGACGAAGCCGCCGGCGGACACATTCTGCGCAAGCATGTGGGCCAGACCGACGATCAACTGCGTGAGCGCCTTCAGCATGAACGCCGCATCACCGGCGCTTCAACCTACACCGACCGCCCCGTCGCCGAGCACGCCGTGGGCGCGGCTATCGCGGCGTCGCAGGAACGCATCCAGCGCTGGCTAAGCCGCTCCGGCGGACGCCCCAACCTGGTGCTCGACTACGACAGCTCCACCCCGATCGGCCGCACCATCAATCGCGGCGAGAGCCAATCGCATCCCTGCTCGCATGCCCTGGTCGTACTAAAATATTCTCCACCCAATGACTACTACGTTTTGACCTCTTATCCGGAGTGCCGCTGATGACCTCGAAACCTGAAATCATCGCCGCCAATTTTCCCGCCTTGCACACATTTCTGCGGGGCTATTTTCATGAAGATGTCGCCGACGAGTACGGCACCCCTCCCGAGGCCGCCGACCAATTCTGCGAGGACGCCGAAACCGACGAGCGTATCCCCGTCGCCCGGGAATGGCAGCAACTCGCCGAATTGACCCACGCGCAGCCCGCTGCACTGAATGCGGCCTTGAAGAAACTAGGCAGCGCCATTCGCCTGAACGACGAGGAAATTCCGCAGGTTTCGGCGATCTTCGCGCGCTGCCTGGCAGTCAAACCGCCCCGCCGGCCGGCCGGCGAGTAAAGCGCTCGCCGTTCGTGCCGTTCCTCAGCCCCGATCGCGGGACGGTACGAAAGCCCTCCTAAATGCCCTCCAGCCCTGGGCTGGCGCGCCAATTCCGGGGCTACGGCGACAAACGTCTCTTTGTGATGTACGTTACAGCGTCCCGTGCCGGGCGCCCGATACCATTTGGTCTGCGGCTTTCATCCAGCGCCATATTCTCTGATTTGCTATCGTTTGAGGAGGTTTGAATGCCGACCGATACTTTGCCAATCGCCGATACTTTCAGGAGGGCTTCCATGCCTCAAGATACCTTGACCATCACCGATAACCGCACCGGCCATAACTACACGCTTCCCGTCGAAAACGGAACCATCCGCGCCATGGATCTGCGCAAGATCAAGACCGACCCCGAAGATTTCGGCTTGATGACCTATGACCCCGCCTTCATGAATACCGCCTCCTGCCGCAGCGCCATCACCTTCATTGACGGCGATAAGGGAATCCTGCGCTATCGCGGCTATCCCATCGACGTTCTCGCCCAGCACTGCACTTATCTCGAGGTCGCCTACCTGCTTCTGTTCGGCGAACTGCCCAACGCCAGTCAATTGAAGAGCTGGGTGGATGACATCACGCACCACACCATGCTCCATGAAACCACCAAGAAGTTCATGGAGGGCTTCCGCTACAATGCGCACCCGATGGCGATGCTGGTGAGCACGGTGGCGGCGCTGTCTACGATCTATCCGGATGCGAAGAACGTTCACGACCCCGCCAACCGGCTGCTGCAGATCAAGCGCCTGATTGGCAAGATGCCCTCCATCGCCGCCATGTCCTATCGTCACAATGTCGGGTTCCCCTACATCTATCCTGACAACGAACTCAGCTATCCCGAAAATTTCATGAATATGCTGTGGAAGATGGTCGAGCCGAAGTATCTCGCCAATCCGGTGATCGCGCGCGCTCTCGACATCCTCTTTATCCTGCACGCCGACCACGAGCAGAACTGCAGCACCAACGCCATGCGCGCCGTCGGCAGTTCGCAGAGCGACCCCTTTCTCGCCACCGCCGCCGCCGCCGCCGCTCTTTCCGGCCCCTTGCACGGCGGCGCCAACGAGGAAGTCCTGCACATGTTGGACGAGATCGGTTCCAAGGACAACGTCCCCGCCTACATCAAGAAGATCAAGGAAGGCAAAGGCAGGCTCATGGGCTTTGGCCACCGCGTCTACAAGAACTACGATCCCCGAGCCAAGATCATCAAGTGGGCCGCCGACCAGGTCTTCGAGGTCACCGGGCGCAATACCAAACTCGAAATCGCCCTCGAACTCGAACGCATCGCACTCGAAGACGACTACTTCGTCCAGCGCAAACTCTATCCCAATGTCGATTTCTACTCCGGCATCATGTACCAGGCAATGGGCTTCAAGCCGGAGATGTTTACCGTCCTGTTCGCCATTCCGCGCACCATCGGCTGGCTCGCGCAATGGCAGGAAATGCTGAACGACCCCGAGCAGAAGATCGCGCGTCCACGCCAGGTGTGGATCGGCCACGAAACGCGGGAGTTCACCCCGATCGAGAAGCGGAAGTAGAAGTTAGGTTGTGCTCATGTGGGGACGGGCGACTTCGCCCGTCCCTGTTTGCATCCGCTAACCGCCAGCAATCGCCCCGATGACAATCAACGGCTCCACTCCCGACGCAACCGCGTCCGGTAGCGGAGCGTCCGGAGGCTCGTGCGAAAGATCCTCCTCGCAGGCAAAGAACCTCAGAAACGCCCGCCGCTGCAACGTAACCTGGTCGCGGATCGTCCCGCGCAGCATCGGATAGCGAGCTTCGAGCGCGTCCAAAACCGCCCGCTGCGTGACCGTCCCCTCGACTTCGAGCTCCACTTCGTTGCCAACGTGGGCTAATGCTCGCAGATGTTGCGGGAGTAGGACTCGGATCATGTGTGTGCCTCACCCCAGCGTCTGCACCTCAACCAACAGCACCACCGGAAAATCGCGGAGACAGGCGCCCAGCTGTCTCCCGCATCCGCCGAGGCGTAGACTTGGCCGCCGCTCGTGTAGAAATACACGCCGTGCTTATCGAGTCAATCGTCACCGAAACGGATTTCGAACCGTCAGTTGCCGATCGATGATCTGTCCGTCCTGCAAATCCTCGGAATAAAGCGTTTTACACCCAGCCCCCAGGGCGGCCGACGCCACCAGCGCATCATAAATGCTATATCCGTATTTTTCTGCAATGGCCAGAGCCACTCTGTGCGTTTCGAGCGAGATTGAAACTGGCTTGGGGCACAGAACGCAAATGACGTCCAAGAACTCTTTGACATCTTTCCATGACATTCCAAGCTTGCGACGCGCCACCGAGACAAACTCGTTCAATGCTTGAACACTTACGATCCCGCCGCTTGCGAGCAGCGCCTCGGCTTTGGAAGTGCGGGAATCGTTCTTCGCCACCGCGTAGATCAACACGTTGGTATCGAAGAAATCCCTAGCGGGCATTCGCCTCTGCCCGGTCGAATACAAACCCGGCCGGCAAGGGACGACGCAATCGGCGTAAGCGGTCGAGGGCACGCTGGCGGCCGGGGTCGCGGCGCACTTCAAATTCTCGCAAGTTGGCGATCTTAATTTCGACTTGGTCGCCCTCTTTCAGGTTGAGAGCTTCCACAACCTCCGACGGCAGACGCACCGCGAGACTGTTACCCCACTTTGAGACTTGCATATGACTCCGATCACGAATTGATCTACATGGTTATTGTATATCTTTGCCCACGCGAAGACAATCTCTTGATTTTGAGGGGCAAGTTCACCCTAGCGTCTGCACCTCGACCGAAAGCACCGCCGGAAGATCGCGCACAATCGGCGCCCAGCTATCTCCCGCGTCCGCCGAGGCATATACCTGCCCGCCGCTGGTACCGAAATATATGCCGCACTTGTCGAGCGAATCGACAGCCATCGCATCGCGCAGCACGTTCACGTAGCAGTTTGCTTGCGGAAGGCCCTTGGTCAGCGGCTCCCACTCGTTTCCGCCAGTGCGGCTGCGGAACACGCGCAGCTTGCCATCCGGAACAAAATGCAACGAGTCGCTCTTGATCGGGACGACGTAAATCGTCTCCGGCTCATGCGCGTGCACGTCAATCACAAATCCGAAGTCAGTGGGCAAATTCCCGCTGACCTCGCGCCACGAATCGCCGGCATCGTCGCTGCGCATCACGTCCCAATGCTTCTGCATGAAGAGCACTCCCGGGCGCGACGGGTTCATCGCGATGTGGTGAACGCAGTGCCCGACCTCGGCGTTCGGATCGGGGATATATTCTGACCTCAGCCCGCGGTTGATCGACTTCCAGGTCTTGCCGCCATCGTCTGTGCGAAACGCGCCCGCCGCCGAAATCGCGATCCAGATCCGCTGCGTCTCCGGAGTAGGAGAGCTGGGATCGAGAATAATAGTGTGCAGGCACATGCCGCCCGCACCCGGCTGCCACTTTGGCCCGGTCCCGTGGCCGCGCAGGCCGGGGAGTTCCTTCCAGTTCTCGCCGCCGTCGGTCGAGCGGAAGATGGCCGCGTCTTCCACCCCCGCATAAACCGCGTCAGGATCGGTGAGCGACGGCTCCAGATGCCACACCCGCTTGAACTCCCAGGGATGCTGCGTACCGTCGTAAAACTGATGCGTGGTGAGCGGCTTGCCGGTTTCCGCAGACACGTCATAGACGAACTTGTTGCTCGCAGCCTTCGGCGGACCTGGCGTAGGCGCTTCACCCGGAGGCGTTCCCGGCTGAAGCCATGTTTTGCCCCCATCGTCGGAGCGTTGAATAATTTGCCCGAACCATCCGCTCGACTGCGACACATACAGCCGATTCGGATCCGCGGGCGATCCCTTGACGTGATAAATCTCCCACCCCGCAAAATGAGGGCCGCTAACCTCCCACCGCTCCCGCTTGCCGTCCGCCGTCAGGATGAACGCGCCCTTGCGCGTACCGACCAGAACTCGTACTTGGCTCATGCTGTCTCCCTCGATTTCATTCCCCTCGGTTTTCACTCCCCCGATACGCTCGCTTCAACCCTTCAACATCAATCTTGGTCATTTGCAGCATGGCTTTAAAGACTCTCTGAGATTTTGCCGGGTCTTTGTCCCCCATCAGTTCCATCAGAGCTCGCGGGATGATCTGCCACGACACGCCAAACTTGTCTTTCAGCCATCCGCATTGCACCTCTGATCCGCCGGCCGAGAGTTTCTCCCACAACTCATCCACTTCGGCCTGCGTTTCGCAGTCGACAAAGAGCGATATGGCCGGAGAAAAAGTGTATTCCGGGCCGCCGTTAAGCGCCATGAACCGTTGCCCGTCGAGTTCGAAGGTCACAAGCATCACGCTCCCCTTGGGACCCGGCCCTGCGTCTCCGTAACGGGCAACGTTCAGGACTTTCGAGTTCTTAAAAATGGAGGTATAGAAGTTTGCCGCCTCTTCGGCCTTGCCGTCGTACCACAGGAATGGCGTGATTTTTTGCATATCGCTCTCCTTCGGTTGTACCGCGATCGTTGGCGTTAGAAACTCTGCCCTTATCGCATCTACCAAGTTGCCTTGGGACTTCGTAATGGAACGAGCGCACGCAGCCGCTCTTCGCGCAGGAAGAGCCCCAGCCACACCACGATTCCGACAACGATCGGCAAGAAGAAGGGCTCACCGGCGCGCACGTGCGTCGCGGTTGCGCCGCCAAGATACCCTGTCAGCAGAATCGCGCCGAGAACCGAAGTTTGCGGAATAGCGTAAACAATGCCGCATGCGATCTCTACCAAGGCGATGCGCGCCATAGCACCGTCGGGGTAGCCGTAGCGGGCAGCGCCCTGTGCGGCGATCTCCGGTTTCAGCAGCGAGAACAGTCCGGTGACGACGAACAAAAGAACTGCGAGGGCGCTAAGAATGCGCCCGGCCCACAGGCTCGTCTTTGAGATGGAAGCTGTTTGACCAATCGACGACATGAATGTTTCCTCCAGAATGAATTCCCGCGACCGCACCGCGCGCTCAAGTCTTCTTCTTGAATTTGGGTTTCTTGGTCGGCTTGGGCTTCAGCGTCTTGACGTATTGGTAGCTAAGTTCGAGATACTTCTCCAGCTCTTTTGTGTTCTTCAACAGCGCGTCGGGAACCGCCCCATATTCCTTCATGACCGCGCCATACGCTTCGAAGAGCGCGGTCTTGTGCTTCCTCACAAACTCGGCGCGCTGATCCTCCGGCAACCGGATGGCCAGGCGGCGCGAGTCTTGCAGCAACGTGAACATGTTGCCATTCAGAGAAGTATAAGGATTGGCGGCGCCCTTGCGCTCGATCTCGGGATGGGTGGCGATCAGTTTGTCATAGAGATCGATCCTGCTGGCGGCGGACATGTTTTCCTTTGTTGCTCCCATCGGTGTCCCTCCCCGCGAAATTGCGAGTCCAGGGGCAGAAGAATACACCATTTGAGGGTGGCGGAGCACCTGGCCACGATTTTGTCGCTCCATTCTGAAATTGGGGAGCGGAGGCTTTCCGCACCCGGACGTACACGCCCTTTCGGTAACCCCCAGTAATCGTCGGTAACCGCTGACCTGCGCGCACCCGGCCTTACAATTACCTTATTCCGCAGTCCCGTTTAAGTGGTTTGCGGGGTTTCGTCCGGGAATCTCCCGGCGAGGTTCGCACCCGTTCCGCAACGCTGGCGGTTAGACACTGGCGTTCGGCGGGAAAAAGGCTGGAGTCCGTATCCTATGGCGTTTGGTTTTGGTTTTAACAAACAGAGGGTTCTCAGCGCAGCGGAAAAATTCGTGCAGCAGGGCAAGCTGCAAAACGCCATTGCTGAGTACGACAAGGTCCTCAAGCACGACGCCAAGGATCTTACCGTCAATAACACCATCGGCGATCTCTACGCCCGTCTCGGCGACAGAGAAAAGGCCATCGCGTGCTTCAAGATGGTGGGCGACGCCTATGCCGCGCAGGGCTTCACGGTCAAGGGCATCGCCATGTACAAGAAGATCACCAAGCTGCAGCCGAGCGTGGAGTCTTCCCTCAAGCTGGCGGAACTTTACACCCAGCAGGGGCTGTTCAACGACGCCCGCGCCCAGTACATGCAGGTCGCCGAAGGTTTCATGAAGAATGGCGACCTGGAGCAAGCCGTGCGCCTTTTCCAGAAGGTCCTCGAAATGGACCCGGAAAATGTGCCCATGCGCGTCAAACTCGCCGAAGTCTACGTCCGGCTGGACAAAAAGAAAGAGGCTTGGGAGGTCTTCAGCGCCGTGGCGGAATCGCTGCGCGCGCGCGGTTCGCTCGCCGCCGCCGAAGACATTCTCAAGCGCATGCTGGCCCTCGATCCAGAAAGCAGCTACGTCCTGTTGCTCCGTGGCAAGTCCGCCCTCGAAAGCGACGATCCCAAGAGCGCCATCTCCTTCCTGGAGAAAGCTGCCGATCTCGACTCTCATCCCGAAGGTCTGGCGGACCTGCTCAAGGCGTACTTGCAGATCGGAAACTTGACCAAGGCTGCCCCCATTGCCGAGAAACTGCTCACCGTCCATAACAACTCCGAGGGCATGTTCCTGTTGGCCGAAGGTTGCTCCCGCCTCGGTCATTATCGCGAGGCCATCGACGTTTATACGCGGCACGCTGATCGCCTGCTGGCGACGGACTCCGCCAAACTCCTGAGCAGCCTGCATACCATGATCGCGCGCGTGCGCGACGATTCGGGCGCACTCGATTCTCTGCTGCTGCTGCTGAACAAAGCCGGCGAGAGCACCCACGTCAACGAAGTCACCGAACTTCTGGCCCACGCCTCGGTCGAAGACGGGAACCTGGCTCGCGCCCGCGACCTGTACCAGATGCTGGCCACGACCGAGCCCCAGAATCCCTTGCACATCCAGAACTATCAGCAAGTAGTCGGGCGCATGGCGGGGGCCTCGCCTGCCACCGGAATCACCGCCGAGGAAGGGGCCGTCATCATCGAGGAGTTGGAAGCGACCGCGCCCGTCATCGATCAGTCTTATCCGGATGACGTTGCGATTGCAGTGCGTTCCGCGGTCACCGATGCCGACTTGTTCCTTTCCTACAATCTGCCCGATAAGGCGGTCGTGCCTCTGTTGGGCGCTCTGCCGCACGCGCCGTTCGACGCGCGCTTGAACCAGCGCCTGGCCGCGCTCCATACCCGCTTTCACCGTTTTACCGAAGCCGCCGCCTGCTGCCGCACGCTTGAGAGCGTCTACCGCGATGCCGGCCACCCCGATGAAGCCCTGCGCTTTGGAGAACTGGCGGCCCGCTACGAGAATAGCGGCGAAACCGCTCCATCGCCTTCCGGATCCTTGCCCGCCGTGTCATCGGCAACAACTCCTTCATTCACGATCGCCGCAGCCGCCGGCGCTACGTCGGCCGGGGATCGACCGCAATCCGCTTCGGCAGCGCCAGACCACAACCCCGGCGCGCCTCCGGAATTCGCCGTCCAAGAAGCGGCGGCGCATGCCCCCGCACACGCCGGCGAACTGCCCTCCGAACCCTCTCCGGACCTCGCCTCCGAGTGGGAAAATTCGCTTTCCCTTTCCATCGATGGCCCGGTTCATGATGGCCCGGTTCATCAGGAAACCGTTCACGCCGCGAACAATCCCGAAATCGCCGAGACAGCGGAAGAGATCCATTTCTATCTCGAACACTCCATGATCGAGCAGGCTCGCGCCGGAATGGAGAAACTCGAAACCCTGACCGGCGATCCGCGCCTTCTTGATCCGCTGCGCTCCGCCATCGCATCCGCCAGCCAGACACCGCACGAGCCGGAACCGGAAATCGCGGAGATCAACGCCGACGAGCCTGCCGATTTCAACCTTGCGATGGAGACGCAACCCGCGTCCGAGGCTGCTGCCGCGCCCGGTTTGATGTCCGGGTACCAGCACCAGACTCACGACCACAGCAAGAACAAAGACGAGATCCACGATCCCGCGACGCTCGAACCCCAGCCCGCAGGTTTCGATGCCGCCCCCGCGATCGCCGCTCATGCGGAGGCAAGCGAACTGCCTGCCCTGGTCGCAGACCTCGAAGCTTCTCTCGGCGACTCTTTCCCGCAGGCGCCGCCAGCCGCCTCCCATTCCAACGCGGCCCAGCCGTTGCCAGGCTGGCCGACCACCTCCGCACCGCAGCACTCCGCGGGTGCCGGAACGAGCGAACTGGAGCCGCAACCGATCGAACTCGCTCCTGCGGAGCACAAGCCCGCGGCGGCTCATGCCATCGAAACACCAGCAGCCCCGACGGCCATTCCTTCGATCGCAGCTTCGGCGGCAGGCGCCGCCGCCGCTCCCGCCGCCGCTCCCGCCATGAGCTATGGTCCGTCTCCCGTGCGTCCTCTCGGAGCCGAAGCCCAGGCCATGCATCCCTCCGACAGCGTCGATCTTTCCGCGATGTTCGACGAGTTGAAACAGGATCTGGAAGAAGAAGTGGTGGCCGGCGACGGCGATCCGGAAACCCATTACAACCTGGGTGTCGCCTTCCGCGAAATGGGCCTGCTCGACGAAGCCATCGCCGAATTCCAGAAAGTCTGCACCGCCATCGATCGCGGCCACGCATTTTCGCAGACGGTCCAGACCTACACCTGGCTGGCGCAGTGCTTCCTCGATAAAGGAGTTCCCGAATCCGCCATCCACTGGTATGAAAAGTCGCTGCGCATCCCCGGACTCGATGAAGAAGGCCGCATGGCCATCAACTACGAGTTGGGATCGGCCTGCGAAAGCGCCCAGGATAGGCCGGCGGCGCTGCGTCATTTCACCAACGTGTACAGCGCCAATATCGACTATCGCGACGTGGCCGAGCGCATTCAGGCTCTAAAGTCGTAGAATGCACAAAGTGGGTTCGACTTTTGCGCCGGGATGCGACTCGGTCCCGCGCCCATCCCACGGTCTTACTCACGGCCTTACTGATAACGACGCGAGCATGATTTCCGAGTCACGATTTCCGAGCATGATCTCCGAGCAATGATTTCCGACCCCAAGCTGCCCTTTGCCTCCGAACCAACCCGTGTCGGGGAACTCCCATCCCCGGCGCCATCCGTCGTGCCCGGTCCCGTGCCCGTGCCGGATCTTGCTTCCCGGCCTTCGCCTCCCGCCGCCCGCCGTTCCACCGCACATCTGTGGCTCCACCGCGTCGCAGTGCTTTCGTTCGTGTTCTTGTGCGCGACTCTCGGCGTAATGCTCATGATCCTGCCCTGGCGGCCGGAGTGGTCCGACAACCCTTTGCTCTCGCCCTACCCCGCGCTTCGCGCCATCGTCGCCAGCGGTTTCGCCCGCGGCGTTGCCACCGGATTGGGCTTGCTCAACGTCTGGATCGGATTCTGGGAGGCCATCCAATATCGAGAGGAATGAAACAACAGTCGTCGGTCGTCCGACCAACGACTAGCGACCAACCACCAACGACTGACTCTATGACCGACAAAATTCTCAAGCCCGCTCCGCTCGCCTATCAGAACGAGCCCTTTCTCAACAGTCCCGACGGCCGGATTCTGCGCCTCCTGTCCGAGTACAGCGAGCCCCTCTCGCGCTTTCGCCGCGAGCAAATCCAGGACACGGTGGTATTCTTCGGCTCTGCCCGCATCCCCAGCCAGAACCACGCCAGCCATCGTCTAGCCGAGGTGCGCGGCAACGGCGACCAGGTCTCCGCCGCACAGCAGGCCAAAGACATGAAGGCCGCCGAAGCCGCCGTCGACATGGCTCGCTACTATGAAGACGCGCGCCGCCTCGCCCACCTGCTGACCGAATGGTCCACCCAGATCCCGGCCAAGCGCCACCGCTTTGTCGTCACCACCGGCGGAGGTCCCGGCATCATGGAAGCCGCCAACCTCGGCGCCCACGAAGCGGGAGGCAAGACCATCGGCCTCAACATCAATCTGCCCTTCGAGCAGAATCCGAACCCCTACATCACGCCTTCGCTCAACTTCGAATTCCACTATTTCTTCATGCGCAAGTTTTGGTTCGCCTATCTCGCCAAAGCGCTGGTGATTTTCCCCGGCGGCTTCGGCACGCTCGACGAGTTTTTTGAAATCGTCACTCTCGCCCAGACCGAGAAACTCGCCAAGAAAATTGTCATCGTCATCTACGGCAGCGCGTACTGGAAAAAGATCGTCAACTTCGATGCCATGGTGGATGCCGGCGTGATCTCCGCGTCCGACCTCGACCTGTTCAAGATGTCCGATTCGCCCGAAGAGAGTTTTGAGTTCCTAAAAGAGGGCCTGACCCGGTATCATCTCGCCCCGCAGCAAGCCAAGCGCAGTCCCGAGCCGGCCGTACCCGAAATCGCCAGGACCAGACCGTAGACTGTGTGGCGCGGACACTCTTGTCCATGCGCCCCAAAAAAGAGGTTGCCTTGGCAATCGTCCCTGCGCCTGCCCAAAGCTGGAACTCCCAGCGCCTCGACTCCGTATACACTCCCGAGGGTCAGCGTTTCCGGAGAAAAACAAGATGCCGTCACGCACGTTCCTGGCAACCGCACTGTGTGGTCTGATTGTTTTCTGCGCCGCTTTCTGCGCCATCCCCGCGCTGGCGCAACCGCCAGCCGCCAACGAGATGCCCTCCGTCATCCAGGTCCCGCCCGAGGCCCAGCCCTCGCCCCACTTCGATGCCACCGCCGCCACCAACGCCTATCTCGCGCAGATTCCTGCCGACAAAACGGCCCGCTCCGACGCCTATTTCGAAGGTGGGTACTGGTTAATCCTCTGGGACTTCCTCTACGGATCCGCGGTCGCGCTGTTGTTGCTGAATCTGCGCTGGTCGGCCCGCATGCGCGATCTGTCGGAGCGCGTCACTCGTTTCAAACCGGTGCACACTTTCGTCTACTTCCTGCAATACCTCGTGCTCACCTCCATCCTCATCTTTCCGCTCTCGGTTTACGAAGACTATTTCCGCGAGCACAAATATGGCCTCGCCACCCAGACCTTCGGCCCCTGGATGGCCGATCAGTTCAAGAATCTCGGCGTGAATCTGGTGCTGGGCGGCCTGCTGGCCATGCTTCTGTTCGGAGTTGTGCGCCGCCTGCCGCGCACCTGGTGGATCTGGGGCGCGGTCGTGACCCTCGCGTTCACGATCTTCACCGTGCTGATCGCGCCCGTCTACATCGTTCCCATTTTCAATAAGGTCACGCGCCTCGACGACCCGAAGATCGTCGACCCCATCCTGAGCATGGCCCGCGCCAACGGCATCCCGGCGAAAGACGTATACGAAATCGATGCCTCGAAGCAAACCACGCGCATGAGCGCTAACGTCAGCGGCTTCGCCAACACCATGCGCATCACCCTCAACGACAACCTGCTGCGTCGCGGTTCGCCCGAGGAAATTCAGGCCGTCATGGGACACGAGATGGGCCACTACGTGATGAACCACGTCTACAAATTCATCATGTTTCTCTCGATCGTCACCGTGCTGGCTTTTGTCTACCTGTACTGGGGACTCGGCTGGGCGCTACAGCGCTGGGGCGAAAAGTGGCAGATTCGCGGCGTCGGCGACACGGCGGTTCTTCCGCTCGTGGTGCTGTTGATCACCATCTTTGGATTCGTCATTACTCCGATCATGAACACCGCCATCCGCACCCAGGAATACGAAGCCGACATGTACGGACTCAACACGAGCCGCCAGCCCGACGGCTTTGCCCAGGCGGCAATCCATCTCGGCGAATACCGCAAGATGAATCCCGGCCCCATCGAAGAATGGATTTTCTTTGATCACCCCAGCGGCCGCAACCGCATCTATGCCGCGATGCGCTGGAAAGCCGAGAATCTGAAGTTGTTTATGGGGCAGCAACACGGGGAAAGCGCGGCAGTCGCACGGCCCGCAAACGCAGACAAGAAATGAGCGCCCTCTCGTAGTACCCTGACGGTGGATGCCCCATCCTTCCGCGTTTTGTGCGCAAGGGTGGGATTCCACTACAGCGAACCCCTTGGGATTCTGCCCTACGGTACTATCCAGTCGAGCGGCCCAAGATCAGCCCTGAGCGCGACACTGGGAATCGCACTGCGGTTTCTCTTACGGGGTCGAATGGCCTTGACCCTCTGACATGCTGCTCTACTACATCACCGACCGCACCCAGTTTCGCGGCGACGAACCCACCCGTCGCCGCCTCCTGCTCGCCAAAATCGCCGAGGCCGCAAGCGCCGACGTCGACTACATCCAGCTCCGCGAAAAAGATCAGAGCACCCGCGACCTGCAATCCCTGGCCGAAAATTCAGTTCGCGCCATCCGCGAAGCGCGAACAGCCAACGCCCAACAGCGAACCGCTCTCCTTATCAACTCGCGCACCGACGTCGCCCTAGCCGTTGGCGCCGACGGCGTTCACCTCCGCTCCAACGACGTCTCCCCCGCGGAAGTCCGCCGTATCTGGGCCTCATGTGGCGCGGGCCCCGGCCGCGAGAAGCCAAGCATCGCGGCGTCCTGTCACAGCCAAGACGATGTGGACCGTGCTCAGTCGCAGGGCGCCGATCTTGTCGTCTTCGCTCCGGTATTCGAAAAAAACAGCGTTCCCGGAGCGCGACCCACGGGCCTGGCAGCCTTGCAGCAAGCTTGCCAGACCAAGATCCCCGTCTTCGCTCTCGGCGGCATCACACTAGAAAACGCCGCATCCTGCCTGCAAGCCGGAGCCGCCGGCATCGCCGCCATCCGCCTGTTCCAGGAGAATAAAATCGAAGACGTAGTCCGTGCCTTGCGCGCGCTCTGATCCCATGGATCCGGCAGACTCAACTCAAATGCTTTCCAATCCCCGAACCGAAGAATGTGTTCCCACTCTCGTCCCCATCCCGGCCGGATGGTTCCTCATGGGCTGCGACACCGGACAAGACAACGAGAAGCCGCTGCATCGGGTCTGGACCGATGAATTCCTCCTCGCCACGCATCAAGTAACCAACGCCCAGTACCAACGCTTCCTGCGCGACACCAATTCCCCGCCGCCACCGTTCATGAGCGTCCCCGCGTTCAGCCATCCCCAGCAACCCGTCGTAGGAGTGTCGTGGCACGACGCAGTCCGCTACTGCGAGTGGCTCAACGCAGGCACGGACGGAATGACGACCGGAAGAAAGCTCCGCCTGCCCACCGAAGCCGAGTGGGAGCGCGCCGCGAGCGGCGGTCGTGAGCACACACTTTACCCCTGGGGCGACGCGCCTCCGCAGTCCCTGCCCAACTACGCCGAGCGCTGCGCCAATCATTGGAATGCCGGCCCCGAGCCGGTAGGCCGCGCCGAACCGAACCAATACGGCCTCTACAACATGTGCGACAACGTCCACGAGTGGTGCAGCGACTGGTTCGCGCCCGATTACTACGCTGTGTCGCCCGAACGCAATCCCCGCGGTCCTGCATCCGGCGTCCGCCGCGCCTCTCGCGGAGGCTCCTGGCGTCACCACATCAAAATGTCTCGCTGCGCCGCCCGCTCCAGCATCCCCCCAGAATTCCAATACGCCGACTACGGCTTCCGCGTAGCCTGCGACGCCACTCAGGCGTAAAACGTCCGCGCAACAAGATAAATGTTCTCATTGCGATCAGTTCGATGTCTGGTCCTGCGCCAAGGTAGTGGGCGTGCTTTATGGTGTATGGGTCCTTCGCTCTAAGGAAACTCTGATTAAACTCCCAGTTTCCGCCGTGCACCTCTGTGTACCCTGTGGTTTATGTTTTCTGCCGACACTTAATCAGAGTTTCCCTAAGAGGTGCTTTGGATGGAGGGTGTTTATATCAGCATCTTGCTCTCCTGGCGGCGGCCAGGATGGTTGGGGTCGGTGAATTCGAGCAGTTCGATGGGCGCGCCGTTTTCGACGATAAACGCGACGCGGACGCCGTCGGATGGGCTGTTGGAAGGAATCAGGATTTCGCGGCCAGCAAGCTCGGAGGCTAGATCCGCCACTTCAAACGCGACGTGCGGAACTTGCGGACGAGATCAGGGACTGCGGCGTCCGCTTCGAAACGCATCCACTCCACGCCAAATTCGCTTTTCTCCTGGCTGACGACAAAGACTTTCAGGTGTTTCAAGTGGGTCTCGCCAAGCTTCGCTTCGGTCGTGGGAATTCCGATGTGATGGTACCGGCGCATTGTTTTTCGCTCTCCGTGGAATTGGCACAGATTCTACGCTGTCGTTCCCGCGTTTGAAACCGCGCCCTCCTGACCGGACTTTTGAGGCACGAAGTCAAATTGGAGTTTCACTGGTTTTGGCGCAAAGCAGATTCGGAATGTATGACGGGCTAACCTGGAAATGAACCGCGCCCGCCACGCCATCGCCGTCTAGCCAAGACGGTGTCAAGCCCCCATTTCGACGCTTTTCCCCGCAACTCCCTGAAAATCCAAGGATAATAAAGTGGGAATCAATGTCCAAACAGCCAGTCGAAACTGATAAAATAGAACTATAGGGCAACAAAAAAAGGCGCCTCTAAGTTCCCTGTCTCTGAAGAACCTGAGACCTGCCACCTGAGACCTTTTATCTAAGTACTTATTCCGCAATATTTTACGAATAAGTCCTTAAAAATCAAAGATCTAGCGGGAATTTTTCGCTAAACCTATGATTTTAAAAGGTCGAACAATTAAAAATTTCAAGCCCGTGGAACCACCCAAACCCAACAAATGAACTAAGTCGTTATTGATGAATACTTTGCAATTAAGTCCCGTAGTTTGAATACTTTACAAGAACAACACCCAATACATCGCCTCTAACTCATTGTTTCCTTAATACTTTAGCAAAATCGGTGGGGGGGGGGGTGCCGAGGCAAAACTTAAGGATTGCCCCAGATGCACGAAGCAAGCCCCGTCTTTACCTGATGGCTGATGGCTGACGACTGATGGCTGACGGCTAAGCTCCCGGTGTAGAATGACCCGTCTACTCTTAGTCATTTTGCTTTCATAAGGAAGCTTCCATGCCCAAAACCATGCTCGCCGTGGTCAAGCCGGAAGCCGCGCCGGGCGCGGAAATCCGCGAAGTCAACATTCCCAGCTACGGCCGCACCGATGTTCTCGTCAAAGTCAAAGTCGCCTCCATTTGCGGCACCGATCTCCACATCTACGAATGGGATCAATGGGCCCAGCGCCGCATCCATCCCCCGCTCATCCCCGGACACGAATTCTGCGGCGAGGTCGTCGCCTTCGGCGATGAAGTCACCAGCGTCAAGGAAGGCGATTTCGTTTCCGCCGAAATGCACGTCGCTTGCGGCAAGTGCCTGCAGTGCCGCACTGGCGAAGCTCACATCTGCCAGAACGTGAAGATCATCGGCGTCGATACCAACGGAGCTTTCGCCGAGTACGTCGTCATCCCCGAATCGAATATCTGGAAGCTCGACCCCGCCATCCCGCAGGAATACGCGTCCATCCTCGATCCCCTCGGCAACGCCGTGCACACCGTCCTCGCCGGAGAAATCGCCGCCAAAACCGTGGCCGTCACCGGCTGCGGCCCCATCGGCCTGTTCTCGATTGCAGTCGCGCGAGCCGTCGGCGCAACCACCATCTTCGCCATCGAAGTCAACGAACACCGCCGCAAGCTGGCAACAAAAATGAACGCCGATTACGCCCTCGACCCCTCCAAAGACGACGTGCGCGCCATCGTCGCCGAAAAAACGGGAGGCCTCGGCGTCGACGTGATCCTCGAAATGGCCGGCCAACCCGACGCCATCCGCCTCGCCTTCGACATCGTCCGCCGCGGCGGACGCATCTCGCTGCTCGGCCTCACCTCGAAGCCGATCCCGCTCAATTTCTCCGAGGACATCATCTTCAAAGGCATCACCATTCAAGGCATCAACGGCCGCCGCATGTACCAGACCTGGTACCAGATGACCGCTCTTCTAAAGAGCGGGCGCCTGGATCTCCACCCGGCAATCACCGACCGCATCCCCATGAAAGATTTTTCCCAAGCCATGGCCCGCTTGAAAACAGGAGAAGCGAGCAAAATTCTGGTCTACCCAAACGGCACGAAGTAAGGTTCATCGGGTGGGGGAAGCATCAGCGACGGCACGTTCCCGGACAGACTCGCAGTATCCGTCCAGCCGCACGGAGCGCCCCTCTCCACTAGAATTGAGTCTGTAGTAAAACAATTAGGAGCCGCGGAGAGGTGGCCGAGTGGTTGATGGCTCCGGTCTTGAAAACCGGCGTACCCGAAAGGGTACCGGGGGTTCGAATCCCTCCCTCTCCGCCACGCAGTCTGGACTGCAGAGAAATCTGGCTGCGGTACATCGAAATCCTCGCAAAATGCCCGCCAAATCGTGTTATCGAACCGCACTGCAGAGAACGGACTGTCAAGCAGGACATGGGAATAAAGCTTGCATTTTCTCTGGTGGGAAATTGGCAGTCCGGTTTCCTCGCTCGCGAATCCGCGTCCCTGTTTGACGAGACGATCAACCAGCCGTTGGGAAGCAGCTTTCGAAGCGAATTCCTAAGCCAAGTTGCGTCTCTGAGTGTTCCGTCGACGACTCCGAACGCGATCGACTTCATCTCGATAGAGACCGCGAGCCAGTACGATGACGGCGAGAGCCAGGAGACGCCCCCGCCGACTCCAGCCCCCATGGACTATTTGGCTGCCTTTGCCAACTCGCCTACATTCAAGAACCTCATCCAGGGGAAAATTCCCTCCGGCTCTACGCTCACTCCCGTCGACGTTGTGACCCGCGCTCAAACCCAGAGCTGCGCTGGATGTCATCACATCAGCGTCGGCGCGCAATTGGGAGGCGGCCTCGGCACATAGCCATCGACTCTTCCGCCGACATTCGCGCATGATCAACTGGCACCGCCACTGGACAGTATTTCGGATCCCGCTAGTCCGCGCTACCAGATATCCGATGCCTTAAGAATTGTGTTCCTCCCGTTCAGAAAACACGTTATTGAGACGTTCTTGCAATAAGGGCCGCGCCGCGCAAGGCACCCCAATCGTTTGTCTGGCGATGCCGGAGGATGGACGGGGTGCCCGTTGTAAAGGGAACATAGAAACGTAAACGAAACTCGTTCCCGAATCGATTTACTGCGGATGTACCGGAAGCTGCGCCAGAGCGACTCGCTTCAGCATGTGCATCTTTGCCGGCGGCGCCGCATGCCTCTCTGACTTGCCGTCGCCAACCTGGCGTCAATCTGCAACCAGCCAAACATCTATTTCGTGTAAAATTCCCGCCACCACGGTTTGGTGGCGATTTTGCCGCGTTCTTCGTCAATGTCCATAAAGGATCTGATCCGTGCCTGCGCCGAAACGAATGACGGCGCGGCGTGGGAGGAGTTCGTCGCCCGTTTTCAGCGGCCGATCAGTCTCTCCATCAAGCGCACCGCTTGCCAGTGGGGAAAAAATCCGGAGCAGTTTGTAGACGACTTACTGCAGGAAACCTACCTCAAACTCCACGCCGAGAAGTGCCGCTTGCTCCTACAGTTTGCCCAGCAACATCCCGAAGAGGCGGTGCTGCGCTACGTCAAGGCGATTGCGATCAATGTCGCTCGCGATCACTTCAAATCGCTCCATTCCCAGAAACGCGGCGCAGGAGAGACCGATCAGATGGTGGAAGACTTCGACCCAGTAGCCCGGAGTGACAGCTTCGGCGGCCCCGAGGCCATGGAGCGCAAGGTTTTTCTGAAGCAAGTCGACGATCAACTACAGGACTGCGCGGCGGGCTCCCATCAACAGCGCGACTGTCTTATCTTCTGGTTCTATTACCAGCAGGGCATGAGCGCCAAAGCCATCGCTGCTTTGGCGACCGTCCAACTGACGGCAAAGGGCGTCGAGACCGTCATTTTCCGGCTCACGCGGTGTGTGCGGGAGCGCCTCGCCGACGCGGCCACACTACGCGCCGCGGAGTCGTAGCCGGGCCAAAAAGGATTCCGGCGTCCATTGTCGTTTTAGAAGGAGAAGCTGATTTTGACCAGGCCATTCGACAAACATCTCGACAGCGACGAATTGGATCGTCTCGTTTCGTTGCAGCAGACGAGTGTGCCCGGTTCGGAGCCACTCTCCGAGCACACTCTGAGAGACGCCCAGCGCCACGTTGAGTCTTGCCCGGACTGCAGCCGAAAGTTGCAGAGGTACAAGTTTGTGCAGAGCGAGATTTTACGCATGCCAGCGCCCAACCCATCGCCGCGGACTCCCGAGTGCGTGGGAGATGCCGAGTGGTTGGCGGCGGCCGCCGGGCTGTTCCCCGAGGCGAAGACACGAGAACTGATGAAACACGCGGCAAAATGCGGGCACTGCGGACCTCTGCTAAAGAATGCCGCGGAAGCGCTCGTGGATGAACCGACTCCCAGCGAAGAATCCTGGCTCGCCTCGCTGCCCAGCGCGCGACCCGAGTGGCGAAAGCATATGGCCGAGCAGTTGCGCGCCGGCGCTGCAACTCGCGGCGCTTTAGCGATGGAGGGCGGCCGAGAGAAAAAAGAAAAAGGTGCGCGGCGGCCAGCACTTTTCTCCTGGCCGCGTCCCGTGTTCGCGCTCGCCGGAATTGCGGCGGCGGTCGTGGCGGGATGGCTGGGCATGCGCCTGCTGCGGCCTCCGTCGGCGGAACAGTTGCTCGCACGGGCCTATACCGAACATCGCACGCTGGAAGTCAGAATCCCCGGTGCCAAGTACGCTCCCATGCGGGTGGAGCGCGCGGCCGGTGGGTCCAGTCTCGACAAGTCGCCCTCGCTCTTAAAGGCTGAAGCGTTGATCGGCGATAATCTGCAGAAAAGTCCCAACGACCCGGTATGGTTGCAGGCCAAAGCCCGCGCCGATCTCCTCGAGGGCAACTACGAGTCCGCCATCAAGTCGCTGCAACGCGCCCTGGAGACAAAACCGGAGGATCCGCCGCTGTTGACGGATCTCGGCTCGGCATATTTCGTCCGCGCCGAAGCCGCCGACCGCGCCATCGACTATGGCGACGCGATTGAATCTCTGAGCAAGGCGCTGGCCAAATCGCCGGATGATCCTGTCGCCCTTTTTAATCGCGCCCTCGCTTGCGAACGGATGTTCCTCTACACCCAGGCCATCGACGACTGGCAACACTACCTCCGCGTCGATCCGCAGGGAGAATGGGCCGAGGACGCCCATGCCAACTTACAGCGAATCAAGCAAAGAATGGCGGAACGAGAGAAGCGCACCGCCATCCCTTTGCTTTCGCCCAAAGAATTTTCCGCCGCCATCGAGGCGAATCATGATGACGCAGTCGCGCTGCTCGATCAGCGCGCCGAGCGTTACCTGGAGGCAGCTACCCAATCTTGGCTGCCCCTTGCCTATGGCGCCAGCGACAGCGATCAAGTAACACCCGCCGAAGCCAGCCGCGCCCTGGAGCACCTGGCGGAAATCCTGCAAAGCCGGCACGACGATAACTGGCTGTCCGACTTCCTGCAAAGCCCACCCAGCCCAACCGAGAAAGAAGCCGTCCACGGCTCGGTCGCAAGCGACGAGGCGCTTCACGCCGGACGTTACGGCCTGGCCGCGGAACTCGCCCAAAAATCCATGCAGGATTTCCGGCTTTCAAAGAATCAAGCAGGGATGCTGCGCGCCAGTTTTGCATTGATGATGGCGCAAAGTTTTGCTCTTCGATACAGCGATTGTGATACGACGGCCGCTCGCGCAGTTCTACTCCTATCCAACACTCGCTATCGCTGGTTGCAAAGCCAAACCCTGATACAGCGCGGAGAGTGCGTGGGAGGGGGAAGGGGGGCACGAATCGAAGACGCCATCCAAAACTCATCAAGCGGCGCTGAGGCTGCTCATGGCGCCCATTATCTCAGTCTCGAGCTTCGCGCTCTGGCATTTGGTGCGGAATACCGCAGCGAGACCGGGCGCATGGATACCGCGCTGCGCAGTTTGCTCCCCGGTTTAACGGCGTTCTGGCGATCGGATGTATCCAACACGCGCGGTGAAAATTTATACGAGACTCTCATCAGCATTGCCGGGGTTATGAACTGGCGCCATGTCGAAGTTTGGTCCATGGCCGAAGAACTCGGTGATTTTCCACCGCGAGACCCAGTAGATCAAGTCGTAGGCTGGGAGATTCTTGCCGGGGCAGAAGAGCGAGCCGGGGATTATAAAGCCGCAGGCATGGATCTTCAGCGCGCCGCCGCGCGCGTCGCCGCCTTTCCGGAGGACAACGGGATCATTTTGCGGAAGGCGGAAATCGCGGTCGAAAACGCCCGTATACAGTTGGACCTCGGCGACCCCGAAGGCGCTTCCGCTGCCCTCGCGCCGCTACGACAAGAATTCGAAACGGCCGATCCAGGGCTATTTCAAGCGAACTACTTTTTAACCTACGGCGAGGCGAACCTTGCCCTCGGTCGTCAACAGGCAGCCGAACCCTTGTTGGAACGCGCTCTCTCCATCACGGAGGCGGGGCTCATCGAACTTCGATCTGAAGCGGACAGGCTCTCGTGGAGCCGCACTCGAGGTGAGATCTACCGCGACCTTCTCGAGATCCGACTGAACTCGGAGAGCCCGGCCCAGGCCTTGGCTTGGTGGGAGTGGTACAAAGGCGCTTCCCTCCGCGAAACCAAGGCAGGGAAATACACCCAAGCCGACGACGCAAGGAGTTCATTTACCCCTCCAGACCCGTCGACCTATCGGTTGCCGCCGGGGACGGCGCTGATTTCCTACGTCGTGCTCAAGAAGTCGACCATCGCGTTCGTGTCCCGCGACGGCAATGTGCAGAGCCGATTCCTGCAACTGCCCGATGATTCGCAACTACAAGCGCTGCGCTTCCTGAGCCTCTGCGCGGACCCATTGGCCGATCTTGCGTCTCTCAACCGCGAGAGCCGGCGCCTCTACGATCTGCTGGTTGCGCCTTTAGATTCCGATATTCAAGGCGCCGCGGCCCTTTGGATCGAAACCGATGGCATCCTCGATCGTATCCCGTTCGATCTGCTCCAGGGCCCGGATGATCGCTATCTCGCGGACCGCTTCGTGATTTCGTATTCGCCGGGTTTAGCCTACGCATCCAATGTGAGACCGGGGATCCTATCGTCCTCCAGCCCGGCTCTTATCGTTGTCGCGTCGGCGGCGCAAGGCGCGTTCCTGCCGCCCCTGCCGGATGCCCAGGCAGAGGGCAGCGATGTTGCCTCATGTTTTCGGGAGGCAAGTCTCCTCTCGGGCTCACGGGCAAATCGCACTGATGTGCTTCAAAAGCTTCGAGACGCAGGAGTGTTTCATTTTGTCGGCCACGCCACGGCCAATGGGGACAAGGTTGGCTTAGTGCTAGGTCCCGACGCTGTTTTGAATTGGCACGACCTCGTCAACATGCGCCCGAAAAACCTGCGGCTGGCGGTCCTTTCCGCGTGCGATACGGCGAACGGCGACGATGGCACCTTTGCCGACCTCAATAGTGTTGCCCGCAACCTAACTGTCTTAGGCGTTCCGCAAACTGTTGCCAGCCGGTGGAATGTCGATTCCGCCGTTACTCGCCAACTGATGCGCGCGTTCTATTCGAATTTGATGTCCGGCAAGACACCAGCGGCCTCTCTCGCCGCCGCGCGCAATTCCGTTCGGAACTCGCCTGGACACCAGCACCCCTATTACTGGGGAGCCTTTGCTGTATTTGGAAGTGCTTAGAAGGTTTGTGTCCAAAATTCAACAGGAGAACACTATGCGCACCGGAAGGCGAATAGCATTGAACACTGAAACGGACGACTGTGAAAAAATCTCAGCGCCACTAATTCTCGATCTCATGGGGCCGTTCGTCGTGCAATTCCAGCAAGGCAAGACCGAGGAGGATCCAGGAATAGCGATTATTTGCGCGCCGCTCTGCGTCGACCACTACGCCAACATCCTCACCGATAGCGACGATGTTTCATTGGCCGGGAATCTGGCGCCTGCGCCCAAAGGGGAATATCACCACGGCTACGTGTATCGGTTCAAGGAGGACGCGGCGCCTCGGGGAGCCTATAGATTTAGGTATGAAACAACTCACACAAATATCTTGCGCGTGAAGTATGCAGCGGACCCATCCCTGAGGATAGCCCGTGACATTTCGAGCTCTCATCCCATGGCCAGGAAATGTCACCTGGTTGTGGTTGCACCCATGCCAAATCGAATCGTTGCACTGCGCCCCGAGGCAATCTGGATACACAGGAACCAGACTGACACAAAGCTGTGGGTTATTGATCCAGACAAGGATCCAACCGACAGTGGTGATCCGGGCGATATAGTGTCTTCCGATCGTGGCCTCAGCCATGGCCGAGGCCGTGGGCTGCGCTTCATTTATGAGGAGTACAGTGAAAGCCCTACGCTTTCCCTACAGACGGGGGACGGCAAGGACCGCCCCATTCCTTTCTGCGCCCTGACAAGGGGCCTGCCGGTGGAGGGGGATATTGCGGTCCCGCGTTACTACAGCATGAGTTTGCGCTTCGCGGCGACCCACGCCTCGGCGGAAGAAGGCCAGGAAGATGCCTATACCTGCTTCCAGCAGATGCGGGCCCTCTTTGATACGGGCACGGAAGGTGCACCGATGCTCAGCGAATTTAGCAAATGGCGTGTCGATTTTTCGAATCCCTGTCCCAGCAAGCCACACATTGAACATATAGTTGGAGGCCGCCCGCACGATTGCGGAGCAGCAACGATGGCCCTGCAAGACTGGGACGACACGAAATAGCTCGGCGTTGGCTCGCGGGTTTTAGGGCAGGCCGCCCTTCTGGACGGCCTGTGCACCACCGCTACGAGCGCGTTGCCTGAAGCGGGGGATTGCTAGTCGACGCGTCCTCGGCCCCAAAGACAGTAGTGTGGACTCATGCCGTCAACTCTCGACGCACAAACGCTGCCGACGCGGGACATAGCAGGGAGTCACGCTTTTGGGCGCTGATTCTTTTAGATACGGACCGCTGCCGATGCGTTTTGAACGATGACGAGGGACACCGTGATTACGCATCTCCGCTTCATACGCATATTGCAAGACAATGGCCCGGTGACATACCAACAGTCAGCGGGATTCAATCACCCCTTTCTTCCTGTTGATTATCTTCGGACGGGAATCAGTCGTAGGCCCACTGATGATTAGGTCGGCCAGCGTCGTATTCTCCAGAATCTGGGCGGCCGCGTCTCGTACCTCCAAAAACACTTTGTATAGGGCGCTGTGGTCCGCATCGCGATCGATCAGAATGCGCAACTGACTGGCATCCCCAAACGGCGCGAGTGGGCCGTCAATCAAACGGATGATTTCGCTCAAGCGAATCTCCGAAGGTGCCCGGCGCAACCGGTATCCGCCCTTGGCGCCGCGCACACTCTGCACAAGACGCGCATTCTTCAGTTCTAGAAGGATCAGTTCCAGGAACTTCTCCGGCAGATTTTCTTCGTAGGCGATATCGCGGCTCCGAATCGCGCCCTGCGTATAACGCCGGGTCAGCACCATCATTGCCTGCAACGCATACAGCCCTTTCTGGGAAATCTTCATAGTGCCTTGCTCCCAACAACCTCTATATCGCGACTAGACATTATAGAGATTGCACGCGCACTGCCAAAGCACTAAATTTCGGCAAGTTACCGCGGGCGCGGGACTCTAAGAAAGCGGTTTATACAATCCGCATGCTCGACAACCTACAACAAGTTGGGCTGCTTCCCGCGGCGATTTGCACTTACCTGCCGTCGGAAGCTTAGGAATGCTTTCTGCGCGGCGAGTTTTACCAATTGTTCACGCTTCTCTTTCAAAGGCATACTCGCACTCAGAATCTCTTGCCGGAGTTTTCCGATGTGCTCCACAAATGATGACCATTCCGTCCCGAATTGCCCCTCCAATTCCTTGCGCAGTCGTGCTGCCAGGGCCGGACTGTTTCCGCCGGTCGAGATCGCAATCTGTAGTGGTCCGCGACGCACTACGGCAGGATAAAAGAAGTCGCAGTGCGCCGGATCGTCAACTACATTGCAGAGTACGCCCCGAACCCGGCAGGTGTGAAACACAGCGCAGTTGGAGGCAGTGGAATCGGTCGCGGCCACCACGAGAAACGCACCTCGTACATCTCGGGCCGAAAATACCCGACGACGCCAGGCCAGTTCGCCGGACTTCGATTTCTCGCGAATCCAGTTAACTGCTTTTGGAGCGACGACAATGACCTGGGCTCCGTGGTGCAGCAAGCCTGCCGCCTTTGCTGCCGCAATTCGTCCCGCGCCGACGACTATGCAGGTGCGTCCTTCGAGTCTGAGCATCATGGGAAAGCAAGTCATGTGGCCTCCGGCGGCTCTCCGGGCCATCGTATCCTAGAAATCCAAGAGATGCTAAGTCCGCCGTGGAGAGCGACTTATCGCTCCCGCTCTTGCGTCACAATGCCTAGTGACGAATAACACATCGCAAATTCTTATTCTCTAGTAAATTCATCGTGTATGTATAGTATTAAAGCGGCGGGGGCCTTCGATCCTTCGGAAGCATCGTGGCAAAGCCAAGGTCAAAATCTTCGATCTGCCCCTAGGCTCAATGTGTGCGCCGCGGGCGCGCCGGTATCGGGGGGAGCTCACCTTGGCCTCGCGCGGCGTTTTTTCAATACTTTCGTAACTCTCAGTTGGGTAGTTGATGGCGCTATTCTGATGAGTCCCCCCCTGTTCTTAGGGAAATCCACATCAAGATGTAGTGCGGCTCGTCACCGCGCGGACGTTGTAATGGCGACGATGTTTGGCCGGTTCGAAAGTCAGAGTGAACTTTCGAAGGGAGACGCTTGATGCCCGACCACAAGCCAAAAACCGAACTGCTCGACGAACTCGAAAAAGGGCCCTGGCCCAGCTTCGTCAAGGAAATCAAGTCGGCTGGCCAGACCAGCGCCAGCGCTCAGGATCTCCTCCGCCAACTGGAGCTTTCCTACCAAGAGAAAAAGGGGCATTGGAAACACGGTGGGCTGGTCGGGGTGCTCGGTTATGGCGGCGGAGTCATCGGGCGCTACAGCGATGTCGGCGAGCAATTCCCCAATGTCGCCCACTTCCACACCATCCGCGTCAACCAACCCGCCGGCTGGTTTTATACCAGTGACGCCATTCGCACCCTCTGCGACATCTGGGAGCGTCACGGCTCTGGCCTTACCAACATGCACGGGTCCACCGGCGACATCATTCTGCTGGGCACGCGCACCCCTGAACTCGAGCCGACATTTCAAGAACTGGCACAGGCCGGGTTCGATCTGGGCGGCTCCGGATCTTCGTTCCGCACGCCTTCCTGCTGCGTCGGCATGGCGCGCTGCGAATGGGCCTGTTACGACGCGATGAGGCTGTGCTACGACCTGACCATGGCCTACCAGGACGAGATGCATCGTCCACCTTTCCCTTACAAGTTCAAACTCAAGTGCGCCGCCTGTCCCAATGATTGCGTGGCAGCCATTGCCCGCTCCGATCTTTCGATTATCGGTACATGGAAGGACGAAATCCAAGTAGACGAGAGCGCGGTAACGGAGTACGCGTCTGCGGGCCTCAACATCCAAAAGGATGTTTGTGACCTCTGCCCCACCAAGTGCATGGCATGGGATGGCCACAAGCTGGGCATTGAAAACCACGAATGCGTGCGCTGCATGCACTGCATCAACGTCATGCCGAAAGCGCTCCGCCCGGGCAAAGAGCGCGGAGCGGTCCTCATGATCGGCGGCAAGGCGCCCATCATGCAAGGCGCGTTGCTTTCGTCTGTGCTGGTTCCTTTCGTCGCGGCGGATGAACTGCTGGATACGGTGAAAGAGTTGCTCCGTCGCATCTGGGATTTCTGGGACGAATACGGCAACAATCGGGAGCGGGTTGGGGAACTGATCCAGCGCGTGGGGCTGCCCGCATTTCTCGACGGTATCGGGCTTGATCCAATCCCAGAAATGGTTTCCGCGCCTCGCGATAATCCCTACATTTTCTATCAGGCTGCAAAGGACGGTGCGAAATGAGCGCCACCACCGAACCTCGGATCACCGACATCGGGCCGCCGCATTACGAAAAGTATCTGCATCCCCTGATCAAGAAAAACTACGGCCAGTGGAAGTACCACGAAAATCTGGCCCCCGGGGTTTATTGCCATGTCGCGGAATCGGGGGACCGCATCTACACGGTACGCGCGGGCACGCCGCGCCTGCTGAGCGTCCAGACGCTGCGCATTTTTGCCGATTTGGCCGACAAATACTCGGGCGGCTATCTCCGCTTCACCAGCCGGAACAATCTCGAATTTCTACTGGACGATCCGGTGCGGATCGAGCCGCTGAAGCAGGAACTGATTGCGCTGGGATATCCGGTGGGTGGCACCAATAACGCCATCAGCAACATCGTGCATACCCAGGGATGGATCCACTGCCATTCCTCGGCAACCGACGCTTCGGGCCTGGTCAAATGCACGATGGATGCTCTCTACGAGCGCTTCACGCACGAAGACCTTCCCGCGAAATTACGGATCGCGGTGGCCTGTTGCTTGAACATGTGCGGCGCGGTGCATTGTTCCGACATCGCCATCCTCGGCGTTCATCGCCTTCCTCCGAAGATTCAGCCCACGCTGCCCAGAGTGTGCGAGGTACCGACGCTGATCGCGGCTTGCCCGACTGGAGCAATTCGTCCGGCGGTCGTGGACGGCAAACATTCGGTCACCGTGGTGGAACAACAGTGTATGTATTGCGGCAATTGCTATACCGTTTGCTCCGCCATGCCTATGAATGATGCGGACAACGACGGGCTATCCATCTGGGTGGGTGGCAAGGTGAGCAATGCGCGGAGCGCGCCCACGTTTTCCAAGCTGGCGATTCCGTTCCTCCCCAACAATCCTCCGCGCTGGCCCGAGGTGGTTGAAGCTATAGTCAAGATCGTGGACGTTTACGCCAAACACGCGCGCAAATACGAGCGGGTGGGCGAGTGGATTGAGCGCATCGGCTGGCCGCGCTTTTTCCAACTGACCGGGTTTGAGTTTACGCGTTATCACATTGATGACTTTAAGCACGCCGCACTGACTTACGCACGCTCGGCGCATGTTCGTTACTGAAGCACCTTCTCCAATCCTCCCCCTGTGAGGAAGCTAGCTGATGGGGTTGTTCAAAGAAGTCAAGAAACCGGTCATTCGAAGCGTGGCGTCGGGGGGGGGCGAGATCAGCCCGTTGCGTCCTCGCTTTGCGCCCAAGGCGCCGCCCTGTGCCTCGGCGTGCCCGAATGGCAGCGAAATCCGCGAGTTGATGGTAACCATCGCGCAAGCCAAAGACTACGGCTTGACTCGCGAACAGGCTTTCGAACGCGTCTGGAATCGGATCGTGGAACGCAACCCTTTTCCCGCGGTCACGGGCCGAATCTGTCCGCACCCCTGCGAAACCGCGTGCAACCGCAGCGCCAAGGATGGGCCAGTGGCGTTCAACGCAATCGAACGCATGATCGGAGATTTCGGGATTGCCAACAAGCTGAAGCTCTCGCGGCTCGCGGTTCAACCGCACGCGGAAAAAGTTGCCGTCATTGGCGCTGGCCCGGCTGGCTTGTCCTGCGCCTATCAACTGGTTCGGCGCGGATACCCGGTCACGGTTTTCGAAGCCTTGAGCGAACCGGGAGGCATGCTGCGCTATGGCATCCCAGGATTCCGCTTGCCACGTGAAGTCCTCGACGCGGAGATCGGCCGCATTCTCGATCTCGGAGTCGAGTTGAAGTGCAATTGCGCGGTAGGAAAAGAAATCTCCCTGGAGCAACTCCGCCAGGAATTTGCGGCGGTATTCGCCGGTGTTGGTGCGCACAAAGGAATCAAGTTGGACGTGCCGGGCGAGGATGCTCCCAACGTGCTTAGCGGGATCGGCTTCCTGAAAAGCGTGCACGGCGGCGAACAAGTTGACGTGGGCAGCAAGGTGGTTGTAGTGGGCGCGGGCGGCACGGCGTGCGATGTAGCCCGACTGAGCAGGAGACTTGAAGCTGAAGTAACTATGGTGGGCCTGGAGATGACGGCCACTAAGTCAGAGGCCGAGGGCGCGCAGGAAGAAGGTGTGCGCATCGACTATCCCGCCGTTCCCCTGGAAATTGTTCGGAGGAATGGACGCGCATCGGGAGTGCGCTGTGTCCGCATCAAGCCGGGGCCGGCGGGTTCGGATGGCAGCTCACACGCGGTACCCATCGCGGGCAGCGAATTCGACCTGGACGCAAGCAGCGTGATTGTTGCCGTCCGCCAACAACCGGACTTCCGAGGTTTGGAAATTCTGAGCAACGGCAATGGCAATGGATGGATCAAGACTGACGATTGGGGCAGAACCGCGGTTGACGGAATCTTTGCCGGCGGCGATGCTGCCGGACTTGGCACCGCCACCGTTGCTATTGCTAAAGGGCGGTTGGCAGCCGAGGGCATCGACGCGCGTTTTCAGGGACGAACCCTCGAAAAGCAGCCCCCGTTGCCTGCCGTCACGATCGAGAAGCTCAAGCTTGATTGGTATCCCGCAGCACCGCGACACGAGGGCCAGAAGGTTTCGGTCGCCGAGCGTGAACTCAGCACCGAAGTTGAACGCGGCTTGACGGAAGACGAGGTACTGGAAGAAGCCAAGCGGTGCATGTCCTGCGGCATGTGCTTTGATTGCGAGACCTGCTGGATGTACTGCAGCAACAACTGCTTTGTGAGGCTGCCGAAAGGCGAGCATAGCAAAATCAAGCTCGAAGTCTGCAACGGATGCAAGAAGTGCGCGGAAGCATGTCCGAGCGGATACATCGAGATGAGCTAACGAAACGAATAACGAACACCGAGGGTGACCTGTGCCGGTATTTGAAATCAACGGAAATAGTTACGAAGTGGACGAAGACGGTTTCCTGCAGGAGCCGGAACGCTGGAATCACGAGGTGGCCAAGGACTTCGCAAATACTGAGGCCATTACCGATCTGACCGAGGAACACTGGAAGGTCATTGACTACATCCGCAATTACTACCTGGAGTTTGGCATCGCGCCAATGGTTCGCAAGGTCTGTAAAGAAACTGGCCACAAACTAAGCGAGATCTACAAGCTGTTCCCGTCCGGACCAGCCAAAGGCGCATGCAAGCTAGCGGGGCTGCCGAAGCCCGCCGGCTGCGTGTAGAAGTCTTATGGACGCGAGCGAGGCCATTCTCGAACGATGGGTTGCGCGAACGGCGGAGTCTTACCCGCGTTACGCGACGGCCCTTCTGAGCGAGGAACGGGACCCGTTTCGAAATCCGATGGGCGACGCGCTGCGCCGCAACCTGTCGCAGCTCCTGCACGAGCTGTTCGGTGAGATGGATGCAACGGCAATCGATTCCGCCCTCGATCCGATCATTCGGCTGCAAGTGGTCCAAGGCTTCGCTCCTGACGATGCCGTGCGATTCGTATCTCTGCTGAAAGACTTGCTCCGGGAAGACGGGCCGGAACAAAACTCAGAAGCCCTTGGTGGCAGCCTCGACAGTCGCAGAATTGACAATGCCAGGATCGATCGGCTCGCAGACATCGCAGCGGACAAGTACGCACAATGCCGCGAACAACTGACACGAATCCGGGCGAACGAGGTTCGTCGCGCGAATCAGGTGCAACAACGCATCCGCGCGAGGCGACCCGCATGAAGGCCCTTACGCCGCTGCTGGCCGTTCTTGCGATCGTTGCGCTCGCCGCACTGGGCGGACTCGCGCATGCCAGCCTTGTTTTGCTTGCGGTGTTTGTTCCCTATTCGGCCTGCGCAGTTTTCCTGATTGGCTTCTGTTACCGTGTGGTGCGCTGGGCGTGGGCCCCGGTGCCGTTCCGCATTCCCACCACGTGCGGCCAGCAGAAGTCGCTGCCTTGGATCAAGCCCGCGTCACTGGACAACCCCAGTACCGGATGGGGCGCGTTCCGTCGCATGACCCTGGAAGTTCTTCTGTTCCGATCGCTCTTCCGCAATAATCGCGCCCGGCTGCACGATCAGCGACTGGTACTGGGTGAAGACCGATATCTGTGGCTGGGCGCTCTGGCGTTTCATTGGTCTTTGCTGGTGATTCTGCTCCGCCATCTGCGGCTCTTTCTCCAACCGGTTCCAGTTTTTGTGAGTCTGCTCTCACGACTGGACGGCTCCTTTCAGGTGGGAACTCCCGCAGTTTACGTCTCTGACGTGGTCGTCGTGGGTGCGCTTGTGTACTTGACGGCGCGGCGATTTCGCAGCCCGCAGGTCCGCTATATATCGTTGCCATTCGATTACCTGGCCTTGTTTCTGCTGTTGGGAATCGTGATCTCCGGCCTGCTCATGCGCTTCGTATTTCGGGTAGACGTGGCTGCGATCAAACAGTTTGCGCTTGGATTGGCGGTCTTCCACCCGTCGGTTCCCAGCACCCTGGCTCCGATATTTCTGATCCACTTGCTTCTTGTCAGCACCCTGGCTGCGTATTTTCCATTCAGCACTCTCATGCACATGGGTGGAGTTTTTCTCAGCCCCACCCGTAATCTGGCCAACAACAATCGCAGCCAGCGCCACGTCAACCCCTGGAATCATCCAGTAAAAACGCACTCCTATGCCGAATGGGAGCACGAGTTCCGAGACAAATTGAAGATTGCGAAACTTCCGCTTGAGAATGAAGATGCCGGAAAAATTGCTTTCGATTGAACCAAACAATCCGGAAGGCGATTGGCGCGAGGCCAAGGCCGAATTTCGCAAAGGGACGATCTGTTACAGCGCAGCTCCGAAGAACGTCACCTATCTCGGCCTGCCCAACCCGCGCCCGTGGCAGCCTTTCGACGCAGACTGGAAACTGCCACCCGACTGGAAGCAAACGATTCTCGATGGCATGAAAGAGCGATTGCAGAAGTACCGCTCTTTTCGCCTGTTCATGGAGATTTGCGTGCGCTGCGGCGCTTGCGCCGACAAGTGTCACTTCTATATCGGCTCCGGCGATCCCAAGAACATGCCGGTGCTACGCGCCGAACTGATGCGCTCGGTCTACCGCCGTTATTTCACTCTCACGGGCCGGCTCTTTGGCTCGCTTGTGGGCGCGCGCGAACTGACCGAAGACGTCATCAAGGAATGGTTCTACTACTTCTACCAGTGCACCGAGTGTCGGCGCTGTTCCGTTTTCTGTCCCTACGGAATCGACACGGCCGAAATCACCATGATGGGCCGCGAGCTGCTCGACCTGATCGGCTGCAACATCAACTGGGTCCTGGAGCCTGCCGCCAACTGTTTCCGTACCGGCAATCACCTTGGAGTGCAGCCGCATGCTTTTCAGGACAGCCTTCAATTTGCCGCCGGCGAAGCATCGGAGATCACCGGACTGCCGATTGAGGTTCCCATCAACCGAAAAGGCGCGGAGATTCTCTTTGTCATGCCTTCGGCCGATTACTTTGGCACTCCGCATTACTACACTCTTCTCGGCTATCTGATGTTGTTCCACGAAATCGGCCTCGACTACACAGTGAGCGCATTTGCTTCGGAGGGCGGCAATTTCGGTCTGTTTTCTTCGCACGAATTGACGAAGCGGCTCAACGCCAAGATCTACGAAGAAGCGAAGCGACTGGGCGTCAAGTGGATTCTGGGCGGCGAATGCGGCCACATGTGGCGCGTTTTCCATCAGTATATGGATACGATGAACGGTCCGGCCGATTTCCTGGAGCCACCGGTTTCGCCCATCACTGGCACGCGTTTCGAGAATGCTCGGGCCACGCGCGCGGTGCACATTTGCGAGTTTACTGCCGATCTTATCCATCACGGTAAACTACGGCTCGACCCCAGTCGAAATGATCGTTGGAATGTCACCTACCACGACTCCTGTAATCCTTCGCGCGCCATGGGTTTGTTGGAAGAGCCGCGCCACATCCTGAAAAACGTTTGTCGAAATTTCCACGAGATGCCGGAGAACACGATTCGCGAGCAAACCTTCTGCTGCGGCAGCGGGGCTGGGTTGGGCACGGATGAAAACCTAGAGGTGCGCCTGCGCGGCGGCTTTCCGCGCGCCAACGCCGTCAAGTACGTACGGGAAAAACACGGCGTGAACCTGCTGGCTTGCATTTGCGCCATCGACAAGGCAACGCTGCCCACGCTGATGGAGTACTGGGTTCCGGGCGTCGAGGTGGCTGGCGTGCACGAGTTACTGGGGAATGCGCTGATCATGACTGGAGAAAAAGAACGGACCACTGATCTGCGCGGTGAAGATTTGCGTGGTGAAGATCTGCGTGTTGAAAACCTGCGCGGCGAACGGCTGACAAAAGAGGAGGCAACCCGTGAGTGACCGTCCACTAATTCTCGCGGGCTTGACTCTTTTCGTCGGACTGGTCACCACCCCCATCTGGCACGGCGCTCTCGACAGAAAAACGGCCCTCACCGCTCCGCCGATCAAACTCCCTGCCCAGGAAAAGCAGTGCGTCGCGCCCACTAGCTACATGCGCAGCTCGCACATGCGGTTGCTGGAAGATTGGAGGAACGAGGCGGTGCGCGATGGGCAGAGGCAGTTCGTCGCATTTAATGGGAAGACTTACGACAAGAATCCCACCCGCACCTGCGTCACCGCATGCCACACCGACCGCAAAGAATTTTGCGGGCGCTGCCATGATTACGCGGGCGTTTCCGATCCAGATTGCTGGAATTGCCACAACGATTCCCATCAGGCGTCCAGGAGCGCCCCATGAAAATCACGCGAAAGGATTTCCTGCGGCTCTCGGGCCTGGGCTTGCTGGCCTTGGCCGGAAAGAAAGCCGTTCGCGCCGTGGGCGAGCGATCATTCGCGTCTTCCTCGCCGCCCAAGAAACGCGTCCGCTGGGGCATGGCGATTGACTTGCAAAAATGCCGTCAGAAGGATGGATGCGACCGCTGCATTAAGGCATGCCACTCCACACACAACGTGCCGCAGTTCGCCGACCGAGCGCACGAGATCAAGTGGATATGGAAGGAGCCGTTCAAGAATGTATTTCCCGCCGCGCAGACCGGCTACACGCGCGAGTTCTTCGGAGAACTACCCGTGTTGCTGCTGTGCAATCACTGCGACGATCCTCCCTGCCAGGACGTTTGCCCGGTCGACGCAACTTGGAAACGGGATAACGGCGTGGTCACCATCGATTTTCATCGCTGCATCGGCTGCCGCTATTGCATGGCAGCCTGTCCCTATGGCGCGCGCAGTTTCAACTGGCAGGATCCCCGGGCCGCCATCGCAATGGTCAACCCGGATTTCCCAACCCGGACGAGAGGCGTCGTGGAGAAGTGCAATTTCTGTGAAGAACGATTGGCGAGAGGGCAGGGGCCGGCGTGCGCCGAGAGTTGCGAGGAAAAAGCCATCGTGTCTGGCGATCTAGAAAAACCGGACTCCGAGGTGCGCCAGGTGTTGCGCTCGCGCTTTGCAGTGCAGCGCAAACCGGAATTGGGCACTGGCCCGTCTGTCTACTACATCGTCTGAGTGTGCTTATGTTTATGTTCGAAAGAGCGCTCACGGGAAGCCGTAAATACTGGCTCTGGGTTGCCTCGCTTCTCTTTGTGGTTCTGGCGGGTTCTCTCTGCTATGTCCTGCAACTGACGCATGGTCTGGCCGTCACCGGACTCAGCCGCGATGTGAGTTGGGGCCTCTATATCGCGCAATTCACTTTTTTTGTGGGCGTCGCCGCTTCCGCGGTCATAGTGGTTCTGCCCTATTACCTGCACAACTATCAGCAATTTGTCCGCCTCACTCTCCTCGGCGAACTTCTGGCGGTCACGGCGGTCACGATGTGCATGCTTTTCATCTTCGTCGACTTGGGCCAGCCTTCGCGGATTTTCAACATCGTGCTTCATCCCCAGCTGAAGTCGGTGATGTTCTGGGACATGATTGCGCTCGGCGGTTATCTGCTGATGAATGCGGTGATCGCCGTGGTCACGCTGACCGCGCAACGCGAACAAGTACCCGTTCCCGGCTGGATCAAGCCCGTGATCATCCTCTCGATTCCCTGGGCGATCAGCATTCACACCGTTACTGCGTTTCTCTACAGCGGATTGCCTGGCCGATCCTACTGGCTGACGGCGATCCTGGCGCCGCGTTTCCTGGCTTCGGCGTTCGCATCCGGCCCAGCTTTGTTGATCCTTCTGTGTCTGGCGCTGCGGAAACTGACGGGCTTCGATGCGGGGTGGGAAGCCATCCAGAAGCTGGCCGTGATCGTGGCCTATGCTCTCGCCATCAATATCTTCCTGATCCTCGCGGAGGTCTTCACCGCTTTTTACAGCGGGATTCCGGAGCATGAGGAGGCCTTCAGGTATCTCTTCGTCGGATTCAACGGCGATTACCATCTCGTGCCGTGGATGTGGCTCTCGGCGCTGCTTTCGTGGGTTGCGTTGACATTGCTGCTGGTCCCGAAGTGGCGAAACAACATCCGCCTGCTGGCGGTGGCATGTGCGGCTATTTTCGTTTCGATCTGGCTGGACAAGGGACTCGGGCTGATCGTTGGCGGCTTCACGCCTTCGCCGCTCGGGGCGGTCACGCGCTATGTGCCCACGCTACCCGAGTCAACGATTGTCCTTGGGATCTGGGCCGTCGGCGCCTTGATGATCACCGTGTTCTACAAGACTACGCTTTCGGTTTGGGAGGAGAACTGATGACAGAGATTTGTTCCGCGGAGATCCCGATACCAAGAACGAAAACCGGCAAAGTGTATTTGGTGGGCGCGGGACCGGGCCATCCCGATCTGCTTACGATCCGCGCGGCCGAACTGCTCAAGACCGCCGAAGTAATCGTGTACGACCGGCTGATTCAGGATGAGGTCTTAGCGCTGGCCAAGCCTTCTGCTGAAAAGATTTTCATGGGCAAGCCCTTGGGCAAGCATTGTTCGCGTCAGGAAGAGATCCACGATCTGCTGGTCCGCAAGGCCCGCGAAGGCAGGACGGTGGTTCGCCTCAAGGGCGGCGATCCGTTCCTGTTCGGGCGCGGCGGAGAAGAAGCCGAATATCTTGCGGAGCATGGAATTCCCTTCGAAGTGGTTCCGGGAGTTTCTTCCTGCCTGTCAGCGCCACTGAGCGCCGGAATCGCAGTCACGCACCGCGACCGGGCCTCGTCGCTCGCCATTGTCACCGGCCACAACGCGGACGGAAACGACGATCGCCTGGATTGGTGCGCCTTGAGTAAAGTCGACACGCTGGTGGTTCTTATGGGTGTGCACAACGCGGCGCACATTGCGCAGCACTTGATGGCGGCCGGACGTTCCCCCGACACTCCAGTTGCCGCCGTCCAAATGGCCTTCTGGCCCGGGGAGAGCGTTGTCTCTGCAACTCTCGGTACCATTGCCGATGAAGTGCGCCGCGCCCATGTCGAAGCCCCGGCGACATTGGTGATTGGCGAAGTCGTTCGCCTGCGCGAAAAATTGAAGCATCATCAACAACACATCGGAGAGCCGACCGACCAAGATTCGTTGGTTCACATTGTTTCTGCTCCCGACCTGCCCGCGAGCGATGCGCTAACTCTGGAAGAGGCAAGTTGCGTGGTCCCTGCGCCCTGTGAGAAAGAGGTTCTCCAATGACGGATGTGACATCGGTCCCAATCGAAACTCTGGCGGAAGAGATGTACCGGCTGGTCGCGCACTGCGCCGGAAAACGAAACCTGAAGCCCGGCGATTTGGCCAAAGAGTTGATTGCCAAACACGGCGCAGCCTGCAGCAAAGATGACTGCAAGAAAGCTCTGCGAATCTTGACTGACTCAGGCCGCTGCGTCTACAGCTATCTCGGAGGCTCGTACATCCAGCTTCCGCCCAAGCCAGGCACCGAACTGTGACGGATTCTCGCTCCATGCCGCGCCTGCTGATTGCCGGTATGTCCGGGGGGTCGGGCAAGACACTGGTCTCGCTCGCGCTCCTGCTGGCCCTGCGCCGGGCGGGATTCCCGGTACGCGCATTCAAGAAAGGACCCGACTATATCGATGCCGCTTGGCTGAGTTGGGCCTCGTCTCACGCCGCACGCAATCTCGACACCTATCTGATGGGTCGGGACATTGTCCGCTCCTCGTTCGCACGCAACGCAATCACGGATGGCGTCAACCTCATCGAAGGCAACCGCGGACTGTTCGACGGCTTCGACGCCGCCGGCACGCACAGCAGTGCCGCCCTCAGCCACTGCCTCGCCGCTCCCGTGTTGCTCGTCATCAATGCAGCCATGGTCACGCGCACCGCAGCGGCTCTTGTCGCAGGATGCCGGGCGCTCGATCCGGAGCTCCCGATTCGTGGCGTCATTCTGAACAACGTGAGTGGCCAGCGACATGAGGAAGTCTTGCGGGCGGCGATTGAGTCTGCTTGTGCAATCCCAGTAGTTGGCACAATTCACAAGGCCGCGGTCAATCCGCTGCCCGAGCGCTACCTCGGATTGGTTCCTCCTCAAGAGCACGACGCCACGGAGCAAATCCAACGGGATCTGCTGCAACTCGCGGATGGGCTCGACCTCAATGCCATCCTCTCGATTGCGCGGAATGCGCCGTCGCTGGAAATCGATCACCCGGAGGTTTCTCCATCAGCGGTGAAAGGCATCAAAGTCGGCTATCTGCGCGACGCCGCGTTTAGCTTTTACTACCCGGAAAATCTGGAGCAACTGGAGCAAGGCGGTGCTGAACTCATCCCAATCTCTTCGCTTCAAAGTGACGCCCTACCGGAAGGACTATGCGCGCTGTACATCGGAGGCGGATTCCCGGAAAAGTATGCGGAGGTCCTGTCGGCAAACCGCAGTTTTCTGGAGTCGATCCGGCAAGCAGCGCTCAACGGTTTGCCCATTTACGCCGAATGTGGAGGCCTCATCCTGCTCGCCCAAACGCTGCGCTGGGAAGACAGAGCGTATCCGATGGCCGGAGTCTTTCCCTTCGACGTGGAAGGCTTCGTTACACCCCAGGGCCACGGCTACAGCGAGTTGCATGTGGACCAGCCGAACCCGTTCTTCCCAACCGGGCTAGTTCTTCACGGCCATGAGTTCCACTACTCGCGAATTTCGCTTGGGGATAAACCGGCGGATACTGCGTGCGCTGTGCTTCGAGGCGTGGGATGTTTCCAGAAACGCGATCTTGTCGTCACTAAGAACGTAATGGCAGGCTATACCCACTTGCATGCGCTGGCCACTCCCGAATGGGCCAAAGGCTTCCTGAACGCGGCGCACCGCCTCGTGCCTCGTTCCGCGCACCGGAATGCTTCGCACACGATTGAAGCGATGGTCTAGCGCTACGCTGTCAGCCCTATAGGTGCTGGAGTTGCCATCAGCACGCGGTCGCGCTCCGGCTTCCTAACGCGCTCGCGTGCCCAGCTTGCCACTTCGGAGACGGCATGGATCGCGGCGGCCACTTCTTTCTCGGTATTGAATGCGCCCACCGAGAACCGCACGCCACCGTGGTTTTCCACCGTGCCCAATTGCGTGTGCACGAGCGGCGCGCAATGCAGGCCCGTGCGGACGGCGATATCATGGTCGACATCAAGCATCGTTCCGACATCGGCCGGATCGGCGCCTTGCACGTTCACCAAGACAGTCGAGAGATGGTTCTTGAGCTGGTCGCAACAGTACAGTCGCACTCCATCGATCTGGCGCAGGCCTTCCACCAACTGTTTCGCGAGCTTCATCTCATGCGCGTACACATTTTCAATTCCGTTTTCGTCAAGCCAGTCCTGGCCCGCCCAAAGAGCCGCCACTCCCACCATATTCGGAGTGCCGAACTCGAGCCGCCATGGGTATTCTTCCAGATGGTAGGGATCGACCGAGCGTACTCCGGTGCCGCCGCTGCGTACCTGTGCGATTTCAACATGTTTGCGAATACAAAGGCCGCCAATGCCCATGCTACCCATCAGTGCTTTGTGCCCGGTGAACGCGACCACATCAATATTCATTTCTTTCATGTTGATCGGGATCACGCCAGCGGTTTGCGCCGTATCGACGATGAAGACGATGTCGTGCTCCCGGCAAAGACGCCCCATTTCGCGAAGTGGCTGCACCGTGCCGATGACGTTGGAACCGTGGTTAACAATCAGTGCTTTCGTGTTCGGCCGGATGGCCCGCTTGACCTCGTCGGGTTCGATGAATCCCTCGGAGTTGAACGGCAGATAGGTTACCTCGGCTCCACAATCGCGAACCAGGTGATTCACCGGCCGGATCACGGAGTTGTGTTCCAGGTTCGTGGTGATCACGTGGTCGCCCTTGCCGATCAGCCCCGGGATAACCAGGTTTAGCGAGTCCGTGACGTTGTAGCTGAAGACGAGCCGCTCCGGCGCATCTTCGTCGCCGCCAAAGAACTTGGTCAAACGCTTGCGCAAGTTTGTGAGCAGGGAACCGGCCTCGATCGCCAAGTCATAACCGCTCCTCCCGGGGTTGACCCCGTGCGTGCGGTAGAACTGATCCATGAACTTGTAAACACTTTCTGGCTTGGGCCAGACGGTTGCCGCATTATCAAAATAGGTCAAGCGTTTTTCCATGGTATGCTCCGCTACTGGATTTTACGGTCGTTCCCTTCATAATGTCTAGCACATCTATGGACATTATGCCGCAATCTTGTTGCCGATCGGGCCGGAGCTCGGAAATATGCAAACTTCTTATGTTTCTGCAACTTAGGAATTCCCGGCGAGGATTGCCACACACCAGCAATGCAATCTCTTGCGGCTTAGCGGCTGCAGTCGGAACTCATCCTGTCGTTCATGCGGGCAACACGCCCCTGTTGCCGCTGGACGCGCTCGTCCGCGATCTTCCCAGCGTACAAGCTGCCAATGGACAAGAAACTATCCACCGCGTTCGAATTCGGTAATCACGCTGACCACCATTTCGACGCATTGGATCGGAAACTTGCCCACGGCGGTCTCGGCTGCCAGCACGAGGCCTTCGGCGCCGTCGTTCAGCGTGTTGTAGATATCGTTGACTTCCGCCAGCGTCGGCACTGGCGAGTGGACCATCGACTCCAGCAAGTTGGTGGCAACGTAGACCGGCCGGCCGATGGTCTTTACGCGTCGCATGATGTCCTTCTGGCAGGCGGGTATCTCTGGCAATGGCACTTGGCGGGACAGGTCGCCGCGATCGATCAAAATCGCGTCGGAGAGCCGGGCGATCTCCTCTGCATGGGCGACACCGTTGAGCGATTCAATCTTGGAAATCAGCCTGGCGTCTGCACCGATTAACGCCCGCATCTCCCGCACGTCCTCCGGCCGGTTGGCAAAGGAAAGTGCGTAATGATCCGCTCCCATTTGTCGCCCAATCTCGATGGCCTTGCGGTCCTTGAGCGTGATGGCGGGCAGCTCGATGTTGCGATGCACATTGCACGCCTTGTTATGGCCAACCCGGCCGCCCTTTTGGACGCGCACCACCGCCCTTTCGTCTCCGATCTCCAGTACTTCGACCACGACGGAGTGAAAGTCAATGGTGATCCGGTCGCCGGGCTCCAACAAATCGAGCGTGGCCAAGGGCGTAAGGCTGAAGCCCCGGGCGTCGCCGCAAATCGGTTGGCGGTGAATCTGGACGAGACTGCCTTTTGTTAGATTCGTGGTCGCGGCTTTGAACGTGCCGGTCCTGATCTGCGCCCCTTCGCTGTCCAGACAGACGGGCACATCGGAGTGTTGTTGCAGGAAGGCGATTGCCGGAGCGACCTTATCAATCGGCGTGTGCGAAAGGTTGATGCGAAACAGGCTCACGCCGAGCTCCTCAAGGCCTCGGATGATCTTGGGCTTAAGCGAACGTGGGCCAACCGTGCAAATGACCTTCGTCTTTGTCGGGGGCGCTACAACCTGTCCAATCGTCAAACCGCCCGCGAACTCGGGTCTTTCGCTTTCGTCACTCGTTCGCATAATCTTCCTAAGCCGGGACTCCGGCCGCCCACGCTCACGTCACAAAACTCATCCAACGCTTCTCAGACAGGATCTGTCAGTTCCAATCTTTTCCCCTTGACGATCAGCCGACCTACAACCGTCTTGGACTTCAGGAATAGCTTGGCGTCGAAATACCACGGGTAAGAAAGGCGCATCAGGTTGAGCGTTGGATCGAGGAGAAAGGATCTCCGGCGCTCGGCGGAGAGGCAGTAACCGAATTCCTCCAGACAGTCGCCGATCAAAGCCTCGAGCGCCACAATCTCCGATTGCGAAAGCTTTTGCTTCCAGCGGTCGATCGAATTGAGGGTCTCCAGGCTGGACTCGTCTTTCCAAACCGTGTTGGGAGAAGCCACCCGCCCGATGCTGTTCTTTTGAATGCGGCCATGGTCGAGATCGTGATCCAGGAATTCACCAACCGTACGCAAGGTATTTTCGGGTTCGCGAACCAGATCTTCGTAGCGCACTTCTAAATAATCGTCGGGAAACCGCTCTCCACAGCGTCTTCCCTTTTGCACCGTCCATTGCCAAAGGAGCGCCCACGCGTACAGTGCCCGTTCCTGAGCCCACCAACGATCGTCGCTGGCATGCTGTTTCTTCATCGACAGCGCAGTGTCCCGGCCGTCGCGAACCACGTGCACAAACAGCGCGTCGGGCACCTCGCGCTTGATGGTGGCCATATACATAATGTTGTCGGGATCGTAGTCGGCCCAGCGTTGAACGCCGGCACGGCGAGCAAGCTCACCCATGGTGATTCGCAAAAAATCGCCACCGCTCTTGCATTCCTGCAGAATCCTGGACCGAAGATCCTCGGGGTTGAGGCCGGTTCGGCGGAAGGCTTTGCTCCGCAGCCAGATTTGTAACATTTTCTCGCGATTCTTGGGCACGGACGGATCCCCGGACATGGCCAGTAAGGTCGAGTGCAGAAAGGGAGCAGCGTGGTAAAGCGGAAAGCCGCCGGCGGAGAGAAGGCTATCGTAGAAAAGAGCAGTGCCCGATCTGTGACAGCCAATCACAAACACCGGCGACTTGCTGCGCTCGATGCCGCGATTCGCCCCTAGATCGTTTGCGGGTTTACCCGCCAATGGAACCCTGTTTGTTCATGAGCTTTCCACAATTCGTTCATCGTTCTGTCCTAATGTCTATCACATTACTGTACATTTGCAAATGGCATGGAGGTGGCGGCACGACGAATGTCCTCCTAAGGAAGAGTCTGTAAAAGTCTATTGATCGAATCGACTTACTGATGTATAGTCGCAATCACGCGGCACCGGAGCGCTTGGTGTGTCACGGAGGAGACTCGGAGATGTCACTCAGAAGCTCAAGCGTTTTGAGCCAATTGCTGATTGTGATGGTTGGCGTCGCTGTCATGACGGGTTCGCAACTTGCCCGGGCGCAGACGTTTCGCGGCGGAATCCATGGCACAGTCGACGACTCTTCCGGCGCGTTCCTGGCGCGAGCCGAAGTGAAGGCCGCAAACGAAGGCACCGGCCAGGTCTATAGAACGGTTACGACATCGGCGGGAGAATTCACGTTCCAGGACCTTCCGCTGGGAAGTTACACCGTAAGCGTGCGCCAGAATGGCTTTCAACCACTTGAAGTGTCGCAGGTTACCGTGCGGGCAGGCAGCATTTACAGCCTGCCTCTGAAGTTGGCATTGGCTTCGGTTGCGACCAAGGTAGAGGTCGCCGCCGCCGCGCTTTCGGTCGACACCACGACATCCGTGCAGACAGAGGACCTCGCGACGAGTACAGTGCAGACGATTCCACTGAATGGAAGAGACTTCACCCAGTTGCTCACGGTCACTCCAGGCTATGCCGGCTATGGCGTCGGTTTCTTAAGCGCCATTAACGGCGCCCAGGCAACTCAGACCAACTGGCAAATTGAGGGGGCGGACAACAATGACGCGTGGATCAATACATCCGCCGTGAACCAGGGTGGCGTCTATGGCATCCCGGGCGTTCTGTTGCCGGTGGATTCCGTGGACGAATTTTCACTGGTCACGCAGGGCAACGCGGAAACCGGACGAAATCCCGGCGGAACGGTCAACCTGGTTTTGAAATCCGGCACCAACAGGGTGCACGGCAGCGCCTATTATTACAACCGCAACGAGGCGCTGGCGGCATCGCCGGTGTTCGCGGCAAACGGGTCGGATACCCCGCAGAAAAACAAATTGCGCGACCAGCAGTATGGCTTCACGGTCGGCGGTCCGATCTTCAAAGATAGAACTTTTTTCTTCCTCAGCTTTGAACGCCAGAGCTTCGATATTGGCATTCCAACTTTGGTCACGGAGCCGTCGCAGGCATATCAGCAAGCTGCGCTCGCGGTGCTGACACAATACAACGTTCCGGTGAATCCTGTTTCCGAGAACCTCCTTGCCGGATTGTGGCCGGCCTCGGCGCTCACCGGCCTCGCTCAACCCGACAACTACTTCAATCCCGGAACGGAGGACGGTTATAGCAACAATGGCATCTTAAAGCTGGACCATGCTTTCAACGAAAGCAACCGCGTTTCGCTGCGCGCCTTCGTGGCGCAGGGTCATCAGATTGCGCCGACCAGTTCTTTCCTGTCGCCCTACTTCGAATCCTCTCCGATGCACGTGGAGAACTGGGCTCTGGTTTACAACTCGACACTTTCCCCGCGCTTGGCCAACCAATTTGTCTTCGGCTTTAATTACTTTGGCCAGACTCTCGCCGACGCCAATACCGACTTCAATCCGATCGCTTTGGGACTGAATACGGGAGTCACCAGTCCTCAACTCGCCGGCGCGCCGAATATCACCATAGGGGCATTCGATCCCATCGGCCTAAATCCATACTCCGGACGGCAAGATACGACCTGGCATCTGACCGATGCTCTCAGCTACAACATCGGCAAACATCAGTTGCGCTTCGGAGGAGAATTCCGCCGATCGAAAGTGGATGAGTTCTACCACACCGGACAACGCGGCACTTTCAGCTTCGACGGCTATCAGGGACCCTGGGCCGGAGACCCCAACATTACGGACGGCAACATCACGGCATTGGCGGATTTTCTGGCAGGTTTTGTCTACCAGTCGACCATCGTGACCGGCAATCCATCTCGAACTGTGTTTACGAACGGGTTCTCATTTTTTGGACAAGACAATTTTCAAATAACGCACCGGCTGAACATCAACCTGGGCCTGCGTTACGACTATATTGGTCCGATTCACGACGGCGACAATGACCTGTCGACCTTTATCCCGAGTGCGCCCGGGGGATTGGTTGTGGTCGGAGAGGGCATAAAGTCACTTTATCCCAGCGATTGGACGAATTTCGGGCCGCGCGTCGGGTTTGCCTACCAACCGTTCAACGATGCGGGCACGGTGGTGCGCGGTGGCTTCGGAATCGCCTACGACACCGTCAACGTCTCGCCCTTCCTGGGCAACAGCTTCATCTACAACGGAGGTCCAGCCGGTGTCGAAGGGAACCCGATCGGGAACAACTCCTCGCAGACTCTCACCCTGAATGGCTTCACTTTGCCAACTGACGGCTCGCTGATCGCATGGCCGACGAACACCAATTTCAATCTGTTTTCGGTTAGCCAGAATTTTAAGACACCGTATCTCTATAACTACAGCCTCAATGTGCAGAAGAGTCTGGGTCGAGCGGCGATTGCCCAGGTCGGCTATGTTGGAAGCCTGGGTCGGCACCTGCTGCTTCTGCGAGACATTAATCAGGCGGCGCTGGGCAGCGATTCGATCTATCCTCCGGGCACGCCCAACCAGACGCGGCCGTATTATTCGCAGTTTCAATCGTTCAGTGTGATTGATCAGCTCGAAAGCAGGGGAAATTCAAACTACAACTCCCTGCAGGCAACCCTGAAAACCTCGTCTTGGCACGGTGTAACGTCGCAATTCGCCTATACCTTCGCTCATACCCTGGACTACGGCAGTTTCACGGCGCTGCCGCAAAATAGTTTTGATCCCGCCGCGGAGTATGGGAACAGCGACTTCGATGCCAGACATAACTTCACCGCCTATCTCCTGTATGCTCTGCCGCAGTCTTCGCATGGTCTGCGGCTCGTGACGAATGGGTGGAAAGTCAGCAGTCTGCTCAGCTTTCGTTCAGGACTGCCGTTCACCGTCGATGCCTATGGCGACCCCAGCGGTACCGGCGAAAATACCGACCGTCCGAGTCTGACCGGGAACCCATATCAAGGGATTTCGCACAGCGTGATCGATCACCAGCCGGTGCAGTGGATCAATCCCAACTCCTTTACGATCAACTCGAACCAGTTCGGAACGATGGGACGAAATCAACTCTTTGGTCCCGGCTTCAGCGACGTAGACTTCTCCGTCCTGAAGGACACGCCAATCACCGAACGCGTTTCCACGCAATTTCGCATTGAGATCTTCAACTTGTTCAATCGTATAAACCTTGGCAGCCCGACCTTCACCGGAGCCAACGGGATCTATTCGAATGTGCCCTATGGGGGGACGGGGAATGGCGGAATCCCCATCGGTTCCACCAATGGATCGCAGTTTGGGCTACCCGGAATAGGACCGGGTGAGCCGTTCAACGTGCAGTTAGCTCTCAAGCTTCTCTTTTAGATTGCGCCGGCTAAACACACGCGGCATGACACGAGACGGAAAGGAACTCATACGGATATGAAGCGGGCGATTCGATCCCACGCCGGTCTCACCTTGACAAATCTGTTTCACGCATTCTTGGCCGCATCGGCTCTGATAGCTCTGTGCGCAGCAACCGCTGGCGCCCAGGCAAACTCTTCCGCTACCGCCGGCGCGCCCTCCGAAGGGCAGGAGTTGCCCGTGCATCAAATCCCGAACCTTGGACGGGGTGCCGAGTTCTACTTTTCTCCGGATAGCACCCATATCATCGGCAACGCCCAGCGCGAGAGCGACTCAGGTTTCCGCGTCTATACGCTCAAAATCGATGGCACCGACATCCGTCGCATCGAGGACAAGGGCGACGATGCCTGCTCGTTCTACTTTCCCGATGGCAAGCGCATCATCTGGACCTCGACCAAAGATCACTTGGACCTGCCCAAGTCGAACTACTCGAATCCGACCGACTATCCGCAGGGATCTGAGCTTTATACTTCCAACCTCGATGGCACGGATGTGAAACGGCTGACCAACAACACGGTCTACGACGCTGAGGTTTCGGTTGGCCCCAACGGCCAGTGGATTCTCTTCGGCAGCGAGCGCTCCGGGAAAATGGAGCTTTGGAAAATGAAGCCCGATGGCAGCGATCCGGTGCAGATCACGCACCTCGAAGGCTGGGAACCGGGTGGCGCATTCATCTTCCGCGACAATAAAACCATCATCTTTCGAGCCTGGCGCACTGCCGATGCCGTCGCCAAAAAACACCCCCTGCCCATGACGCTCTTTACGATTCAGGAAGACGGCACGCGGCTGACGCCGTTGACCCACGACGAAGGCACCAACTGGTCTCCGTTCCCAGCCCCTGACGGACACCACTACGTCTTCGTGAAGGTCCTTCCCCCGAACAATTACGAGATCTTTCTTGGAGATTTGAACAGCGATAAGCAGGTGCGGCTCACTTACAACAACGCCTTCGACGGCTATCCCTCGATCTCGCCCGATGGCCACTGGCTGGTGTTTACCTCAACCCGCGACTCCGCTCCCGGGGCCCACACAACCGGAGTTTATCTGCAAGATATCTCGAGTCTTCATATCGGACCCTAGATATCGGCCCTAGCGTCACTCAACGCGACAAAACGACTTCGGCAGTCGTGGGGTCAATCACCGATTTAACCTCGGCGATTCGGTTCGCCGGAAATTGACCCCGACGGGCATGCTCGCGGAGATTATCGGTTTCTGATCGCATTTGGTTCGCCTGACAGGAGTGATGAAACCGGACTGCCCATTCATCGATCAGAGAAAATGAAGGCTTCCAAGGGAAGGTCGGACTGGAGAGTCCATTCTCTCCAGTGCGGTTCGAGAGGAGAAATTCGCGAATTGGCGGGCTTTTCGCGAGGATTTCAACGAACTACGGCCAGAGTTCGCATCAGCACAGACTGCGTGGCGGAGAGAAAGACATTCGAACTCTCGGTACCGTTTCCGGAACCCGTAAGAGCCCGCACCGTGCGGGAGTTGCATTTTATTCTGCAACAACAACATACAGTCAGAGAAAGGGATAAAGGGTCGACATACTTGGGTCCAGTGCGGTTTCATGACTTTGAAAAAGGCGAATGGCAAGCGATTGTGAGGCCGAACGAAATACGAATGTATGATGTACTTCCCACTTTCGAAACCGTTAGCGAAGACTACGCGCCTGCCGGGCAGTCAGGAATCGAACATTCCTTGTAAATGCCCCGGCTAGAAACGAATGTTCGGCGATTTTGTCCGCTCCACCGTCGACCTTACATGGTATGCGCCTTGCCCCGGTGACTCAGACCTGAGTATTGTTACGGAGTGAAATTCCCGCGATGTAGTGGAATCCTGCTGCACTTCACTTCTCTGCCCGGCCGCCTTGGTATCGGCGATCTTGGCCCTTGCGCTTATGAATTTGCGGACTTCCTGTTCGCCGCCGGACAGAAGTTGTGGCAAGTGTTGCCTTTGAATCCCACCGGATACGGCGATTCCCCGTACCAGTGCTTCTCCGCTTTTGCCGGCAACCCGCTGTTGGTCAGTCTGGAGCGCTTGCGCGATCAGGGCTTGCTCCAGGCTTCGGACCTGGCTCAGTCACCGCTGTTTCCCGAAGACTTCGTCGACTATGGGCCGGTAATTGAATTCAGAATGGCGAGCTTAGGCCGGGCGGCGCAGGTTTTCTTTGCCGACGGCTCCCGGGCGGATCATGCGGCCTTCGACCGCTTTTGCGAAAGCGCCAGTCCATGGCTCGACGACTACGCGCTCTTCATGGCCTGCAAAGATGAACACCACGGAACGATCTGGACCTCTTGGGACGCACAGATTCGGAATCGAGACGCGCATGCCCTGAGCGAGTGGTCGAGGAGACTGGTGCCGGAAGTGAACGCTTACAAGTTTTGGCAATTCGAATTCTTCCAGCAGTGGGAGCAGCTCAAGATTTATTGCGGGCAACGCGGCATCCGTTTCATGGGCGACGTCCCGATCTATGTTGCGCACGACAGCGCAGATGTCTGGGCTCATCCCGATCTGTATTATCTCGACGATCAGGGCCGCCCGACCGTGGTCTCCGGCGTGCCGCCCGATTATTTCAGCGCCACCGGACAGCTCTGGGGGAATCCGATTTATCGCTGGGACTTGCTGGCCGCCAGCGGATACAAGTGGTGGATCGAGCGCTTCCGTGCCTCGCTCGCGCTTTTCGATATGGTGCGACTCGATCATTTCCGTGGCTTTGAATCTTACTGGGAGGTTCCCGTCGGCGAAACGACCGCTATTCACGGGCGCTGGATCAAAGGGCCGGGAGAAGATTTTCTGTCGGCACTGCAGAACGCGTTTTGCGGACTACCGATCGTGGCGGAAAACCTCGGCGTGATTACTCCGCCGGTGGAAAAACTGCGGCAGCAGTTCGGTCTGCCGGGCATGAGTCTTTTACAATTTGCGTTCGGGACTGATCCGCAGGGTCCATCGTTTCTTCCGCATAATTACAGCCGCGACCTGGTCGCCTACACTGGCGGCCACGACAATGACACAACCGTGGGATGGTGGTCGAGTTCGGGTGCGGGCGACAGCACGCGCACTCCGGAAGATGTCCGCAAAGAACACGACTTCGCGCGCGCGTATCTCAACTTCCACGACGATTCCGAGATCAACTGGGTCATGATCCGCGCGGTGCTGGCATCGGTCGCTGATGTTGCGATTGTCCCGTTGCAAGATGTGCTGGGCCTTGGCAGCGCAGCTCGCATGAATCTTCCGGGCACGGTCAGCGGAAACTGGAAATGGCGTTATCGTCCGGGCGCATTGAGCGGCGAGTTGGGCGTTAGGCTTCGATCTCTGGTAACCATGTACGATCGATAGGAAGAATTCTCGAAGGGGTTCTGCTTGTGCATGACGGTGATGCCGTTCGCGGCATGATGAATAGGACACTTGAATGTCACTAAACCGGGATGTGCTTTGGTACAAGGACGCGATCGTTTATCAAGTCCACGTCCGCACCTTCCACGACAGCAATGGGGATGGCATCGGTGATTTTCAGGGTCTTGAAGAGAAGCTCGACTACCTTCAGCAACTGGGGATCAACGCGATATGGCTCATGCCATTCTTCCCCTCGCCGCTGCGCGACGATGGCTACGACATCGCGGATTACAACGCTGTCCATTCCAGCTATGGAACATTGGAGGATTTCCGCAAGTTCTTGGGGTCTGCCCACGACCGAGGGATCCGGGTCATTATCGAAATGGTGCTGAATCACACCTCCGATCAGCACCCGTGGTTTCAAGAGTCGCGGAGTTCGCCGGACAATCCACGGCGCGATTGGTATGTCTGGAGCGACACGGATCGCCGGTACAAGGGCGTCCGCATAATCTTTCTTGATACAGAAACGTCGAACTGGGCTTGGGATCCGATTTCAAAATCCTTCTATTGGCATCGATTCTTCAGTCACCAGCCCGATCTCAACTACGACAATCCTGCGGTTCGGGAACAGATGTGGAATGTGATGAAGTTCTGGCTGGAGATGGGTGTAGATGGATTCCGTCTCGACGCGGTGCCGTACCTGGTGGAACGCGAGGGCACAAATTGTGAGAACTTGCCGGAGACCCACGCGGTTCTGAAGGAATTGCGGCGAAAACTCGATGAACAATTCCCCGGCAGGATGCTTCTGGCGGAGGCCAATCAGTGGCCCGCGGATCTTCGCCCATATTTCGGCGACGGAGATGAGTTCCACATGGCGTTTCATTTTCCGCTGATGCCCAGGATGTTCATGGGGCTGAAGTTGGAAGACCGCAAGCCCATCACTGAAATCCTGCAGCAGACCCCGGAAATTCCGGCCTTATGCCAGTGGTCGCTCTTCCTGCGCAACCATGATGAACTGACCCTGGAAATGGTAACGGACTTGGAACGCGACTATATGTACGACTCGTATGCCGAAAGCAAAACGATGCGGCTGAACCTCGGAATTCGACGACGGCTCGCTCCGTTGCTGGACAACGACCGCCGGCGCATCGAGTTGATGAACGGAATGCTGATGTCGTTACCGGGCACTCCTATCATTTACTACGGCGATGAAATTGGCATGGGGGATAACATCAATTTAGGGGATCGCAACGGAGTAAGGACGCCGATGCAGTGGGACGGGGGGACGAATGGCGGCTTTTCTAGCGCGCCCCTGGAGCGTCTGTATTCTCCCCTTATCCAGGACCCGGTATATGGTTATCCTGCGGTGAACGTCTTGCGGCAAAAAGCGAGCGAACATTCGCTCCTCAATTGGATGCAACGCATCGTGACGGTTCGCAAATCGACGGGAGTGTTCGGCAGGGGATCGATTGAGTTTCTCTATCCAGCCAACCACAGAATCTTGGCCTATGTGCGGCGACTGGGAAACGAGGTGGTCCTAGTGGTCAACAATCTTTCGAGCACCGCGCAAGCTGTCGAACTGGATCTCCGGCGCTACAAGGGAAATATTCCGATCGAGATGTTTGGCGGGAATATGTTTCCGCGTGTGGGCGACCTGCCGTATCTGCTAACGCTGGGACCCTACCAGTTCTACTGGTTTCGGCTGCGGCGGGTGTGAACAAATGTAAATAGTTAAAAGCGGCGGCCCATGACGCGCCTCTATACAAGGGCACGCAGCGGTACTTCGAACGGAGATGAAATTGGCGGAGGAGAGCTATCTTACGGATGATTTTCTTCGCCAACTGGTCAACGTCGGCGAAGTGGACATTCTCGTGGGTTTGCCCACTCACAATAACGCCCAAACGATCGGGTCGATCGTTCAGACCATTCAGAGCGGCATCCTGCGCGGGTTTCCGCGAGAGCGAGCGGTGATCATAAATGCCGACGGGGGGTCGCGTGATGGCACTCGCGAACTGGTCACGGGCGTCTCAATCGATGACGTGCGCCCGGCTTCCAATCTGCACGCTCTGCGGACGCTGCACTCAATCAGCACGGAGTATCCGAACAGTCCGTCGAGCGGAGCTGCGTTGCGGACGATTCTGGCTGCCGCCGAACTGCTCCGCGCCAAGGCCTGTGCGGTGCTGTCACCCAACTCCGCGAACATCGAACGGGAATGGATCTCCAAGCTTCTAAGCCCCATTTATCGCGACGGGTTTGATCTCGTGACCCCCACCTATCGCAGGCATAAATTTGAAGGCCTGCTCATCACGAATTTGGTCTACCCGATGACTCGCGCACTCTACGGGTTAAGAATCCGCGAGGCATACTCGCCGGAGTTTGGATTCTCCGGCCGTCTCGGAAGTCAGTTCCTTGGACAACATGCCTGGAATGACGGAACGGAAGGGGCGGGAGTCGAACTCCGGTTTACCCTGGCTGCGATCACGGGACGAAACCTCATCTGCCAGTCCTTTCTCGGAGAAAAGATGCACGTCGAGCGCCATGCCGCCGACCTGGTGCCGGCGCTGCGGGAAACTGTCGGCGCCTTGTTCTCCGCATTGGAGCCGGACTTTCCCGTCTGGAGCGCGGTGACCCACTCCCAGTCGCTACCTACGACCGGGGCGGACCATGAAGTGATTTTGGAACCGCTGCGGGTCAATCGGAAACGATTGCGAGAGATGTTCTCGAGTGGAGTTGCCGAATTGGAGTCCGTCTTTCAGTCAATTCTTTCCCTCTCCACACTGGCTGAACTCAAGCGAATCGCTGCCTTGGGAGAGGAGGAGTTTCATTACCCTCCCGAGTTGTGGGTCAGGACGGTGTACGAGTTTGCCGCCTCGTATCGGAAGTCTGTGATCAGCCGGGATCACATTATTCAGGCCTTGGCGCCGCTGTTCCGCGGGAGGGCGTTCACGTTCCTGGTGGAGAACCGCAACGCTTCCGAGGACGAGGTCGAGAACAACATCGAAGGTTTGTGTCTTGAGTTTGAGCGATTGAAGCCGTATCTGCTGCAGCTGTGGGAATCGAGAGAGTGAGGCAACTATGCGGGAAATGATTATCAGCGAACTAAGTCAGGCGCTGCACGCGATGGCCAGAGGTTTCGCCCACTTCCTTCCTCGTCTCATCGTGATGCTGATCGTTGCCATTGTAGGCTGGGTGGTCGCGTTCGTGGCAAAAGTGGTTCTGCGCAGCATTCTGAGGCTGGTCAAGTTCGACAAGCTTTCAGAAAATGCTGGCGCCTCTCAATTGCTCGCCAAGGCCGCGCTGCCTTCAGCCACGGAAATGCTGAGCCGGTTCGTCTTCTGGGTGGCGTGGCTCGGCTTCATTCTGCTGGGTGTGAGCGTGCTCGGGATACTGGGCCTGCAAGAGCAAGTCGCAAGATTTTTTCTTTTCTTGCCGCGTCTATTCGTAGCCCTGTTCATCATGTTTTTCGGACTGCTGGCAGCTAGTTTCCTTTCTCGCGCTGCCCTCTTGGCCGCGGTGAACGCGAACATGCCTTCACCCCGGGTTTTGAGTCTCGCGGTCCGCAGCATCATCATTGTTTTCGTATTGTCGATCGTGTTTGAAGAACTGGGTCTGGCGGAACAGACCATGCTGGTTGCCTTCGGAATTGCCTTCGGGGCCCTGATGCTCGGCTTGGCAATCGCGTTCGGCATGGGGGGCAGAGACTTGGCCAAGCGTTTTCTGGAGAAGAAGATTGTTCGCGGGAAGAAGAAAGAGGAAGAGGAGAACGAAGACGAACCGTCGCCGCTCTAGCGCCGGAAGTGTCAGCTCGCCACCCGTTGCGGTAGGATGAAATCTCCTTCCTTCTCCATTGTGGGGGCTAACGCCATGCGACTGCTCAGCATACGGCTCATTGTTTCCCTCATCGTGTGTATCACGCTGGTCTCGCTTTCGTCCTCGTATTACGAGGTACTGGGCGAGAAGCGTGGCCTGCGCCAAGACTTGGAGCGACGCGCCGAAGTATTGGGCGAAAGCCTCGCGGGGAATGTGGAGCGCGGCCTGGAGAAAGATTCGGCGCAGGATTTGCAGAGCATCGTACAGCATTTTGGGAACCGGGAGCATCTCTCAGGATTGGCTATCTACGGTCGGCAGGGTGACTTGCTGGCTGTTACACAGGAGTTGGCATCCACGCTGACTACCGTTCCCGCCGTAATGTCTGAAGCCTTGCGTGAGAACCGTGGAGTGGGAGCCTTTCAACGGGTGGGCGATGCCTCGTTGCATATTTACGCCCTGCCTCTTCACCAGCAAGACGAGGTCATCGGCGGCCTCGTGATTGTTCATGATGCCAGCTATATTCGGGCGGAGAGCCTTCGCATTTGGCGGGAAGCATTCCGGCGAGCGCTCATCCATGTATTTCTGATCGTGCTGATCACGCTATTGATTGTGCGCTGGAGTATTTCCGCACCCATCGCACGTACGGCGCAGTGGATGCGAGCTTTGCGGACGGGGCGAGCCGCTTCACCCCGGCACGGCGCCGATCTGGATCTGTTTCGTCCCCTGGTGCGGGAGGTCGCCGCCTTCGCTGAAAGCCTTACCCAAGCGCGGTCGGCGGCCGAGACGGAAGCGCGCCTGCGCGACACCGGTGAATCGCAGTGGACGGCCGACCGGCTAGCCGTGCACGTGCGCGCGCGACTGGATGGTGGACGTCTTTTTGTCGTGTCGAATCGCGAGCCTTACATGCACATGCGGCGCGGCCAATCCGTGGAAGTGATGGTGCCGCCCAGCGGGGTGGTCACGGCGATCGAGCCTGTGCTGCGAGCCTGTGACGGAACCTGGATCGCCCATGGCAGTGGCGATGCCGACCTCGAAACCGTAGATGAGCACGACCGGCTGCGGGTGCCTCCGGAAGATCCCCACTATACCTTGCGCCGGGTCTGGCTCAACGAAGCGGAGGAAGAAGGCTATTACTACGGATTTGCCAACGAGGGCATCTGGCCTCTATGTCATATCGCACACACCCGCCCGATTTTTCGCGCAGAGGACTGGAAGTACTATCAGACCGTCAACCAAAAATTCGCCGATGCGCTGCTCGAAGAGATGAAGGACGTGGAGAAGCCCATTGTGCTAGTGCAGGATTACCACTTCGCGTTGTTGCCCCGTCTGATTAAAGAAAAAAGACCGGAGGCCAGGGTGGCTATCTTCTGGCACATTCCGTGGCCCAACCCGGACGCATTTGACATCTCACCGTGGCGGCGCGAGGTTGTAGATGGTCTGCTCGGCGCCGATCTAATTGGGTTTCACATCCAGTCGCACTGCAATAATTTCTTGCATACAGTCGATCGGGTAGTGGAATCACGCGTCGATTGGGAGCACTTTTCGGTAAGACGTCTGGATCATCTCACCCGGGTGCGACCTTTCCCCATCAGTGTGGACTTTACAGATGTGCAAGAACAGGAGGCGACGCTGGATTCCTACACTGAACGTTCCACTTTGCTCAAGGCCCTGGGGGTTGAGGCTACCTTCATGGGGGTGGGCGTAGACCGGGTCGATTACACCAAGGGCATTCTGGAGCGTTTTCTGGCCATTGAGCTTTTTCTGGAGAAGCATCCCTCCTATCAGGGTAAGTTTACGTTCGTGCAGATTGGCGCTCCAAGCCGCAGCCACCTCAAACGCTATCACGATCTGATGCTGGAGGTGGAAGCGGAAGCCACCCGCATCAACGGGCGGTTCCAGGCGGCGAAATGGAAGCCCATCGTCTTTCTGAACCGGCAGCATAATCACGAGGAGATTCAAAGGTACTACCGCGCCGCCGATGTGTGCCTGGTTACGTCATTACACGATGGCATGAATCTGGTGGCGAAGGAATTCGTGGCAGCCCGGCACGACGAAAGGGGTGTTCTAGTCCTGAGTTGCTTTACCGGCGCCGTCCACGAGTTGCATGACGCCTTGCAGATCAATCCCTACGACGTCGATCAGACGGCTGAGGCGATTCGCACCGCTCTGGAGATGGAGCCGGAGGAAAAAGAATCGCGCATGAGGCGCATGCGGAAGACTGTCAAGGAACACAACGTTTATCGCTGGGCAGGAACCCTCATCGCGGAACTCTGCGAGCTGCGAATGGATGCATCGGACGAAGGCAAAGAGAAACTCCGAGCGAGTGCCGCTGGCTGGGAATGAGGAACATGTGGTTGTACCCACGGTCCATTCAAGCATAGTCGAGCAGTTCATGAACGCGGTGGCACAGTCGCCGGCTTCGGCGCTTCTGCTTGACTATGACGGTACTCTCGCGCCATTTTGCCTCAATCGCCAGCAGGCTCTGCCCTATCCGGGAGTGACCGCGCTCCTACAGGAAATCATCGCCAATGGCCGCACGCGTGTTGTCATCATCACAGGTCGAAACGCCCATGAGATCCTCCCGCTGCTTGTGGTTCACCCCCGTCCTGAGATCTGGGGATGCCATGGGTTGGAGCGGTTGAGAAAGGATGGAACCTGCGAGACACCCCGCATCGAAGAGCCTGTGCTACACGCCCTGGCTGATGCAGATCAGTGGTTACGGTATCAGGGGCTGCACAACCGGGCCGAATTCAAAACCGGTTCCGTCGCTCTCCATTGGCGTGGGCTGGACGAAGCGACGGCGGCGGAAATTCGCGGCCAGGTTCTGGTGGGCTGGCTCCCCATCGCGCAAACTACGCCAATGGAACTGCTGGAGTTCGATGGCGGTATTGAAATGCGCATGCCGGCCCGTGACAAGGGGGATGCGGTCCGCATCCTTCTGGATGAAATCGGCCCGGGGGTTCCCGTCGCCTACCTGGGGGATGACTTGACCGACGAGCGGGCTTTCCTCTCTCTTGGCACCCTAGGCCTAAGCATCCTGGTACGCCCCGCATGGCGCGAAACCGCAGCTGCCCTGTGGATCAGGCCGCCAGAAGAATTGCGGGAGTTTCTGACACTGTGGCTACAAGCCTGTCGTGGGGGGCCGCTTCGCGCAAGGACAGAGTCTTCTGGTCCTAAATGAGTGCGGTTTGATCGTCAGTCGGGAGCCAACCGAAACTAGACTGGCCGATTACCTCACATCATTGCGCGACCCATTGAAGTCAAGTCGCCTTCGCCTTCGCCAAGTGATCGGTTTTTGACCGCATTTCCTTCGCCTCTGGAAATCATCGAAACCGGACTGCCGATTCACCGATCAGAGAAGATGCAGGCTGTAGACGCGAGGAGGCCCAGGCCGGGCATTCTCTCCAGTCCGGTCTAACTAGAAAGAATCGCAAATTGGCAGGCTTTTCGCGAGGATTTCAACGAACTGCGGAGAGAGTTCGCATCCGTCCAGACTGCGTGGCGGAGAGAAAGACATTCGAACCCTCGGTACAGGTCTGAATCGTGCAAGAGCCCACACGTCCGTAACTTACAGGGAATCAATCACTTCAGGATTCTCCGCAGACTGCCCGCCTACCGCGCAGTCGTGCTAAATAGTGCGGTTCATGACACCTCGCAAACGCGAATGGTTGGCGATTCTGTGGCTAGAAGTGGTCACTTTGGATGTTTTTCTCGGCTGAGTTGGTTAGCGCTGACTGCCTGCTCTAGCGCACAGTCAGACTCTAAAAACCGTCACCGAGAGCTCTGGGCAGATGACGGGAAAACCGGAAGTAGTCAGTGTCAACTTCCGCTGACAGGTCATTTCACTCAAAACCCGCCAATGAGCGAAATAGAGATGTTTCGACAACAGACCTCTGGAGCCGCCGCGAACCTCGTGCGTCTGCGCCAGTTGAGTTCACAAACCGGCCCCCGTTTTGCGACTGCAAGTAGTTGCATATTGACAGGGCAACCTCCGCGAGACATAATCGCCTCCACCTTTGTGGGGTGCCTTGCGGTCACACCTGTTCTCGAAGCAATCGGGGAGATTACGAGCAGTTCTTTCTGGGCAAAAAGGAATTCCAACCTAAAGACACGAGGAGCAAACCGAAAATGAAACATCCGATAGAAAAGTATCCCATTGGTTACGCCCTGTTGGTGGTCGCGGCAGTCGCGACAATTGGCGTGCAACATCTTTTGGCCCAGGAAGCGGCGGCGGAGCTTCCCGGCTATTACCTAACGATACCGTGGACCGAAGGTACCGCTGCCGACGCGTTGGCCCAGTCCCAGGCGGGTGGCACGGTTCCGATGGTCTCGTACAGCATTACCGCAAGCAAAGACGGTAATACTTACGCCGGAGTCTTCGCGGGAGGGGATTTTGAAACGGGCGTAAGCACCAAGATTCCGGTTGTGGTGGTTCCACTCAAACTGATAATCGGCAACTCAGTTTTCGATCCGAGCAAAGATAACTCGTGCGACGGAAACGCTTCCGCTCTGAGCCGGTTCAAGAAGTCGCCGCTCGTTGTCCATTCGCCGCTCACATTCAACGGTGTCGGAGTGGGCACGACCCAGTACTCGGACGGCTTCATGCGCGCCGAATTCTGGAGCATTATCAATAACAAATTTCACAATTACCTGTCTCCGATCAAATATGCCAAGGAGATCACCGTCACAGCCGATTCATCCGTGGGCACTACGTATTCCTCCGGATGCAGCGAACTGGGCATCGTGTCCAATGGCGCGTTTGCGAGTTTCCTGGGCGGTGAGGTTACTACGCTGCAACAAGATGGCATAGTCAGCCCCACGGAATTCGTAATCTTTCTGGTCAAGAACCTCGTGCAGTCGGGCGCCGAACCGCCAACTGTCAGCAACTGCTGCATTCTCGGCTTCCATACCGCGCAGGGCAGCCCCGCTCAGACCTGGGGGATCATGGATTACGATACGAGCGGAGATTTCGGCTCCGGCACACATGACGTTTCCGTCGCGAGCCACGAAATCGACGAATGGATGAACGACCCTCTCGGGAATAATCCGACGCCGGCTTGGGGGAATATCGGCCAGGTAAGCGGCTGCCAGGACAACTTTGAGGTCGGCGATCCTCTCAGCGGGACGCTGATGCCCACGATTGATCTGAACGGCTACTCGTACCATTTGCAGGAACTGGCCTTCTTCAGCTGGTACTACAACGCAGACGGCGTTGCCTCTTATGGCACGGGTGGAGAGTTTTCCGGGAACGGCACATTCAAGGGACCATCGAAGGCCTGTCCTCCGGGCGGCACCTACTAACGCCCAGGGGCTGCTTTGACGTTCCGGGCGGCGGTGCGGAGTCAAGAAGCACCGTCGCTCGGAATTGAGGGTCCTCTTCCCATGGGCGTGGGCCGCCGCGATCGTCAAGGGGAGCGCTAATCCGGTCGGGAGATCCTATGAGTAAGTGGGTTCCAGCGCTTGCCGCGTTTTTGTTCACAATGGCCGGCGCTGCGGGCTCCGGCCAGCGGTCTCCCGGAACCGACAGTTTCCTCTTCTCGAACAACGACTCCCCTGCATTTATCAATAGCGTGACGTTCTACACAATCGGATCGGGCGGCCTGCCGGTGCGGACCGCGGCCGTTTCCACCGGCGGAATGGGCGTGGGCGGCGGCTTTTTCGCGGCGTCGCGGCTGCTGGTCGTTCCGGCAGGCTCGATCATTTGCGTCTTTGCTTCCGATGCTGGAACCGGCGACATCGCGGGCATCGATGCGAGCACACAGACCGTGACCGGCAATTTCGCCGCCTCTTCGTCGGACATTGGCCTGGCCAACGGCATTGGCATGGCCGCGAACGGTTCTTATCTTTATGCCAGCTATTCCACCTCGAGCACGATCGGCACCTTCAGCATCGAGGCCGGCTGTGAGTTGAGCTTCGTGAGCGATATCCTGGCGTTCGGGCTCAATAACGGCGATGTTACCGGAATGGCGGTGCACGGAAATCTGCTGGTGGTGACTTACGGCGACGGGTCGATCGGGACGTTTGATATCACCGGCGGCGCGCCGGTTTCGAATAACGACACCCGGTTTTCGACAGGTTCACGGGAAGACCATTTTCCCAACGGAGTCGATATCACGGCTGACGGCCATTTCGCGATTTTCGGCGACGCCTCGACCGTGGGCACGGTCGAGATCGCGAACATCTCAAGCGGCAAACTGACGAATACCATCCCCTATGACGTGACTACGGGCTGGAACTCCGGCTCGGTTCGCCTGAGCCCCGACGAGAGCGTCATCTTCGTCACCAACAGTTCTTCGGGGCAGGTGACGGCGGCATTTTTCGACAAAAAAGCGATTCATCTGGCCGACCGTGCTGACGATTGTGATGGTGCAGAGAGCGTTTGCAGGGGATGATGCGAGCGGTCCCGTTCCATTCCGGGTGGATGTCGCAGCACTTCACGACCTACTCAATGACGATAGAAGACAAGTTATGGAGTGCATCTCTAGCGACACGGTTCGTCTACAAAGGCTCAGCAGTTCACTTCGTGCGGACATCACTGCCTTTGCAGATGGGCGACAAAACTGTGCAAGGTAGTGTGTATCAGGCCGAGGAGAAACCAGACGTCTTTTACGTCGTGAATGGTGACGCCATGTTGAAGTTGGGCACAACGTGGGCCTACAACCCCGGTGTTGGCCGGGCGGAGCTACGAAAGCAATTAGAGAGTGGAGGCAAGAGTGTATCCGCTAGCGTCCCGGCGAAGAATTCGGTCTTATCGAGCGACTGGATCGGTTTGACCGTCGAAGGCCAAGAGAAAACGGTGCGGCGGCGAAGTTCATCTCGTGGTGCCGCCCAACTCCAGTGTGTCACGCGAGCATCCGAAGCCGCCGTTAATCAAGGCTGTAGCCCGAGCTCACGGCTGGTATGAGAAGGTGGTTCAGGGCAAAGCATTCGATATGAGATCGCTGGCCCGCGATGCCGGACTGACAGACCGTTACGTTCGTAAGGTCTTCCGCTGCGCTTTCCTTGCCCCCGATATCGTTGAGGCGATCCTCGCCGGTCGTCAACCTCGGGACTTGAACTTTGACAAATTGTGTCAGAACCTTCCCTTGAGCTGGGTCGACCAACGTGAGCTGTTGGGATTCTCTCCGGCAAACACGCGTCGCCTGCGACCGTCCCTGGTTCAATAGGTTTCTGGTTTCAGAAGTTCTTCTCTAGCAAGAAGATTCCCTGCAAGGATCGCTGATAACGAAAACGAATTCGCTGATCCGTCCCTGAAAATTCCCTGCTCAGATTTTCGTCCGAAAACGGTTTCTGCTTTGAAGTGTGCAGCTTAGAGAGAACAGGTGCGGTTTTCGGAGGCTAAAATCTTGAAAATTCCCTGTTAAATTCCCTGTTAGCAGGGAATTTGGGCAGAGAAGAGTTAGCGCCAGACTGCCTGCTCCGCCACGCAGTCTGGACTGATGCGAACTCTCGTCGTAGAAGGCTGAAATCCTCGCGAAAAGCCCGCCAATTCGAGGGTAGTGAGGCTTCCCTCAGTCAAGCCGTGCAGCAGCAAATCTACACGTTTCCAGATTGCTGGGCGATCTACATCCTAGAAACTGTAGATTGCCTGTGGTTTTTCGGTGGATGTGATTGACTCTTATGACAGTTATTGGCATCAAGTTTGGAATGCAGATTGCAATTGACCCTCGCGAAACATTAGCACAGCGTGTTCTCCCCGGGGGGCTGTGCACAGATGTTAGGTTCTCCTCGGGCCCTGTAACTTGCTTGTAGTTTCCAGATTCAGCATTAGGAGAAACCGAAATGGAATCCGCATTCCGTAGTTTTCTGACTTGCCTGCTCCTTGCCTTCCTTGTACTCACCCTTAGCGTTGGAGCTTTCGCGCAGGTTTCCAAGGGCTCGATATCGGGAACTGTGGTTGATCCCACAGGCGCAATCGTCCCGGGCGCGGGAGTGAAAGCAACCAATGCGGAAACGAACCAGGCCACCACCACGACTAGCGACAGTGCCGGACTGTTCAAGCTGCCTTTGCTGTCGGTCGGTTCCTATCGGGTGGAGATCACAAAAGCGGGCTTCCGCAAAGCTTCCCTGGCAGGGATTGGTGTCACCCCTGGCGTCGATACCGGACTGGAAAACATCAAATTGGAGGTTGGATCCATCTCCGAAACCGTCGAGGTCACTACCGCGACGCCGCTGATCGAGACGACGCAGTCCCAGATCACGAACACATTCGACACCAGTGATGTTGCTAGCATTCCTGGGCTCCAGGAGAACGAAGGGTTGGACTTGCTGGCCGTGTTGCTGCCGGGCGTGAGCGCCAGCCGCGACGCCAATCGCGCGAACACGAACGGTACGGGCTTTGTCGTGAATGGTTTGCGCGGACGAAGTAACGACCAGGAAATTGACGGACAATACAATAATGACAATTCGGTGACGGGTCCGGCGATTTTTGTGGGTAACTCCGAGTTTGTAAACCAGTACCAGATCACGACCAACAACTTTGGCGCGGAGTACGGGCGCAACGCTGGTTCCGTGGTCAACATAACCACCAAGTCCGGCAGTAATACGTGGCACGGGTCGGTTTACGGAACGGAGAGCAACTCCAAGTTGACGGCGTTGACTAATCAACAGAAAAACACCGTCTGGGGGGAAGGCCTCACAAAGCCACCGCACTTCAACGACGAATTTGCCGGGGCAACCATCGGTGGCCCGTGGCTCAAGAACAAGATCTTCTTTTTCGGCGGGTTCGACGAAGAGATTTTCTTCCAAAAAGGAGTGCTCGGAAGTGGCAACCTGACGCCTGATCCGACCGGAGTCGGGCAGTTGGCCAGTTGCTATCCCGGCAGTTCGAGCGTAGCTGCACTACAAGGATTCGGTCCCTTCGCAGTCGGTGGGGGCAATCCGGTGAGCATCGGGGGGCCGCAGATCGCTACCTATCCGAGCAATGGTTATCCGGGCTTCGTTCCTAACAACGGTGCCGGCGGGTGTAACGTAGAAGAGACCGGCGTGAGCCGCACTCTGGGAGACGGCGACCACGAGTACGACTGGATCTCCAAACTCGATATTACTGGAGGCAGGAGTACCTTCTCCGCCCGTTATATATTTCAGAAAATTACGGACTTCAATGTAGACGAGGGACAGGGGCCGGCTGGATATCCGGTCAACGTTCCTTCCCTAGGCCAGGATCTTGGGCTCAGTTGGACCTACAAAATCTCGGACCGCATGCTGAACGAAGTGCGGGCGGCCATTGGACGCCAAAATGTCCAATTTGGCGGCAACGGTATCGGGAACACGGTTCCCAATGACAGCGGCGTAACGACCGCTTTGGCGAACATCGCGTTTACCGATCCCTCGCTGTTAGGTTATGGCCCGAGCACTTCCTTTCCCCAGGGTCGCATCGTTAATACTGAGCAGCTTCAGGACAACTTGAGCTACGTGCGCGGCAAGCACCAGTTCAAGGCTGGGTTCAACTACACCTATCAGAAGTCGCCCAACGTGTTCCTTCCCAATGGCAACGGAGCGTTCCTATTCTCGGATTGGGGTACCTATGCGGCCAACCTCCCGATTCATACATCGATCACGCTGGGAACGCCCAAGTTGGATTTTCTTGAGCATGACAGCTTCTTCTATTTCGGAGACGACTGGAAGGTCACTCCTCATTTAACGCTGAATCTGGGATTGACCTATTCCTACTATGGACAGCCCGCCGACCTTTTCAACAAGAACGATTCGAGGCAGCAGAGCAGCAGCGAGCCCTTCTGGAATCCAAGCTTACCAACTTCTGTGACCGTGTTCCCGAATCTGCCCGCTCCCAAGAACAGCTGGGGGCCGAATATCGGCTTCGCTTACGCGGTAGGAAACGGCGGACGGATCCTGGGTGACAACAAGACCGTCATCCGGGGCGGATACCGGTTGGCCTACGATGTGCCGTACTACAATATCTACCTCAATATCTCCAGTTCAGCGCCGCAGGTTCTGGCGCAGACGGTCGTGCCAGGCGTGCCGCTGCTGGCTGCCCCGTTCGGTCCGGCAAACCGAACCGAGTTAGCGCCCGACCTGACGCTGGGCACTTTCGATCCGCGCACGTTTAACGAAACCAATGTCTCACCTAATTTCAAGCCGGACCGGGTAAGTTCCTGGTCGTTGGGGGTGCAGAGGGAATTGGGGACGCACGCGGCGTACGAAATCCGCTATGTGGGCAACCACGCCGACAACCAGTTCCAATCCATTAACGGTAACCCTTATATCGGTTGTGGCGACGCAGGATGCGTCAATCCGCTTACCACCAATCCCGAGCAACCGGGACTGGCGGACGGAATTGCTGCTGGCGTTTTCAAGTCAAGTCTGCTGCCTTCGGGTGACGTTCCTTGCCCTGCGGCCAGCGCGGCTGTGCCATCCGCAATTGGCCGCGTCAACTGCAACGGGGGCGTTCTTCGTGAACGCACCAATACCGGCTACTCGGATTACAACGGTTTGCAAATGGAATTCCGCGCGAACAGTCTCTTCAACCAACTGACGATGAAGACGAGTTACACTTGGAGCAAGTCGACCGACAACACCAGCGAAATCTTTGGCTCGTTCGCCGGTTCTAACACCGTCGCTTTCTCGCAGGACCCGCTAAATAACACGACCGCAGAACATGGCATTTCGGGTCAGGACTTCCCGAACACCTGGACGCTTTCGTTTAACGAGGAGATCCCCGTCTTCAAGTCGCAGCACGGGATCGTCGGACACGCGTTTGGAGGTTGGTCGGTTCAGGGCACCTATATTTTGCAATCTGGGCAGGCCTACACTCCGGTGGAGGCTTTCTCGGGTTATGCACTCAGCCCGTACGACAGCACCGACGCTTTCCACTTCCTAGCCGCCTTCAACTCGGGACTTGATACGTCGAGGCCGTTCGTGAGCAATACTTCCGCTCCTGTGGCCGCGATTGGCGTCTATGCTGCGGATGCTTGCGGATTGTTCGGAAATGCAGCGGTCTGCGCTGCCCCTGCGAACGCGTTGTACGACTACACGGCCCTAAATGCCAGTGGCGGCGCGACCGCCAATGTCGTGACCCCCAAGCAGGAGCATTTCATCCTGAACGCCTTTGAGGCACAGACCATTTACGGCACACCGTACGGTGACGCGGCCCGCAACAGCCTGCGTGATTTCAAAACCAATACCGCGAACCTCCAACTGGCCAAGACTTCTAACTGGGGAGAGCGGGTTCGGATTGTCTGGCACATGAGCATGGTCAACGCTTTCAACCGTGCAAATTATGCCAGTATCGACCCATTTCTTGAGGATGCCGGCCTGGTAGGCTTAGGCACGGGCTTCGCTAACCCGTACGTGCAAAATAGCGCCCCTGGCAATGGCAGTTCCAACCGCCTCATCCGATTCGGGCTGAAGGTGTCGTTCTGACGCTGGAAACATCTTGCAAACTGGCCGGTCCGGTTCTCTCCGGACCGGCTTTCTTCTTGCTCGGATGGATTTGTGATGCTTACTCCCGCGCTCTCTTAGTCATCTCCTCGGTCCTTCCATCGGGGCCGGGTTCGTCCGCGGGCGGCTAGCCATGCTGTGCTGGTCTCCCGCCTTCGACGGTCTTAACCGTCTGACGTCGGAAACGACGCCTCAAGGCAGCGTTGGCCTACACGTATGACAACGACAGTCGGCTACAGACCGCCCAAGTTACGGGCAAAACCAGCAAACGGTTGTGAACTACTACTTTGATACCTGTGGGGACATCAGAACGACGATGAATGTCTATGGAGCTGCGGCAAAGGCGGACATGGCCGTCGCGAGCGGGAAAATAGCAGGACTCGCACTCAGCGGCATGTGACATGGCATGTGCGGGTCTGTAAGTGATTGAAAACCTGGCGGAGAGGAGTGGATTCGAACTATCGGTATCGTTTCTGGAACCCGTTAAGAGCCTGCACCTCAGCGATCACCCAAAACCGGCCAGTGATTATCACCTGAAAACCGGCCAACGAGAGTAGCGTCCGGGACATTGAATCCCGCGGAGGCTTGTAGGCTCCGTGGGCATGGCCAATGTCTTGAACGAAGAGAAGAAACAACAAGTCTTAGCGCTGGGACGGCTGGGCTGGTCGCTGCGGCGCATCCAGCAAGCGACCGGAATCCGTCGTGAAACCGCAGGCGCGTACCTGAAAGCGGCGGGGATTGCGGTGCGTCCGCCCAGTGGCTGGGGGCGGTGCGAACCAAAACCGGCCAACGAAATGATCACCGACTCTGGTGTGGCAAAACCAGCCATTCCGGGGGTTCCCGATGCCCGAAACCCCAACCCCAACCCCAACCCCGAAAACCTTTCTACGAAGGGAAAAGCAAAAGCCACTTCAAAACCGGCCAACGAGAACGGAGGTGATCACCGACTCTGCCGTGGTCACCGGCCCCAGTGCCTGCGACTGAACTCCGGGGCCGGTCCACTTGACTGTTTGGGCGAAGGAAGCGTGAATGTCCAGCTAGGAGGATTTCCTATGCCGGAACCGATTGAAAAGCGCCTTGCAGCCTTGCCCACTATGAGCAAAGCGGAGTTGTGTGATCTCTGGAAACACTTGTTCCATTCCGATCCCTCGTCCGGCCTGCGACGGGACTTGATGATTCCGATCCTCGCTTACCGGATTCAGGAGCAGGCATTCGGATCGCTCGGCGCACGTGCTCGCGAACGACTTCGCCAGCTCAGTCTGGCGTTCGAAAAAGGAAGCGATTCCGCCGTTATCGGCGTACCCCGAATTCGCCCAGGAACGCGATTGGTTCGTCAGTGGGGGGATCAGGTTCACCTGGTGAACGTGCACGTGAATGGTTACGAGTATCACGGCACCCGCTACCACAGTCTGTCCGAGATCGCCCGCCGGATCACTGGCACACGGTGGTCTGGGCCCCTGTTTTTCGGAATCAAGAACGAATCTACAAGCGACAAATCTCAGGAGGTCCAATGAGTGCGGATCGAAAACCGATGATGCGCTGTGCCATCTACACGCGAAAGTCTTCCGAAGAAGGTCTCGAACAATCCTTCAACTCGCTCGATGCGCAACGCGAAGCCTGTGAAGCATTTATCGCCAGTCAGCGACATGAGGGCTGGCAGGCGATAGCGACGCGTTATGACGATGGGGGATACTCCGGTGGCACGATGGAGCGGCCCGCCCTGAAGCGACTGCTCGATGACATTGCAGCGAACAAGATCAACGTCATTGTCGTCTACAAGGTCGACCGGCTCACCCGCAGCCTGGCCGATTTTGCCAAGATCGTCGAAGCCTTCGACGCCAAGGGAGTTTCCTTCGTCTCCGTCACCCAGCAATTCAATACCACGTCATCCATGGGCAGGCTCACTCTGAACATTCTGCTGTCCTTCGCACAGTTTGAACGGGAAGTCACCGGGGAGAGGATTCGGGACAAGATCGCAGCCTCGAAGAAGAAAGGCATGTGGATGGGAGGATCGGTCCCCTTCCTTCTGAAACTCCACGAACCTTTCCCAAGCAGCATGATATTTGCGTAACTCTGGCAGCGTTTCATTGACCATGACCCTTTCTGCTTCGTCATGTTTCCGTTCGTCGATAAGCAGGTGGATCGCGCGCTGGCTGCCTTCCAAATACGCTTTTCGTGTCTTTTGTACCTCAGATAGTAGCTGCGCCTCTTTCTCTGACTTACAGCGGCTCTCGCCCTCCTCGATTAGTTCCGTGATGTTCTTGCTATTCTGAGAACGGGCTGCCAATAGCGGCTCGACGAGTCGCCTATTCTCCACGAGCACTATTTCCATCGTGATACGGCTATTGTCATCGGAGAGCGTCAACACTCTTCGTGCCAACTCTAGGTCGGTTGACTTAGTCCCGGTGATGGCGGAAAGAGTCTCGTCGATCCTTTGCATCCGGCGAAGCCCGAACTGCCCGATGCCCGCTAAGAGGGCAATGAGGACAGTAAACGCGATGCCTAATTTCAACCGTATGCGTTTGGTTTTCAACGCGAACTCCTGTGAGTGCCCTCTCCGGTTCGGTCAAGGTGAGAGAAGAATCCCACTTTGACCCTACTCCCGCTGGGAAAGTCACCATAGTTACCAAAGGCGGCCAGAGGAGCCGGTTGTCTTGGATAGCCTGCCCGCCCCCCCCTTGGGCCTTCTTCCCGCAACTCCACAAGGTCATTCTTTGCTACATTATTGACAGGGCTGTCTGGGAAAGGACCCGACAGATGTTAAAGCGACCTCAAATTGCCGGTACATACGCATTCAAGTGTGCTCTTCTCTTTTTGGCGTGTGCCGTATTCAGTTGGGGATTGCAGGCAAAGCTTTCCCTTTACAAGGCCCCGCAATCTCCACGTACCGTCACGGTTGCAAAACTCTTGACGGAGAGGCGTTCCGCCCAAACCATGGCCTTGCTTGAGAAGGCCCTCAAACCGGATACGGCTTGGGAGACGTTGAACCTGATTCCGCTCTTGGTTTTGGCACAGGCGATTTTGATTCTTACATTCGAGTTTTACCAAGGTGAAATGAATCTCTGCAGGTCTCGCAGACGGGACTTTCAGGATCCGAACCTCACCCAACGTCCTCCTCCAGCCTTCTGTTAATCCCTCCACGGCTTTATTTACTGCAAACCTGGCCTATTCTCCGACATCGAATAGGACTGTTGGCGATCACCAGTCCCTTTAAGGATACGTACTGTCGTCGATTCCGATCCCGAGCTTCCGGGATTGAAAGTTAAGGTGGCTCCATGCATCGTAAGCGGATCCTTTGGATCGCGGTGCTTCTCTGTTTTTTCTTGGCAGCTCTTGCCCTCTTTGTCGTAAGTCACTATCGCAAAGCTCCTGCCGAGCAGCCGAGAACGGCCGCGGTTGTCGCGGTCGTGCGTGGCAATCTGGCCAGTTCGCTTACGGTTGCCGGTCAATTTCAGCCCTATCAACAGGTGGATCTTCACGCCAAAGTCTCAGGATATATCCGCTGGATCAAAGTCGATATAGGCGACCGCGTTCGTCAGGGCGAAGTCCTGGCTCTGCTGGAAGTCCCAGAGTTGCAGAATCAAGTGGAGGGCGCTCAGGCCGAGGTCCGCCACAGTCAATCTGATATCACTCGCGCACAAAGCGAGGTCGTCAGCGCGGAGTCGACGTACTCCGCGCTGCACGCTGAATACACCCGTCTGGAAGAAGCTTCCAAAGAAAGACCAGGGCTGATCGCAGAGCAGGAGTTGGATGACGCACGCGCCAAAGACCAGCAAGCCGCGGCCCAGGTCGGCGTCGCGAAGGCCTCGCTGGATGCCATGCAGCAACAACTCGGGGTTTCTCGCGCGACCCGCAGCCGGTTCGAAACGATGTCCAGATACGAGCAGATCGTCGCCCCGTTTACGGGAGTGGTGACAAAGCGCTACGCCGATACCGGTTCGCTGATTCAAGCAGGACAGAACAACAATACGAATACACTTCCGGTGGTACAAGTGGCCGAGAGCGACCTGCTCCGGCTTCGCATGCCCGTGCCGGAAAGCGACGTGCCCTACATTCAGCTCGGCGGAGATGTGCTCGTGAAAGTCAACGCGACCGGGCGCACATTTACAAGCAAGATCATCCGTTTCTCGCGCGCACTCGATACCAATACCCGAACCATGCTGACCGAGGTCGATGTCCCCAACCGTGATCTGAGTCTCAATCCAGGGATGTACGCGGAGACAACGATTCAACTCCAGCAAAAGAATGACGCTCTTATTTTGCCCGCACAGGCCGTGGTGCAGAACGGCGATCAACCTTACGTTCTGGTTGTGAGCGCGACGAACCATGTCGAGAAGCGCACTGTGACTCTCGGAATCCAAACCTCGAACCGCGCGGAGATTACCAGCGGCCTACAGGCCGGGGAAAACGTGATCGCCTCTGGACAGACTGGCTATCAGCCCGGGGAAGTTGTGTCCCCGCATGCGGCGTTCATTCCAACGGCGGCGCAGGAGGTGAGCGAGTAATGTCCTCTTTTGCCATCAAGCATCCGTTCTTCATCCTGATGCTTTGTCTCATGGTGATCGTCGTGGGCGTTACCACAGTCGCGCGTATGCCCGTCGATCTGTTTCCAGAAATAAATATCCCGGTTGTGGTGGTCGCGACCTTCTACGCGGGCATGCCGCCGCAGCAGATCGAGGCGGATATCACAGATAGCTACGAGCGCTTCTTTACCTTGGGAAGCGGAATCGATCACATCGAGTCGCGATCGCTGCCCGGTGTGAGCCTGATCAAGATCTACTTTCAGCCGGGCACGGACGCGAACGCCGCGGTCAGCAATATCTCGAATCTCGCCATGGCGAATTTACGGCGCCTTCCGCCGGGAACCCTGCCTCCAGTGGTGCTGAAGTTCGACGCTTCGAATCTTACCGTGTGTCTGGTCACCCTCGAAGGTCAGGGACTCGACCAGACGCGGCTTAAAGATTTGGCCCAGTTTGAGGTGCGGAGTCAAATCGCCAACGTTCCCGGCGCTTCCGTGCCGCAGCCTTACGGCGGCAAGTATCGGCAAATCCAGATTTACGTCGATCCCGTCAAACTGGAAGCACACCAACTCTCGCTGATGGACGTGGTGCGTTCGGTGAACGAATCGAACTTGATTCTCCCTGCCGGTGACGTGCGCATCGGACCGAAAGACTACAACGTCTATGCCAATAGCCAGATTCCGGTGGTCGACGAAATCAATGCCATGCCGATCAAGACGGACAAACAGGACCACATCGGAGAGTCCGTATTCGTTGGCGATATTGGGAAAGCGGTGGACTCAGGCCAACGGCAATACAGCATCGTCCGGGTCGACGGTCAACATTCCGTATACATTCCGATCTTAAAGCAGGGCGGCGGATCGAACACGATCAGTATTGTGAACGGCATTCGAGAGGCCGTGAAGCATCTGCTCGATATTCCGAAGACGCTGAAAACGGCGGTCGTATTCGATCAATCGGTGTTTGTGAAGATTGCGGTGAAGAACGTGATCAACGAGGGCGGCATTGGCCTGTGCCTCACCGCGCTGATGATACTTCTCTTTCTCGGCAATCTCCGCGCGACGATTTCGGTATTACTCTCCATCCCCATTTCTTGCCTCGCCGCCTTCATTGCGTTGAACCTGGGCGCGAGCACGATCAACACCATGGTGCTTGGCGGAATCGCGCTCGCCCTTTCCCGCTTGATCGATAACTCGGTCGTCGTTCTTGAGAACATTTTTCGTCATATGGAGTTGGGGGAGCCGGCGGTTGAAGCTGCCATCAACGGGGGCAATGAAGTCGACCTCGCCGTGCTGGCCGCTACGTGCAGCACCAGCATCGTGTTCTTTCCTGTCATCATGCTGTCGGGTGTCAGCAAATATATTTTTAGCGCTCTGGCCCTCGCGGTCGTGTTGGCGCTCTTTGCTTCTTACGCCGTCGCCATGACTGTGGTGCCACTTTTCTGCGCCAAGTTTATTCGTTTGGAGCCTGAACACAGCATCGCTCCTTACGGTACCCTGGGCGGCGCCGAGGAGGCGGTCCAGGAAGTCGAAGAGGAACAAAGAATCAAGCGCGCGAACATCTTTCGACGCATCGTCGTCGGTTTCAATCGGCAATTCGAACGGCTGCAGCACGCCTACAAAAAAGCTATCGCCGTTTGTCTGGATCGGCCCGTATTGACCGTATGCAGTTTCGCTGCTTTCGTGGTGCTGAGCTTCGCGTTGTATCCATTTCTTGGCGTGGCGTTCTTCCCGCGCACCGATCCCGGGCAATTTGTGGTCAATGTCAAAGTCCCGCCCGGAACGCGTCTTGAGGTGACCGATGAATATGTCGGGAAGATGGAGCAGGATATCCGCGATGTGGTGTCCTCTCACGACATGAATATGATCGTGTCGAACATCGGCATTACGCCAGATCTTTCGGCCATCTATACCAGCAATTCCGGAATGCATACCGCCTTCATTCAGGTCAGTCTCAAGGAGGACCATAAGACCAGCAGCTTCGCTTACATGCAACGTCTGCGCGAAAGGTTCGCCAACGACTTTCCAGAAGTGAGCACTTATTTCCAAACGGGTGGATTGGTTGATTCCGTCGTTAACCAGGGAAAACCCGCTCCGATCGATATTCGAATCGGGGGCAGTGACCTCGATGAATCGTTTGCTTTCGCCAAGTCCGTGGCTGCCAGGGTGAACGCACTGAGTTCGGTCAACGATGTGCTGATTCCGCAGGACCTCGACTATCCGGGACTGGAATTGAATATCGATCGCGAACATGCGGCCCTGCTCGGCATATCGCCGGAGGCGGCGCTTGACAATGTCATCACTGCGCTTACATCGGACACGATGATTGCCCCGAGTTTCTGGCTCGATCCGAAGACCGGCAATAATTACTTTCTCAGCGTGCAATATCCCGACGATCAAATTAAAACCCTGACCGATTTAAAGCAGATTCCCTTGCGCGCACCCGGGGCCACAAACACAACCCCTCTTGAGTCGCTGGCATCGATCAAGCAGATCAATACTCCGACCGAGGTCGATCATTATCAACTACGTCGCAGTTTCGACATCTACGTCATGCCCAAGAAGGAAGATCTCGGCCGCGTGAGCGGGCAAATCAAACACGTCCTCGATGGCATGCACCACTCTTCCCAGATCACCGTGTCGATGGGCGGAGCGATCTCCGACATGCGGAGTTCGTTCCAGAGTTTCGGCATCGGTCTCATCCTCGCGATCGTGCTGGTTTATCTCATCCTGATGGCGCAGTTCGCTTCGTTCTCCGATCCCTTCATCATCTTGCTGGCGATTCCTCCGGGGCTTTCCGGCGTGATCCTATTCCTCATGGCCACGGGCACGACGCTCAACGTCATGTCGCTCATGGGAGTCGTCATGACGACTGGAATCGCCGTTTCCAACAGCATCCTTATCGTGCAATTCGTCGGCACGCTCCGCGCCCATGGTCGTCCCCTGAAGCAAGCCCTCGCCGAAGCCTGCGAAGTGCGTTTGCGTCCCATTCTGATGACCACGCTAGCCACTATTCTCGGCCTCATTCCCATGGCGCTCGCTCTGGAGCCCGGCAGCGAACAGTACGCGCCGCTAGCGCGAGCAATTCTCGGAGGGTTGACCGTTTCCGGCATCGTAACCGTGTTTCTAGTGCCGACAGCGTACCTGCTGATTCATCGCAAAGAAGTTCGTGATGACGAAATCGTGCCCCGATCTGGTGAGGTGCCCCATGCATAAGCGAAGTCTATTTTTGCCGCTCTGGCTCCTTCTGTGTCCCGTCGCCATACACGCACAGGAGATCGTTTCGCAGCAGATCGAGCAGCTTCCGGATGCGCCACAGCCCCACGCTCAGGCGCAGCAGCGAACTCTGGCGCTGAATTCCGCGACAACGAATTCTTCGGACTCCCTCCCGCCAGACTCAACCGGAGAAACGCTTACACGGCAACAGGCGGAGCAGTTGGCGCTCAAGAACAACCCACGAATCAGCGTCGCGGCACTGCTCGCTCTGGCACAAAAGCAGGTCGTCCGGGAGACACGCTCGGCGTTGCTTCCGACGCTGAATGGCAATTTGACTGGGGTTGACGCTGAGGAAGCAAGCCGCATCTCGGCTGGGTCGCTGGGCGCCTCCCGGCTTCTCTATCACGTGGGCGCAGGGGTTGACCTCACTCAGTTGATTACGGATTTTGGCCGCACCCGCAATTTGGTCGCTTCCTCATCCTATGGGGCAAAAGCCTCCGAGCAGCAATCGCAGGCGACGCGGGAGGACATCGTCCTGGCGGCGGACATTGCCTTCTACAATGCTCTGGAGGCGCAGGCCACCCTGCAAGTTGCGAAAAGCACCGTCAAGGCCCGGCAAGCGGTCGGCGATCAGGTCAATGCATTAACTGCGAGCAAGCTCAAGTCCACGCTCGACCAGAGTTTCGCGCAAGTCAATCTCTCGCAGGCCAAATTGCTCGATCTCGATTCGCAAAATCAGTTCGATGCCGCCATGGCGAATCTCAATGAGGTGCTTGGAACCGCGAGAGATCAACAGTACCAACTCGTCGACGACCCGTCGCCCCCGCTACCGGTCGCGCCTTCAGTGGATGCAATCATTGCTCTCGCCTTGCAACAGCGCCCCGATCTTATTGCTCTCAAACTCAATCACGAGGCGGATATGCACTTCAGCCGGGCGCAGCACGAGCAGCTGTTGCCTACGATCTCCGGGTTGGGCACGGTGGGCATCACCCCCGTCGGATCCAGCGCCTACTTCACCCCTGATTGGTATGGAGCGGCAGGGATCAATATCGGGATACCGATCTTTGAGGGTTTCAAATTCCGTGCCCAGGCCGCAGAAGCCGACCTGCGCGCCAAGGCGTCTGACGAGCAGAGCCGGGTGCTCATCAATCGCGTCGTACGGGATGTCCGCACAGCCTGGCTGAGAGCGAACACTGCACAACAGAAAATGAGTGTGACTGCGGAGCTTTTGCAAGAGGCCAACACCGCACTGGACCTGGCCGATACAAGGTATCGCCTGGGGCTCAGTTCGATTGTTGAGCTAAGTCAGGCCCAGTTACAACAGACGCAGGCGCAGATCGCCGAGGCCAACGCTCGATTTGACTATGAAGCAGACCTTGCCGCATTGCGGTTTCAAAGTGGATCGCAGCCCTAGGCTACACAGCAATGTCGTCCGGCACGACTAACGAAGACATGGTCCAGGCCTTCACCCCGAATCGACCCAATCAGCTGCTCAGCAAACGCGTTCTGCCAGGGACTCCGTGCCGCAGTAATGACCTCTTCCATTCCCAACGACTGGATGCGCCGGCGAAACTCGTGACCGCAGATCGCGTCCCGATCACGGATCAGGCTGCCCGTCAACGCCGTGTTGCTGGTTGTGTCGTCCACCGTGAAGTGCATCGTCACCTTCAGCGGGTTGGAACCTGCGGCCGCGCTAGTGATGGTTGTGGCCGAAGCCCGTGGCGTCGCGTTGATGGTTTGGAAAGCGGTCGCGGCCAAGTAGTAGGTGTTCGCAAGCCACGTTGCTTTCAGAGTACAGGCTTCGTTGCCGGTCTCCATGGTAACGACGCCGCCACTGATCGAGCAGGCACCGGCTGTCGTCGTCGTGATGGTCGGCGTGACGCTCCGAGTTCTGCGTCGTTACCAACTCCGTGAATCGGAAAGGTCTTCGGTTGGGCATTCCTCGTGCCCGGCATCGTCGAGGCCATCCTCGAAGGATGGCGTTCCGAATCTTCCACGACCGATCGGCGATCTAATGCGCAAGGAGAGATATTCATGCCAAAGATTGTTCGTTTTCACAAGTTGGGCGGACCGGAGGTTTTGAAGATTGAAGAGGAAACCTCCAAGCAGCCCGGAAAAGGTGAGGTGCGGTTACAGGTGCAGGCGGTAGGCTTGAACCGGGCAGAATTGATGTTCGTCCGTGGCCAGTACCTCGAACATCCGAAGCTGCCTGCTGGTATTGGCTATGAGGCGGCGGGCGTGGTGAAAGCGGTTGGCCCGGATGTGGACAAGAACTGGGTGGACAAATCGGTCGCCACGATTCCAGCCTTCTCCATGAACGACTACGCCGTGCTGGGCGAAGAGATAATTGCTCCGGTTGCGGCTCTGGGTGAGTATCCGGCGAAGCTGTCACCAGCGGAGGGCGCAGCGGTCTGGATGCAATACCTGACGGCGTATGGGGCGTTGATCGCGATTGCGCATTTGGCAAAAGGCGATTTCGTGGTGATCCCGGCCGCGTCGAGCAGTGTGGGCATTGCCGCGACGCAGATTGCGAAAGCTGAGGGCGCTATTTCAATCGCAACGACGCGCAAGAGCAATAAGAAAGCTGAATTGCTTTCTTTGGGTGCGGACCACGTGATCGCCACTGAGGAAGAAGACATCGTGGCGCGTGTGCAGGAGATTACCGGCGGCAAGGGTGCGCGGGTGATCTTTGATCCGGTTGCTGGGCCATTTCTGGAAAAGCTGGCCGCGGCTGCTGCAACCGGCGGAATTATCTTTGAGTATGGCGCGCTTTCGATGCAACCCACGCCCTTTCCGCTGTTTACGGCGCTGGGTAAGGGTCTAAGCATTCGCGGCTATACGTTGATGGAGGTCACGCGCAATCCGGAGAAGCTCGCGGCGGCGAAGAAGTATGTCTACGACCGGTTGGCGGATGGACGGTTTCATCCGAAGATCGCGAAGATATTTCCGTTTGCGCAGACGGTGGATGCCTATAAATATCTCGAGTCGAATGCGCAGGTGGGCAAAGTTGTGATTACCGTGCCGTAATTCGCCCGGATCCATAACTTGAAGAGGCCGCCCCTGGCGGGCTTTTCTATTGCTGTGACAAGACCGAAGAGGCCATCATTCGCCCTCGCTTGTGACAACCTGCTCCGCTGGTTTGACATGCTTCCTCAGGATTTCATCCAGCAGAAACAAGTCGGTGAGCAGTGCGCGGAGATGAATGGAAGCGTTCAGATTATCAATCAACTGCGAACTGATAACGGGTTGGGCCAGAACCAGCTCAATGGCGGCGAGAGAGTCGCGCGCGTCGCGATCGAGAACCGCAAGAAACGCCGCGTACTTTTCGGATGGCTCAAGACCCTCCGCTCGGACTGCTACCGTACAGACTTCCGCCAGTCCCGTCAAAGCCTTAACGGCGCGTTGCAGGAACTCGCGAACTTGCCCACCCGACTTGCTGCCTTCGTCAGTGCGGAGACCCTGGGCTGCGTAGGCCAGCATAAACTCGTAGCACTCTTCCACAGCCTCACAACGACTCCCAACTTCAGACAGCATCGGTTAGCCCTCGCCCTTCCAAACCCTTGGAGTCCGGTGCCGGAGATGCCGAAGAAGATGGGGATGAAGATGTCTCCACCACCCATCGCTTGGGATCATGCTCTTTCAAATAAAAATCGCGGCTCATCCAGCCGAAGATCATCGATTTCGTGATTGGGAGCTTCTCCGGACGCAGTCCGAAGTAGACGTGGACCATGATCAATGCGATCAATCCTACGCCCGCCAGGCCGTGCAGCACGTACATCATGCCCCATGTCATGTCGCCAAAGAGATACGGATTGCGGGGAAAGAAGATGGTACGCACCCGAAACATCATGAACACACCGGTGACGATCGCCGAGAGACCGGCGGCAATGATGGCGCCGTGGTAGAGCTTGTTCTCCAAAGGATATTTGGCGAATTTGTCCGGAGGAGCTTCGTGCTTACCGGCAAATCGCATCATTCTTCGCCATGCGTCCCGCAGATCGATCCGATCAGGCCAGATCGCCCAGAAATCCATAAAAAAGGACGCATGGATGACGTGGAAGAGAATGGAAGCGGTCAAGACGACGCCCGCAATCCAATGATAAGTCACCCAGGGAAACTGGACGCCAACTTTCGGCAGGAAGGCGGTAAATAGTAGTGTGAACATGGAGGCGGCCATGATCCAGTGAAATAGCCGCGCTGTCAGCGAGTGTCTGGGAACATGCTCGGGGATGCGCGCCGCCACGGCGGGCGAAATGGTGCCCGTAAACTCTCTTGGTCTGGCGAAATAGCGCAAATAGGTGGCGTGAACAACAAAGAAGAGGAACCCCGCGATCACCGCGACCCAGATCAAGAACCAGGCGATATGGATCGGCACACGTTGTCCCCACGGACTCGTCGCCCATTCTAAGAAGTCCATGTTGCCTCCTCTGCTCCTGATCTTGCTGCTGCTCCTGATCCGATGATGGCGCGCTTCACCAAATTTCTCATCAGCGGGATCTTGTAGGCATTGAACTGCAATGGGATTGCTCCGCGCACGGCCAGTTTCCCCGCCATTTCACCTGTCGCGGCGTTGCGTGGCTGGCCACGTACCGCATCTTCAACCACCTTCAAACGCAAGGGGCGCGCGGCGGCTGCGTTAACCGAAATTCGAATGCGGTCGATCGTCTGCGCTGAACCATTGCCCGCTGAACTATCGCCCGACGCGACCATGGCCGAGGCCACGTTCATCAGCGGGAAGTCCCAAACGTTGCGGTCTCGAATTTTCTCAAAATAGAATTGCGCGCCCGCCCACGTGGAGGGAATACGAATGGCCGTAAGCAAGTCCCCGGGCTGCAAGATGTGCAGGCGGGTGATGTCGATGTCAGGACCGATGAAATAATCTTCCGCATCCACAACGCGTTCGCCCTTGCGCGTGCGTATGACAAACTTAGCGTCAAGCGCAATCAGGGCTGGGGCTGAATCGGAGGGATTCACCGCCACGCAGCGGTCGGCCTGCAGAATCGCATGCTCGCGGTTGCGGCCCTCCGGCGTGTCGGCATAGCAGATGTTGCCGCCGGCACGGTAACACGGCCAACCGCTGCGGTAATACCAGCAGCGCGTATCCTGCGACACATTTCCGCCAATAGTTCCCTGGTTGCGGATCTGCGGTGATGCCACCAATTCCGCGGCCTGCGCCAGCAGATCATACTTCTGCTTAACGATGGGATGATTCACGACTTCAGTGAGCGTCGTCATGGCGCCGATTTCGATACCGTCGCTGCCAGCAGCGCGAATTCCGCGCAGTTCGCCGATTCCACTCAGGTCGACCACAACCTTCGGCTTCTTGATTCGATCCTTCAGCCAGTCGAAGCTATCGAGGCCTCCGGCCAGCACCCAGGCATCGGGTCCGTGCTGTTCGAGAAGTCTCTGCGCATCGTCGACGGACGCCGGCTGAAACAATTCGAAAGCGGCCATTACGTCTCGTATGACGGCCATTACAACTCTCCTTCAAATTCCGTTCGCAAATCGCCCATTAAATGTGCGCCATAAGCGGATGCTGCATCGGTCGGCCCGCTTCGAGCGAGGTCAGAATCGTGTCGGCGTTCACCGGAGCCCGCTGAAAAATCTCATCTCCCAATGCATCCGATAGGGCGTTTAAGATTGAAGCGCACCCGCCTCCAACTGGAGGCTCGCCGACGCCGCGAGCGCCGACCGGCGTCTCCGGATCCGGAATGTCCAGCGCAGTCCATTGCATATCGACGGGCACATCGAGAATCGTCGGCGGTCTACTTTGGTAGAAGCGCTTGGAGAGCATCTCCCCGTACCGCGGATCGAACACCCATTTCTGGCCAATCGCGTGGCCCATGCCGAGGACCGAGCGGCCGAGCACCTGACCGCCGAGCGCCCGGGGATGGATCACCGTGCCGACATCGGCGGAAGCGAGAAAATCGACGATGTGGTACTTGCCGGTTTCGACATCGACCTCAACCTCGGCGAAACTGGCAACATAGGAATAGGTTGAACCATCGCGCGGGTAGTTGTCCTTCGCAGCCACCACCAAGCCTTGTCCGGCCAATGCCGCGACCGACGCCTTCGTCAATTTGTGGACATCGGCTGGCGCTTCATGGCCATCGTAGATGCCGCCTAATTCAATCGCGTGCTTCGCGGCTTGCGCCAAAGTCATGCCGGCGCCACCGCCTTTGCGAAAAACGCGTTCGTTCGCTACCACGTACTGCTCTGGCTTGCCGCCGAGTTTTTTGGCCGCGATCTCCTGAAGCTTCTGCTTGGCGGCCATCGCCGTGGCGTATGCTGCCCGCGTCATGGCGTGCGTTGTCTGACTTCCGCCGGAGACGCAAGTGAACGGAAGATCCCTCGCCGTGTTGCCCCAAACTACATTGCATTTTTCCCACGGCACGCCGAGAACTTCCGCCCCCGCGCGATGTACATCCATCACCGACTCGGTGCCGAGGTTGCCGATTCCAGACTGGAAGGTGATGCGGCCATCCGGCTTGATGACAAGAAGCCCGTCGAATCCGATGGTGCCGCCAACGTAACAGCTCAGCGAAACGCCAACTCCTCGAACTTTCGTGCCGATCCTCTTCGTTGTACGCGCGTTCGTCGTACGCGCGACCCGCTCGTTCCATTTGAACTGCTCCGCGCCACGGTCGAGCGCTTCTTTCAAGAACGCGCTGGTGGCGTATTGACGTTTCCCCTGCACCACTGGTCCCAACGGCGCTTTGCCCTCGGGGCAGTTGATGCGGCGAATCGCGACCTGGTCGATTCCAAGTTTGCGCGCGGCTTTCGCGATGATCGGCTCGATGATGACAATCCCCTGCAACCCGCCCGGGGAACTCTGCGCACTACGCGGTGGCGTGTTGGTCAGCACCGTCAACCCACGCCAGCGCATGGCTTGCGGCTGGTATAACAGAGACACGATGCGGCCTGACGACGGCGCATCGCCCACCGCGTCATAAGGACCGTTGTCGCAAATGACGAACATGTCGAGGGCCGTGATCTGTCCCTCTTTTGAGAAGCCGACTTTCATACGCCCTTGAAAGCTAGGGCGCGCTCGTCCGATGAAGGTCTCCTCCTCGCGGCTGATTCGCATCATCACCGGGGCGTTCGTCTTCTTCGCCAGCAGCGCCGGGATGATCATCGTCACTCCACCGGTGATCTTGCTGCCGAATCCGCCTCCGGTGTATTCGCTGATGAAAACAACTTTGTCGGGACTAATGTTCAACCAGCGCGCGATCGCAGGCAGTGTTTGCGCCGTGCTTTGTGTGCCCGTGTAAATGTAAACTTTGCCGTTTTGCCAATAGGCCATCGCGCTGCGCGTTTCGAGCGTCTGATGACTTGTATCAGGAGTGACGAACGTCTCGTCAAGAACGAGTGCCGCATCCTTGAACCCTGCATCGAGATCACCATACGTCCATTCGTCGGGACTCTTGCCCATCGGAAGACGGCCGTGCTTTTCGTCCTCGAAATCAGCCTTAGTCCACTTGAGTTCAGCAACTGCAGGCGTGCCCGGACCTTGCGGCGACGCGGGCCGCGTCCAGACGTTGCCATCCGTTCGCGGGTTGGGACCACCGGGCCGCAAAGTTTCGAGCGGGTCGATCACAAAGGGAAGCGGTTCAAAATCGATTTCGATTTTCTCGATGGCTTCCGCCGCGGTAAGTTCGTCAACTGCGGCCACGGCGAGAACCGGCTCGCCCTGATAAACCGGCTCCATGGTGAGACCGCGTTCGCCCCACTTGCTGGCCTTGATCACCGTGCCATTGTCGGTTAGCGTGTCGGCTGGCGCGGGAAGATCGTCCGCAGTGAGAATGGCTTTGACGCCGGGCATGGCCAGCGCTGCTTTCGCATCGATGCGCTTTACCCGCGCATGCGGCATCGGACTGAGCAGCAGTTTGCAGAACAGCATGCCTTCCGCGCGAAAATCCTCTGCGTACTTCGCATTGCCCGTGACTTTGGCATAGAGGTCCGGGGTCTCGTAGTTCTTGCCAATTAGTTTGTATCCGGCGCCGTAGATGCGCTCGGCAGCCTTGGTGGGGTCAGGACGTTTCTTGTTATCGAGGACCTCATTGCCGTTATCCAAGCGACGACCTCCGCATATTCTCCGCCCCGCGCATCAACGCCGTCAGAATCTTGTCGTAATCCTGGCAGCGGCAGAGATTTCCCGAGACTCCGTGCGCCAGTTCCAGACGGGTCGGATTGGGATTCGTCTTCAAGTATCCGACCGCGCTCATGATGAAGCCGGGCATACAGAACGCGCACTGAAATCCCTGCTCGTCGATCACACCCTGCTGCACCGGATGCAAGGTTCCATCGGCACTCGCCAAGCCCTCGATGGTCAGAACTTTCCGGCCGCGCACGTTGTGCGTGAGCACCGAGCAGGAATAGTGTGGAATATCGTCGATAAGGACTGTGCAGGATCCGCATTCCGCACGGTCGCATCCCAGCTTGGTGCCGGTCAGTCCCAGTTTGTAACGCAGCGTCCAGGCCAGCGTCTCTTGCTTCATGACATCGACGCGCCTTTGCTGACCGTTAACGTTGAGAGTGATGAGGCGCTCGCCCACGCCGGCAGCCAACTGCTGGCCATGCAGTATAGAGGAGGCGCGAAAAAGATAACCAGCGGAGGAGACGGCCACACCGCTGCTGATGACGCCTTTAATGAAGTTGCGCCTTGAGAGAGCTTTCGGCTCTTCGTCGGGCAAGTCTTGAACTGCCTCGGAATTTGCCTTCTCGGTCATACTCGATCACTTTGATCTGGGGCCGCCGTCGGTCGACTCTTTCGTCTAAGCACCGATGTGAGGCCACGTATTGAACCAGTTCGATTACCAGAAAGAATGCCCGGATTCGGAAATTGTCGATGCAGGTAGTATAGGCGCGCCACTCGTCGGCGAGGAATTCTATCGACGCCGTGATCCAGCCCGAGTGACGGGCAAACAGGAAGTAATGCCCAGGATGGACTCCCAACGACGCGTGCCAGAAGTCGGCTTCTGGGAAGCTTACGCCGAAAGGCGGTGGGATTCCGCCCAGACGATAGCAAGCCGGACCTGTCTTCCGAACCGTTCACTACAGGGTTCCAACAGGTCACGTGCGGCATCAGGGGCTGTATCGTCTGTGCATCGGAACGCTCACCGAGAGCGGACCTGGATACGGTAGAGGTCGTTTGAGAAAATCGAGTTGGCCTGCTTCCGCCGACAGTCCCAAGTGAAATCTCTGCAGGTAAAGTCATCGCGATCGACCCAACCAGACTGATAGGTATTACACCTTGACGGCGTTGTTAGATCCTGGTGAAACTCGCTCACTTGAAAGCCGGTTCGAGAGGTACCTCCTGATTTTCTTGGCGTCAGGAAAGGGTAATTTGCTAATCACCGAAATGAAACTTGCTTACCGCGACTCTCGCCTAACGAGATCGCTGCGAATAACATTGCGACACCCGGGGCGATGGCTAAGCCGTTGAACATACGTTCAAAACGAGATCAAGTGTGTCCTTGGCTGTGTCCTCAAATCTTCTCGTGAGGACGCTGGGACATAAGCACAGGATCGGCTTCAGCGGCAACATAGTTCACTTGAACCCGGGCAGGTCCACGCGCTTCGCAATGTGATCCTTAATCCAGTGACTATCCCACCATTCCTTCGGGTCGATCTGGACGCCGTCGAGTTGCATCGCGAAGTGGATGTGATCACCTCCGGCCATTCCGGTTTGGCCACTGGTGCCCATGACTTGGCCTCGTTTCACCAAATCGCCTTCGTGCACCGCAATCTGGCTAAGGTGGCCATAGATCGTCTGTAGCCCGTAGCCATGGTCCACCACGATGCAGTTGCCATAGATGCCCAGTGGCGCCGCATATACGACCCGCCCGTCATTGGACGCCTCCACACCAACATGCTGCGTAGCCGCGAGATCATACCCCAGGTGCACCTGCTGATCGATCTTGGTCCCTTTGTAGATGTAATTCCGAGTGTCCGCAAAGCTGGCTTCCGCCTGGGAATGAGATTGCCGTGCGAAAGGCTGCGACCATAAGAACCTGTCTGCGGTCTTGAGGCGAAGATCTGAAAGCACCTTGTTATTGGCCCGCCGCATTTCGCTATTAATCTTGACAAAACGCGCCACGGGATCGCCCGAGCCATTCGGGTCCAACTCGCCGATTACCTTCTGCATAAATTGGTCGCTCACCACTAAATTGTGTACGGTGTACTTCGGTTGCTCCTTCTTGGGGAACTGGAATACGATCGGGCTGGTCACGTCGTTTCCAGTGCCATTGGATGCATATGCCACCGGGACAGTGCTGGCTGGCATATTCCAGGCAAACGCGAACAGCGAAAAGAAGCCCTGTTTGCCTCCGGGCATGGGCCAAGCCCGAAATGTCTGATCGCCGACCTTCACACCCGCCTCTGTAAAAGTACCGGAGACATTGAAGGTTGCTAAATCAGCCATGCCCAGATACAGATAATGTTGGTCTGAATCAACACTGATGACGGGTGGTCGCGTCACCACTCTCACGTCGCGCTCCAAGCGTGCTGTCTTCCGAAGCAACCCGTTCGAGACAGCTACGACGATTAATTTCGCCGTGCCGTCTTTGAGCTGAGGAGTCGCGTTCGTGCCGGCCACAAAACTCCATGTGTCATCAGTCCATCGTGATGTTGGCGCGTTCTCCCAGACTCGATACTGAATGCCGTTCTGCTCGACAAAGGCTTCGAGCCTGCGAACGCCATGTGGGTCGCGTACGTGGACAGCGATGGCGGTGGCTTGGCCGAGGGCGGTAACTGGAGATGGCAGGTCGACAACGGGCGGCGCTTGTCGCGTCAATAGAATCGCAATCGACGACAAGGCTACGATACCGATCACGACAATAAAGACTTTTCGCATAAGTCATTGTAGCGCTCTCAAAGAGGACACCGGCGCGATGGCTGCCACAATCTGCCGATCTTGATTCCCTTAGCAGATGCCTGCTCTTAGGCGTGTGGGACAGCCGCTTAGCGAGCGACCGCTGATTGTGATTACCTCTTCGCCCACGCGGTTGGCTTTGTTAAAGTTTCTGTGGTGGAATACCTTGCATGTGGAGAGCCATTCGATAGCATGGATATTTCCGGGCCAAACTCCGTGGCAGTCCGTACCGAGAATGTCTGCCGCCATTACCAGATGGGTGAGGCATTGGTGCGCGCGGTGGACGGAATTTCCGTCGATGTTCGGGCCGGGGAATTTGTGGCTCTGCTGGGTGCGTCGGGATCCGGCAAGTCATCACTGCTCAACCTCGTCGCCGGCCTTGACCGTCCCACCTCCGGGGCGGTTATTGTCCACGAAAATAACCTGGCTGAGCTTTCACGGGAGCAACTGGCCAAGTACCGCCTCCACACTGTCGGGATGGTCTTTCAGTCTTTCAATCTGATACCGAGAATGTCGCTGTTGGAAAACGTTGAGCTCCCGATGCGCTTTGCCGAAGTCGATCGCCGCGAGCGTTCCGCTCTGGCGCGCCAGTCGCTGGAACGCGTAGGTCTAAGCGGACGCCTCTCGCATCGGCCGATGGAACTCTCGGGCGGTGAACAGCAGCGCGCATCGCTGGCTCGTGCACTCATCAACCGGCCCAAGCTTCTTCTGGCGGACGAACCGACGGGTAATCTGGACAGCCGCACCGGCACGGAGATCATGGAGCTTATCCGTAGCTTCAATCAGTCGCTGGGAATGACCGTTTTGATGGTGACGCACGAGGAGGCTCTCGCAGAGAAGTATGCCAGTCGAATGTTGCATCTTGCGGATGGAAAACTCGTGAATGATTTATCCAATGACGGCGTACGCGGCATCTCGTCAGAGCCGATGCAGGCGCCCGGGCCGGGAGGAAAAACACAGTGAAGCTTTACGACGTCGCCGACCTTGCTATCCGCAACCTGCGTGAGTCGGTCTTTCGCAATTCGCTGACGACGATCGGCATTTCCGTAGGTGTGGCCTCGCTGGTCGCGATGCTCTCGCTCGGCATTGGCCTGCAGCAGTTGGCCTCCCGCCGGCTGCAAAAGTCCGGGCTGTTTGACACTGTTGTAGCCACCTCCCGGCGTGACCTCCGCAACTTCCGTGAACAGCGAGAGGAGGGGCCGCCGCCGGCCGAGAGCCCGTCGTTAGATGAACCGGCGAGAAACAAGATTGCGCAAATCCCGGGTGTGGTTGAGGCCTATCCTGATATTCGGTTCGTGACGGAAGTGCGCTTCGACGACAAGCCCCACCTAACCATGGTAGCGGGCATCCCGTTCTCCGCCAGGAGTAACAATGATGCTTTCGACGGCATGCAGGGCAGCTTTTTCTCGTCGGATGGAGCCGCGGAAGTCACCCTGCAGAAATCGTTTGCGGAGGAGTTGCTAGGCATCACGCCGAAGCCCGGCACGGACAACACAAATCTTGCCGACTTGGCCAAGCCTCTTCTTGGGAAAGAGTTGACGATGCGCTATGCCGAACGCGCCTCGGCTCCTTCTTCGCCGTCTCTGGGGCCGAGCAATAGTGCCGCGTATTCCGTAGTGTCACGACAGCAAGCTCTGAAAATTGTAGGACTGACGGATCTTGATCCGGATAGCTTGCGCGGCACCGCCCGGGCACGCGTCTTCTTGCCGCTCAAGCTTGCGCAAGACCTCCACGTCATGCAGCCCAACCTGCGCGACACCTCGGCCAGCGACTCGCCCAGCTATACGTCACTCAGCGTGCGGGTACAGAATCCTAATCAGGTTCCGGCCGTTGAAGATGCCATCAAGAAAATGGGCTTCAGCGCTTTCTCCATTGTCGATGCGACCCGCAGCATGCGCCAGTTCTTTGCCGTGCTCGACGGGTTCCTCGCGATCTTCGGCAGCCTTGCCCTGGCCGTTGCTTCGATCGGCATCGTGAATACGCTGGTGATGGCCATCCTCGAGCGTCGGCGCGAAATCGGAATCATGAAGGCAATTGGCGCCAGCGACGCTGACGTGCGCGGCCTTTTCTTCGCCGAAGCTGGCGCTATGGGTTTGGTCGGAGGTGCAGTCGGAGTTACTCTCGGTTGGGCGATCGGACGCCTTATCAACTTCGGCATGAACATTTATCTCGAACGCCAGCATTTTCCTTCGGCACAGATCTGGTCCGTGCCGATGTGGCTGGTTCTCAGCGCCATCGGTTTTTCCATCGTCGTCAGTTTACTTTCGGGACTCTACCCGGCGTCCCGAGCGGCGCGTCTCGATCCGGTGCAGGCGCTTCGCTACGAGTAAACTGGGGTTATGCGCCGCTGTTTGCCATGGCTCGTCCCGCTCTTAGTTGCGCTCCTGGTTGGCCCGTGCCGCGCACAAGGCCGCATCGATTGCAACGCCCTGCAAAGTCATACCCTCGGTGAAAGCGTCCACTACTGCGTGATGCTGCCACCCGACTATGACGCCGCAACTGCCGGGCATTCTCCGCGGCATTATCCGGTGCTTTATTTCATGCACGGACTCGGCGATAACGAACAGACTTTGTTCAAAAGCGGTGGATGGGACCTGATACAAGACCTGCGTCAAAAAAGACAGGTTCCCGATTTTCTGGTAGTCGCGCCTGAAGGGAGACGTAGCTTCTACATCAACTCCGCCGATGGCCGCGTGCGATATAGCGATTTCTTCATCCGCGAGTTCATTCCTTACATCGAGTCGCATTATTCGATTCGACGCGAGCGCTCCGCGCGAGCCATTAGCGGTTTTTCGATGGGCGGATATGGCGCCCTTCGGTTTGCCTTCGCCCACCCCGAGCTATTCTCGTCCGTCAGCGCGCAGAGTGCCGCGCTCATCGCGGAACCGCCGCGGCAGGCCGAGAGTGGGCTGCTCGGGACGGTATTCGGAAATCCGATTGACGTGCCTCACTGGAACCAAAATAGTCCGTTTGTTCTTGCGAAGCGGAACCGGGCACAAATACGGGCGTCGGGTTTGTCCATCTATTTCAACTGCGGCAGTAAGGATGAATTCGGATTTGATCAAGGAGCTGAGGAACTCCATCGGCAACTTCAGGCTGAGGACATCCGACACGAATATCATCTCTATCCCGGCAACCACAGCGGTGAGTATTTTCTGGCACACCTCGGTGAAGTATTGAAGTTTCATGCACGCGTTTTTGACGCAGCAAAGTAGTGCTGTCGGGGTTTCTGCGAAGCAATGCCGGCCTACAAGTTGAACCTCTCTTAGTCAGGCCGTGTCTAATCAAGAATGGTGACTGCTCATTCCAAGGCCGGTGCCGGGATCTCGCGCCCTAAACTGCAGGCGGTTCTGCCCCTGGTGTGGGAACTCGTCCGCCCGCATCGCGGGCTGCTCGCGGTTGGTTTCGTCTTGATGGCGATCAAACGCGTGGCCTCTCTGGTGCTGCCTTATTCCACCCGGTACCTGATCGATAGCGTCATCATCAGTCAGGCGAATGCAATGCGATCACAAATCGATGTTGTGGCAAAGTGACTTGGTTCGACCGCTACCACGCGCGCCCCCTGGGGTGGGGTGCTATTTTCCGTGGATCTGGCGCAATCGAATCCGCATCCAAAGTCTGTCGGCTCATGAGAGGAGATAGGGTCATGAAAGTCGGATTTATCGGGCTGGGGAACATGGGATCTGGCATGGCGGCGAATCTGCTCAAGGCCGAGCATGAGGTCACGGTTTACAACCGCACGCCCAGCAAAGCTCAGGCGCTGGTAGAGCGGGGCGCGCGCTACGCCGCTCAGGTGGCAGACGCCTGCCGTGGCGAAGCCGTGATCACGATGCTGTCCGATGACAGCGCGGTGGAAGGCGTCGTTTTTGGCGATGCGGGTGTGATCAGCAGCCTGGGTAAGGGCGGAATCCACATTTCCTCGAGCACCATCAGCGTGGCGCTCTCGGAAAGGCTGGCTGCGGGGCACGCGGCGAGTGGCCAGCGTTTTGTCGCGGCTCCGGTCTTTGGCCGGCCCGACGCCGCGGCTGCGGCTATGCTGTTCATCGTGGTCGCCGGCGCACCGGATGCGGTGGACGCTTGCATGCCTCTCTTCGAGGCCATAGGACAGAAAACTTTTCGCTTCGGCGAGAATCCCCCCGACGTAAATCTGGTCAAGCTCAGCGGCAATTTCCTGATTACCTCGGTGATCGAGGCGCTGGGCGAGGCGCTGGCGCTGGTCGGCAAGGCCGGCTTGGATCAGCACCAATATCTTGACTTCCTCACCTCCACGCTCTTCGTCGCGCCAGTTTATAAGACCTATGGCGGACTGATCGCCGACAAGAAGTTCGAACCTGCCGGGTTTGCTGCTCCCTTGGGATTTAAAGATAATCGTCTGGTCCTGGCCGCAGCCGAAACGCTGCGTGTGCCCATGCCACTGGCAAGCCTGATTTACAACCGGTTCCTGACCTTGCTGGCTCATGGCGGCGAGTCGCTGGACTGGTCGGCCATCTCGCAGCTGGCCGCAGAGGATGCCGGGCAGGTAGCCCGAACTGTGCGCGGGTTCTGAGAAAAGGCGGGGAGTGATGGCGGCGGAGACCGCTCACCTCCCGATGGCATAGCGTGCATTCAGGATAATCCCTTGGAAGGCCCGATGACTTGAATTCTTGGCATCGGGGCGATCCTGTTCAAGCAGAAATCGATGTTGTAGTGAAGGCTACTTGACTTCGGCGTCAGGTGAGCGTCGGCGAGCGAGTCTCTTTGCCGAGGACTCGGATCCAGGTGGTTCACGGAACGGTTCCACAGCAATGCACTCGTAACTCACTTCCAGCACGGTCAGGGTTTCTGTACCGCCCGGCAATTGAAGGACTACGCTGTCGCCCTCTGTCGACTTCATCAGCGCGCGGCCCAGAGGTGAGACCCAACTGATGTGGTTGCGGTCGAGATCGATTTCGTCCGTGCCGACGATGCGGACCACTCGCTCCGCTCCAGCGGCATTGGCATAGCGCACGGTCGCTCCGAAGAACGCTCTCGTCGCCGCTTGGCCCGCTCTCGGAGCTTCCGGGTCCACGACTTCCGCGGCTTCGATTCGCTTGGTTAGAAAGCGAATCCGCCCATCGATCTGCCGCAGGCGCCGCTTGCCGTACTGATAGTCGGCGTTTTCACTGCGATCGCCGTTGCTGGCAGCCCACGCGACTACCTCCACAACGGCGGGACGTTCTCTCGTGAGCAGAAAGCGGTGCTCCTCTTTGAGGCGTTGCAGTCCGCTCGGCGTGATGTAGTTCTTGACGTGCGTTGCGGGCTCGTCCGGTTTTGGTTGTCGCGTAAACCCTTTTCGCATGTCGTCGTCTTTCGTCTTCGTAGCGCGAATCCACAGACTACACTGAAACACGGATCGAAGACCCCCTCTCTCAGGGGTCTTTATTCTTCAAAGACTTAGGAGGAGCATGGGCTCCAAGTCTTTGAGGAATAAGGAGATACTAGTAAAGTATTTATAAATCAGTCAGTTAGAGTAGAAACTTGCAGTGAATTCCCGCCAGGTCTTTGAGAAATAAAGACTTTACGCGCGGGGCGCGTGGTTCGCCGTTTTCGCGGAGATTTCAGCAACTCCTGCCGCGGATGCCATGGCTTACACTCAAACTAAATGCTCAACCGGGGGTATGCCTATTCCTCGATCATCAGCGGCAAAGATCATGGGCGAACCCTGCTCTCTCACTTGGCAAGCCTTTACCCGCACTCAACCCCACAAGCTTGGCAACAAAATCTGAACAACCGCGAAGTCACCGTCGACGGCGTCACGGCTACCGGAAGCGAATCGGTCACTTCAGGCCAAACACTTGTCTGGAACCGTCCACCCTGGATCGAACCAGACTGCCCTCTGCACTTCGAAGTTCTGTTTGAAGATCCGCATCTGTTGGCCGTCAACAAACCTGGCGGGCTGCCCACTCTCCCGGGCGGCGGCTTCATGGAAAACACCCTCCTGCGCCTGGTGCAAAAGCAAGCCCCCAACGCAAACCCTGTCCACCGGTTGGGCCGAGCTACTACTGGCATCGTTCTCTTCGCGAAAACGGCGCAGGCCGCCGCTAAACTGGGCGAAGACTGGAACACACCCAGAATTCAAAAAGTCTACCGAGCGCTGGCGCAAGGCATTGCACAACACGATGCCTACGAAATTCTCACACCCATCGGACTTGTACCGCACCCGCGCATCGGTTCGGTGTGGGCCGCCAACCCAAGTGGCAAACCGTCACGGTCATTGGCGAAGGTGATCTCACGGGCGCCAAGCAGCACGGCGTCAAGCAGCACACCAGGCACCACAACATTTGAGGTAAGCCTAAATTCGGGCCGTCCTCATCAAATCAGAATCCATCTGGCATCCATCGGCCATCCCCTGGTAGGCGATCCTCTGTATGGTTCGTCCGGCCAGCCTCTAGAAAATCTCCCCGGCCTGCCGGGCGATGGAGGATATTTCCTGCATGCCCAATTTCTGAATTTCCACCACCCCGTCACCGGCGAGCAAATCAATCTTGAGGCAGCTTTGCCGTCTGGATTCTTATTGCATCAGTAGGTTCACGGCGGGCAGAAGTTCGCGGGCAGCCGATGTGACCCCAATTGTGGTCAATGCAACGGAGGTCGTATTGCTCGCCGACCAATGGGATGCGGTATGTCCTGGCTGCATTGGGATCAGTTCCGTCTGTCCCCGAATTTGTCAAGCCAATGGTAACAGTCCCGTGTGTCCCCGGATTTTCCGTCCCCGGATTTTCACCTTGCACGCGGTATGGGAAAGAGTTCAAGGTGCAGACGGTGCAGAACATTTTGGAGAGGATGAGATGATTGGTCTATGCGCCCTTCACGTCGTGTCTGCAAACACTCCGAAGTCGAACACCTGCGCAAGTTCATTGACTACGCCAAGAAACTCGTTAACGACGCTTGGTACTACCCGCCGTCCTATGGCTATCAATACATGGTCGCTTTGGCACTCTACTCAAAGTGCCTCACGGTTGCTGAAGCTACTCTTGTGCTCATAGACGCAGGGTTCGGAGACGAAGCGTTCGGAATGACGCGCACGTTGGTGGACATCTTCCTGACGCTCCGATATATCGCCAACAAAGATACACACGAAAGAGCTAAGCGTTATGCCCAGTACGCAGCGAAGAGCAGCGCACTCTGGGCTGAAATTGTGGAGATATATTTTCCAGCGAAAGTCCAGCCTCTACCAGAACGAACGAAGAGAGTTGCTGCGACGTTCCCTAATCCGCATAGCTGGTCAGGGAGAACCGTCAAGGACATGGCTTGGGAACCTGACACTGTTGAAGTTGATGACAAGGGAAAACCGTTCGTGCATGACGTTGCTTACCGCATCATCTATCGTTGGACTTCACGATACGTTCATCCGACAGTTGATGCTCTGATGAATCACATAGTGCAGGCTGGTCACGACAATTTTACAGTGCGAAGCAGAAACGAGCGGGACATGACGCACATGGCTGTATTCAACGTCGCATCCTATGTTGCGCATACCATGATTGTCTTTTACCGTTGCATGGGCGATCCTCAGCCAGATCGGCTGTCGAGATGGGCGCGTGCCCTCATTGAACACATTGCACGACGACACGATTAGGGAGACAATATCCCGCCGTCCAAAAAGAGGCTACCAGTCAAATGCTATACCTTAGCATCGCTTTCGTTTTGATCTTCGTGTTGTACCTAATTGACAAGCGTAACGCTTGGAAGGGTGCCGCCAAGATCGCCGCTGTTCTAGTCGGGCTGTTGATGCTCGGCAGTGCCGGAATTTACGGCTGGGCAAAATACGAAGATCGGAGAGCCAACAAGAAGCGCGAGGTAGACGTAACAGCGTGCATCAAGACCATCACCGAAGGCTCCATAGTCTTCGTGCCCACAGGGGACGAAATAGGCAACGTAGTTAAGTCTTTCTGTGAGTCAAGGCCCGGAGCGAACTTAGCGTGCGGAATCAAGTCCGACTCATACGGGAACCCCATAACCTACTCGATAGGTGACACCGATAAAGGCAGTCCGGGAAAGGTTTGCACGGCTAAGGGTTGGGGCCAAGACCCTATGCTGGCATCTGCATGCAAGAACTGGGAATCTCAACATCCCCTCGGTAGTCCTCTTGACCATGTGAGCGCCGAAGAAACCCTCGGAACACCGGAAGGATGTTCGGGTCCGCTAGAGGATGCCTACAATGCAAAGCTGACGAAATACAACAAGGAAACTCGAAGCAAAACTGCCAAGCAAAGGTGATGAAATGACTGTAGAGTTCAGACTTAATCCACACTTCTCTGACGATCTAAAGAAAATGCTGGACGGAAAGCCGAAAGCCGTCGAGCAACTCCGATGCACCATACACGACAAGCAAGCATGGGCTGAGAACAGACAACTTCAGGTGTGTTGTGAAGACATGGCACGGCGCGTCCGAGAGGCGCTGGAAAAACGCTAGATGCGCAAACTTTGTATTTTTGGTACTCACCATCAGTTTCAATGTGATGTCCCGATGGACTCTTACTTCCACACGAATCTGCGTTCCCTTATCGAACAACACAAGATTGACGTCGTCTGTGAAGAGGCCACCGGTTTGCCGCCGAAGTCCTGTGTCGAACTTCTAGTTGATGAACTCGGTCTGAAATGGCGGAACATCGACGCCACTATAGAAGAGCGCAAGCTCATACCAGATAGAGGGAATGGTGACTCGCTACAAGATTTAGACCTATACATGCAGCGTGAGAAGATGTGGATCACCCGAATCTCCGAAGCCGTGACGGCTTCAGGCTTACTGATTTGCGGCCTCTGTCACACCTTTACCATTGCTGAGAAGTTGCGGGAATTGTTTGAACTTGAGATACACGTTTACGACCCGCGTCGCATCTACAACTGGGATGGACGCCCGCGAGTGTCTGCCACGGCCATTACTGCAAAGCCACAGTGAGTTGCGGGGAAGAGTCGGGGGAAAAGTCGGGTACACGGAAGTGTCCCCTGATTTCCACGCGTTGCTTTACGTTCCGATCTCGCGCATGCCAATCCTCAAGAACTCCAACTTCCTATTTCGCCTGCGCTAGCTTCGTAACAACTGCGGCGACTTTATCGAGTATCTGGTTCCAGCCCTCCATTTGACCGCTATTTTTCGCGCTCTCCATGGGTTCATTTCCAATGAAGGTGAGTTTCGTCTGGCCGTTCCCGAGATCCTCAAAGATGGTCACGTCGTACGCACCGTCTATAGCCTCATGTTCGATTCCTAATTGCGCAGGGTCGATCTTGTTTCCCTTCGAGTCGGAAAAGTACATCAAGGAAACGATCTTTTCCTGGGGAACAATCTCGTGGTATTCGACCGCATTCCAGAACTCCTGGCCATCCGGCGTCTTCATGCAGAAGAGAGATTTTCCCCCAACGCGAAAATCCATCTTGCAAACAGGTGCGGTAAAACCCTTCGGTCCCCACCACTGCATCACGTACTTCGGGTCGGTCCACGCCTTCCAAACCAACTCGCGTGGGGCATCAAAAACTCTTGTGATCGTCATCCGTTCTGTTTCGTTCACCGTGCTTTTTGTCATTTCTTGACCTCCAGTTTTTTCATTTCGTTTACAACTCCTTCCAGTTTGTCGAAACTCTCTTCCCAGAACCGGCGATAGCTGATCGCCCAGTCGCTGACGGTCTTGATCGCCGCTGGCCTAAGCGTGCAGACACTCTCCCGTCCACGCTTTTTCTTGATCACAATCCGCGCCCGCACCAGGTAGGCAATATGTTTGGAAATCATCTGCTGCGAGAGGGCGAACGGTGCCGTCAATCCATGAACCGTGGCAGGCCCATGGGAGAGCCGTTCGATCATTGCCCGGCGGGTGGGATCGGATAAAGCGGCGAAGGTGGTGCCTAATTTATCCACAATCGTATGGTAGTGGATTGTTGGGCGATGTCAAGTGTGATTTTGCGATCCCTGATTTCTGTTCAGTGGTCCCCCATGTGCCAGCATTGGCATGTGCTGACGGGCAGAGGTTGGTGTCCAGGCTGGAAGCCTACCTGACTTACTTCTTTGCCGTCTTTTTCACCGCCCTGGCTGACGGTTTCACGGCGGCTTTGGCGCTCCCGCTGGCCGGCGCCAGCAGCGGAATCAGTTTGCCGGCGATGGGCGACCCAAGCCCGGAGCATGCGTCCCACCCTGGCGAGGCCGAGAAGGCGCCGTTGTTGCCCTGGGTGATGTCGTTGAAGGCCGCGGCGGCCTTGGCCGCGTAGATCGCCGGCTGAATGAAGCCAACCTGCGTACCAAGCTGCTGGTTGGCCACCGCTACCAGGCCAGCCCAAAGCGGCGCAACCGCGCTCGTTCCCCCGATCACCATCGTCTGGCCGTCTACGCGAATCGTATACCCGGTCGTCGGATCGGCGTCGCCAGCCACATCCGGTACGCCGCGGCCTCCCGTAGTGGTGGTCGCCGCCGGCACCTGCGCTTTCGCCTGCCACGAGGGTAAAGCGAAGACGTTGCTCACGCCGCCGCCGGTTGCGCCCTCGTTGTTGGCCAACTCGTTCCACACCACCTCGGAGACGATCGTCGCTCCGTTGGCGTCAAGCTTGGTTCCGCCGCAGGCCAGCACATGCGGGCTCGAGGCCGGAAAGTCGACGTTGTTGCCCGTCCCGCCGTCCGTCGACCCGTTGTCGCCAGCCGCAACCGTAATCGTGACTCCCAGCGCGGCTGCGCTCTGGCAGGCTTCATCCATGGCGGTCATCGACTGCGCGGTCCAGCTCGACTCCGGGCCGCCCCAGCTGATCGAAATCACGCTCGGCTTGTTGGCCGCATCGTGCACCGCGGTGGTAATCGCGTCCAGGAACCCCTGGTCGGTATTGGGCGTAAAGTACACGGCGACCTTCGCACCAGGCGCCACCGAAGCAGCCACCTCAACGTCCAGCATCACCTCTCCGTCCGCGCCGCTGGCCGTCGACGGCTTGTTCTTTCCTCCGTCCACGCTGACCGCGGTGATCGCCGGAGCGGCGAGGCCGAGGGTCTTGAAGTAGGCGGCAAGGTCAGCCTGCCGGTATCCGCCGCCAAGCTCGATGATCCCGATGGTCTGGCCGGCTCCGCTGGCGCTTGCGGGGAAGTTGTACGCTTCGGCGACCTGGAGCGGGGTGTAGCTGCTGGGGGCTGCGGACTTGGCGCGAGGCTGATGGACGCGAAAGTGCGGCCGTGCCTGAGGGCGGTTATCCAGCCCCAGCACCGCCTCCACCATCCCGGACAGCGATGCCGGCAGGTGAATCACGCCCTCACGCACGCGATATTGCGCCCCGTCGATCATCTTCTGCTCCAGCGCTACGCCGAAGGCTTTCTGGATATCCGCGGCCGTGCCCGTCAACTGCACCGTGCGGCGCAACGCCGACGTCGGATCCGCCTCCACCCTCAGGTTGAACTCGCGCGCAAAGGCCTTCACCTGCTTGATCGCCTCCGGATCGCCTCCGTTGCGCTTCTGAAACTCGGCTCGGCTTATGCGCACCGGGCCGTTCGCCCGTCCGCCGCGCCGGTTGAGTTCCAACGGCTCCTTGCGTTTCACAATCACCGACACGGTGACCATGGATTTCGCGGGCGTAGCCTTGAAATAGACTGCGTTGGGGGCCGGAGACTTTTCGCTCCCAGGAAGAACCAGGCGCTCCTGCTCGTCGAACCGCAGCGCCTTCACAGGCAGGGATTGAGTTCTGGGGGATTTTGCGATCACTGACCTCATTTCTCGTCCAGGGCTCATTTCCCGAGCCAGAACCAGGTGACTCAAAATGATAGCTGGTATTGCTGTAACTGGAAATTAAATCTGCCCTGACTCGCAGGTTTTGTTACCGCCAAGTCGGCGCCGATCGGGGGAACAGGCGGCCCTAGTTACCCGGCTTGGTCAGCAAACCCGGCTTCAGTCTGCCCGCAGCGCCTTAATCTGCGTTGCAACCCAAACGGCAAGTGGTTCAGGCGGCACCGGGCACCGGGCCATGACTGTCCGAAGAGGAGTCCCGTCTAGTTATCGTTGGCAGCGTCCTAGGTGGATAGGGGCGAACTCGATATCGCTTTCTTGTATCGTAAAGCTAAAGAAAAGAACCCCATGAAAATCATAGGAATCGAAGAGCATTTTCTTACAAGCGCGGTCAGAGATGCCTGGTCTGCTTCATCGGCGGCGGAGCGCGACGGCGGTATCGGCCTGCACCTCGGAGAGATTGAAGACCGGCTGGACGACCTAAGCGACGCCCGCATACGGAAGGTTTGCCGACCATCCGACCAGAACCCAGCGTGAGAGTAATAAAAGCCGCGCCTTGATAAAATGTCAGCCACGATTACCAACCCATTTGGTCCATCCGCTTAAGGATAATCGCGCTGTAGTTGTTCATACGCTCGGGTCGTCGCTTCAGGGGAGCTGGCAGAATTGCAGCGAGGCGTGCCGCCTGTTGCCGGCCGATATTGCGGGCTGCGGTTTCGTCGTGGTAACGACACGCCGACTCTGCACCATAAATACCAGGGCCCCATTCGACCACGTTGAGGTATATCTCCAGAATGCGCTTTTTGCCGAGGACGAATTCGGCAACCGGTACCAAAGTGACCTCTGCGCCCTTGCGGAGGATAGAGCGGCCCGTTCCGAAGAATAGGTTTTTTACGAGTTGCTGCGTAATGGTGGAAGCTCCGCGAGTGCGATCGCCTTCCAAATCGTCTTCGGCAGCGATTTGGATCTCGTGCCAATCGAATCCATGGTGCTGGTAGAAGTGAGCGTCCTCGGCGGCGATTACAGCGTGCTGGAGATCGGGCGAGATTTGGCTGAGCGGAATGAACTTGTAACGTTCGCGATACGGCGTGTGGTGAATCCAGGCCTGCAAGCGGCGCTGCATGTGCACCGCGGTTGTCGGGGGGTCGATCCACCGGGCGGCCACAAGGATCAGCGCGGCAAGCGACCAAAGAAGCACCAGACCGATGACAAGCCATCGAATCATCGATCGGAGGAAGCCCCTCCGAAGCGGGGTCATGGTGTGTGTGTTCGGCATTGCAGTCACATTTCAGAATAATAGCCTGGGCTGGGTTGCCGCTGATGGATGCTCCCAAATGACGGGCTACCTGAGGCAATCCAGTAAGGGAAGGTTGGCCGACAAACCGCACACAGCCTCTTTCCGCGCTTCCCTGAAGCCCGTTTCTGGCCAACCGATACACGTTGATAGTTCGGTTGACTACTGTAGTCAAGGAGTCGGCAAATTCAGGGCTTCAAGGCAATGCTCGGGGCTTCAAGGAAGCGTTCTAATTCGCTTGGGGTCGGCATGGACGGCTGTGCGCCGTGCCGCGTCACCGAGAGAGCGGCTACGGCGCATGCCCACTCAGCACTGTTTACGGCGTTTTCGCCCGACAAAATAGCTACTGCGAACGCTCCATTGAAGGCATCGCCTGCAGCGGTCGTATCGACGGCGGTTACCTTGTGCGCTGGAACTGCCCGGCGCGTTCCGTCAGCCAGCGCCAGATAGCAACCTCGTGCGCCCAACTTCAGAATGACATTTTTGCAGCCCCGCTGAAGAAGAGAGGTCGCCGCATCTTCCAGTTCCGATTGCGAGAGATTCCGCTCCGCACGCCCCAACAGGACACAAGTCTCCGTCTCGTTCGGGGTCAACCAGTCCACACAGGAAAGGAGCGCCGACGAGAGGGGTTTAGCCGGTGCCGGATCGAGCATCAAAGGAATTCCCTCCTGTCGAGTAAAGTTCGCTAGATGCCCAATCGTGTCCATCGGGATCTCGAGTTGTGTCAGAACGATCCCGGCGCGGCGCAGCAGTTCGACGTTTGCGTCGATGTCGACCGGGGAAAGATGCCCATTGGCACCGGCCATAACTGTGATCGCGTTCTCGCCCTTGGCATCCGTGTTGATCAGCGCGACGCCCGACGAATCGGCGACGTTCTCGACCGGACCGGTTTTTACTCCGGCATTCTCCAGACTATCGCGCAACTCAATGCCGAAGGCGTCATTGCCAAGTTTTCCGAGAATGGTTACCGCGCCTCCCAAACGCGCGGCGGCCACAGCCTGGTTCGCGCCTTTTCCGCCAGGGAAGGTGCGGAAAGACGATCCGGAGACGGTCTCCCCAGGCAAAGGAATGCGGCTGGAAGAGGCGACCAGATCGAGATTGATACTGCCAACGACAACTATCTCTTTTTTCATGACGGCAAACCTCACTTATAAAAGGGGAGCAACTGCAATCGCACCAAGTCCGATCAGGAAACAAATAAACATGGGCAGGATCAGCCGCCTCGAAGCTACAGGTGCGGAGGCGAATTCACGCCACACAAATACTCCCCAGGCTGCGGAAATCATCGTGGCTCCTTGTCCGACCGCGTAGGAAATTGCCGGGCCAACGATGTGAGCGTGAGAGGCGACAAAATTGGTTACGGCTCCGGTGCACCAGACCATGCCGCCGAAAACTCCCCACCAGTGCCACGCCGGACGTGCCGCGCGATAGCTGGACATCGAGACGGGAGCGGCCCCATTGAGCGGATGACGCATCAGCCAGGCGTTCAGCGGCAGAGCGCAAATAGCAACGCCGATCGCAAAGACGAATGCGACGGCGTAGGGTCCAAGGGCATGCTCGCCGATCAAGGACTTCGCGACGAAGGGATAGAACAATCCCATGAGGATGCCGCTGGCAATGCTCAAGCGTACGCCCCGAGCGCTTGCCTGCTTGCTAGCCTCGCGTCTCTTGTAGGCGAGAGCGTCGAGGATGATGGCGACCAGCACGAAGGCAACGCCTCCGAAGAGCAGAAGAGGATTGCCACGCGGGTCGATGATGTAATTCAGAAGCACGCCGACGATCAGCGCTAGACCAATGCCAACGGGGAAAGCCACGGCCATTCCCGCGACATCGATGGCTGCGACCAGCAGCAGGTTGGCGACGTTGAATACGACGCCTCCTGCCAGGGCAAGGCCGATGTTCGACATGTGAGTTTGATGAAGGTTAGCGAAGAATGCGGTGTCGCCTCCATTCAAGCTGCCCGCGGTGATGCCCCATAAAAAACTGGCGAGGATGACTCCGATCACGTAGTCCCAATAGAAAAGTTGAAACGAGTAACCGGACGTGAGCTTCTGGGTGTTCGCCCAAGATCCCCAGCAGAGCATGCTGGTAAACATAAAAATGAGTGCGACTGCATATGCTTCGGGTTGATACAAGGGTCTCTCCTTAACGACTTGGCTGCGGGGATGAGAAGAAGAGGATACGTTGCCGCTGATTACGAAAACTGATGTATTGAGTATCCAGTGATCGATTGAAGATTCTTAAAACGACAGAGCGCGCGCCCGGCTCACTAAGGAGTTGGCCACATGCTGGAAGTTGCTGAACCGGCATATGGCCTCCTCCCTTTTTATTCCCGGCGCGCATCTCTGCCTTTCGCCGCCCCCTCTGGCGGACTCTTGGACTCACCCCCGCTCACTTTAGAAGCGGATGTGGGCCACTAACTGGATTTGTCTCGGTGTCGAATTACCTGTGGACTGACCAAAATAGGAACCATTCATGTCATTGTTGGGGGGGGCGAGATTTACGCGGTTAAACAGGTTGAAAATTTCGCCGCGCATCTCAAACAATCCCCCCTCACCAAGTTTCGGGATCTTGAAGGTTCGTTCAACCGTCATATTCACGACAGCGAAACCAGGCCCGTCGTAGGTGTTGCGGCCCAAGTTGCCTTCCTGCCCGTACGTTGGCCAAGGCAACGTACCACCGTTGATTGGTTCGAAGGCGGTTAGAGGGAAAACACCCTTCACGAAATCAGAACGGCTAGCCTTGATGTGTTTTCCGAATGACGGCGTGTTGGGCGCGTCGTAGTCGTAGCCATCCGCATTGAAGTCGCCTTCGACAGGGTTGGCCGGGGTTGGGTTTGGGTTATAGGGTGCGCTGGTGATGACAGAGAAAGGCTGGCCGGACTGAAGAATGATGACAGGTGCTACAGTCCAGCCAGACGTCACGGCGTGGGAGAGTCTATTCCCGAATCCGGGAATATCCCATACCAAATCGCCCGAGAAGCGCTGGCGCGAGTCGAAGTTGGCTCGTCCATACTGTGCGGCGATGTTAGCCGAGTCGTAGATATTTTCGGCTCCGCCGTTTCCATTGTCGTTGTCGTTGCTGCTGGTGTAGTCCAGCGACTTGCCGTAGGTATAAATGGCATGAGCGGTCCATCCCTTGGTGAAGTGCTTGGAGATGGAAAACGCGGCCAGGTCGGAATTCGCAAGGCCGATAGAACGGCCATAGGTGATAGCTCCAAAGTCGGGATTCAGACGAGCCTGGTAGCCGTTATTGATGATCATGTCGCCGGCGAAACGATTTACGTCGGTCTGAATATAAAGATCACGGCTGGCCGTGCCCATATAAGTCGCTTCGACCATGAAACCGGAGATCCTATGCTGAATGCCAAGAGCCCAGCTATGGACCAGCGGCGGTTTCAGATTCGGATCGATTCCGCCAACGCCGATCTGCGTGCCTACGAAGCTGCCGTTCGGATTGACCTGGAAGGAAACGCCCGGCGGTGGCGCGAACCCTTGCGCTCCCCCGTTCGCGGTCGTGCTGCTGATGCCGTAGGAGAAATTTGCGAGTGTAACTCCTGGAGTGTAGATGCTGATGGTGGGAAGACCGACGCCCGGTGGATTCGTGCGCATGTTGTTGACGTAGGAATACTCGCCAACCTTGTCGCTGAATTCGGCGTAGCCGCCACGAATTGCTGTGTTGCCATCGCCGAATACATCCCAGGCAAAACCGAAGCGGGGAGCGAACCGGTATTGCGCTTTATCGGTTGCGATGCCATTGCTGCCACGGACCTTCATGCCGCCATTGAGGACCTGCTCGCCCCAAGTCGATCCGGCGCCCGGCGTAAAGAAAGCGAGGGGTTGCTGGCCATTCTCCACAGTGGAAAGGTGGCCATAGTAGTCGAAGCGAACGCCCAAGTTTAACGTCAGGCGGCGATTCACTTTCCAATCGTCCTGCACATAAGGCGCGGCATAGAGCATCAGCACGCGTTGATACAGGTTGTGGGCTACACCGAGGGTTTGCACATCGAGAACCGGGCCGCTCTGATAGGAAGGCTGATCGGCGGCGAAATCGAGGATGTTATTAAAGTAGAAGAAGGGACGATCCTCGCCGTTGGTGAAGTTGTCCATGTCCTGAAGCCGGTGTACATCCACGCCGAAGTGAAAGCTGTGCGTGCGGTGCGTCCACGTGACGCTGTCGTGAACAAGAAAATTATTCTGTATCCAACCCGATGGCCCCCATTGCCAGAAGGCGTCGTCGACTCCTGCGATACCGGCGTTCGGCAGAAGCGGTACTTTCGCGGGCTGACTGCCGGTCAGACGGTTATAGGCGAGACCGACTTCGTTGAGCAATGTCGGAGAAAATGTGTGTAAGTAGTCGAGCTTGTTGTAGAGCGTGGAGTTTGGATTGATGTAGGAGTAAGTAGGCCGGACATCGACGTTTTCACCCTGCGTCGTATTGCGGAACATGCTGTAAAACAACTTGTCGTCGCCACGCAGGTTGTGGTCGACACGCAAGTGACCCTGGAAGCCGTTATTGATGGCATCGGTAGGCACGAATTCATATGCTTCGGCAACCATGTCGAGTGGGATGTTGGGTGGGGTGTAGGGGCTGGTAAAGTTCGATTCGATCTGCCCGACGGTCAGGCTGTTGATCCCGTTCGGGTCGTAAACCGGTGCACCGAACCTGACGGGAGGCGCGGCCTGGAAAAACCGCGTGGCCATCGAATTGGGGTAGTTGGTGGTGACGTAGTTTTCGAAGTCCTGCGTCTCCATCATGGCGCCCCTGGTGCCGCCGAGAATGCTCCTCATCCAGAACAAAGATCCGAAGAAGAAAGTCTTATCCTTGAAAATGGGGCCGCCAAAAGTTCCGCCGAAATCGTTGCGAATAGTCTTTGGAATGACTCCCCCGAACTCACCCTCCGCAGCGAGAGCATTGTCGAAGTGCATCTCCGACAGGCTGCCGTGAAAGGTGTTCGTGCCGGACTTGGTGAAAGTTTCGATGAGCGCGCCGCTCTGCACTCCCTTATCGGCTTGGAACGAAGAGGCAGTGACTTTCATCTCCGCCACGGTATCCGGTTCCGGATCGATATTGACTACGCCGTCGCGGGAGTTGCTGTTCACGGTTACTCCGTCGACCTGATACTCATTCATTTCCTGGCGCTGGCCGGCGGCATTGATCTGAAAGCCATTTTCCGAAGCGAACGGGGTCACGCCAATCGAACCCGCAGCGCCGATATTTCCCGACGCATCCCCCAAGCCCGTTACACCGGGCGCCAACGTGGCTATGCTGGCATAAAGGTTCTCGCCAATGAGCGGAGAATCCTGCACGGTCTTCGCCTCTAAAGTGCGGCCGACGTTGCCGCGCGTGGTATCGACGCTCTCGGATTCAGATGTAACCGTGACACTAGTGACTTGTTCGCCAATGGCCAATTTTGGATAGAGCGTGCGCACCTGGTCGCCTTCG
>Ga0302269_1000006_pt1 | contig 112108 bp, 81 predicted proteins | sample III_Bog_E2_2_FD_194560 | JGI IMG/M metagenome (GOLD analysis project Ga0302269, IMG submission 194560) | Peat permafrost microbial communities from Stordalen Mire near Abisko, Sweden - III_Bog_E2_2 | ecosystem: Environmental > Terrestrial > Soil > Wetlands > Peat | place: Sweden: Abisko...
TTATTACGCTATATGAACAATTTGGATTGCCGTATAAATGGCAAATTTTTGCGTTTCGATAAAATGTCCAAATAAAAAACTGCTTTTAATGAAGTCTGATTTTAAATTAAATATGATGTATTTTTTACTATCATCTATATCCAAAAATTGCCCTTCTAGCGTTCTAATGTGTAGCATAATCAAATATTTTATTCTGCAAATATACATAAAATTCCATTAGAATATATTATTCAATTAAAAATATTTCAAATATCATCAATAAATCAACAAAAAACCAGATAGAAATGAATTATTTTTATTACATTTGCATTGAAATTAAATTGAATTGAACCTGAAGGAATTGAAATTTAGATTAGATCATTCGTTTGAAATGAGTTGCTTGTGTGAGAGGAGAACCCTCTCACACTTTTTTTATTTAATCGCCCCAAATCCAATTCCTGTGCTATTACCTAATCCCACATTCCATGCAAAAAGTTTTGTTTCGGGACTTCCTTTAATGATTACCGGGCACCAGTTTGCTTTATTGCTGATTCCCTTGTAATTAATCAGTTTCTCCGATGCCCTTGAGTAAGAAGTATCAAAACGAATATCAAACTGGTCATCTGGTAATCCGGCCAGTTTCATCTTGGTTTGCAATGTTTCTTTTAAAAACTGGGGTGCCCGTTCGTCGGTATAAAGGATATGTTCAGTTAAGTCTTCAAAATTTCTTTTGATAAATATCGGGCTTCCCACAAAAAAGAGTTCACGGCCGGATAAATCAGGGTCTTGTTCCAAAACAAGTTCTTTTATCGCTAATCCGCAAAACATAGTCTTATCCTGTTGGATTCCCCAGACAAGTTTCTTTATAAATTCAATATCATACGAACTAATAAAGAAAGAGGCATCCCTGTTAAATTTCAGCCCTTCTTTAGTAGCTCTGCCTCCTTCAATCCTCGAAAAAGAGTATAATGAAACTTCGCCGTGTTCGGTATTTAATCCTAACCATTTATGAATGGTACCCACCAACAAAGGTTGATGGTCGAAAGGAATGGTGTGATTCGTTGATTCGATTTTAAGATGAATTCTCATAATTATCTGACTTAAATTTATTAATTCGGAGTGTATTTCGTTTTTAAAACTTTAAAGATTGTTTTTTTATGGTTTCTATTGCTTTTAAAGGTATAAAAAATCAAATTCAAAGATATAGAAAAGATATTTATTTATTGAGTAATTTAATAAGTTTTATTAATATATTTATTTAAAATGATTGATTTTTATTTTAAATATTATTAATCCAATATGTGATATTTTATTAGTGATTAAATTTACTCCGATGCTCCCGGATATAAACATTAAATATGTAAAATCTGTATACTACTACTGGAATTTATAAACCCAGTTCTTTTATTCATTAGATTTATAAACCAGTAACATATACATTTGCAAAGCGGATTTCTTCATTTAAAATTACAAATACTTTTGATCCAGAAAGCAGGATAATTGATCCCACCTACAAATCCCCACCTTTTATACCTTTAAATATGTTTGTATATATCCAAAGGGATGGGGACCCTAAGCCTGCTAATAAGAAATTGTCAGATATTCTATTTCTTCTTTGGATTGAAATTGAGCCGGTATATCAGGTGCAACATCACATAACTGGGAATGGAGTTATGCCAGGTTTCAGTCAATCCTTGTCCGTTCAACTAATATTGCACACTGGATAGTTGATGAAGCAGGTCAAATCCTTCCAGTCGCATGATCATTTTATCATTCAGGAAAAAGTGACTAATGATGCGTTCCAAACGAGATTGTTTGTGTTCATAGAAGAATCTCCATATCCGCGGCGACTGTGAGAATCTTTGCGAAAGAGAAATATCAAATAAATTAGTATATTTACATACAAATCCACAAAGTTTTTTCAGGTGGCTCACTTTGCCGGAATGGTGGCTCACTTTTGCTGAAATAATCACATTATCAATCAAACCTGATTTGCTTATACTATTTATTGCTTTAATTTATAAAATAAAACCAATATTACAAGTAGGATAATACTTATTAAAAGATACCGGATAAACTTATCGCGTTTTGCTTTTTGAATGACAAAATAATCATAATCAGTTAAAATGCTTGCATTTAGTTCCCATTTTTCATGATTGGCATATTGATGATCGGTCAAAAGCTTTAGCTTGTTAATTCCAAAATATTTTTCGGTGTTTGAATTCAAACATTTAGCTAATACTTTGTCTTTCTCAATTTTAAGAGGGATAATTTCACGAGCACAATTAGGTTGACTACCATTAGTATATTTTACTTTAAGAGTCTTACCCGATTTTTGTGCATCAATTAGTATCTGTTTTTTCCTCATAACTTATATGTAGTAAAATTTAGAATATTCAAATCAAACGTAAATATTAAATACAAATCCAATCATTCAACTATATGAAAATAATATGAAAAAAACAATATTTAAAACATGAGACTACATTAACTAATTATAATTTATGTTACTTATTTAAAATATACAAAATAATAATTAAATTTATTGGAAAAGCTATTTTGCAATAAATTTATAGATACCTATACCAAAATATGATGTTGTATTTTTGTATAATGTCTCTTATGCCTTGAAATAAGTAAGTAGGAATAATTAATGTCGTATAAATCAACTTAAATAGCAAAAAGAATAGAATGATGATTTTCACTGACATAGTTGATTTAAAAACTAATTTTAATTACGACAAGTTGGAATGATATTCAGATACTTACATCATAGTCATGCTTGCATGACTATAATCAGTTTTAAATCAGTTTAATTATTATCAGTAAATATCCGTTTAATCCATGAAATTTCGTTAAGCCGAAATGTTCCATCCTCGTTCTATTCTTTTTATAAATTATGACATTATATTCAGACAATTAGTTAAGTAAGTTCTGCCTGACTTTAACTACAATTACTTAAATAAATAGGGTATCTCAACTCTCACACTTGTTCCTTTACCCACTTTACTTGTAATAACCAAATTACCGTCCAACAAAAAGACCCTTTCTTTCATGCCAATCAAACCGTACGAATCTTGTCGACCGTTGTGATTTACGTCAAAACCAACCCCATTATCAACTACTTGAAGCACCAATTTGCCGGCAGGATTTGATAAGTATACTGTCACCAAAGTTGCCTTGGCATGTTTGATAATATTGTTGAGTGCTTCCTGGAGTATTCGGAATAATGCAACTGACTGTTCCAAATTAATATTAAGGATCATAATTGCACTTTCAAACTGACAGCTTATGTGGTGTGTTTCCTTAAAGTCACGCAAGTATGATTTACATGCTTCTTCAAATCCCAGCAATTCAATCAATTCGGGTCGTAGACCGTTCATAATCCTTCGAGCCGATTTAATGGTATTATCAACCTGACTGGAAAAATCATTCAGTTTAGAAAGTAGTTCTTCTGAAGTAGTAACTTCTATTCCTTTCGATATTTTATTTTTAAACATGCCCAGATCAATTTTTAAAGCGACTGAAATTTGACACAGATCATCATGTATTTCGCGTGATAACGAAAGTTTTTCTTCTTCCCGGACATTTTGGAGATGCGTAGCAAATTTTCTCAATTCTTGCTGAGAATTATTCAAAGCATCCGACGCCAGCTTTCGTTCCGTAATATCGAGATTAAATGTCTGATAATGCTTGACCCCATTCCACAAAACTGCTTTTCTCCAAACTTTTAAATAGCGGATTTCAGCGTTTCCACGTACAATACTTAGCTCATAATCAAATATATCAGACCCATTTTTTATTTTTTCTTTTCTTATCTGATGTTGAGCATAACTTTCGGGAGTGTATCTTTTTATTGCAGGTATACTTCTGTATTCTTCCAGACTATTGAATTCATAAATATCAAGGAAAGCTTTATTTACATAAATTGTTTCTCCTTCGATGGAAATAATACGTATCCCCAAAGGAGATTCTGAAATGGAACGCCGGAAATTTTCTTCAGATTGGAGAAATGCTTTGTTGGCAATGATTAACTCATTTGCTCGCTTTTCTTTTTCTTCATTTTGATTGGCAAGTTCTTTGTTGGCAATGATTAATTCACTTGCCCGCTTTTCTTTTTCTTTGTTTTGAAAGGCAAGTTCTTTGTTGGCAATGATTAACTCATTTGCCCGCTTTTCTTTTTCTTCGTTCTGAAAAGCAAGTTCCTTGTTGGCAATGATTAACTCATTTGCTCGTTTTTCTTTTTCTTTGTTTTGAAAGGCAAGTTCTTTATTAGCAAGAATTAATTCTTGTTCTGCCTGCTTGCGACTGGTAATGTCTTGAAACACGCCACCAATTTTCACTATTTCCCCATTGACACGGTATGCTTGTCCAATTGCCCGAACCCAAATTCTGTTTTGCTTTGCTGTAATCAATTGCAGGTCCTTATCGAAAGATTTGCCTTCCTCAATGGCTCGTCTCACTGCTTCAGAGATAACCGGTATGGCCTCAGGAGCGTAGAAATTGATACCAGATTCGACTGTTGGTTGATAATCCGGTTCGACTTCATGTATCTCATATACCATATCCGACCAAATCAGGTCATTTTTTTTAAGGTCAATTTCCCAACCGCCAATTCTTGCTAATTTTCCAGTCTCGTCCAGAAGCTGTTTGCTTCTTGTTAATTCGACCCCCCGTTTTTTTTTCTCTTCATTTTGAAAAGCAAGTTCTTTGTTGGCAATGATTAACTCATCTGCCCGTTTTTCTTTTTCTGTGTTTTGAAAAGCAAGTTCTTTATTTGCTATGATTAATTCATTAGCCCGTTTTTCTTTCTCTTGATTTTGGAAAGCAAGCTCTTTATTCGCTATGATCAATTCATCTGCTCTTTTTTCTTTTTCCCTATTTTGAAAAATAAGTTCTTTGTTAGCTATAACTAATTCTGCAGCTCTTTTATCTTTCTCTTCGTTTTGAAAAACAAGTTCTTTGTCAGCTAAGATGAGCTCATCTGCCCGTTTTTCTTTTTCTATGTTTTGAAAAGCAAGTTCTTTATTCGCTATGATCAATTCATCTGCTCTTTTTTCTTTTTCCCAGTTTTGAAAAGCAAGTTGTTGATTAGCTATGATTAATTCATCTGCCAGTTTTTCTTTTTCATCTTTTTTAAAAACAAGTTTTTTGTCAGCGAGGAGTAGCATTGCTGCCAGCTTTTCTTTCTCTTCGTTTTGAATGAGATTTTCTCTGTTTACAATAAGTAACTCATTGGTTTTTTCACGTTTTTCCATCTCTGATCCAACAATAATAACAGTTTTTGGCATTAAATTTCGAAATCATTCCTCTTTTCTGATCTAAAAGTATTAATAAAGTCTTGAGGCTATTTATTAATGGCTCTTAATATGTTACCTCTCATATAGCACCAAAAAAATGCAACAAATTTCCGATCTTATATTTGAAATTGTGTTATATAATTATGGAATATATTTACATAATTCACACATTTTATGCTTACTTATTTACTGCACCTACTTCGATGCACTCTCCCTAGGTAAATAAAAGAGTTTTGCATTCATTTCGATGAGCATATTACTTGCGATTTACTATCCGTTTTCATTTTTTCATTAAACACAACATGCTTTAAAATAATAATCGAGTAGGTAAGGGGAGCAATCCCCTACCTACTCGATTTGTGGTAATTCAGATTTTGTTAATTATAAAATTGTTTACGAATATTTTCAATATCTTCTAAATGTCCTAAATTATTAGGTAGTTTATATGTCTTGAATAGATATTTAGCACTATCACCTACTTTTATAATAAACTCTTTTCGTTTATCTATTGCACTTTTACGTACAAGTTTAATCATTTCTTTCATTTGTTTCACAACATATCTTTCGTAACATGAAACAATACAATCGGCATAAAACTGCTTTAGTTTTTCCATGTCAGGCTTTACTAATAATGCTATTTGAAAATCTTTTAAAATCCGGTCATAATACATAGTTTTATAAGTATCAATTAGCGATTAGTGATTAGTGGTTAGCATTGAGCGTTGAGTGTTGAGCATTGAGTTTTTAGCTTTAAGTATTGAGCATTGAGCATTGAGATTTAGCTATTACCAACTACCAACTACCGACTACCGACTACCCACTACCGAATACCCACTACCCATTACCCACTACCAACTACCGGCTACCGACTACCCACTACCTACTACCTACTACCGACTACCTACTACCAACTACCAACTACCGACTATAAACTATTCATCATAGCTTTTCCTTTTTCCGCGACTTGCATGGCATTGAACAAGTCACTGAATGTCTTTTGATTCAGTTTGATAATTCCATCGCTTAGGGTATTGCTTTTTTTATGCTCTTCTTTGTATTTCACCCACAGTTGGAGGGTAATCTGGCAGATACGGTTAGAATTTGCATTTAGCGGACGGTTGGTGTTTTTGGTAAGTAAAGAATTCAGATCAGTCTCAATGGAAAGATACTGGTCTGCAAATTTAGAATATGCACGACCATCATTTGATATAGAAGTTGAATCGAGCATGGATGAATAGAACGTATCCACCGCTTTAGAAGTAACATCAATCTTGTTGGAGAGTTGAGCATTATAAGCAGGTAAAAAAAATAATTTGCAACTGACTAATGCAACTAAATTGAAAGAGCAAAAGAAAAAGGAAAGGATTCGGATAGATTTTAATTGTCGTTTCATACTGTTCTTTTTTAGAAGTGAATATTAAAAGTTTACAAGTTCTGCAAAAAAAGAGAGCTTAAAAATTAGTCATTCGAAAACCTGATTGAAAAGAAGACGAAAACCAAACTAAAGATTTGTGGGATTGAAAACGGTGCTAATTTAAGAACAGAATGTTTAATACACCAAATTTAAGGGCTGTTAAGACATGGACACAACAAATAAAACACATCCTGAAAACCAATGATTTAAACTATATTTTAAAGAAAATAGATGGACACAGTTTTTATTGACAAAAAAATACCCTAAAAATGAACATTTTAGGGGTACTCTTTTTAAGAAAAGAAGATGAAAGTAGATATTATTTGAGGATATGAAATGGATAGAAGATTTATTCTGCAATAATATTATTTAGAAAATCATAGAGTTGGATAACTCCTTCTACGTTTGTTTTTTGTACAAATCGTTGTTTCATTTTTAATAAACTATCCACTTTATAATCGAGCAGCAGATAGATGTCGGTTGTAGGAATATGGAGGATATAAAGGCAACACCAGATTATTTCTTTGGTAGTAATTGTTGTATACCTTGTTCTGAGTTTGCTTACCATGTTATTGAGGATCATATCCATGTTATTGTAGAATAGTTCAATATCGTTTAGGTGAAGGATTTCTTCATATATTTTACGGTCCATTTTTTCTTTTTCTGATCGACTTGCTTTTTTTCGCTCTGCGGATTGATTTGCCTTAATGGTTTCTATCTTTTGAATCAAAGTTTTACTATATTTTATCAGGGATTCTTTCCGGCTATCGGTTTTTTGTTGTTGTGAATTAATTTCTGACATCTGAATTTTAAGTGCATTTCTTTTTTTTAAAAAGATATAAAGTATCAATACAACCACTATAAACATAAACAATAATCCGATAACAATATATCCGGTTCTGTTTTTAGTTTTAATTAATTCTAATGTTGAGCTGCGAATTTAATCAACCATACTTCCTTTGGTTTGACCTTCAATTTTACGTACTGAATCGCTTAAGACAACATACTGATTCATATATATTTTCATTTGCCTTATATTCCCTTTTAAAAATGCGGTATTAGTCAAAATACGATATCATTCGCGTTGTGTTACAAAATCCGTATGAAAATTAAGTGCCTTTTTTGCGTATAAGGTTGCAGAATCAATTTGCCTTAAATCGAGAAACAAGTCGGCAAAATAAGAATAACGCACTGCCATGTTGTTCCCTATATACGGATAGTAAATGACTTGTCTGAAATAAAATATTGCCGAATCGTATTGATGACGATCGTAAAAATTGATGGCTATTTCCTGTAACACTGAAGCTCTTTCGAGTGAGTCGGCAGCATTGTTAACTCCTTTTTTGTAAAATCTCTGTGCAATGATATATTCCTTTGCTGCATGATAGGTTCTTCCTATATTCAGAAACGAATAAAAAGCCTGAGGCTGGAATTTAATTTTAGTAAAATAGTAGAATGAGAGTTTGTATTTTTGGCGTGCTAAACTATATTCTCTTTGGATTAAATAAATATCCCCCATATCGAGGTTGAACCTGCCTAATAACAGATTATCATTTGTACGTTGTGCAATATCCAACCCTTTAAAATAAAAATCCATGGCCTTATCATAGTGTAATTCGTATTTATACTTGCGTCCTTTGTATAGGTAACAGATAGCAAGTTGTTTATTGTCATGATGGGTTAAATAATAATTTAAAGAGAAGTCTAAAATAGAATCGGATTTCAACGGTATAAGCATCTTGTCCATTGCCCTGACAAGTAATAAATCATAAAGAGCATGATTTGAAGGGCTCTTATAGAGGTTGGGTGAAATATGTTGCAGGATTTGTAAAGCGGAGTCAGGGGAAGTCTCAATAAGTCGATCGGCAGTTTTCAGTTTATCGGGCATGCCCGTACAACCGTATACAAAAATACAGTAAAAAAAATACAGCCAGAATCTATGAGACTTAAATTCGAACATATTGTATAATTTTCGTAACAAAAGTACAATATTATATTATATCTACAACTTATTGTACTATTAATTTAATTTTTACGAAAATATATTTTTATTGGTAAATACTGACTTCGTTAATCTGTTTCGTTCAGATTTGGACATTTGCATTCAATGGATGGAGATGAGTTTAGCTATTCACTGACATTAAAAAATTAATATTCTTTATTGAAAAATAAGCATCCCATTGTTTTCTATACGGTTTTTACAATATACTTTCATTTAGAGTCATTAATTTTTTAACGATTGAAGTTTAACTTGTAATAGTCTTAATCCTACTCAATTGATCTGTTATGATAGTAATATAGGGATGGATTTATATGTTTAATTCAATATTTCACGATTAATTAAAATAATCATATAAAATGTTTGTGATGTTAAAAAGAGTTTGTACTTTTGAAGCGTAAATAAATTGATAATGAATTTAATTTTTTATGATCTATTAAAAACCGTATTGATTTTCAGTTTAAGTCTCCACTCCGTTCAGACTATTATACATATTTTAGTTCAAGTTTGAGCGAAGCGGTAACTTGGACTGGAAACAAAATAAGTTTTTAACTTCAATTGAACCCAGTTATAAATGGCACATACCGATTTATCGGTACTGCATTGGTTTTGAGCACAAGTTACCGCTTCGCTCAAACTTGCGCTATCCACTGACTGCAAATTTACAAACTTGGACGAAAAATGGTACTCTCTTTGCAATTATTATTATATTTTTACTACCTATTACTATCTACTTAAAGGCTGTATCTTTAATGATTCCGTGGCGATTTAACTTTATTACTATAAGCTGATACGGTTAAATTTTGGGATGAACATAATCCATTGCTTGCTCACCCTCCACTTGTTAGCCTTATATCATATTTCTGTACGTTAGAATGCTAAATTTGCTGATGACTTCTTTCAGTTCACGATAGCTATCGGAACCATCTTACAATGAACACCTTTGTCATTCGCTAACATTACTATTCAACAATGTGTGTATAAGAATTTGCACGTCGCTAGTAAATGAGCTATGCCCGATATACAAAAAAGCGCGAAAAAGTATTCTTTTTCGCGCTTTTTAATCTAAAACTATTACTATTTTAGCTATAAAAGTATAAATTATGATTTTACGTATTAATGCAAATATTTCTTTAATATTATGGCATATTACTCCACAAATTGCTAAGTGTGTAGTTCTAAAATATTTTAAACTATTTTTTCTCTACTAGCGCCGGTGTGTCAAAACACTTTTTCTGTTCTCTAGTTATTTCAATCTGTCCAGAATAAACAACCGCATTTAGCTCTTTTGAGATGTGGTTGTTTATCATTTTATTTAACTTTTCAAAATTTTTCTTATCACTGGACTCTTGAATTTGCGTCGCATTCAGAAATGCGTCAAACGTACTAATTTTAGCCATTATTTTAAATTTTTAATTATTGGCAGTTTTGTATCTACTTTTAATAAAAAATATTGTATAACTTCTTCTATTCTTATAAACGAAAGAAATCTTAGTAAATCACTATATGATTCTGCATGTCTTACAGACACACCCATTGAAAGTATTGGGTTTTCACCCTTAAAAAACAATTCATCTTCAAATATGATTGTTAGATAATCCTCCCATTTTACATTATTTCTAGTTACATAATTTAAATCTACATTCGCAGATTTAACTAAACTCCTTTTTTCTTTACCTGCATGGTAAATTAATCCACTACCAACAGGTATAGGTGTCAATTTACGTTCTGAATTAGATCCACCCCATACTGTATACGGTACATATAATTTATTGTCATCTAAAATTCTAAAATGGATTCTAACATCATCCGATTTAAAAAATGCAGTCTGAAAATTAGAACTTATCCAATTTAAATACGTTTTTAGGTAAATTGGATTATTTTCTTTAGGTAGATTTTCAATTTTATTAAAAAAATCTATAGTACTTTCTGTTGTGTACCGAACAAAATTTGACAAACATTTAAAGTATTCTGGTAATCGATTTATTATATGATAGTCAAGTGGTTGTTTGAATGAAATTGGTACATCTATACATAAAATATTATTCTCCAAAAGTATATTTATTCTTGCCTCTTGATCTTTATTGACTCTTTCTTTATCTTTTAAAATTTCAATTTTATTGTCAATCTCTTTCTTTTGTAGAACTAATTCGCTATATTTAAGATCTTTATCAATTTGATCCTTTCTATATTTATAATGTTTTTCAAAGACTTTGCCCCCTCCGACAAGAATATCAATAAATGTGATTTTTAATACATCTAATTTGCTTTCCTCTTTTATTTTCTTTACTAACAAACTGATGCCATATAAAGTTGTAATACTAAGTATAAACATACAAAATGTAGTTAAGCCTAAAAAGTGACTTTTATCTACATTAAATTCCGAAAATGTATTTTTAAGCAAAAAAACAATCCCTGAATTTGCACCTATAAACATACTATAACTAAGCCAAACTCTTTTATTTCGGATAAAAAGATAGGCTAAGACAATTCCTAATATAAATCCAATAATAAAAGAAAAAAGGAGTTCTAATATAAGAGGCAAATAATTTATAGACATTTGAAATATTAGTATTTAGTCTTCTAAGGTTTAAAATTACTTCACAAAGTTCGCAAATTTATTTCACATCTCAAATTATTTTGATCAAAAACAACGTATATATAATAATAAATATCAAATTTTCCTTTCGAGAAATGGGAATAAATCATTTTAATTTTTCTTTGTCTTGGTTTCCTGCTTCATAAGTAATCAAAAAATAAATAAACAAGAACCTTTTATATATAATATTTTTTCAAAAAAATAAAAAAGATAGAAAAAATAGGTCAGTCCCCCTTCTTAGTCCAAGTATAGGAGACGATAGTAACTTTAGTTCAAGTTTGAGCGAAGCGGTAACTTGGACTGGAAACAAAAGAAGTTTTAAACTTCAATTGAACCCAGTTATAAATGGCACATACCGATTTATCGGTACTGCACTGGTTTTGAGCACAAGTTACCGCTTTGCTCAAACGCTATCCACTTACTGTAAATTTATAAACATGGACGAAACAGGGGATGCCCTCATTGTAATTACTCAGGTTCAAATATGCTAACTTACAAAACCTGTAATACAATCTTTTGTTCAAGTTCCAACAAAACATTACAAGGTGTAGAAATAAAATATAGTTCAACAAATGAATGTCCTGTTTGTCATACGCTAGACAACATACATTATGTAGATTATAATAATGTTAGTAGACGAGGAACAAATAGTTCATATTATCCAAAAAACAGTTAAAGCTAAAAAAAATGTCAAACGAGAATGGGAAATCAGATGTTCAATGTAAAATTGAGCAGATAATCCGAGAAGAAATCCGAAAAGATAATGGTTATGAAGAAAAAAATAGGAATCTTCATATTGGAAATATTCAGTATGAACCTGATTTTTACTTTTGGGATGAAAAGAATAATAAAAACATAATAGGGGAAATATATGCACATGTCGGAGCACTTAAAGATGGACAAAAGAGAAAAATAGCCAAAGATTGTTTAAAGTTAATTGCATTTGAAAAACATTACAATGAACTAGAAACTCTTGAGAAACAAATTATATGCGTTGATGAAAGCGTTGAGAAGTATCTTAATGGTAAAAGCTGGCTTGCAGAAACATTTAATTCATTTGACATAAAGGTTATTATTTATAAAGAACTTAAAGAAGATCACAAACAAGAAATTGAGAAAGCTCAAAATACCCAAGCAAAAGGAAATTATTGAAACGAAACGAAATTAGAAAAGAAAGCACAAACACCATACGTATAATATCATAGGACTTAAACGCAACACCCCGAGCGCACAACACCCCTCCAAGCACTGCTTTTGACGGGGTGTTGCGATTTAAGTCCTTGTTGAACGGAAGCTTCGGTATATGGTGCACGTTCTGATTGCACTCTTTATGGAGTTTGAATTCGTTTTGGGCTGAACTTGGGTTGGTTGGGCAGCCACATTTTTCTTATAAACCTGATTAATTAACCCCAACAAGGCTAAATTAGATAATTTTGAAACATGTAAAGTTCAGATATTTGTTACTTTATCGGATACTTTGCTCTGTTTTTGTTAAGTTTAGGCAATACAATGGCTGTCCCTGCTATACCTTACTTGAAAGGCATGAATTACAAATTCAGCTTAGTAGTTCTTGGATATAACACGTTATAGGGCGAAACGATACGGGATAGAATTCAACCTCTTGCATAGTTCCTGTTTTGCACCTGGCGTATTGGCAGGGATTATAAACTGTGAGCCGTATCAACTGTTGCTATTTTGTTTCGGTAAGTTGGGAAATGTTTGAAACTATAAATAGATTATCTATTATTAATGGTATGTTCATAATTGTATACCTATTTTTGTCAGGTTATACTTTAAATAAAACTTCAAACATTAATGGTGTGTTCACAATTGAATAGCTATTTTTGTCAGGTTATACTTTAAATATTATTTATTCCTGTTATGAAAAAAATTACACAGATTTTATTCGCAGTATTAAGCGTTTTCTTGCTTGCGCTTCCGATGGCAGCACAGACAATCCTCCCCGCCATGCCGCTGGGAGGACCGGACAACAGCACTTTTGATAAGTCGGGCCGTTACCCTGACGGCACAACCAATCACACTTCCTTCTATTCGACGGTGGCCGGAAAAAACGTGGATATGTGGGTTTATACGCCGCCGGGATATACCACGAGCAAAACCTATGGCGTCATTTTCTGCTATCAGGGAATCGGCACCGATGCAGGCACCATATTTTATGACTGGTGTGTCAACGCCGGCATCGTCTGCGACAACCTGATTGGCTAGGGAAAGATATCCCGGGGCGTGATCATAGTGTCCGTTGACGATCAGTTTGCCGGCGATTATAGCAATGTCCGCGATATGACGATCCTCGATGCCATCCCCTATCCCAGTGGAGAGATTGACAAAGCTGTTCATTGCAGAAGTTTTTTCTAAAATAACAGGACATCATTTATTTTATATTACTATATGAATCGGAATTTAAAAAAACTTTTTGTATTTAGTTGTTTGACTTATACACTTGCAGTGTATTCACAACTCACAGGGGTTAACATTCAAAAGCAAACTACCATCTGTAATCCTGTAAACTTAAGTTACAGGTTTTGTCTCGATGCTCCATCCAGGCGCGAGGCAGCCGACCCTACCATGGTGAAATTTAAGAACGAGTATTATTTGTTTGCGTCCAAATCCGGTGGGTATTTTCATTCTACAGATTTAATAAACTGGGATTTAATAACTTCCAAAGATCTTCCTTTGGAGGATTATGCGCCGACAGTAGTTGAAATGAATGATACCTTGTATTTTATGGCATCCGGGGGAGCCCCTGTTACCATTTATAAAACAGCAAATCCGAAATCCGGAAACTGGCAAATCGCCAACTCTTCGTTTCCCATTGGAATGATCGATCCTGATTTATTTGTCGATGATGACGGGCGTCTGTATTTTTATTATGGTTGTTCAAACATGAATCCCCTTTATGCTGTAGAACTGGATACTAAAACACTTAATCCCATTGGTAAGCCCGTTGAGGTTTTTAATAGTGATAAGAAAAATTTTGGATGGGAACGTCCGGGAGATTATAATAATAAAGACGTTCGGCCCTGGATTGAAGGTTCCTGGATGACTAAACATGATGGGATATATTACCTTCAATATGCCGGTCCCGGAACTGAATACAAAAGCTACTGCGATGGTGTATATGTTTCTGACAAGCCACTTGGCCCGTTTAAACCGGCGGCAAATAATCCTGTATCATATAAGCCCGAAGGCTTCATTGCAGGAGCCGGACATAGCAGTACGTTTCAGGATAAATACGGTAACTACTGGCATGTTTCCACGATGACCATTTCGCAAAAGCATATGTTCGAACGCCGTTTGGGATTATTTCCTACTTTTTTTGATAAAGATGGTGAAATGTACATTTACACCGGTTATGGCGATTTTCCTTTAAAAGTACCAACGAAAAAGATTTCCACTCCTGAGGAGTTATTTCCTCAATGGATGTTGCTATCGTATAACAAACCTGTTGAAGTGTCTTCTGAATTGCCCAATCATCCCAAAAGTTTTGCAGCCAATGAAGATATACGTACATTTTGGAGTGCCCAAACGGGTAATAAAGGTGAATGGTTAACCATGGATTTACAGAACGAATGCACGATAAATGCTATTCAGATAAATTATGCCGAAAATGAAACGAAGCTTTTTGGTCGTAATCCTGACAGTTACTACCAATATCTTCTTCAATATTCATCCGATAATAAAACCTGGAAAACTCTGGCAGATAAAATACAGAGTAAGACCGATGTTCCGCACGATTACATCGAATTGAGAACTCCGGTGAAAGCACGTTACATTAAACTTACCAATTACAAGGTTCCCGGCGGTACGTTTGCCATAGCCGGTCTGCGTATTTTTGGTAACGGAGGAGGTAAAGCACCTTCAACTGTTGAAAATTTGAGTATGGAACGTTCAGAAACCGATCGATGTGTAGTAAAACTAAATTGGGATAAAACGCCGGGAGCTATTGGTTATACTATCAGATACGGAATCCAGAAAGATAAACTGTATCAGAATTATCAGGTGTTTGGGGGTGATTCATTGATCATTCGAAGCTTAAACGGGCTTCAAAGGTATTATTTTACTATCGATGCTTTTAATGAGAATGGCATCACACAAGGAAAAAATATTATAGAACTTAAATAGTTAAAATCAATATAAGTAATTCAAAGAATTTATTGAACTATTTTGATTTCCGACCACCAAACCCCCAAAGGGGGCTTAATAGTGGAATTTCACAAGCGATTTACATGTAGGAAATTTTCAAGTACTGAGTCTTAAAGCCCCCTTTGGGGGTTTGGGGGTCAATAATAAAATAAATGCAAAAAAACGTGTGCTATATATTTAACAAATATATCAATAATTCATCATTATTACTCAGAATATAATTTATTCGTTGAAATAAACGTAAATATAACATACTAAGTAAGTGGAACAATATAATGTCCTGTTTTATTTATTCCGGATAACCGACCTCTCCCCCTGCCCTGTGAGGCTGTGTAAAAACGAAATTAGTAGAATTTGTTACTTTCATATTGATAATTGATGCTTTTTTAATAAGGTAATAAGGTTAGGGTTAAGGGTCATTGGTTTTCTATTAAGGTTTAATACGTGAAAATAAGGTTTTTAAGAAAAAAACCTTTCCGATAAACCGGAATGTACCATATTTTTGATTATCAACCTTAATAGAAATATTAACAAAAGCAACTTAACCTTATTACCTTATTTGTTTTCCAGCTTCATAATGTAAGTATATTCAATTTTCAAAACTCTTTTTACACAACCTCCTCTTCAAAGGAGAGGGTGATAGAACTGTGAAGTGCACAAGTTTTATTGAAAATTATAGGACATTATTTATTTCCTATTACTTAAGTAATTCAAAGAATTTATTGTTATGTCTTGATTTCCGACCCCCAAACCCCCAAAGTGGGCTTAAGAGTGGAATTTCACAAGCGATTTACATGTAGGAAATTTTCAAATACTGAGTCTTAAAGCCCCCTTTTGGGGTCAATAATAAAATAAATGCAAAAAAACGTGTGCTATATATTTAACAAACATATCAATAATTCATCATTATTACTTTGAATATAATTTATTCGTTGAAATAAACGTAAACATAACATACTACAAACTGATGCAAAAAAATAAATTTAAAAAAGCAGTTACCGGCATATTGATCTCTACTGTAATCATCTACGGAACTATATGTTATGCAGATAATCCAATCATCCAAACGAAATATACTGCCGATCCGGCACCAATGGTTTATAACGACACGGTATTCCTTTATACCGGTCACGACGAAGACGATGCAACGGGCTTTAAAATGCAGAATTGGTTGTTATATACTTCCACCGACATGGTAAATTGGACTGACCATGGAGTTGTAGCATCGCTGAAAGATTTTAAATGGGTAACTGTTGACAATGGAGCCTGGGCTCCTCAGTGTATTCGAAGAAATAATAAGTTTTATATGTACTGTCCTATGCCGAACGGTATGGGAATTGGCGTGTTGGTTTCTGACAGTCCTTACGGACCTTTCAAAGACCCTATTGGAAAGCCGCTGATTAAGAATAGTACACATGATATTGACCCTACAGTGTTGATTGACGATGATGGACAGGCATATCTTTACTGGGGAAACCCAAACCTTTATTATGTGAAGCTGAACGGGGATATGATTTCCTACTCCGGTGAAATAGTAAATGAACCTACCAAACCGGCCAATTACCAGGAAGGTCCCTGGGTATGGAAACACGGCGGACATTATTATCTGTCGTATGCTTCCACATGTTGCCCCGAAGGTATTGGTTATGCAATGAGCAATTCACCAACCGGCCCATGGGAGTATAAAGGGATGATAATGAAAGGTGACCAACGCTCAAGCGGAAATCATCCGGGAATTATAGACTACAAAGGGAACTCCTACGTGTTCGGGTTCAATTATGCCATCCTGAAACAAACTATGTCGAAGCATTATGAAAGACGTTCGGTTTGTGTCGAAAATTTAATCTATAATGCAGATGGTACAATTCAGGAGCTTCCATTCTGGTCAACATTAGGTGTTAAACAGCTTGGTACAGTGAACCCGTATAACCAAACGGAAGCAGAAACCATGGCCTTTAGCGAAGGACTTAAAACAGAACCGGGAACGGAATGGGAACGGAATGTACCGTGGGACAAAGGAAAAAAGATTGCTGATAGAATATTTGTTACATCAATTCATAACTGTGATTATCTAAAAGTACAAGGTGTCAATTTTTCAAAAGGAACAACATCTGTTGATATCTGCATAGCTTCGTTGCATGGAGGAAAGATTGAAATTCATACCGACAAAATTGATGGTCCGGTATTGGGAACAATTAATGTAAATACCTCAGGTGAAGGTGATTTATGGAAAACGATTACTACTCCGGTTAAGAATATCATCGGCATTCATGATTTGTTCTTCGTGTTTAAGGGCGAACAAGAGTTGTTTAATTTTGATTGGTGGAAATTCAACGCCAAATGAAAGTTTTTGGAATTCAATGATCAATCTGAATATTGAAATTTAGGAAACAATAACATCCAATAATATGGCATTAAAAAAAGTAACAAGATACATTAGATTAGCTACTATTGCTGTTTTTATTCTCATTTCCAGTACGATAGATATTGGTCAGCTATCAGCTCAAACCGTATGGCTCGATCAGTTAGACCTCAGTACTGCTACCCAGGGGTATGGTATACCAATGAAAAACAGATCTATTGATAATAAAATACTTACAATTGCAGGTAAGACTTTCGAACGTGGTTTTGGAAGTCATTCTGAAAGTTCTTTAACGATTCTGCTTAATGGAAAGGCAACAGTGTTCCTGGCTCAGGTAGGAATTGATGACGAGGTAGCAGGCCATGAGCCGGCTGCTGAATTTGTTGTATATGGCGATAACAAAAAATTATGGTCGAGCGGGGTAATGCGTTTAGGTGATGCAGCCAGACCCTGCTCTGTAAAGCTTGCCGGTGTACAAAAACTGGAATTGGCAGTGACCGATGGAGGGATTGGAAATTATTACGGCCATGTTGACTGGGTGGATGCAAGATTTAAAACCACCGGAGTAACTACTTTTAAAACCTACAGTCCGGTGGCAAGCGAACCATACATCCTCACTCCTCCTCCTCCTGCTGAGCCAAAAATCACCGGAGCTAAAGTTTTTGGTGTGCGTCCGGGTTCGCCTTTTCAATATCTTGTAACAGTGACAGGTGACAGAACAATGATTTTTTCAGCTTCCGGTTTACCGAAAGGACTTAAGATCAATGCTCAAACCGGTATTATTACGGGCAAACTTTCAAAGTCAGGAACTTATATTGTAACCCTGGAGGCTAAAAACGGAAAAGGCAAGGCTCAAAAGAAACTACGTATTGAATGTGGCGACCGTATAGCCCTTACTCCGCCAATGGGATGGAATAGCTGGAACTGTTTTGCTAATGAAGTTTCGGCAGATAAGGTAAAAAGGGCTGCCGATGCAATGGTAAAAAGTGGGCTAATCAATCACGGATGGACGTATATCAATATAGACGATTTCTGGCAAAACAACCGCGATTCCAAAGATCAGTCGTTGCGAGGTAAACTTCGCGATAAAGCCGGCAATATTGTCCCCAACTCCCGGTTTGGCGATATGAAAGGACTTGCCGGTTATGTGCATGGCCTTGGGTTAAAAATCGGACTTTATTCCAGTCCCGGTCCATGGACATGCGGTGGCTGTGTTGGAAGCTACGGTTATGAAAAACAAGATGCCGAAAGCTATGCAAAATGGGGTTTCGATTTTCTGAAATACGATTGGTGCAGTTACGGTGGTGTTATTAATGGAATGCCGGATAACGATCCTTATAAAATATCGTCTTTGTCGTACATTGGAGGTAACGAATTGAATACATCCATTAGACCGTTTAAGTTGATGGGCGAATATCTTCGCCAACAGCCACGCGATATTGTTTATAGCTTGTGTCAATACGGAATGTCGGATGTATGGAAGTGGGGCGATTCTGTTAACGGCAATTGCTGGCGTACAACCAATGATATTACCGACACCTGGGTAAGTATGAAAAACATAGCACTGGATCAGGATAAATCGGCTTCATGGGCTAAACCAGGCAACTGGAACGACCCTGACATGCTTATAGTTGGCACTGTAGGTTGGGGAAATCCGCATAAGAGCAAACTTAAACCGGATGAGCAGTATCTCCATATCAGTCTCTGGTGTCTCTTTTCTGCGCCTCTGCTAATTGGATGTGATATGGAAAAACTCGATGACTTCACCTTGAATTTACTGACAAACGATGAAGTTATAGATATAAATCAGGACCCACTTGGCAAGCAGGCTACCTGTGTTCAGACGATTGGCGATTTGCGTATCTACGTGAAGGAACTTGAAGATGGTAGCCGGGCCGTAGGCTTTTGTAACTTTGGCCTCGACATCGTTGATCTTTCATACATAGATTTTGATAAACTCGGCATTGATGGACAGTTTAAAGTACGGGACCTCTGGCGACAGAAGGACATTGCCACCATCGAAACCAAAACGAGTCAGCTTGCCCTTAAAGTTCCCGTTCACGGTGTCCTTCTATATAAGTTCACTTCTGTGAAATAAATCTGAATTTGATAAAAAAATAAATGAAAAATAAAGCATTAATAAAAGTGTCTGCTATAACAATTTTTATCCTGATAGCAATATTGACATTTGGAATAAAAGCACAGAACCCGATTGTACAGACCAACTATACTGCCGACCCGGCTCCTATGGTGTACAACGGCACGGTTTACCTTTATACAACACATGACGAGGACAAAACCGTCCGTAACTTTTTCACTATGAATGACTGGCGATGTTATTCATCAACAGACATGGTAAACTGGACAGATCACGGAGCGATTTCATCGTATAAAGATTTTAGTTGGTCGCGGGGAGATGCCTGGGCTGGACAGTGCATTTATCGGAATGGTAAATTCTATTTTTATGTTCCTGTCAACCAGAAAAATGGTGGAAATGCCATCGGGGTTGCAGTATCCGACAGTCCGACAGGTCCTTTTAAAGATGCCATTGGTGCCCCTTTGCTTGTTGGATATGGTTATATCGACCCGACAGTTTACATCGATGATGATGGTCAGGCTTACCTGTATTGGGGAAATCCGTTTTTGTGGTATGTGAAGCTTAACCGGGATATGATTTCGTACGATCAAAAGGTTGGTGTAGTACAAGTCCCTATGACCGAAGAAAGCTTCAAACTTCGTATCGTTAATGCCCATAAAACGTTTGTTTGGGCAAAGTCAATTGATGGTTCAGCTTCACACAGCGTCAGGGGAACAGGTAACAAATGTTACTGGTATGTAAGCGCAATAGATAAAACTACCAACAAAAAAGTTATCGGTGTGGCAGTAGGTGATAAATCAAACGGACCTTTTACCGATTTACTTGGAAAACCCTTGATTACCGAACATTGTGGTGAAGGAAATATTAACCCTACTGTTATTGTTGACGAGATCAAACAGTCCTGTCTTACCTGGGGCAATTCAGAATTATGGTATACAAAACTTAACAGCGACATGATTTCGTACGACCAGACTTCAGGTATCGAACAAATTCCCGCAAATAAAAAAAATTGGTATGTATCAAAGATTAAAGGAACAGTTTACTCTACCGAAAAAAGATCTACTACTTACGAAGAAGGACCCTGGTTTTTTAAACGGAATGCTAAATATTACATGCTTTACCCGGCAGGAGGTGTTCCCGAGCATTTTGCATATTCCACCAGTATAGGTCCGACAGGTCCGTGGATTTATGGTGATACCATAATGAACGTAATGAATGAAGGTGGAGCATTTACCAACCATCCGGGATACATCGATTTTAAAGGGAAATCTTATCTTTTTTACCATTCAGGAGCATTGCCGGGTGGTGGTGGTTTTAAACGATCCGTTTGCATCGAACCATTTAAATTTAATGCCGATGGTTCAATCCCTTTAATTGCACCAACAAAAGAAGGTGTTACAGAAAGTGCATCCGACTTAAACCCCTATAAAAGAGTTGAAGCTGAAACAATTGCCTGGGAATCAGGAGTAAAAACTGCCAAAAGCGAGAAAATTGGCATATACGTTACCGACATTGACAACGGTGATTATATAAAAGTAAGAAGCGTCAATTTTGGCAATGGCGCAAAAACTTTCGAAGCCAACGTAGCATCGGTTACAGAGGGAGGACGTATTGAAATCCATATTGACAGTCCAACCGGGATTTTGCTCGGAACTTGCGATATAAAATCAACAGGTGGAGCTACGAACTGGGTAGTTCAAACATGCAAGGTCAATAAAGTCAAAGGAGTACACGATCTGTACTTTGTGTTCAAAGGCGGAGAGGGTGACCTTTTCAATTTCGACTGGTGGAAATTTTCTACTAAAAATAAGTAAAATAATAAATAAAATAACAGTTAATGAAGAAAATTAATTTAATGCTGCCATTGCTGATGATTTTTGCCATGATTGTTCAGGCACAATCGTATCAGAAAACCGGTTTGGGTATAAAAGCCAACATCAACTCAACTGATGTTGAGATTCAGTTCTATGGACCTTCCACAGTGAGGGTATTGAAATCGCCTGAAGGAAAAACCATTACAAAGAAAAGTCTATCGGTGGTTGAAAAACCTCAGGCTACAAAGCTTACCATCCATCAGCAAGGAGTTGTTATTTCGTTGAAAAGTGAAAAGTTAAAGGTTGATGTTAACCTTAAGTCTGGAAAAATTTCCTACTCTACCCTTTCCGGCGAACAGCTTTTAAGCGAGAAAGAATCAGGTGCAACGTTTACTGATTTTAATGATGCAGGCTCAAAAACCTACACAATTAACCAGTCGTTTACACTTGACAAAGATGAGGCTATTTATGGTTTAGGTCAGCAACAGCGCGGTAAATTGTCACTGCGTAACACAAGACTCAACATGGTACAGGGAAACACGGACGACTATGTACCTTTCTTAGTTTCAACAAAGGGTTATGGATTATTTTGGGATAATTATTCCCCCACTGTTTTTGAAGATAAGCCCGAAAGTACATCCTTCAAATCGGATGTTGGCGATTGCATTGATTACTACTTTATGTTTGGTGGAAATATCGATGGGTCAATTGCCTGTATGCGTAACCTGACCGGACAAGCCCCTATGTTCCCATTGTGGACTTTCGGTTACTGGCAAAGTAAAGAACGCTACAAAAGTCAGAACGAACTGGTGGATGTTGTTACTAAATATCGAGAACTGGGCGTACCACTCGATGGTATCATACAGGATTGGCAATACTGGGGCAACAATTACCTATGGAATGCTATGGATTTTTTGAACCCGGAATTTCCTAACCCAAAAAAAATGGTGGAAGACATACATAATCAGAACGCACACCTGATTATTTCCATTTGGTCTTCTTTTGGTCCGGAAACAAGGCAATACCGTGAAATGAAATCCAAAGGCATGCTCCTAAACTTCCAGACCTGGCCACTATCAGGTCTGGATAAATGGCCACCCGATTTGAATTATCCTTCGGGGGTGGAACCTTACGACGCATACAACCCAGAAGCCCGTGATATTTACTGGAAATATCTAAACAGCGGACTTTTCTCACTGGGAATTGACGGATGGTGGATGGATTCATCGGAACCTGACCACTTGAATTTCAAACCTTCTGATTTCGACATTAAAACCTACCTTGGCTCGTTCCGTAAAGTACGCAATGCTTTCCCGTTGATGACGGTGGGAGGCGTTGCAGAACATCAGCGTTCGACAAGCCCTGATAAGCGTGTTTTTATCCTTACCCGCTCGGCATTTGCCGGACAACAACGCTATGGAGCCAATACGTGGTCGGGCGATGTGAATTCTTCCTGGCAATCGTTACGCAATCAGATACCTGCAGGCCTCAACTTTTCCATGAGTGCAATTCCTTACTGGAACTGTGATATTGGTGGATTTTTCGCAGGTGCTTATAACAGAGGCTGGAATGAAGGAGCTAAAAATCCTTCATTTCAGGAACTGTATGTTCGCTGGCTTCAGTTCGGGGCATTTACCCCAATGATGCGTTCGCATGGTACAGACATTCCCAGGGAAATATATAATTTCGGGAAGAAGGGTGAACCTATCTACGATGCAATAGCAAAAACTATTGATTTGCGTTACTCCCTGTTACCATACATTTACTCTACTGCCTGGACGGTTACAAATAACCAGTCCACTATTATGCGTGCTTTAGTGATGGATTTTAAGGATAAGAACGTTTTAGATATGAACAACGAGTATATGTTTGGTAAATCAATATTGGTAGCTCCGGTTGTTCATGCACAATATACTCCTGAAACTATTGTAAAATCAAACGCTGAAACCGGTTGGGACAAAAAAGACGTTAATAGTGAAAACAAGAGTCAACCGGTAAACTTCTCGGAGGCTAAATCGACAAAAGTCTATTTGCCGGCAGGAACTGTTTGGTATGATTTCCGGTCAAACGAGAAAATCAATGGCGGTCAGGAAATAGCAAAAGAAACAACGATAGATGAGATTCCTTTGTACATTAAGGCAGGAAGTATAATTCCAATCGGGCCACAAGTGCAGTATGCCACCGAAAAGAAATGGGATAACCTCAAAATTTTTGTTTATCCCGGAGCCAATGGTGAATTTACTTTGTATGAAGACGAAAACGATAATTACAATTATGAAAAAGGAGCATATTCTACAATTACTTTTACATGGAATGATGCAAAGAAAGTTTTGACTATTAATAAGCGAAATGGTTTATTTCCAGGAATGCTTGCTGAACGTAAATTTAATATTTTAATCGTTGCTGCCGGCAAGAATTCTGATACCAAATATGGTAAAACTATAACCTACAAAGGACATAAAACAACGATTAAACTTTAATGTTGAAAATAGCTCTTGTTTGTAATTTGAATTTAATGCCATGATGAAATACTTTAAGTTTTTAATATTCGTAACTACGCTTTTGACAGGCTCTGCTATAAGCGTTCTGGCACAGAAGAATGTTAAGACATTGCAGCACCATATAAAAGGCGCCAATCGATCTGCGAATATTAGGGATAAAGCCTGTCTCTATACGTTCGAGGCGGAATCAGCCAAACTCGTTGGAGGTTCGTCCATAGTGGAAGATAGAGCAGCCTCTGGTGGTTATCTGGTCAATCTGACAAAACCTGGCCAAGGTATCAGGTTCACGAACTTACCGGATGGCGGGAAGTTGGCAATCTGCTATGCATCAAAGATGGTTGGCACAATCAGTGTTGCAGTTGATGACCAACCGGCACGTAAAGTGAATTTTCACTCTTCTGGTGCTCTTACAGGATCATTTCTCCATTCGATAATTGACATTGTGATTCCTGCCCATGCTACACTGACTATCAGTTTGTCTGACAATGACGTTGAGGTGAACATTGACAAAATCATTGTTGGCAATAGCGATTTGGGATTACCGCCTGATATCTGGAACCTGCCGCCATTGCCGGTGGCTGCCGGTCCGTATCCTGAGGATTGGAAGGGATTGAGCCGGCTTTACACAGTGCCGGAGTGGTGGCGTGAGGCAAAGTTTGGCGCCTGGGCGCATTGGGACCCGCAATCCATGCCCGAGGATGGCGACTGGTATGCGCGCGGCATGTATATGCAGGACAGCAGGCAATACGAATACAACTTAAAAAACTTTGGTCATCCATCTGAATATGGTTATAAGGACATCTGTCATAATTGGGTAATTGATCGTTGGAATCCGGAGGAGTTGATGGATTTGTTTGTCGAAATGGGAGCCCGTTATTTCATGGCTATGGGTGTTCACCATGACAATTTCGATTGTTGGAATTCTGCCTACCAGCCTTGGAATTCTGTTAATGTTGGTCCTAAGCAAGACATTGTTGGGACTTGGGAAAAGATTGCGCGTCAGCATGGTTTACGTTTTGGCATCGGTTTTCACAACACTCCGGGGCGCACCTGGGGCCAGTTTATGCCGGTACGTTACACTAGTGATAAAACGGGGTCGATGAAGGGAGTACCTTACGATGCACTTCAAACAATTCAGGACGGAAAAGGAAAATGGTGGGAAGGTATGGATCCGGTTGATCTTTACGGACCAATTCACGACAAAAAGGATCCGCTGCTTTCACCCTTTGCCAACCAGTTTATGTGGCGGGTAGACGATGCCATCACAAAATATCATCCCGATATGATTTACTTCGACGAGCACGCAGGCGATTCACAAATGGATTTGGGCGTGTGCATGGGACTTGGTTTTCTCGCTCCACAGCTGATTGCAAACTACTACAACAAATCCCTGCAATGGAACCATGGGAAAATGGACGTGGTGATTAATCTCAAAGGGGTAGGCGGGCGCTACAACAGCTTCCAAAACAGCCCGGAATTGCTTCCCTACGTTGACCGTTCCTTGGTCAAGAGCACGGAGGCCTTTATAGAACCGGAGATTACGGCCTATCCATTCCAGACGGAAACTAGCATTGCGGACTGGCACTACCAAACCGGGCAGAAATACATGGATGCTAAAAAAATTATTGGTTTATTGGTGCAAAACGTTTCCCGCAACGGCACGATGTTGCTTAACATCACCCAGCACGGACGTGGCGATCTTGATCCTGAAGTGATCCGCATTTGCAAAGACATAGGTGCATGGCTGAAAATAAATGGTGAAGCTGTGTACGGTTCCCGTCCATTTGAAGTCTTTGGAAACGATACAGTCTGCTACACACGCAACAAAGGCAATGTTTATGTTACGCTTTTGAATTGGAATGGTGGTTCGATTACTCTTAAATCGTTACGCACTGGTGGGGCAACACTGGGAAAAGTATCAAAAGTAGAGTTACTTGGATCTGACATTCCTCTGTCTTTTGTTCAAAACGATCAGGGACTGACTGTGACATTCAACAGGTCAGTACAACAGTTACCGGGTATATCTGATCACTCTCTGGCTTCGAAGTGCCGTGTTTTACGTATAATTCAAGACAAGTGCCGGATCAATGACGACGATCCTGATGCAGTTGCTCCGGGATGGCTACGAAGATGCAATCTGGGGACTGGCGATTTCAATAATGACCTTACTACCAGCAATACGCCTGGTGATATCTGGAGTTGTTCGTTCACCGGTAAAAGTGTTTCAGTCATCGCACCAAAAGAACCCGGAGCCGGAAAAATAGAAGTTCAAATTGACGGTAAAACCCACGCAGTTGTGGATTTGTCCACAAAAGGTGCACGTCAGGCTCAACAAGTGGTGTGTAAAGTAACTAATTTGAATCAGGGAAAACATAGTATAAACATTATCAATCGCGGATTTGGACAGGTAGCCGTGGATGCCCTGATTGCACAATAATCGATGTCGGACTAAATTGCAACTAAAATAAAAAATTCACCTATGTAATTCAAAGAATTTATTGAACTATTTTGATTTACGACCCCCATACCCCCAAAGGGGGATTAAGAGTGGTCCAAACCAATTTGTACTCATAAAAATTAAATATCCATAAACCCCCAAAGGGGGCTTAAGAGTTGACTTTTACAATCGTTTTACATGTAGAAAATTTTTAAATACTGCGTCTTAAAGCCCCCTTTGGGGGTTTGGGGGTCTATAATAAAACAAATGCAAAAAAGAATGTGCTATATATTTAACAAACACATCAATAATTAATCCTAATTACCTATATAAGTAATTGGAACAATTAAATGTCACATTTTAAATTCAAAAGAATAGAACGCGGATGGCACATTCCGGTTTTACGGAATAAACGCAGATATAGCGGATTAAATACGGATTTATATTCCGATACATCGGAATGATTATAAGATCTATGTCTTTATCATTCATACTTGTATGAATAAAATCCTCCCGATAGCTATCGGGATTAATATCCGTTATATGATATTAATCAGATTCAATCCGCTTAATTCGTGAAAATCCGCGTTCTATTCTTTAATAAAATGGACATTATATTCATTTTATTACTTATCTGACTACAGAGAACTAAATATAAAATAAACAATGAAAAGAATTTTAGAAATTATCTTTATTATTTCGATAACGCTTTTTGGCATAAGTGCCCAAAATAAGAATGCGAAGACGAAATCGGGTGCTGAACCCTATTTGCTTCCGCCGTTTCCTTCGGTTCCGGCGATTTTACCACAAGACAGCGTTACTATGGGTGACTGGAGAACATTTCCGGAAATGAAGCTGAATATCCCCATAACTCCTGGACCATTCGAGCCGACGTGGAAATCCATCGAGAAGAATTATCCGGGAGTGCCGGCATGGCTTCGTGAGGCGAAGTTCGGCATCTGGGTTCACTTTGGACCTCAATCCGCCGGCGAGAGTGGCGACTGGTATGCACGGAATATGTATAAGCCAGGCACGAGAGCCTATAAAAATCATCTCAAAAAATATGGACATCCGTCCGTGTCCGGCTACAAGGAGGTACTGCGCGATTGGAATCCGACCAAACTTGATCCGACCAGACTTACAAAAATATATCAGGATGCAGGAGCTCGTTTCCTGATGATTCAAGGTGTACATCATGACAATTTTGATTTGTGGAACTCGCGTTATCAGCCGTGGAATTCTGTCAATATTGGGCCAAAACGCGATTTGATCGGCGAATGGGCCAAGGCGTGCCGTGCCAGCGGTATGCATTTTGGTGTTACTTTCCATCATGAATACACCTGGTGGTGGTGGCAAACGGCGTTCGGCTGTGATACAGTAGGACCTAAAAAAGGGATTCCATACGATGGGAACCTCACACTTGCCGATGGCAAGGGCAAATGGTGGGAAGGATATGATCCCCGTTTGCTTTATGGCATTAACCTGCGCGAATACAAGGGTGTAACCAGGGCTGCTTACTCAGGATGGTCGCCTCCACCTGCTGGCATATTTACCAATCACCTTGAATACGCCAGGTGGTATGCCACGAGGTGGGCATTACGTATGATGGATGTAGTGGAAAATTACGACCCTGACTTCATCTATACCGACGGCACGGTTCAGGGGCCCTTCACCGGTAATGGTACAGGCACAGGTCTTAAAGCCGATGCCATGCAAACAGTCATTGCCGATTACTATAACCGTACGCTCAAACGGCGTGGACAGGTGAACACCTTTAGTATTGTTAAATTTCGCGACAAGACCAATGGCACAGTGAATACCGAGGAATTTGGAGTTCCGGAGAAAATTAAAACCGATCAACCCTGGATTGCTGAAGCACCGGTTGGCGACTGGTTTTATGAACCGGGCTTCACCTATGATTCGGGTATGATGATCCGGTATATTATAGAAGCCATCGCCCGTGACGGCAATGCAGCACTGTGTATCTCCATTCTGCCTGATGGTTCATTAGATGAAGGAAGTCTGAAGATGCTGAAAGAAGTAGGTGTTTGGATGCGTCGGAACGGAGAAGCAGTTTACGGAAGCCACGCGTGGACGATTCCCGGCGAAGGAGAACAAGTCAACGGAAAGTTGAAGATGCTTCCTGGCGGTGCATTGAATCGGAAACATGCGGAGTTTAAGTTCAATGCTCAGGATATTCGTTTCACTATTGGAAAAAACAATGCGCTTTACGCATTTTGTATGAACGTGCCGGCACCCGGAACGCAGTTGAAAATCAAATCGCTTGGTACTGATTCAAAATTCCAGGGCAAAACGGTCAAAGATGTGAAACTACTCGGATATAAAGGCAAACTGCAATGGAAACAGGAAGCTGACGGTCTTTTGATAAATTGTCCGGCGAAAATGCCTTTCGCTACGTCTATTGTGTTTAAGGTTGATTAAGATCTTTAATAATTATAAAAGGATAATCCAATAGATATTAGAATGTTGTGATTGACAAAAAGTATACCAATAACTTTATCAGAAAATTAATAATGGCTAAAACCAATAGATTATTAGCAATAGTAATTTTCCTGAGCTTTGCTGTAAGTAGCAAAGCCCAGGAAAAATTCCAGAGTAAACAGCTTTTCGATAACAATTGGAAATTCTTTTTAGGAGATGCTAAGGGAGGAGAGAAACCATCGTTTAATGATAAAACGTGGCGGGATATAGATTTACCCCACGATTGGAGCATTGAAAAGCTTCCCGGACAGGAAGCCGGGAAGGTGGTTGGTCCATTCTCGAAAGAAAGTATAGGAACCACAGCCACCGGTTATTCTATTGGCGGTGTGGCGTGGTACCGTAAAACATTTACATTAAATCAAAAGGGAAAGTATAATAGCACTATCATTAGTTTTGACGGTGTTTATATGAACAGTGATGTGTGGGTTAACGGCAAGTTTTTGGGTAACCATCCTTATGGTTATACAGCTTTTCATTACGACATTTCCAATTTTCTTAATTCGGCAGGCAAACCCAATGTGATTGCTGTTAAAGTGAAAAATGAAGGTCAAAATTCCCGTTGGTATAGCGGTTCGGGAATTTACAGGCATGTTTGGCTCATTCAAAAACAAGCGGTTCACATAGCATATAATGGAGTTTATATAACCACTGAAAATATTTCCTCAAATGAAGCAGTAGTGAAAATTGCTACTTCCGTTAATGAGGTTAAGGAAAAAAACGCAGTTGTAAGACTGTTGATTAAAGTTATCAGCCCAGATGGTAAAATATTACAAACCACAGAAACTCAAGCCAAAACATTGTCGTCAAGCAATGATGAATTTATTCAAAAAATAACTATTCCACAACCTAAATTGTGGTCGGTCGAATCTCCAAACCTTTACACCGCCGAAATTCAGGTAGTTGCAGACGGTATTGTTTCAGATAAAGTCAGTACAACTTTTGGAATCCGAACCATCCATTTCGATGCACAAACCGGCTTTACACTCAACGGTAAAAAAGTTCTTCTGAAAGGCGGATGCATGCACCACGACAACGGGTTCCTGGGTTCGGCAACTATTGACCGTGCCGAGGAACGACGCGTGGAACTGATGAAAGCATACGGTTTTAATGCCATACGAACCAGTCATAATCCTCCTTCGGAACAATTCCTGGATGCCTGCGACCGCAACGGCGTTCTGGTGCTCGATGAGGCTTTCGATATGTGGGAACAGCAAAAAAATTCGCAGGATTATCACCTCTATTTTAAAGACTGGTGGCAGAAAGATATTGAATCCATGGTTCTGCGCGACCGGAATCATCCTTCGGTAATCTTCTGGAGTATCGGAAATGAAATAAACGAACGGGCAGATTCTGTGGGATATATTCTCACAAAACAATTGGCTGATGAAGTTCGCCGTCTCGACCCAACCCGCCCTGTAACCGAAGCGATATGTGGCTTCTGGAACCACCCCGGTCAAAAGTGGTCAACTACGGCTCCGGCATTTGCTTCTCTCGATGTGTGCGGATATAATTACCTCTGGACCAATTACGAACCGGATCATGTATTATTCCCGGCGAGAGTGATGATGGGTACCGAATCGTTTCCAGCAGAAATTTACGATAACTGGAAACAGGTTGAAAAGAATCCCTGGGTGATAGGCGATTTTGTATGGACGGCTATGGATTATTTGGGCGAAACTGGTTGTGGTAACACGCACTTTAACGACAATTCCGCGAGTGTAGGATTATTGCCCTGGCCCTGGTTTAATGCATTCTGCGGAGATATTGATCTTTGTGGTTTTAAGAAACCTCAATTGCTATACAGGGATGTAGTCTGGAATAACAGTAAGCTCGAAATGCTGGTTCACACACCTATTCCCGAAGGGAAAAAAGAAGTTACCACATACTGGGGGTGGCCAGACGAATATCAGAGCTGGAACTGGGCTGGGAACGAAGGTAAAATGATGGATGTTAGGGTATTTTCGAGTTATCCGGTTATTCGGCTCGAACTTAATGGTAAAATCATTGCTGAACAATCAGTTAGTGACAATTCCAAATTCATTGTTAACTTTAAGGTACCTTACGAACCGGGAGTTTTAAAAGCAATAGCATTGAATAAAGGAATCGAAGTCGCAACGAAAGAACTAAGAACAACAGGAGTTCCGGCTAAAATTAGTCTTACTGCCGACAGAAAGAAAATTAAAGCCGACCGTAATGATTTATCCTACGTTAAGGTTGAAATAACCGATGCTCAGGGCAATGTTGTTCCAAACGCAAATATACCTGTCACATTTACTGTATCAGGTGTAGGCGAAATAGCAGGCTCAGGGAATGCTTGCCCGTACGACATGGAAAGCTTTAACAACCCGGTTTGTAAAACGTATCACGGACAAGCCCTCGCCATTCTCCGACCTTTAAAAGGGGAAAAAGCAGGGACGATTACTCTCCGGGCAGAAGCAAATGGTCTGATTTCTGAAGAAATAAGCATAATTGTACAATAAAGGTTTAATTTTTTTGAAATAGTATCGTCAAAAGAAGAAGTAAGTACAAGAAAGAATATAATGTCCTATTTATAAAAGAATAGAACGCGGATGGCACATTCCAACTTGTCGGAAATTTCACGAATTCAGCGAATTAAATCTGATTAATATCTTGTAACGGATTTTAATCCCGATAGCTATCGGGAGGATTTTATTCATACAAGTATGAATGATAAAGACATAGATCTTATAATCATTTCAATTTATTGAAATATAAATCCGTATTTAATCCGCTATATCTGCGTTTATCCGCGTTCTATTCTTTTGAATTTAAAATGAGACATTTAATTGTTCCAATTACTTATTTAAAATTGAAGCTGTCATCAGTAGTTAATATTTTTTATAAAACAAATAAAATAATATCCAAATATGAAATTAAAATTCTTATTAATAGTAAATCTTTTTCCTCTTCTTTGTCATGGACAGGTTGTAAAAAGTTTTAAACAGTTGCCCGACAGGGTAAACATTACTTTATCGGAGGGTACACTTAGTATTAGTCCGATAGCAGAAAATGCCATAAGGATTAAATTCTATAAGGAAACCGAAGGAAACCTGCCTGAACTTATATTAATTTCGAGTGCCCCTACACCGGAATTTCAGGTTTCCGATTCGCCGTCCAAACTTGAAATAAAAACAAAAAAGATTATTGTATCGTTGGATAAGCAAACAGGCAAATTATCGTATGCTGATAATGCCGGCAAAGTATTTTTGAGCGAAAAAACAGGTAGTCGAAAACTAACTCCCGGTTCTATTCAGGGCGAACCTTGTTTTGCGGCTGAGCAGAGTTTTGAATCACCCGCTGATGAATATATTTTCGGCCTGGGACAATTCCAGGATGGACAATATAACTTAAAAAACATCAGTCGTCGTTTAACACAGGTAAACTCCCAAATAGCCATACCATTTATCTACTCAGACAAAGGGTATGGTTTGTTATGGCACCAGTATGGATTAACTGAATTTAATCCTGCAGATAACTACATAACACTCGAAAAACAAGAGCAATCAACTACAGGCAACAGCCGGATAGCTGAAGTTACTACCACCTCAGGCACTCAAAAAGTATCGCAAAACCAGTCGCTTTATCAGGGAAAGCTTAATGTTGCTGAAGACGGGGTTTATTCTGTTTTTCTCGATTTGGGTGACATGGGCAACCGGCAATATGTAGCTATTGACGGAAAACCATGCATCGACCAGAGTAATATGTGGCTTCCTCCCACTGTTGGCACATTGGTAAAATTAAAGGCAGGTGAGCATCAGGTGCAGGTCATTTGTAAATCAAACAATAAGCCTGAATTGTCATGGAGACTTTGCGACAATTTAACAACATTCCGTTCGCCTAATGCCAAATTACTTGATTATGTTGTTTTTTACGGGCCAACAGCGGATAGTGTAATTGCTTCGTACCGAAACCTGTCAGGCACTGTCCCTATGTTTCCCCAATGGGCTTATGGATTTTGGCAATGCCGTGAACGTTATACTTCCGGCACACATTTGGTTGAAACTGTGAAAGAATTCCGAAAAAGAAACCTTCCGGTAGATGTTATTGTACAGGATTGGCAATACTGGGGAAAATACGGTTGGGGTGTTCCAAAATTTGACGAAACAAACTATCCTGAACCGGATAAATTTATCAAACAGCTGCATGATTTAAACGCACACTTCTCTGTTTCTGTGTGGGAAAACCTGAGTAAGGAATCTGAAATCGGTAAAGAATATGTGGCCAAAAATCTATTTATCCCGAATAGTCCGTGGGTTGACGTATTAAACCCGTTAGCCCGGGAAACGCATTGGAATGCTTTAAACAAAAATCTTTTTTCGAAGGGTGTTGATTCATGGTGGATGGATGCCACTGAGCCCGAAAACGATGGGTTAAAAGGGAAAAAGACATACCTTGGGTTGGGCGATTTTTACCGTCTTACTTACCCGTTGTTTGTCAGTCAGGCTGTTTATGAAGGGCAACGCAAAACAACATCCGATAAACGCGTTTGTATCCTTACCCGCTCAGCTTTTCCGGGTCAGCAAAAATATGGGATTATCAACTGGTCGGGCGATATTGGTGGAAACTGGGACACCTATAAGCGACAGATTGTTGCCGGGCTTAACTACACCATTACCGGATTCCCGTATTGGACTACCGACATTGGCGGGTTTTTCCGTCCCGGCAATTCGCAATATACCGACGTAAAGTACCATGAATTGCTTACCAGATGGTTCCAGTGGGGCGCATTAAACCCGATTTTCAGGATACATGGATACCAAACGGAAACAGAGCCCTGGAAATACGGGCAAACCGTTGAGGACAATATGCGTAAGATGCTGAACCTTCGCTACCGTTTACTTCCGTACATTTATTCCGAAGCCTGGCAGGTTACAAAAAACGGATCGACAATGATGCGTCCGTTGGTGATGGACTTTAATGGTGATACCGCTGCCGTAAACCGGCAATTTGAATATATGTTCGGGAAATCGATACTGGCTGCACCGATAACAGAGCCCAATGTCACTGAATGGAATGTTTATTTACCTGAATCGGTTGCATGGTACGATTTCTGGACCGGAAAACGGTTTAACGGAGGCCAGGCAATAAAAGCAGATGCTCCCCTTGATAAAATTCCTTTGTTTGTTCGTGCAGGATCCATTATTCCGATGGGCAGTATCATCCAATATGCAGGTGAAAAACCTGCCGACACACTCGAAATTCGCGTATATAAAGGAGCCTGTGGCAAATTCGATTTATACGAAGATGAAGGTGATAATTATAACTATGAAAAAGGAAAATATACAATTATTCCGTTCAGGTGGGACGAACATCGTCAATCCTTACTAATTGGTGACAAACTGGGAAATTATCCTGGTAGCTTAACGAAGCGTGTTTTTAATATTGTTTTCGTGAATGAATCCGAAGGAATTGGAATAACTGTAAGCAAAATGGAAAAGAAAGTCTCTTATTTTGGAAAGAAAGTTGAAATTAAATTAAAAGGAAAATAATAATTTGTTCATAATCCGAATGCACATAAATAGAACATAAAGATTTTCTCTTTTTAATATTGGAATCAGTATAAAATAATAATACATGAAAACTAATTTGCTAATTGCCTTAATTCTTATAATTTCAGTACAACTGCGGGGGCAGCAATTGCCCTATCAAAACTCTGATTTAAACTCAGAAGAAAGGGCTAACGATTTAATATCCCGCTTAACCCTGATCGAAAAAGCAACCCTGATGTGTGATATATCGGATGCTATTCCGCGTCTGGGAATTAAAAAATTTAACTGGTGGAGTGAAGCTCTACATGGTCTTGCCAATAATAATAATGTTACTGTTTTTCCGGAACCAATTGGGATGGCAGCCTCGTTCGACGACCGTTTACTATACAGTATTTTTAACGCAGTATCGGACGAAACGCGCGCCAAATACAATGAAGAGAGAGCAAAAGGACTTGAAAACAGGCGTTTTATGAGCCTTTCGGTTTGGACACCCAATGTCAATATATTTCGTGATCCACGCTGGGGACGAGGTCAGGAAACGTATGGAGAAGACCCTTACCTGACTTCGCGCATGGGAGTTTCGGTAGTGAAAGGTCTGCAAGGTCCGGAAGATTCAAAATATAAAAAGCTTCTGGCCTGTGCCAAACACTTTGCAGTTCACTCCGGACCCGAGTGGAGCCGCCATATCCTCAATGTCAACAATCTTGACCCCCGCGACTTGTACGAAACCTATCTTCCTGCTTTCAAATCGTTGGTTCAGGATGCCGGTGTACGTGAGGTGATGTGCGCTTATCAGCGTTTGGATGATGAGCCTTGTTGCGGAAGTACACAATTGCTTCAACGGATTCTGAGAGATGAGTGGGGCTATAAGTATATGGTCGTTTCTGATTGTGGCGCGATAGCCGATTTTTATACCAGCCATAAAGTTTCATCGGATGCTGTTCATGCTGCTTCCAAAGGTGTCTTAGCAGGGACAGATGTGGAGTGCCAATGGGCTGACCATATTTACAAAAAATTACCCGAAGCTGTTTCAAGAGGTCTGATTACAGAAGAAGAAATTGACAAGCATCTTTTGCGCGTATTGATTGGACGTTTCGACCTGGGCGAAATGGATGACGATGCATTGGTTCCCTGGGCTAAAATTCCTATGTCGGTTGTAAATAACGATGAGCATAAAAAACTTGCGTTGGAAATGGCTCTTGAATCAATGACACTTCTTCAGAATAAAAACAATCTCCTTCCATTGAAGAAATCAGAAAAAATAGCCGTAGTTGGTCCAAATGCCAATGATAAACCCATGTTATGGGGAAATTATAACGGAACACCTGTAAGAACAATTACAATTCTTGATGGCATTAAATCTAAACTTTCAGGGACTGTTATATATGACAAAGGATGTGATTTAGTGGAGGATAAAGTCACCGAAAGCTATTTCCCGAAATGTTCAGTGAATGGAAAAAAAGGATTTAAAGCCACGTACCGGAACAATAAAGAGTTTACCGGGGATATTGTTGTAACCCAACAGATTGCAGATCCGATAAAATTGACCGCTGCCGGACAGCACGAATTTGCCCCGGGAGTAAAACTTGAAGCTTTTTCAGCCGTATATGAAACGGATTTCACCCCTTCGGTCAGCGAAGAAATTGTATTCAAATGTGGAGCTACAGGTCACTTTGAATTATTGGTAAATGGTAAGTCAATAGCAATATATGATAATTGGAGAACACTTCCTTCAAAAATTCCATTTAAGGTTGAAAAGGATAAAAAATATAAAATTGAAATTCGCTATGCTCAACTGAACGATTGGCAGGCAAACCTTGAATTTGACTTTGGAAAAGAAGTAGATGTTGATTATACTGAACTTTTAAATAAACTCAGGGGAACTGATGTTGTCGTATTTGCCGGAGGTCTTTCAACTCAACTCGAAGGCGAAGAAATGCCTGTATCATACCCCGGTTTCAAGGGTGGCGACCGTACTGATATTGAACTTCCCTCAGTACAACGCAATTGCTTAAAGGCATTGAAAAAAGCCGGTAAGAAGGTGATTTTCGTGAACTGTTCGGGTTCTGCCATTGGGTTGGTTCCCGAAACCGAAAGCTGCGATGCGATCCTTCAGGCATGGTATGGCGGCGAATCGGGCGGTCAGGCTGTGGCAGATGTACTCTTTGGCGATTATAATCCATCGGGAAAACTGCCAATTACGTTCTACAAAAGCATGAAACAGCTGGCCGATTTTGAAGATTATTCTATGAAAGGCCGTACCTATCGCTATATGTCCGATCCTTTATTCCCTTTTGGCTTTGGATTGAGTTATACTGCTTTTTCAATTGGGAATGCAAAATTCAGCCATACTACTATTAAAGCCAACGAACCTGTGGAGCTTACCATACCTGTATCAAATACCGGGAAACGCAACGGAACTGAAATAGTTCAGGTCTATGTCCGTAAAGTAAATGACACCGATGGACCGCTTAAAACATTAAGGGGGTTTCAGAGAGTTGATGTATCTTCCGGCAAAACAGCTCAGGCAGTTATCAATTTGCCGTATAACTCTTTTGAGTTTTTCGACAGGGAAAGTGGCAAAATGAATGTAACTGCTGGAGAATATGAGATTTTATACGGAAACAGTTCCGATACGAATGAATTAAAAACAACAAAAATAAGTATAAGTAAATGAAAAATACTATAATAACCGGACTTATTTTTCTAAGTTCAATCACTGCATTTTCTCAAAAAATAACAGTTGTTTCACCCAACCAAAAGATAACTATCGGGCTTTATAACACAAAAAATGCTGAAGTTGGCGAATGGTATCTAAAAGTGAGCTATCTGAATAATGGCAAAATATGCGAGGCTATTCCGCAAATAAAGTTGGGACTTTCGCGTGCCGACCAGGATTTTTCGAAAGAACTTAAATACCTGAAAACCGGTAAACCACTTGTAATAACCGAAAAGTATATTGTATTGCATGGCAAACGTTCCCAATGCAGCAATACGGCGAACGAAACGGTTGTTTCTTTTGAAAATCCGGGTAAAGCTAAATTGAATTTAATTATCAGGGCTTATAATGATGGGGTGGCTTTTCGTTATGAGTTCCCCGAAAAGAAAGGTTCTTTTGTAGTAAAAGACGAGCTGACATCGTATACTATACCTGATAGTACAAAACGATGGATGGAAAAATGGAATACGGCAAACGAAGGTCTTTATAGCACAATGATCGATGATAAAGTACAGCAAAGCTGGGGTTATCCGGCTCTCTTTAACTCAACCGACAAAGTTTGCTGGTATCTGATACACGAAGCCGATGTTAACCGCACTTACTGTGGTTCGAAACTGAGTAATGAAGCCAATAAATCGCAGTATAAAGTAACTTTCCCCGACCAAAGAGACGGTAATGGCCAGGGAGAATCACAGCCAACCATTACCCTTCCCTGGAAATCACCATGGCGGGTAATCATCATGGGAAGCCTTGCCGATATTGTTGAATCGACTCTTGTCGATGATGTTTGTCCTCCTTCCGTTATAGCCAAAACTGATTGGATTAAACCGGGGATCGCATCATGGAACTACTGGTCGAGCAATCATGGTACCAAAGACTATAAGATTGTTTGCGAATTTGCCGATCTGGCAGCTTCTATGAATTGGCCTTATACACTTCTCGATTGGGAATGGGATACCATGGGCAATGGAGGTAATCTTGAGGATGCTGTTAAATATATCCTTTCTAAAGGGGTAAAACCATTGATATGGTACAACTCGGGAGGAAAACACACTTATGTTGCTGCTACTCCACGCGACCGTATGCTTACCCACGAAAATCGAGTTGAAGAGTTTACAAAACTAAAAAAACTGGGTATTGTTGGAGTAAAAATCGACTTTTTCGAAAGTGAAAAACAAGACATGATTAAATATTATCTCGATATTTTGGATGATGCAGCCAGGTTTCAGATGATGGTCTATTTTCATGGTTGTCTGGTGCCACGTGGTTGGGCCCGCACATATCCAAATTTGATGACTTATGAAGCAGTACATGGTGCAGAATGGTATAACAATGGACCGGAATTTACGATGGCTGCACCTGAGCACAACACAATCCTGCCATTCACACGAAATGTGGTTGGTTCTATGGATTATACGCCTGTAACCTTTACCAATTCACAATTCCCGCATACTACATCGTACGGACATGAACTTGCACTTAGTGTAGTATTCGAATCAGGATTTCAACATATGGCCGACCGTCCTTCAGGTTACTACGGATTACCCGACGCTGCTAAAAACTTCCTTAGGGAAGTTCCTAATGCATGGGACAACACGAAACTGATTGAGGGATATCCGGGAAAGGATTTGATTATTGCCCGGAATAAAGGAAATGCCTGGTACATTGGAGGTATAAGTGCAGAAAGATATCCTGAAAACAAAACCCTGACGTTCACTTATCTGACAGAAAATGTAAAATATAAACTGACAATCATCGCAGATGGCGAACATGATAAAGAATTAGCAACACAATACCTGGTAGTTGATAAATCAAGCATTGTAAAAGTAAAATTGCTTGGCAGAGGTGGTTTTGTTGCTTGTCTGAAACCGATTGAATAATTAATATTGGATTGCAATATTAATATTACTATATGTATTGCAATGTCGTTTAGTTAAGGATATTGATTTAATGCAACTTTTGTGAATCTTAGTGTTTTTGTGTCTTAAGCACTAGAAAGAATATAATTTGCTATTTATAAAAGAATAGAACGCGGATTTTCACGAATTCAGCGGATTAAATCTGATTAATATCTTGTAACGGATTTTAAATACAGATTTTATTCATACAAGTATGAATGATAAAGACATAGATCTTAAAAATCATTTCAATTTATTGAAATTTAAATCCGTATTAAATCCGCTATATCTGCGTTTATCCGCGTTCTATTCTTTTGTATTTAAAATGAGACATTTAATTGTTCCAATTACTTATATGTATTGAGTGATTCATAAATCATTGATTTATTTCATTTTCAAATTATCAAATTATTTCATTTTCAAATTGTTTCATTTCATTTTAAAATTTTCAAATTGATTCATTTTTAAATTTATCAACAACAGTATCTAGTATGAAAATATCAACAAAAAGAATGATCAGGAAAGGATTATTGATGGGATCAATCCTTTTATTCTCAGTAATTTCCCGTGGGCAAAAAATGCCGTATCAAAATCCCGGCTTAAGTTCCGAAGAAAGAGCGAAGGATTTAACCTCTCGCTTAACGTTGAGCGAAAAAGCTGTTTTGATGAGTGATGAGTCACAAGCCATCCCTCGTCTTGGTATTAAAAAGTTCAACTGGTGGAGCGAAGCTTTACACGGTCTTGCCAATAACGATAAAGTTACTGTATTCCCTGAGCCAATCGGTATGGCAGCTTCGTTCGACGATCAATTGTTATATAGTATTTTCAATGCAGTTTCAGATGAAACCCGCGCCAAGTATAATGATGCAATGGCAAAAGGGTTAGAAAACAAACGATTCCTCAGCCTTTCGGTTTGGACCCCCAATATCAACATTTTCCGTGACCCACGCTGGGGACGGGGCCAGGAAACGTATGGTGAAGATCCTTACCTGACATCCCGCATGGGCATTTCCGTGGTAAAAGGCCTGCAGGGTCCGGAAGATTCTAAATACAAAAAGTTACTGGCTTGTGCAAAACACTTTGCTGTTCATTCGGGACCTGAATGGAGCCGGCATACTCTTAACATCACTGATGTCAATCCGCGCGATTTGTGGGAGACCTATCTTCCTGCATTCAAATCGTTGGTACAGGATGCGAAGGTACGTGAAGTGATGTGCGCCTATCAACGGTTGGATGATGAACCTTGTTGTGGCAGCAACCGGTTACTTGAACGGATTTTACGCGAAGACTGGGGCTTTAAATACCTTGTTGTTTCCGACTGTGGTGCCATATCCGATTTTTACACAAGCCATAAAGTTTCGTCAGATGCTACCCATGCAGGAGCCAAAGCTGTTCTGGCAGGAACCGACGTCGAGTGTGCAGGACCCGCTTTTAAAATGTTACCTGAAGCGGTTGAGAAAGGGTTAATCCGCGAAGATGATATCAATAAAAGTATCATGCGTATTTTAATTGGCCGCTTTGATCTGGGAGAGATGGACGACGATGCATTGGTTCCATGGACAAAAATCCCGATTTCAGTAGTCAATAACGATGAGCATAAAAAGCTGGCGTTGGATATGGCAAGGGAGTCGATGACCCTGTTACAAAACAAAAACAACCTGCTTCCGCTTTCCGCATCAATAAAAAAAATCGCAGTGATTGGCCCGAATGCAAACGAAAAACGCATGTTGTGGGGCAATTACAACGGTACTCCTTTCAATACCATATCAATTCTTGATGGTATTCAATCCAAAGTTTCAGCTAAAAATATCGTCTACGAAAAAGGGTGCGACCTGACCGAGAAAATGTATGTTGAAACCTCGATCGATAAATGTTCTATAAACAATATGGCAGGGATTAGAGCAACCTATTGGAATAATCGTGAGTTCGCGGGCAATCCGGTTGCTACGGAGCAAATCAATCATCCTATTCAGTTGACAACCGATGGATCCCACCAGTTTGGACAAGGAGTTAATTTAGAGAATTTCTCCGGCAAATACGAAACGGTATTCAAACCAACCGAATCGTGTGAAATGGTTTTTAAGTTCGAAGCAAGAGGTCAGTTTGAACTGGTAGTAAATGGCGACACCATTTATAAACCACGCAGGTTTGGTTTTGGAGCCCGTGCTACACGTGTTGCATTAAACATGGAAAAGGACAAAGAATATAAAATCGAAGGGCGTTTCAGACAAACACGTGGTGCTGCCAGTTTTAATCTGAACTTTGGCAAAGAAATACCTGTCAGGTTCGATGCCCTTATCGAAAAACTAAAAGGAATTGATGTGGTTATTTTTGCAGGTGGTATTTCCTCTCAGTTGGAAGGAGAACAAATGCCTGTAGAGTTACCGGGTTTCAAAGGAGGTGACCGTACGGATATTGAACTTCCCGAAATACAGAGAGATTGTTTAAAAGCGCTGAAACAGGCAGGTAAGAAGGTCATTTTTGTAAATTGTTCGGGTTCTGCTATGGGTCTGGTTCCGGAAACAGAAAGCTGCGATGCGATCCTTCAGGCCTGGTATGGCGGCGAATCGGGCGGCCAGGCCGTGGCAGATGTCCTCTTTGGCGATTATAACCCATCGGGTAAACTACCTGTCACTTTCTACAAGAGCATAAAACAATTGGGCGATTTTGAAGATTACTCGATGAAAGGTCGTACGTACCGTTTTATGTCCGATGCCTTGTTTCCGTTTGGTTTCGGATTAAGCTATACCAGGTTTGCCATCGGAACAGCAACCTTTAGTAAAACAACAGCTAAAGCTGACGAAACAATTAAATTGACGGTACCTGTAACCAATTCAGGCAAGCGTACAGGCACAGAAGTTGTTCAGGTTTATGTCAGTAAAGTGAACGATATTGATGGGCCGATTAAAACTCTGAGAGGATTCCGGCGTGTTGAAATGGCAGCTGGCAAAACCATACAGGTAACCTTCGACCTTACACCATCTACATTTGAATTCTTTGACTGGAGCCAACGAAAAATGATGGTGACTCCCGGTGAATATAAAGTTTATTATGGAAATAGTTCAGATGCAAAAGACTTAAAGGTGACAAAAATCAGGATTCAATAAATATCTTTTGTGTCTTTGGATTGTACATCACAGGTCATAAAATCATATATCGGATACAATAATAATTAACGTTTCACAAGAACTATAGTATGAAAAAATCAACTTTATTAGTTACAGCGTTTTTAATATTCTTTACCGGGCTCGTTGTTGCACAACAGCCTGCTCCCGTTAAAGTTGAGCAGGGAATAATACAGGGTGCGTTTGAAGACGGGTTATCAGTTTATAAAGGCATACCGTTTGCTGCACCTCCGGTAGGTGACCTTCGTTGGCGTGCTCCTCAGCCCGCTGCAAAATGGGAGGGTGTAAAGCAAACCATTCATTTTGCCCCTGGTCCTATGCAAGGTGGAAATCCACCTTCTGGAAAGAGTGAGGATTGCCTGTACCTGAATGTCTGGTCACCGGCAAAATCAGCAAAAGATAAGGTGCCTGTACTCGTATGGATTTACGGTGGCGGATTTGGTGCAGGAGCTACTTCCGAATGGCCTTACAGTGGTGAAAAGCTGGCAAAAAAAGGCGTGGTATTGGTTAGTATTGCCTACCGCGTCGGCCAGCTTGGATTTTTTTCACATCCTGAATTGAGTGCCGAAAACCCGAATCACGTTTCGGGAAACTATGGACTCCTTGACATGATTGCAGGTCTTAAATGGATAAAGCAGAACATTGCCGCGTTTGGTGGTGATCCTGACAAGGTGACTATTTTCGGCGAATCGGCAGGAGGTATTGCTGTTAGCATGTTATGCGCTTCACCCCTGGCTAAAGGATTATTTCAGGGTGCTATTTCAGAAAGTGGCGGCTCTTTCGGACCTTCGCGTCAAACGAGGACGTATCCGGGTGAAAACATGAAACGCCTCAGATATGCAGAAAGTGACGGAGAAACCTATCTGAAAAGTGCTGGCGTTTCTTCCATTGCCGAATTGCGGAAGGTCGATGCCGCCAAACTACCTGACCGTGGATTCGGAGGTTCATGGCCTGTTGTCGATGGGTATGTGATTCCCGACGATCAGCACAAACTTTACGAAGCCGGGAAATACAACGATACGCCAATCCTCGTTGGTTATAACTCCGACGAAGGAGCAAGCTTTTCGCCCGGACGGACTCCGGAAGAATACATCTCCGGTGTCAGGACACGTTACGGCAAGTTTGCTGATGACCTGATGAAAGCTTATCCCGTTGGAAAGAATACTGTTCCGAAAACTGCACGCGATCTGGCTCGTGATGCAGCATTTGGCTGGCAAACATGGAGTTGGGCAAGACTACAGGCTAAGACCGGAAAATCAAAGGTGTTCTGTTATTATTTTGATCAGCACCCGGACTATCCTGAAGGTTCACCACATGCGGGTTATGGTTCACCTCACGGGCAAGAAGTGGCATACGTATTTGAGCATCTTAATGCCTCTGATCCTCAGACCACCAAAACTGACATTGAACTTTCGGATGCTATGAGTACTTATTGGACGAACTTTGCCAAATACGGGGATCCAAACGGGATTGGGATTGCAAAGTGGCCAACTTTCAGCGACACCAACCCTGTGGTGATGTATCTTGGTCCGACACCCCATACAGGACCGGTGCCAAGTGCCGGATCGCTTAAAGTGCTGGATGCTTATTTTGAGTGGAGACGTTCAGCGGAAGGAGAAGCCTGGGCTAAATAATGGTTTATAGAACAAATCGTATATTAACGAATAAATTTATCAGCGTAATAAATATTAAAAATGAGTATCGGGTTCTATATCTAACTTTCATTAATTTGTAAATTTACTACTGTATTCGCAGTTACAATCAGATATGAACTGACAAATTACACCGTAGGTGTTACCTTTGAATATGGTACATTCCGACTTGTCGGAATGTGCCATATGCAAAGAATACTCCTACGGAGTAATTATCGATAAAATGTCTATTTAAATGAAGATCAAATGATCTAATCATTACAAAAAGACAAAAAAGCGAATTTTAGGTACAATACCCGATACTCATAATATTAAAAATAAAAAAAATGAAAAAAAAATTAAGCTTATTTTTATTTGCAGGATTATTCATCTCAACGATGAATGTATTTTCACAAGACCCGCATTTTTATATTTTCTTGTGCTTTGGACAGTCGAATATGGAGGGTAACGCAAAATTTCAGGCACAGGATACGACAGTAGATAATCGGTTTCAGGTATTGGAAGCAGTTGATTGCTCCGACCTGGGTAGAGTAAAAGGCAAGTGGTATACGGCTGTTCCCCCTTTGTGCCGGTGCCATACAGGGCTTACTCCTGTCGATTATTTTGGCAAAACCCTGATTGCTAATCTTCCAAAAAACGTTCGTGTAGGGGTAATTAATGTTGCTGTAGGCGGCTGCAAAATTGAATTATTTGATAAGGATAATTATCAGTCGTATGTATCCACTGCCCCGGACTGGATGAAAAACATGATCAGGGATTATGATGGAAATCCGTATGCCCGTCTTGTAGAGATGGCAAAAATAGCACAGAAAGATGGTGTTATTAAGGGGATTCTGATTCATCAGGGTGAGTCGAATACAGGTGATAGTTCTTGGTCTCAGAAAGTCAAAGGCGTTTATGATAATCTGTTGAAAGACCTCAATCTTAAGCAAAACTCAGTACCTCTTCTTGCCGGTGAACTGGTGAATGCTGACGAAGGTGGTGCTTGTGCAAGTATGAATAAAATCATTGCAACACTTCCTAAAACTATTCCCAATTCCTATGTTATTTCTTCGGCCGGATGCACCGGTATCCCCGACCACCTTCACTTTACTGCGGATGGTTATAGAGAACTTGGAAAACGATATGCTGCACAAATGCTTTCAATACTGGGGTATAAGATGATAGAATCCGGAAAATAATAAAATTAATAGATTTATATTACTTCTGCTTTTTAAACTTGTGTTATGTTAAGTCTAAAATATCGTACAATCCATCGACAATACTAAATAATCAAGATGATCAGATCTCCGTCTAACCTCCCGATAGCTATCGGGATCTTTTACGGTTTGACGGATTTCTTACTAGTCGACATAACATCATTAACATAACACTGATAAGTAACCATAGATAGTTAATGATCTATTTGTCAATCTGCAAATGCTTAAATTTCAGCATCCTGACAATTATTAATTCTTCATTATTAATTTTTAATTCCTTAAATAATCATATGCTTCAAAACAGATTAAAATTTTCTTTATTCTTACTTGTCGTGCTACTGACTGATTCGACTTTTGGAGAAGTAGTTAAGAATAGTCCTCCCGGGACATTTACTGATTACATACAAAAAGAACCATCTGCAAATTCATTTAAAATTGTTGCTAATTCCAAAGCTGCATCGATATATGTTGATCCGGCTGACTGGAAAGGCATAATCCGTGCTGCAAACGATTTAGGCGATGACATTCGCAAAGTTTCGGGTATTAGTGCTAAAGTGAATGAAAGTATCGCACCCGAAGCTGCATGCATAATCATTGGCACCATTGGCAAAAGCCGCATCATTGATAAATTGATTGCTGACAAAAAGATGGATGTTTCCAAAATCAAAGGCCAATGGGAGTCTTTCGTTATTCAGACAGTGGATGGCAAATTGATTGTTGCCGGAAGCGATAAACGGGGAACCATTTATGGGATCTATGATATTTCTGAAAAAATCGGAGTTTCACCATGGTATTATTGGGCGGATGCTCCTGTGAAGAGAAGTAATAAATTATATGTCAAAGCAGGTCGATACGTTCAGGAATCTCCAAAAGTAAAATACCGTGGCATTTTCATCAACGATGAATCACCTTCCTTTACCGGTTGGTGCAATGCCAGGTTCGGTGGTGTCAATTCGAAAATGTATTCTACCATGTTCGAACTGTTGTTGCGTTTAAAGGCAAACTTTCTCTGGCCGGCTATGTGGAACAATGCTTTTAATGAAGACGATCCGTTGAGCCCTGAGTTGGCTGATGAATACGGCATTGTAATGGGTACATCTCATCACGAACCGATGATGCGGGCACAAAAAGAATACACTAAACGCAAACAGGATATCGGAGCATGGGACTATGTTACCAACAAAGTGAACATTGACAAATTCTGGTTCGAAGGTCTCAATCGCAACAAAAATTACGAAAACGTTATTACAATGGGAATGCGTGGTGATGGCGACGTAGCTATGGGCAAAGGCGATGACCTTGAAAACATCAGGACCCTCCAAAGCGTGGTAAAAAACCAACGAGAGATCATACAAAAAGTGTATAACGACGATCCTGCTAATCATCCACAATTATGGGCTATATTTACTGAAGTTCAGCGTTATTACGATTCCGGGCTAACGGTACCTGATGATATTATTCTTTTATTCTGTGACAATAATTGGGGTTACATACGTCGTATTCTTCCTCCAAAAGAAAAAAACAGAAAAGGTGGAGCCGGAATGTACTACCATATTGATATGAACGGAGGTCCCTGGAACGACCGCTGGGTAAACACAACCACCATTCCAAAATTGCGTGAGCAATTTAATATGGCATACCAGTCAGGCATCAATAAGCTTTGGGTTGTAAATGTTGGAGATCTTAAACCTAAAGAAATTCCCATCGACTTTATCATGCATTATGCGTGGAATCCGGAAGCTGTACCTGCTGATAAAACCATGGATTACACCATCGATTGGGCAACAAAAACTTTCGGTAGCAAACATGCAGTGGAAATTGCAGATATTGTATCCAAATATCCTAAATATAATCTATGGAGAAAAGCAGAAACTCAGGTTCCCAATATTTTCAGTATCGTAAACTACAATGAAAGTGATCGTGTTATCAAATTGTGGCGTACTATTTCGGAAAAAGCTGAAGCCCTGAAATCAAAAATTGCACCTGAAGCGCAAAATGCCTACTTTCAATTGGTGCTTTATCCTGCGAAAGCGTCTGCAGGTGTTGCAGAAATGTATATAGCTGCTGATAAAAACAATTTATATGCTAAACAAGGTCGTGTTAGTGCCAACGATTACGCCAATCACGTTCGCTATCTATTTAAACTCGACAAACAATTAAGCGATTTTTACAACGATTCAATGGCCTGTGGTAAGTGGAAGAACATGATGTCTGATATTCATATAGGTTACAAAATGTGGTCTATGCCACGGGTAAACACAATGCCTGACGTTGTAAATGTAACTCCGCTTCCTGATCCGGCTATGGGTGTTGCCGTAGAAGGAAGCGAAGAATCCTGGCCGGGTTCATTTGAAAAAGCAGCCTTACCTGTATTTGATGGTCTCTCCAGGCAAACTTATTACATTGATGTATTCAATCGTGGAACGGGTTCATTCCCGTTTGAAGTAGTTGCCACGAAACCATGGATTAAAATAAGTATGTCAAAAGGCATGGTTGAAAAGGAAAACCGTATCAGGATTCATATTGACTGGAAATCCCTGCCCGTTGGTAAAGCTGAAGGTTTGATTGTCATCAAACAGGGTGACAGGTTGGTTCAGGTTCAGGTAAGTGCTGTTAAAGCTACAGTTCCGCCTATAAATGAACCTTACTTTGGTAGTCTTACTGGGGAGTTCTCCATACCGGCCGATAAATTCAATGCAAATGTAGCCGGTAAACAATCAAAATGGATAGTTCTACCTGACTTGGGAAGGGATGAAGCTTGTATGGGAATTTCCCCAGTTACTGCACCAAGTGAATCTCCACAATTCTCTCCCCGGTTAGAATATAAGATGTATATAAACCAACAGGGCAAATCTACTTTCTGTATTGGAATTCTTCCAACGCAGGATGTTTATCCCGAACGTGGTTTGCGTATTGCTGTTTCTATCGACAATGGTGAACCTCAGATTTTAGATGCCCGCAAGGGACTTGTGGATACCTTTGATGAATATACTCCGATAAATCTGGCCAACTCAAAAGTATTAAAGGCGCTTCCTCCTCTTAACAGGGATATTGTGCTGATTGGTACCGGAAAGCTTCGTCGCAATGAGGTTTTTGATAATTTGCGTTGGTTGGATATACAGTTGAATGTTAATACTCCCGGATTTCATACGTTTAAAGTATTTATGATTGATCCTGAAGTTGTACTTGAACGAATTGTCGTCAATCCTGACAACAATCATCCAAGCTATTTCGGAGCTCCTTCCGTTCAATTTAATGAAAAAAAAACAACTACAAGAGAATTGTCTTAAGTAGACAGTCTCAAGATAGTTAAAATGGTTACTTCCGAATAAAAGAGGATGGAGGAGGCTGTTCATTTTTGACTCCCTCTCCCCCATCTTCCCTCGGACTTCCCTCGGACTCTCCTTTGGGTTCCCTTTGGGTTTCATTATGTGGATATTTCTGCAATTGTTTCAACAAATACCTAAAAGTATAAATAATGAATCTAAATTTAAAATTAGTATTGTGATATTTTAATTATTTTTGGGGTGTCTTACCTAAAGACTTTTCTACATATTATGGTGACTTCTCAATTTAATAAAAAACATTTGTTTGATCGTATCTTTAGATAGTAGAGAATAATCTTCAATATCAGTATAATTCTCAGGAAGACTATTTTGTATAGATATCCTTTGTTGTGTCTTTGTGGTTTATATTTCTGTAAATTAAAGATTTAAATTTTTCTATTGCGTCCTATGTTGTGGTTAATTTGTTTCATAAGAGCTAAATTACCAATTTGATTTTAGTTAAAACGGGGTAAATATCTAAACTATTTTTCTGATTAATAACTGTACATAAATACATAATAATTTGATAAATTTTTATCCAATATGAAAAAACACTTTTTTAGAGTAATCTTCACAGTTTATATTCTGTCCATCACATCGAATGTAAATGCATGGATAGGTGGATCAACTCCAAAATTGCATGTAGAAGGCCGGTATCTGAAGGATAATCACAGCAATGTTGTGAACCTGCATGGTGTTGCCATGACTCCAAGCCCTTGGTTTAACGGTTGTGGAAGTGGAAATTGTTATTGGAATAATTATGATATCACAGGGTGTTTAAGTTACAATAATTCCGTTATTGATAGGCTTACTGATACCACTGCCGGATGGTATCTGAATTACATTCGACTTCATATCGATCCTTACTGGACCAATACTCCCGGTATGCAGGTGACTGGTGAGAATGATATTTCGGCATTTGACTTTGGAAGGCTTAAAACGGCTGTCACCAATGTAATTGTTCCACTGATTAATCATGCAAAATCGCGGGGAATGTATGTAATTCTTCGTCCACCGGGAGTATGCCCCGATACAATAAGTGTCGGTGGCCCTTATTACCATTATCTTTTGAAAGTCTGGGGATATTTAGCCACTTGTCCTGAACTCAGAAATGCCGACAATGTGATGTTCGAACTCGCAAATGAACCCATAACAATCAGGCTCAACGATGGTACCTACGGGAACAACTCCCAGGCTCATTTCGATCAGATGAAGCTGTTTTTTCAGGCTGTTGTGGATACTATCCGTGCAAGTGGAGCTCAAAATATATTGTGGATACCCGGAACCGGTTATCAGTCTCAGTATAAAGGCTATGCAATCAACCCTATCGAAGGTCAAAATATTGGTTACTCCGTACATATTTATCCTGGATTTCTGAATGGTGGTCCTGACTCTACTGCCTTTAAAGCTGGCTGGAACGAAAACGTGAAGCCTGTTGCCGATTTTGCACCGATTGCCGTGACAGAAACTGACTGGTCGCCACAGGCAGGTGTAGATGCAAATGGCAATGCATACAATATGGGCACCTGGGGCACTGGTACGACGGGTAATGCTGCAAGCCCCGGTTTCGGTTATAATCTCAAACAAATAATGGATGAATCAGGCAACGTAAGTTGGAATTTACTTGCCCCTGAAGATCTTATTGATAAAGGTAATCCCATAGGAGGCATTGCCTTTAACGGTGACTCTGCTGCATGTGCCATGCCATGTTATTCATGGTTCAAAGATTATGCAAAAGTCAATTATGCCCGTCCTGATTTTACTTATTTGAGCCACAGCGACAACGGCGACGGAACATTTACCAATCCTGTCATTTTCGGCGATTTCCCCGATCCCGACGTGATCAGAGTGGATAGTGTCTACTATATGTCAACCACAACCATGCATAACTTCCCGGGTGCTACCATATTAAAATCGTTCGATTTGGTCAATTGGGAGTATTGCAACAACCCATTGACAGAAATAGAATCGACTGCCTGTTATAACTTAGACGGTTGTAACCGTTACGGTCACGGACAGTGGGCAAGCAGCCTGAAATACCATAAAGGTACATATTATCTTCATTTTAACACACTGGATGAAGGGAGCTATCTGCTAACTGCCACTAATCCGGAAGGCACCTGGACTAAGAAAAAATTGTCATCCTCATTCTATGATGCAGGCCTTTTCTTTGATGACAATGACAAAATTTATATTGTATATGGTATCAATCAGTTACACATTGCTCAACTTGACTCTAATTTTAATGTGGTTAATGATCAGGCAATAACATATGGTACTATCGAATCAGGTATCGACAATTCAGGAACAGAAGGAAGTCATCTGTACAAAATTAACGGTTATTACTACATTTATTCTACAACAGGGGGTTATTATGCTACGCAGGTAGCTTATCGTTCAACTTCTGTTTTTGGCCCGTATGACGAAAAAGTAGTCTTTAACAGCAACCGCATCCATCAGGGAGCGTTGATAGAGACACAAACCGGAGAATGGTGGACCATGCTCTTTGCCGATAAAGGAGCGTTTGGACGATTACCAAGTCTGCAACCTGTAACCTGGACTGATAACTGGCCTATCGTTGGTGTAAGCGGGAAAGATGTGACTACTTATACGAAACCAAATGTGGAGAAAAATTATCCGGTTACCAATCTTCCGACAAATGATGTCTTCAGAGATTATAAATTAGCTCCTCAATGGGAATGGAATCACAATCCTGATAATTCTGATTGGTCGCTTGTTAAACGTCCGGGATATCTTCGTTTATATACTGCAAATGTAACTGACAGCCTTCCAAAAGCCAGGAACACATTGACACAAAGAATACTGGGCTTTCCTTCTAATGATAATTTGTCGTACGGAACAATAAAAATGCATATCACCAAAATGGCCGAAGGTGATGTGGCAGGGTTATGCGTTTTTCAGGATCCTTATGCATTTATTGGTGTAAAAGTAATAAACGGACAGAAAAATATCATCCTGTTAAACTCGGGAACAAAGACCCTGCAGGTTGGAGAAGCTATAACAGATAGTGTGGTTTATTTAAGGGCTGTTGCTAATTACTCTACAAGTCAGGCAGATTTCTATTATAGTACAGATAACAAGACATACACTCAGGCAGGTTCATTGAACATGCAATATAGCTTAACCGTATTTGTTGGAAACAGATTTGGTATATTCAATTATGCAACTGCTGCAAACGGCGGTTATGTGGATGTAGACTGGTTCTCGACCGAAAAAGATTTTTCAGAAGATACATTCTTTGATAATTCATTTACCGGTTATAGTGAAGATGCTTTGACAGTGAGTAAATTAACAACAGACAATACAAATATCAGCATGTTGACGGGCAGTTCCCAAAGTTTTACCATTACTGCTGTATATGAAGACGGACATACCGGGGATGTTACTCTTAGTGCAACGTATACGAATCCCAATCCTAATGCTTTGGTAATTAAAAACGGACTACTTATTGCAAAAGCGAATGGAGACGCAACCATAACGGTTACTTATCAGGGAGGGATGGGTGATGCTAAGAGTCTTACTCTGAATGTGCATTCAACCTATTTCCCATTAACTAATAATTTATTTAACCCTTCCATATATGGAGCCGGAACATTTGATGAAACAACCGGTACCTTGGTTACTGGCCAATATGGATTTGGAGGATGGAGTTATAGTTCAGGCATTGATTTATCCGGTTATAAATACCTTGTGGCTAAACTGGGAGCCGACAATACAAGTAGCGTTTCTTTCCGGATCTTTGATGAAAGCAGTTACTGGTCAACACCGGCTCAATATGATTTCGGGACCGGCCGAATGGTTGTTGCAACTCTTGCCAATATGGTCAAGACAGGAACAACCAAACTCGATCCCACCCATATATACATTGTTGGTTTTTGGTCATATGGAAATAAACCGATTGTAATAGAAAATGTATACCTGACGAACTCCGATACTTACGAACCCATGGGGATCAACCAGGTTTTAAGTAATGACCCAAATGAGATTGTAGATGTTTATACCATAACGGGGATAAAAATACTGTCACAAATTAAAAGGGAACAGGCAATAATGGAACTTTCAAATGGTTTATACATCGTTGGTAAAGAAAAGATCTTAATCGTTAATAATAATCATTGAGTTGTTACCATTTAAAGAAAAACGGTTGGACTGACATTGGCAAACCCTTTTTACAGATGATGACATCATGCTGATTTATTCAGGGAAAACTTGAGTTGCAAATCAGCTAAATGTTGTTCCTGTAAAGTCCGTATTTAATGTGAGTATAAAATTTGAATATATACTCTGCCCATGTCACTAACAGTAATTAGAATAAAAACAATCAGAAAATAAAATAATGAAGATTTTAAAATTTCTTGTAGTTGTCATTTTGTTGTATACGTGCATATTTAATGCTCCGGGACAAGATAAATTATATTCTAATTCATTCTTTCTTGGTGATGTTAAACTTTTAGATGGTCCCTTTAAACATGCACAGGAATTGAATATTAAAACCCTGTTGAAATATGATATAAACAGGTTTTTAGCTCCTTATCTTAAGGCAGCTGGTTTAAAACCCAAAGCTGAAAATTATCCGAATTGGGAAAGCGAAGGTTTAGATGGACATATGGGTGGTCATTACCTGTCGGCTATGGCCATGAACTACGCAGCAACCGGAGATATCCGTTGTAAGGTGCGTATGGAAAGTATGATCAGTGAGCTAAAGAAATGTCAGGATGCGAACTCAAAAGACACTAATTTTGTAGGGTACCTGGGTGGTGGTCCTAATGCGAAAACTATTTGGCTTAAAATCAAAAACGGGAATCCTTCAGCTATCTGGGATGGTTGGGCTCCATGGTATAATATCCATAAGATGTACGCAGGATTGCGTGATGCATGGTTGTATGGAGGGAATGAAACTGCAAAAGTGATGTTTCTTAAATCATGCGATTGGGGAATAAGTATATGCGCCAACCTATCGGATTCTCAGATGGAAGCTATGCTGGCAAACGAACAGGGAGGTATGAATGAAGTGTATGCAGATGCCTACCAAATTACTGGAGATAATAAATACCTGAATATGGCAAAACGTTTTTCTCATAAAGTTATCTTAAACTCTTTTGCAGCAAAAATTGATAATCTGGATAATAAACATGCCAATACACAAATACCAAAAGCAATAGGCTTCCAACGCATAGCCGAAGAGTGCAATGACCCTGCCTATGTAACTGCTTCTAAATTCTTTTGGGAATCTGTTACCGGAAATAGAAGCCTGGCATTAGGAGGAGACAGTCGCAAAGAGTTTTTCCCTCAGGCATCAGCTTGTATCGATTATATTACCGACCGTGAAGGGCCCGAATCGTGCAATACCTATAACATGCTTAAACTTACCGAAGGACTTTTCAGAATGAATCCGCAAGCTCGTTATGCTGATTTTTACGAGAGAGCTTTGTTTAATCATATATTGTCTACCCAACATCCCGTACATGGAGGGTATGTTTATTTTACCCCTGCCAGACCACAACATTACAGGGTTTACTCAGCACCCAATGAAGCTATGTGGTGTTGTGTAGGTACCGGCATGGAGAATCATGGGAAATACGGTCAATTTATATATACACACCGTGAGGATACTCTTTTCGTTAATCTTTTTATTGCATCTCAACTCAATTGGAAAAAGAAAGGAATAACCATTACCCAACAAACGCATTTCCCTGACGAAGAATCCACAAAACTAATTATTCATACTGCCACTCCAAGGTATTTTAAATTAATGGTCCGGCATCCGTATTGGGCTTCTGCGAAATCGTTTAAAATTATTGTTGGAAAAGAAACGTTGAAAGTTACTTCCGAACCTTCATCATATGTACCAATATCCCGAATATGGAAAGACGGAGATGAGGTGAAAATAATATTCCCAATGAAAAACAGGCTGGAAGAACTTCCAAATGTTCCCCAATATGTGGCTGTTATGCATGGCCCTATTTTATTGGCTGCTAAAACAGGAACACAGGACATGAAAGGTTTGATCGCCGACGACAGCAGGTGGGGTCACATTGCAAACGGACCCTTAATTTCATTGGATAAAGCCCCTGTAATGATAGGAGAGCGTTCCAACCTGTTATCGAAAATTCATCCTGTAATGGGAAAGCCTCTGACATTTACGACAAAAGGATTATTTGCTTCCGGTTCTGATTCCCGATTGGTATTAGAACCGTTCTTCCGTATTCACGATTCGAGGTATATGATGTATTGGATGGCTTTAACCAAAACCCAATATCAAAATGTACGGGATTCTTTAGCGATAATTGAAAAAGATAAAATTATTCTGGATAAACGAACAATTGATGCTGTAACACCCGGTCAACAACAACCAGAAGCAGATCATATGATGAAGGCTGAGAAATCAAAAACAGGATATTATCAGGATGAATCATGGAGAAATGCAGGTGATGCTGGTTATTTTAGTTATGTAATGCGTACAAACATGGAATCCGGTTTGTCACTCTTAGTTCGATACAGAGGGAATGAAAAAGGAGAATGCCGGTTTGACATTTTAATTGATGGGGAAAAATTAGATATCAAGGATCTTACGGGCAAATTGACCAACAGTAAATTCGTTAATTTTGAGTATCAACTGCAGGATTCGTTGATTGCCGGGAAAAAATCTGTAGAAGTGAAGTTTCAGGCAGTATCCGGAAGTTCGGTAGGTCAGGTATCTTATGTACGTATCCTTCGCAAAACTCTTGTGAAGTAACCGTTTTTTAATAAAAATTATTTAATCCAATAATAAACAATTTATGAATACTAAAAATGAAGAATAAACTTAATCTGATATTCTTGTTCCTTTCTATCTTATGTCAATCCACTTTGAAAGCACAAAATACTCCTGTTAATAACGTTGACGGCACTTTTTGTAATCCGTTGATAGATGCTGATGTCCCGGATATGTCTATGATAAGGGTTGGAGATACTTATTACATGAGTAGTACCACCATGCATATGAGTCCCGGTGTACCTATCATGAAATCCAAAGACCTTGTGAACTGGAAACTTGTGAACTATGCATACAACATACTGGATGATGTTGATGAACTGAACCTGGCTAACGGGAAAAACTCTTATGGAAAAGGTTCGTGGGCAAGTTGTCTACGTTATCATAACGGCACTTATTATGTTTCCACATTTGCGCAAACAACTGGTAAAACCTATATATATTCGACAAAGAATATTGAAAAAGGACCCTGGAAGGAAACATCTTTCAAACCGGCTTACCACGACCATTCATTGTTTTTCGATGATGATGGCCACACTTATCTGATTTACGGAAGCGGGAAACTCAATATTGTTGAGATGAAAGAAGACCTTTCAGGCGTAAAACCTGAAACAAACCGTGTTCTTATCGAGAATGCAAGTGAGCCATCTGGTAACGGTGGACTCGGAGCCGAAGGTTCACAGCTCTTTAAAGTGAAAGGAAAGTATTATCTTTTTAATATTACCTGGCCCAGAGGCAGCATGCGTACAGTTATCGTTCACCGGGCGGATAAAATTACAGGACCGTATGAAGGCAGAGTGGCTTTGCAAGACAAGGGTGTTGCCCAGGGTGGACTGATTGATACTCCTGATGGGATCTGGTATGCTTATTTGTTCCGTGATTACGGCGCGGTAGGACGTACTCCTTATCTTGTCCCTGTTAGATGGGTAGACGATTGGCCTGTTCTTGGAGTTGACGGTAAAGTACCCGATAAACTGAACCTTCCGGTAAGGATAGGATTAATACCAGGCATTGTTGCCTCTGATGAATTCAATCGTAAAAAGGGAGAAAGAGCATTGCCATTGGTTTGGCAGTGGAACCACAACCCGGACAACACTCTTTGGTCAGTTAATCAACGCAAAGGTTATCTGCGTCTTAAAACCGGGCGTATTGACAGCACCTTTTTGGGAGCCAGAAATACACTGACTCAACGTACCATTGGGCCCAAATGCTCAGGATCGATATCGCTGGATGTTTCAACTATGAAAGATGGTGATTTTGCAGGACTGGGGCTTTTGCAAAAAAACTATGGGCTGGTGGGTGTTAAAGTAGATGGTAATAACTTAGATATTGAGATGATGAATGCAGGTTCAGGAAAACCTGTGGAAGCTCAAAACATTTCGCTAACACAAAAAACAGTTTACTTTAAAGCTGAATGTAATTTTACAGATAAAAAAGACGTAGCAGATTTCTTTTATAGTTTGGATGGAAAAACTTGGACTATAATAGGTACACAGCTGAAAATGGCATATACCATTCCTCAGTTTATAGGCTACCGTTTTGCGTTGTTTAATTATGCAACTAAAACAACAGGCGGATCAGCTGATTTTGATTTTTTCCATATCACTGATACTATTTCCGGAGCAAAATAACCCGCTCTTTTAAAATCAATAAATATGTAGGAAGTAAACAAAACATTCAGATTTCTTTGCATCTTTGCATAAAATATACAAAATGAAAACAATTCATATATAAAAAAATGAAACAACACAATTTATTTATCCTTGCATTTGCTTCAATGCTTTTGTTAAATACAGGAGTTAATGCACAATCAACACCATCTGTTACACTGAGGTTAGACCAACCGGGTCATGCTGTGAGTCCGAAACTGTATGGACTAATGACCGAAGAAATCAACTACTCTTACGATGGAGGTCTTTATGCTGAGTTAATCCGCAACCGTAATTTTAAAGATAATTTCAGGGCCCCCGATCATTGGTCCCTGGTACAGGAAGGAGATGCAAAAGGTGAAATTAGTTTAGACAGACAGAACCCCGTTAATGAGGCTCTTCCGGTTTGCCTGCGTTTGGATGCTCAAAATGCCGGTTCACGCATTGGCATTGCAAATGATGGTTACTGGGGTATACCTGTACGCCCGGGAACAACCTATACTGCCTCTTTTTATGCTAAAGCAAGCCAGGCAAGTACCTTAACACTCAGCATTGAAAGCAACGATGGTAAAACGGTTTATGCCAAAGCCCAAAGTCAGGCTATTGGTAATGATTGGCAACAATATAAACTTACGCTTACGACATCCCCCGATGTAAAACCAACAGCAGATACGCGTTTTGTAATTTCAACAACCGACCCGGGCAAATTCTGGTTTAACATGGTTTCATTATTCCCCCCTACCTATCATAACACTCCAAACGGCAACCGACCTGATATTATGCAATTGCTGGCAGATATGAAACCCTCATTTCTACGATTTCCAGGTGGTAATTACCTGGAAGGCGACTATTTCAGCAGTCGTTTTGACTGGAAAAAAACGATTGGCAAACCAGATCAACGCCCCGGTCATCAAAGTCCATGGGGCTACCGCTCCACGGATGGAATGGGGTTATATGAGTTTTTAATGTGGTGTGAAGACCTGAAGATGGAGCCACTGTTAGCGGTTTTTGCCGGTTATACTCTGAAAGGTGATTACTTTGATGATCCAAAGTTTTTGCAACCTTTTGTGGATGAAGCACTGGATGAAATTGAGTATGTTATTGGCGATAAATCTACCAAATGGGGAGCTGTACGGGCACTTGACGGGCATCCCGAACCTTTTCCTCTCACTTATATAGAAATTGGTAATGAGGATGGATTCGATCGTTCAGGCAGTTACGGGAAACGTTTTAATCAGTTTGCCACTGCTATACGTACCAAATATCCACAATTGAAAATAATATCCACAGTAGGAGGAAAGAACGACTTCCTGTCTTCCCGTTTTCCTAAACCGAAAGAGAATGCTGACGCAGTTGATGAGCATTTCTACCGTAACTCTCTGGAGATGCAAGACATGGCAAACCTTTATGACAAACATGATAGAAATGGGGCCAGGATTTTTGTCGGTGAATGGGCTACACGCGAAGGTTTTCCTACTACAAACTTTAATTCGGCTCTGGGTGATGCCGCCTTTATGACAGGTCTGGAGCGCAATTCTGACCTTGTAGTTATGTCGTGCTATGCACCGCTGTTTGTAAATGTTAACCCTGGTGGCATGCAGTGGAAATCGGATTTGATTGGTTACAATACACTCACCAGTTTCGGCTCGCCTTCTTATTATGTGCAAAAAATGTTTAGCCGGAATCTGGGCAATCAGGTAGTTATGATAGACGCAAAAGATCTTCCGACACAGATAAAAAAACCGAATGAACGCGATTCTGCTGCCGGAGTACAGCCAAAGTCAATTCCGGCTATGTTCTTTTCAGCAACTAAAAATACCGGATCAGGAATCATCTATTTAAAAGTGGTGAATTCTTCAGCAATATCCCAAAATGTAAAAATTGATCTGCAGGGTAAAGAAACAGTAGCATCTAAAGGTAAGGCAATCACTATTAAGGCTCATAACCCTGAAGATACGAACTCTATTACCGAACCAGACAATATCGTACCTTCCACGACAACAGTAAAGGGGCTGGGAAAACACTTTCATATTGATTTTCCTGCATATTCAGTAACAGTATTGCAACTGCAATCGAAATAAATAAAAAGGGAAATACATTTACAATTTATTCATTTACTCCCGATAGCTATCAGGATTACTATTTAAAAAAGGTTGTTGAGTTGTCATTACAACTCAACAACCAATTAACTAGCGGAAAGAAGTGATGTCCCGTTTACAAGATTAACCAATCAACCCACACAAAGAATCAACAATCCGAAACACGGAACACGGAACACGGAACTGGAAGGCGGAACTTTTCAAGCCAATCAACTACTTAACTAATAGACTATGGAAACAAAGCAACTTCATAGAATCTTTCTGTTTTTATCATTTATACTGATGACAACAGATTCTGCCCTTCTTGCCCAGAACCCCATCATTCACAACCAGTTCACGGCAGATCCTACAGCAAGGGTTTTTGGAGATAGTGTGTACCTTTACCCTTCGCATGATATACCAACTCCTTCAGGAAAAAATCTGAAAAAAGACTGGTTTTGTATGGAAGACTACCATGTATTTTCATCTTCAAACCTGACCGATTGGACCGACCATGGTGTTATTGTGAGCCAGACCACAGTGCCTTGGGCAAATCCCAAAGCTTATAGCATGTGGGCACCCGATTGTATTAACAAAAACGGGAAGTATTACTTTTATTTTCCTACAGCTCCCGACAGTACTTACGGAAGAGGATTCGCAATTGGTGTGGCAGTTGCTGACAACCCTTCCGGTCCGTTCAAACCGGAATTTACACCCATTAAAAAAGCCCGGGGTATTGACCCTAATGTGTTTGTAAATAAAGATGGGCAAGCATACCTTTACTGGTCGGGACGAGGCTTTATGGTGGCCAAACTTAAGGATAATATGACCGAACTTGCATCCGAACCGCAGATTATTGACAATTTGCCTGAGAAAGGGCTGAAAGAAGGACCATTTTTGTTCGATCGCAACGGTTTTTATTACCTGACTTTCCCGCATGTTGAAAACAAAATTGAACGACTCGAATATGCTATTGGAAAAAGCCCGATGGGACCTTTTAAAATGGCCGGTGTCATTATGGATGAATCGCCGACAGGTTGCTGGACTAATCACCAGTCTGTTATAAATTTCAGGAACCAGTGGTATTTATTTTATCATAGCAATGACTTGTCTCCCAAATTTGACAAAAACAGGTCCGTACGGATTGATAGCCTTTTTTTTAATACTGATGGCACCATCCGAAAAGTAACACCGACTTTCCGTGGAGTTGGCTTAACAAAAGCTTCTAACCAAATACAGATAGACAGATACAGTCTTATAAGTGAAAAAGGTGCTTCTGTTGCCTTTATCGACTCCCTCAATACTTTTGGGGGTTGGAAGACTGTATTTAGCACTATAGATGCATGGGTTCAATATAACAGTGTCGATTTTGGAAAGAAAAAATTCAAAACAATAAACTTTAGAGTCGCATCAAAAACAGGCTGTACATTACAACTTCGCTTAAACGGTATAAATGGTCCGGTGATTGCTAAAGTCAATATTCCAAAAGAAGAAAAATGGCAAACAGTTAAGGTCCCTGTTTCAGGATTAATATCAGGTATTCAAAATCTGGTACTTTCATTAGCCGATGGAATTACAGGGGAAGTAGACTGGATAAGTTTTGAATAGCTATTTTCAAAGTTACAAACTAATATGAATAAGAACGATTTACAAAAGCAACTATCACAATGAATCACAAATGTTTATCTATCTTTCTATTGACCGCATTAACAAGCGGAATCTGTTTAGCTCAGGCTAATCAGACTGCTGAAATGAAGGATTTCAAACCTTCAGCAACTAACCAGCAAGACAAGCAATATCCTCAGGTCAATTCTGAAGGTAGGGTACGTGTAAGTATTTCTGCACCACAGGCTTTGAAAGTACAGCTCGATATTGGTGCAGTAAAATACGATTTAGTTAAGGATGATAAAGGCATTTGGACCGGCGAATCAAATCCTCAGGATGAAGGTTTTCATTATTACCAGCTTAATATCGACGGAGCTTCAGTTCCCGATCCCGGAAGCCTGTATTTTTACGGAGCAAGCCGATGGGGCAGCGGTATTGAAATTCCTGCCAAAGATCAGGACTTCTATGCTCTCAAAAATGTTCCTCATGGACAGTTGCGTGAGATTCTATATTTTTCAAAAACCACCAACTCAGTTCTTCGGGTTTACATCTATACACCTCCGGGTTATGATAAAGAGATTTCCAAAAGATATCCGGTTTTGTATCTCCAACACGGTATGGGCGAAAATGAAACCGGTTGGGGCAATCAGGGACATGCTAACCTGATTATGGACAACCTGATTGCGGAAGGCAAAGCTACTCCTTTCATTATTGTTATGGAAAACAGCAGTGTTAATTTTCCGTATAGAGAAAGGACAGGTTCGGCTACTCCTGCACAAGGAGGTACTCCGGGTAAAGTTGCTCCACATGGTTCTCCTGTTGGCAAAGCAAATTCTCCCCGTCCGGAAGCCGGAGGTTCTTCTATGGGTGGATTTAATTTTGCAGCACAATTCGAACGGATACTTATCGACGACCTGATCCCATATATTGAATCCAACTTCCGGGTTATTGCAGATCAACCCCACCGTGCTATGGCAGGACTATCAATGGGTGGAATGCAGACCCGTCTGATCACTTTGGCTAACTTAGACAAATTTTCACAAATCGGCATCTTCAGCGGAGGAAGCATCAGCATTGATGATGTCAACAATGCTCCTGATTTCAAAGAAAAAGTAAAACTTGTGTTCGTCAGTTTTGGCAGCCGGGAACTCGAAAACCGAAAACCAGGCGGTCCATTTGGTGGCGACCCTAAAGTAAACTCCGATGCACTTACCGAGGCTGGTATTAATAGTCATTTTTATGTCTCTCCGCTAACTGCACACGAGTGGCAAAGCTGGCGACGTAGTTTGCATGAATTTGCTTCACTTTTATTCAAAAACTAAAAAGAAAAATTATGAAAAGATATTTAATTGGTTTAGTGATACTTCTAACTTTTTCAGGTTCACTGTGTTTAGCACAGACCGAACAGACAACGATTACGGAAGACTTCAAACCATCGACCTTAAATCAACCGGGTCAGGATTACCCACAGGTCAACTCACAAGGTTACGTGCGTTTCAGAGTTATTGCACCGAAAGCCCAAAGCATTAAAGTGAGTCTGGGACTCGGCGGACATGGGGGAACTACACTTGCGAAAGATACATCCGGAACCTGGACAGGCACTACGGAAGGACCTATGGATAAAGGTTTTCACTACTACCATCTCACAATTGATGGAGGTGTATTTAACGATCCGGGCACCCTGGACTTCTATTGTTCTACCCGATGGGAAAGCGGTATCGAAATACCGGCTCCGGATCAGGATTTTTATTCACTCAATAACGTTCCTCATGGCAATGTGCAACAGATTCTCTTCCACTCTGTGAGCACAAATACTTCACGCAGGGCATTTGTATACACTCCACCCGATTACGGTAAAGATGTGACAAAACGCTATCCGGTACTGTATCTGCAACACGGTTGGGGCGAGGATGAAACTGCCTGGAGTAATCAGGGTCACGCCAATCTGATCATGGACAACCTGATCGCCGAAGGCAGAATCAAGCCTTTCATCATTGTGATGACTTACGGTATGACCAATGGTACAAAAATCGGTGGTCTCAGGGATTTCAAAATTGAACCATTTCAGACGGTTCTCATCGACGAATTGATTCCCTATATCGATGCCAACTTCCGTACAATCTCCGATCAACCCCATAGGGCAATGGCCGGACTATCAATGGGTGGTATGGAAACCAAAACAATCACTCTGACCAACCTTGATAAATTTGCATACATCGGACTTTTCAGCGGCGGAACTTTCACTATGGATGATGTCAATAACACACCCGGTTTCAAGGAAAAGATAAAACTTGCATTCGTTAGCTTTGGCAGCCGTGAACTCGATGGGAACCGGAATGGCAGGTCAGGTATGTTTGGAGGCGATCCAAAGGCGAATGCTGAAATGCTGAAAAAAGCCGGTATTAACTGTGTTTTCTACCTTTCACCGGAAACTGCCCACGAGTTTTTAAGTTGGCGTCGCAGCTTGCGTGAATTCGCACCGCTTCTTTTTAAATAAAATATTGAAATAGAATAAAAATACTTAGTTGAACTTAAAAAAACAGATTTGACCTGTTATTGCTGCAGCAATAACAGGTCAAATCCATGTAGCTCAACCAGCTATTGAAAACATTAATCCATCTTTGGCCAATCCATTTCTTCCAACAGGCTATTTACTGCCTGCCTCCTTCAAATTCCACCTCATGATGTACATATTTCCTTTACTAATAGTTGAAAACTAACTGCTCCTCTTATGGACCTGCACTGTAGAATATACACGTCATGAACGATACAAAAAAAAGAAACATTCTGCTTTTAGAAAGTCACTTTCATTTTATTAAATAAAACTTTTTAGATTAGCCTCTTTTGTGTCCTTTAGTGGTTTAAAGATTTTTTAAAAGTAGAAGTACGAAAAAGTCCCGGTAAACAATATGTCCCATACTCCATTTTCAAGGTTGGAAGTCTGTTCTGTTTTTTTATAATCAGGTTTTTTCGAAAGGGAAAACAATTAAATCATTGATTTACTAATATTTGAAAGAGTCTGTCAACCGTTTTCAAACTGCTATTCTGGTATTTGTGTAGCATTTTTGTAGAGTTTAAGTAGCATTTTTGTAGAATTTACAAAAATAAGGAGATAAAAAGGTAATAATAAGTAACAAATAAATATATAATAAATCTCTATATAGAATCTTAGTATATCCTTTTTTGTTACTTATTATTTTCTACTTAGTTGCTTTTGGTTTTAAAAGCTATTTAAATGTTGCCTAAACTCTAAAAAAACTTAAATATCTTTTGAAAAACGATTGAAAAAATATTGTTTGTAATCCTGAAAAGCTAAAACCCAAAGTTCCATACTGTTTTTTTAGTCTGGATAATTCAGTAAGTTGCTTGCTTCATATTTGTATTCCCTGAATATAAATATTTCAACTTAACAGACAAATAACAGTCAAACAAATGGTTGAGAAAATTATAAACTTACATATTAATTGACAGAAAGATATTAACCTGGTTTTGAAAAATAATAATGGATTCTGTTAAATTAGAATTGAGATTGCAACAAGATTAATTGTAAAAAAAACATTATCACGGCTTATTTCGATTCAATTATTGGAATCAAAAGGTTTTAATATTTTTTATTAATACTTTCCTTCGTTTTGTCTAAAATTAGAATTAGAATGTCCCAATTTGGAAATTTACTTCTTAAATACTTTCTACTTTTGAGGTGTTTAACAACTTAACATAGGATAAAAAAACACATTTCCGAATTTATTATTCCTGTTTACTTTATGATCCGGATCGGTTAATAGATATCCTATTCGAAAGGTCTGGTTACAGAGCAGTTCAAACTTTAAAATTCAGGAAAGATTGCAAGTTTCACCCTTTACAACAAACGAGTATAAAATTTAACAATCAAATCAATTAAAACAAAGATTTATGGATTATAACTCTCAAAAAATATCAATATTCGAAAAGATAGGATACAGTTTGGGTGATTTAGCCGCTAACCTGGTTTTCCAAACATTAATTACCTATTTAGCTTATTTCTATACCGATATTTATGGTCTGAAGAGCAGAGATGCTTCAATAGTAATGCTTGTTGTGGGTTTGTTTGCTGCATTTATATTTAATCCTATCATTGGAGTATTAGCTGACAGAACAAAAACAAAATGGGGTAAATTCAGACCCTGGATTCTTTACACTGCTATTCCTTTGGGTGTTGTTGCACTTTTGACATTTTCAACCCCCGATTTTTCTTACAAAGGAAAACTCATTTACGCAGCTGTAACTTATTCTCTTTTATTGATGTTATATGCTTCGAGTAACTTACCGTACTCAGCCTTGAGTGGTGTAATAACAGGTGATATGGGTGAAAGAAACAGTATTTCGTCATATCGTTTTGTGGCGGTCATGTTTGCCCAGTTTTTTGTACAGGTATTTATGTTACCCATTATTGAATATGCAGGACATGGAGATAAAGCTGTCGGGATTGAATCTGTAATGACATGGATGGCAATTTTTGGTACTGTCATGTTACTTATAACATTTTTCACAACCAGGGAGCGTATTGTTCCAGGTATTGAACAAAAATCATCAATTAAAGATGACTTGTCTGATCTTGTGAAAAATAAACCCTGGCTAATCATGCTCAGTTTAACAATTTTGGTGTTCATCACCCTTGCGATGAAAGGGAGTTCGTATGTATATTATTTTAATAATTACGTTGATAAAAAAGCCCTGGCTGATTTTATTAGTCCTGTTATTTCCGGATTATCCGGTATAGGCATCAATTTCTTTGGAACCGACCCTGTAGCTGCCGGATTTGGTTTGTTTAACGCAGGTGGTATTATCTTCATGATTTTTGGTATCTCAATCTCAAAAAAACTTGCTGACAAGTATGGTAAGCGGGATGTTTATAAATATGGCTTACTCGTTGCCACTTTATTCGTTCTTATCTTTTTCTTTTTCAAACCGGAGAATGTGTTGTTTATGTTCGGGTCACAAATGCTGCATGGATTTTTCTATGGAATTACCATTCCTATTCTTTGGGCCATGATTGCCGATGTTGCCGACTATTCAGAATGGAAAACCAACCGTAGAGCAACTGCAATTATTTTTTCAGCAATGATGGTAGGTCTTAAAGCAGGGCTCTCTATTGGAGGGGCTTTGGTTACCTGGATTTTAGGTTTATATGGATACATTTCTAAAGTAGGTGCAGTGGTAGGGCACATAACCATTCAACCGGAATCAGTAGCTCATGGAGCAAGATTACTTGTGAGCATATTTCCTTCAATCACATTCCTTATAGGTTTTGGTTTGCTTTTCTTCTACACAATTGATAAAAAAATGGAAGTAAAAATTGAAGCAGAACTGAAAGCCCGAAGAGGGAAAAAGCATAACGAACTCTAATTAATAAATGAAATGAAAATCAAAGTTTTTTCTTTAATTACTGCTATGGTTTTTCTGGCATCTGTACAAACGATGGGCCAAAAAACATTAGCTGAGGCTACCAAAGGTAAATTTCTGTTTGGAGTAGCTGTTGGTATGCAACAAGTAAATGGCGTTAAACCCATTGAATCGGAACTGATCGCTAAAGAATTCAGTGCAATTGTTCCTGAAAATTGTATGAAGCCCCAACTTATCGAACCTGAAGAAAACAAATTCTTTTGGGATGATGCTGATAAATTTGTTGCTTTTGGAGAAAAAAACAAACAGGTTGTAACCGGCCACTGCCTTATCTGGCATTCTCAAATAGGCAGATGGATGTTTGTTGATGGAAACGGGAAAGATGTATCTCCTGAAGTTTTGAAAGAACGGATGCGTAAGCACATTTACGCAGTTGTCGGACGTTATAAAGGTCGGATAAAAGGATGGGATGTTGTGAATGAGGCATTTGAAGATAATGGCAAATACCGCAACAGCAAATTTTACCAGATTCTGGGCAAGGATTTCATCAAATATGCATTTCAGTTTGCTCATGAGGCTGATCCTAATGCCGAGCTGTATTACAACGATTACAATGTGGAAAACCCAGCTAAATGTGATGGAATTGTAGGATTGGTGAAAGAGCTTAAGGAAGCAGGCTGCAGAATCGATGCTGTTGGTTCGCAATCGCACATGCACCTGGATACCCCTTCTCTTGAGACTACGGAAACGAGTTTTAAGAAACTTAAGGCTGCCGGTGTACATATTCTTATTACAGAATGGGATATTTCCATTCTTCCAAGCCCGTATTCAGGAGCAAACGTTTCTGCTCATTTCGGTTATTCCACGGAAATGGACCCCTATCGTGAAGCTGTTCCTGAACCCATTCAACAAAAATGGAATAAACGTATACTGGATATGTTCGGACTCTTCCTCAAATACAACGAAATAGTTGACCGTGTTACAGTTTGGGGATTGAACGATGCAGGCACCTGGCTTAACAACTTTCCGATCCGCGGCAGAAAAGATTATCCCGTACTCTTCGACCGTAATAACAAACGCAAGCCGGTGATTGACGAAATGATTAAAATGGCAACAAAATACAGATCTAAAAAATGAAAGAACCTGTATATTTAGTGAATAGTTTATATACCGCCGATCCGGCAGTTCATGTGTTTAATGGCAAACTATATATTTATCCTTCACACGACATTGAGTCAGGGATCCCGGAAAATGATAATGGTGACCATTTTGATATGCGCGATTACCATATTTTTTCAATGGAAACCATCAATGGAGTAGTTACAGACCATGGAGTAGCCCTCGACGTAAAAGATATTCCCTGGGCGGGTCGTCAGTTGTGGGATTGCGATGCTGCTTTCAAAGATGGGATGTATTATCTGTACTTTCCTTTAAAAGATAAAACCGATATCTTCCGTATTGGTGTTGCTATCAGTGAAAAACCTGAAGGACCATTCATTCCTCTGGATAATCCGATCAAAGGCAGTTATTCTATTGACCCCTGCGTATTTTGTGATGACAATGGCTCGCATTATATGTATTTTGGCGGTTTGTGGGGTGGACAGCTACAGCGTTACCGCAACAACAAAGCCATTGAATGCGGGCATGAACCCAAAGTCAACGAGCCTGCATTGCCTTCGCGTGTGGTGAAACTTAGTGAAAACATGCTGGAATTTGGCGAAGTACCACGGGAAGTTATCATCCTTGATGAAAAAGGAACAATTATAGAGGCCGGTGATCATGAACGCCGTTTTTTTGAAGCTTCGTGGATGCACAAATATCAGGGTAAATATTACCTTTCGTATTCAACAGGTAATACTCATAAGTTGTGTTATGCCGTTGGAGACAACCCTTACGGACCATTTACATATAAAGGTGTAATTCTTACTCCCGTAGTGGGATGGACTACACACCATTCTATTGTGGAGTTCCGGGGGAAATGGTATTTGTTTTATCACGACAGCGTTCCTTCGGGTGGCAAAACCTGGCTGCGAAGCATAAAAGTAATGGAATTGGAATATCATTACGATGGAACTATTATTACTATTGATGGTGGACAATAATCTTTGAATCTGTCACGGCTGTGTTAAAACACTAATATATTTGTGATATAGATAGTATTTCGAATTGGTACAGGATATTGTAAATTAGCGATTAGTTCAACTCAGTTGTCTCTCCGCAAAGTGCAGGGATTAAACAGGTGCTTCACATGTTTTAGTCCTTGTTTTTTATTTTTAATTGACTGTTAATTCAGATTACAATACTACTGTTTAAAAACATCAATAACACAAACACCAACTACTTCCTCATTACGATTTTTTTTTGTAATTTTGCACCCCTGAATTAGTTATTTGCTAATTGACGAACTAATTGATCAGATGATTTGATATTGGTTGATTTCCAACTCATTGTAATCTGCTATAAATCTGCGAAATTTATTTTCTCAAATGAAAAAGTTTAAAGAATATACCAATCTGAATTTATCTGACGTCAACAAAGAAATGTTGACCCGTTGGAATGATCAGGACATTTTCCATAAAAGTATTGTAACCCGTGAGGGCAAACCGTCTTTTGTTTTTTACGAAGGACCTCCCTCAGCCAATGGACTACCCGGCATTCATCATGTTATGGGGCGAACCATCAAAGATGTTTTTTGCAGGTATAAGACCATGCAGGGCTTCCAGGTAAAACGCAAAGCCGGTTGGGATACTCATGGCTTACCTGTAGAACTGGCAGTTGAAAAAGCATTGGGTATAACAAAAGAAGACATCGGCAAGAAAATTAGTGTGGATGATTATAATGCAGCCTGCCGCAGGGATGTATTGAAGTACACCAAAGAGTGGGAAGACCTTACAACCCAAATGGGCTATTGGGTGGATATGAAAAACCCTTATATCACCTACGACAACCGGTACATTGAAACACTTTGGTGGTTACTAAAACAACTTTACAATAAGAATTTACTTTATAAAGGATATTCCATTCAGCCTTATTCGCCTGCTGCAGGTACCGGATTAAGTACCCACGAACTTAACCAACCCGGTTGTTACCGTGATGTAAAGGATACCACCTGTGTTGCCCAGTTTAAAGTTTCAGACAACAGCATGTTGCCATTTCAGCATCTTAAAAATGAAAATTGCTATTTTATTGCATGGACAACAACTCCCTGGACATTACCTTCGAATACTGCACTTTGTGTAGGACCCGGCATTACCTATGTTTTGGTAAATACATTTAATCCGTATAACGGGGATCCTGTTTCGTTGATTTTAGCAAAAGATCTGGTAAATACACATTTTAATCCGAAAAATGCCGGACTGGCTTTTGAAGATTATAAACCGGGGGATAAAAATATACCTTTCAATGTTGCAGGTGAATGCAAGGGTTCCGATCTGACAGAAATCCGGTACGAACAACTGATTCCCTGGGTTAATCCGGGCGAAGGTGCATTCCGTGTAATAACTGGTGATTTCGTAACCACCGAAGATGGTACAGGGATAGTACATATTGCTCCTACATTTGGAGCAGATGATGACCGTGTAGCGAAACAAAACAACATTCCGCCATTACTTCTTATTGATAAAGATGGTAACCGCCAGCCAATGGTGGACAGGACCGGGAAATTCTTTAAACTCGAAGATCTAAGTGCTGAATATGTTTCTGCCAATATGAATGCAGCATTATACAGTGAATATGCGGGACGTTATGTAAAAAACGAATACGATGAAAGTCTGAACGAAAACGATGCCACTTTGGATATTGATTTATGTGTCATGCTGAAACAACAGGGACTGGCATTTAAAATTGAAAAGCATATACACAGTTACCCACATTGCTGGCGCACCGATAAACCGGTTTTATATTATCCGCTTGACAGTTGGTTTATTAAAACAACCGATTGTCGTGAAAAAATGATGGAACTGAATGATACCATCAACTGGAAACCACAGTCAACAGGTTCAGGACGTTTCGGTAAATGGCTTGAGAACCTGCAGGACTGGAACTTGTCACGCAGCCGTTATTGGGGGACTCCCCTACCCATCTGGCGAAGTGAAGATGGTTCGGAAGAACTATGTATTGGTTCAGTTGAAGAATTGATATCGGAAATTGATAAATCAATTCAGGCAGGCTTTATGACCGAAAACCCCTACAAGAACTTCAAAGTCGGACTATATACTGCCGATAATTACGGAGTAAAAAACATCGATTTACACCGTCCTTACGTAGATGGAATCATTCTCGCCTCTGCAAACGGGAAGCCTATGACACGTGAAACCGACCTGATAGACGTTTGGTTTGATTCAGGGTCTATGCCTTTTGCTCAATTGCATTACCCGTTTGAAAATAAAGAGTTGGTAGATAACGGCGACTTTTACCCTGCCGATTTCATATCGGAAGGAGTGGATCAGACCCGTGGCTGGTTCTTCACCTTACATGCCATCAGCACGATGATTCGTGGTTCGGTTGCGTTTAAAAATGTCATTTCCAACGGATTGGTATTGGATAAGAATGGCAATAAGATGTCAAAGCGTCTTGGTAATGGTGTAGATCCTTTTTCAACAATTGAGAAATATGGTTCCGATCCTTTGCGTTGGTATATGATGACAAACGCTTCGCCCTGGGACAACCTGAAGTTTGATATTGATGGAATTGAAGAAGTACGCCGGAAGTTCTTCGGAACTTTATACAATACGTATTCATTCTTCTCCCTGTATGCCAATGTGGATAAATTTACGTATGCCGAAGCTGAAATACCAATGGAAAACCGCCCTGAAATAGACAGGTGGATTATATCATTGCTAAACACTTTAGTGAAAAACGTAACGGAAAATTACGAAACTTACGAGCCAACCCGTGCAGGTAGAGCTATTTCGGATTTTGTAGGTGAAAACCTCAGCAACTGGTACGTACGGTTGAACCGTAAACGTTACTGGGGTGGCGAATATAATACTGACAAGATATCTGCTTATCAGACATTATATACATGCCTGGAGACAGTAACAAAACTTATGGCTCCGATTGCTCCGTTCTTTGCTGATAAACTATTTCTTGATTTAAATGATGTTACCGGTAAAGATAAAAACGAGTCGGTTCATTTAGCCGATTTTCCATTGTATAATGAGACGCTAATTGATACTCATTTGGAAGAATGCATGCAATTGGCTCAACAAACTTCGTCAATGATTCTGGCATTACGACGTAAAGCGGATAAAAAAGTACGTCAACCACTTTCAAAAGCAGTAGTACCTGCACACGATGAAGCAACATTCAGGCAATTGACTTACATCGCCGATCTGATTAAGGCGGAAGTAAATATAAAAGAACTCGAAATCATTCCTGCGGATACAGATATGCAAAATCTGGTACGAAAAATAAGGCCCAATTTCAAAACATTAGGAAAGAAATACGGCAGGCAAATGAAAGAAATTGCACAGGTAATGACCACTTTCGGAAAAAAGGAGATCAGTGAAATTGAAAAAAACGGAAAATACATGTTAAATCTGACTTCTGGTGAAGTACTCTTAAATTCAGAAGATGTTGAAATTATAACAGAAGATATGCCCGGTTGGTTGGTTGCAAACGAAGGGAAACTCACAGTAGCATTAGACATCACTGTTTCAGATGAATTATTGCGTGAAGGAATTGCCCGTGAGCTGGTAAACAGGATACAAAATATCCGCAAATCGAATGGGTATGAGATTATTGACAAAATTGTTGTTGAAATTGAAATGCGTGATGAAATAAATGAAGCTGTTAAAGAATTTTCAAATTATATTGCTTCACAAACATTAGCTGACTCAGTATTGTTATCTTCCAACTTGTCTAATGCTACGGAACTCGAATTCGATGAATATACCGTAAAAGTTACCGTAAAGAAAGTACAATAAAACTTGTAAAAAATAAACTCCAAAATAATTGTCTAACTGAAACTAAATAGCTATTTTCGCAGGCTATTAAAAAAATCGAATCCGGGAAACTGAGTTTTTAGATTAAACATTCTTCAAAACCTTTTAAAAAATTACGATTATGGCCGAAAAAACAAGATACACAGATGCTGAACTGGATGAATTTCGCGAATTAATTACGGAGAAACTTGAAAAGGCTCAAAAAGAATATGAATCCTTGCGTAATGGTATAACCAATTTAGACGGTAATGATGTAATGGATACTTCCCCTACATTTAAAGTATTGGAAGAAGGAGCTGCTACACTTTCGAAAGAAGAAGCCGGACGTATGGCTCAACGCCAAATGAAATTCATTCAACATTTACAATCGGCATTAATACGGATCGAAAACAAAACCTACGGGATTTGTCGTGAAACCGGGAAGCTGATTCCGAAAGAACGTTTACGTGCTGTTCCTCATGCAACATTGAGCATTGAAGCTAAAAACGAAAAAAAATAATCGAATAAATATTCTAAATTCGGCAACGGGACATTTGTCTGTTGCCGAATTTGTATTTAAAATAATTTACAGGCTGAAATACGACCTCTCCCCCTGCCCTCTCCCGGACCTCACCCAACCCTCTCCAAGAGGAGAGGGTTGGGTGAGGGTCATAGAGCTGAGGGTTGATAATGTTTTATTTAAAGAATGACATTATTTATTTCCTATTACTTAATTGAAAATTCTAAAATTGAAAATTCTTTCAAATGTCGATAACTAAAAAGTCCGTCTGCCTCATATTTCTGATATTGTTTGTTGATCAGGCTTTAAAAATTTATATCAAACTTCATTTTGCTCTTGGAGATCATGTTGACGTATTAAGCTGGTTTCAGATTTATTTTATCGAAAACAATGGTATGGCATTCGGTATGGAACTTATTGGTAAATTATTTCTGACTATTTTCCGTATTATTGCTGTGGGTGCTTTAGGTTATTATATTCATATACTAATTAAAAAACAATTTTGTACAGGGTATATACTAACAATTTCACTGGTACTTGCAGGAGCAGCCGGGAATATAATAGACTCTGTTTTTTACGGTTTATTTTTCAGTGACAGCTACGGACATATTGCAACATTTTTACCTGACGGTGGAGGATATGCCTCCTTATTTTATGGAAAAGTAGTGGATATGATTTACTTTCCGATAATCCATAACAATGCAGGAGATACGTTATTCTTTAGTCCGGTTTTTAATATTGCAGATGCTTCAATCAGTGTAGCCGTAGTTATCATCTTTATTTTCTATAGAAAAGAATTGAACGAAAGTCTGGAAACAAAAAAAAACAGCAATGTTGAACCTGCTAAATAATTTTTGTAGCCGTTTTATTTTCCTCACAGGAATCATTTTTATACTTTCATCTTGCGAAAGCAGACCGAATGGTGTATTAAATGAAAGTAAAATGGCCAAAGTCTTAACAGAAATGCATAAGACAGATGCATCAATGAATGAGAAGGGGTTGACTTATGGTCATTATACCGATAAAGCACCTTATTATTCCTATATTTTAAAAAAATATAAAATTTCACAGGCACAGTTTGATTCCTCACTTGTATGGTATTCTAAAAATCCGCGGGTATTCAGCAATATCTATGATATAGTATTGGTCAATTTAACCAGTCTTCAAAAAGATGTAAAAAATGGTAAATATCATCCGGTTGACACATTTGATATGACCAAAATGAGAACCTATATATGGAATAAACGTATACGTTACATTTTAACAAAAGATTCTGCCAGAACACATTTGGATTTCGTAATAACCGATAACAATTTATTATTCGGAGATGTGTATGAGTTGAAATTTTTGGAAAGGATAGCTCCGGAAGATTCCTGCAAGAAAGCAAGGGCTATTTTACGTATTAATTATGCAAATGGAAAAACTGACAGTGTATTCCGTACAGCTTTCAATGACAGTCTTCTTCGAAGATATACTTTCCGTTTCCGGGCATTCCGCAAACTTAAAATAAAATCCGTTTCCGGCGAATTACTTGCAAGCAAGATGTATAAAGGAAAATTGAATGTTTCTATTGACAGTATTTCAATGTATAGAGTATTTAATGCAAAAAAACAGGACAGTTTGAGGAATGAAGTTGAACGAGCCAATCCCGGATTTAAATTTAATCCACAAAAAATAAACTTTGATTCACCACGTAATATGAAAAAGTTTATAAACAGAAGATTTTATCATCCGTTGTAATGATACGTGCAGGAAGCCAACTGATATTTTGTTCTCCTGACGAAATACGTCGGAGAACTGTTGTGGAACAGAATAATCAAAAAATTATTACCCGTATTTTCAGTTTGGATGAGGGGAATGTTGAACCGGCTCAAACATTGTTTTTTGATGGCATTATATCGGCTGAAATAGTGTCAGTAAAGCAAAATGCAGGAGCTTACATTTCCGGATTATTAATGGAATCTATTTATTTGGATTTTTCTGTCAGGCTTCCATCCAATGTAATAAAAAAAACGGATAAGCCGCTGATCATTGATTTTGGGACAAACTCACCTGAAATAATTAACAATCTCCTTCCACAATTTGTACCTTTCTTAGTAGAGTTTTCAATAGTAGAAATAATTGCTGCCTGCACTTATTACCCGTCAGTAGCACTTGGTTGTAGAGCAGGATTGAAAGAAAGCTTTTGTACCGGATTAATACTCTGGGAAAAAGTGGATCTGTCGGAAATGAGTCTTTTAATCAATACTCATATTCGCAAAATAAGCTAGTTCTACAGGATAAACAAAACAAAAAACCATTAACTGTGTTATTAGTTAACCAGTAAGTATCAATTAAAAACAATTTTATAAACGATGTGGCAATTATTTTTAGGCAGTATGCTGTTAGGGTTGATTCATCCATTATTTCCTAACCATTGGATCCCATTGATAGCAATCTCCAAAACAGAAAAATGGACAAATAAAGAAACAATAGTTGCTACATTAATTACAGGTTTTTCACATACGCTCAGTACAATTATTATTGGGATAGTGGTTGGATTTGTAGGAATTAAATTATCTGAGAACTACAGTTATATTACTAAAATTGCTGCGCCTTTAATTTTAGTTTTCATTGGCATTATCTATTTGATTCTGGATTTCAGATCATCTCATCAGCACCGGCATTTTGAACTCAATAATGAATTACTGAAAAACAGGAAGTCGAGGACAGCAATTATTTTTACCCTCTGTATTGGATTGTTTTTTTCACCATGTATAGAAATTGAAGCGTATTATTTTCAGGCGGCCTCTCAGGGTTGGATAGGAATACTCCTGGTTTCTTTGGTTTATTTAATAATGACATTAACAATAATGGTCTTCCTTGTGTATATGGGATTAAAAGGAGTAAATAAATTCAATATTCATTTTCTTGATCATCACGAGAAATTGATTACAGGTATTGTGCTTATTTTGCTGGGAACGCTTGCCTATTTTGTGGAATTCTAATCAACATTTTACAAGTTGACGAATTATAGAAACAGAAATTAAATGCATCTTACCAAATAACAAACATTATGGCAACAAATAACTGGACAATAACGGACATTCCCGATTTGACAGGGAAAACGGTCATCGTAACAGGAGGTAATAGTGGACTGGGATATGAATCAGTCAAAGCTTTTGCATTGAAAGGAGCACAAGTCATCATGGCTTGCAGGTCAATGTTAAAAGGAGAAGAAGCAAAAAAACAAATCATCAGGTTTCTGCCTTCAGCTGACATTAGTGTCATGGAGCTTGATTTAACCGATTTAAAATCAATACGGAATTTCGCTAGTAATTATAAAAAGAATCATCAAAGGCTGGATGTGTTGTTAAATAATGCAGGAATCATGATGGTTCCCTATAGCCTGACTAAAGACGGGTTTGAGAGTCAACTCGGAACCAATCATCTGGGACCATTTGCATTAACAGGTTTATTACTTGGAGTACTAAAAAACACTCCTAAATCACGGGTAGTAAATGTAAGCAGCATGGCACACAGTACCGGTGAAATGGATTTCAATAATTTACTTTACGAAAACGGAAAAGATTATTCATCGATGAAAGCCTATAGCCGTTCGAAATTATCCAATTTATTGTTTACCTATGAACTGCAAAGGTTCTTCGAAAAAAACAACATCAATTCAATTGCTTTAGCCGCTCATCCGGGCTTTTCGAATACAAACCTTGTCAATCATTTGATGAAAAAGTGGTACTTCCGTTTATTAAAGCCATTATTCTTTAAAATGGCTCAATCAGCTTCCAGGGGTGCCTTACCTCTGTTACGTGCATCTGTAGATCCCGGAGCAAAAGCTTCAGAATTTTATGGACCCAATGGAAAGCGTCAAATGACTGGTTATCCGGTAATCGTCCAACCAAAACCGAAAGCCTTTGACAAGGAAAACGCCCGTAAACTATGGGAAGTTTCGGAGAAACTTACTTCAGTTATTTACAGTTAATAATGTGTTGATGTAGTGATGTGATGATGTGATGATGTGGTGATGAGATACAATAAAGGATTCATGAATTAATGTTTTTTCTTTTTAACTCGTTATTATTAAAATCTCCATATTATTCATTTCAACCCTTTTCTTATCACCATATCTTATTATTTTCATAGTATTTCATAATATAATTTTCTTTTCATCTTATTTTCATTTAAACGAATTATCTGATCATTTAATCATCACATTATCATATTATCATATCATCACATCATCACATTATTATATTAACATATTATCATATTATCATATTATCATATTATCACATTATCACATTATCACATCATCACATTATTATATTAACATATTATCACATTATCATATTATCATATTATTGCATTAATTTATGTTCAACAGTCTGCATTCGCTCTTTCATCCCGATCAATTTCAGGGATGGGGTAAGAGTAAAAAGTATTTCGAAGGATGGTATTTCAAAGTAGTAAATGCGGATGAAACAAAAGCGTTTGCTTTTATTCCGGGAATAGCCATGGACAAAAACGGATTGCAACAGGCTTTTATACAGGTGATGGATGGAAAGAAGCGAACTGCCGGATATCATAAATTTAACGCAAATGAATTTCAACCACAGAAAGGAAAATTTGAAATCAGAATACAACAAAATTATTTTTCAAATGACATCATGCGGCTTGATTTACCGAATGCAGTTGGGCAATTAAATTTTTACGATAGAACACCCTGGCCGAATCCCTTTTATTCTCCGGGTATAATGGGTCCTTACTCATTTGTCCCTTTTATGGAATGTTACCATGGCATTTTGAGTATGGATCATCGTATAGGAGGTCAACTCATCATGGATGGGGAAACTATTGACTTTACGAATGGACGGGGATATATTGAAAAAGACTGGGGACAATCCTTCCCAAAAGCTTACTTTTGGATGCAAACAAATCATTTCAGCCGGCCGGGTATTTCTTTGAAAGCTTCTGTGGCAAGCATTCCATGGTTGGGAAGTTCATTTATTGGCTTTATAGCCGGCGTATGGATGAACAACCGCCTCATTCAATTCACTACTTACAATGGTTCCAGGTTGATTAAATCAATTGCCGACCATCAAGAAGTTAAATTGATTTTCGAAAACAGGAAATATCGGTTGGAAATCATTGCTCACAGGGATAAAGCAACACAACTTGCCTCACCAATTTTAGGTATAATGGATGGACGCATTAAAGAATGTATGACTTCATTGATTGATGTAAATTTATATGACAAAAAAGCACAAAATATTATTTTACTCGACATCGGAAGAAATGCAGGCCTCGAAGTTGCCGGAAAAATTGAAGCCCTCACTTACCCTATCTATCGAAATTCAAAAAAAGACAATTTTTAAAATTTGTATTTCAAGATGAAGTGATTGAATCATTTTATTCATTTCAACTTGATTTCGCAACAGTGAAAAATGTTTCATTTCAATATATCATGTTAACAATCGCCTTGATTTGTTATTCAATTTGAAAAATAATCGTACTTTTGCACTCAAATTTGAATAAATAGTTCAGTTTTAAATTATAAATCGTAAATCGTAAATCAGGGATGAGTGTTGTAGATAAAATCAGGACTGCCAAATCGACGGCCTTTTCGTTCGAATTATTGCCTCCGATAAAAGGGAATGGCATTGAAACAGTATACAAAACCATCGATACCCTACGCGAATTTGATCCAAAATATATCAATATTACTACTCATCGGAGCGAGTTGGTATTCAAAGATAACGGCCATGGATTGTTCGAACAGGTTGCTGAACGTCATCGTCCCGGAACTGTAGCCATTGCAGCTGCCATTCAAAACAAATACCATATTGCCGTAGTACCGCATATAATTTGTAGTGGATTTACTCCTGAAGAAACAGAATATGCACTTATTGATTTACAATTTCTTGGTATTACCGATCTCCTCCTTCTTCGTGGCGACAAAGCAAAACACGAAAAGGAATTCTCTCCTATCGGGCATAAAAACGCCACAGAACTTCAGGTTCAAGTGAACAATTTCAATCATGGCTTGTTTTTGGATGGATCGAAAATGAAGTCACTTATTACACCGTTTTCATATGGTATGGCATGTTATCCCGAAAAACATGACGAAGCACCCAACCTGGATTCAGATATATTCTATGCTAAACAGAAAGTGGATGCAGGTGCAGAATATCTGGTGACACAAATGTTTTTCGACAATACTAAGTATTACGAATTTGTAGCAAAATGCAAGGATGCCGGAATTAATGTACCAATAATCCCGGGGATTAAACCAATTACACTGGCTGACCAGTTGACAGTACTGCCGAAAATATTTCACACAGATATTCCTGAAGAGTTTGCAATTGAATTACGTAAATGCAAGTCAGATGAGGAGGCTATTGAAGTCGGTGTTGAATGGTGTATCTGTCAGGCAAAAAATCTGAAAGCATTTGGAGTACCGAGCATTCATTTTTACAGCATGATGGCAACACAAAGCGTTAAACGGGTAGCTAAAGAAGTATTTTAAATTAATTAGCGTATTATGAGTTTTATTTTTGCCATATTATTATTTTTTCTTTTCCTCGGATTATTTATTATAATGTCCGTTTTAGGATTTATTCGTTCGATTTTCAAATTTGGAAAGAACAACCACTCTACACAGAATACACAATCGCAGGATTTTGAACAGTCTAATGCAAAATCAAAAATATTTGACAAAAAAGAAGGTGAATATGTCGATTTTGAAGAGATAAAAGACGAAAAATAGAGTATAAGTACTTTATATGTAATCATAGATAGTTAAATGATCTATTTGGCAATCTTTAAAAACTTATATTTCATCGTCTTGGCAATTATTAATTATTAATTAAACAAGTCTCATTTATTCAAAATTATTTCTGAACAGGCAGAAGGGAAGTATTAAAGAATAAATTGTACCTCCTTAAAATAAAAACTTTTCTGTTCTCCTTTCTCAGTTTCAAGTTCCAGCATTCCATCAGGTTGTACCTCCTTTATTTTTGCCCGAAAAGTTTCTTTATTAGCCTCAAAGGAATAAAAACCAATATTCCGATACAAATATTCAGCATATTTTTTGCGTATTTTTTCCTTATCCATTTCATAATATAGCCCCATTATATTTTGGCAAATTTTTTGGAGCAACTGTTTCCTATTCTGTCTTTTTCCTGTTATCAGGAATAATGAAACTGGGTTCGGCGCATTACTTAAAAACAATTTTTGATTCACATTCAATCCTATACCAATGACAACGCTCATTATTTTGTTGCCCTGCAATGAATTTTCAATCAGAATTCCGGCCAGTTTTTTATCATTCCAGTAGATATCATTTGGCCATTTTATTGTAATATTTGTTGTGTATTCGTCTAATGCGTTTTTAATTGCAACACTTACCAGTTGTGAAATTAAAAACAATTCATCCATGTGCACCTGAATAGGATGAAGCATCACACTAAAAAGCAGATTCATCCCTTTTGACGATTCCCAGGCATTTCCAGGCTGACCTTTTCCTGCGGATTGGAAATCAGTATAGATTACCAACCCTTCGGGCAATGACTTTTCCCTGTTCATTTTCCAACTCAGGGCGTTGGTGGATTGTGTCTGTTTAATATAAAAAATATTCTTCACACAAGTCGGAGATAAAAGGTTAGAACTATTATTGAACAATTGACAATAAAAGCTCTTCCATTTTTCGGATAACTGCTTTTGATGTCCCGTTGGGATTATTGACCATGATGGCAAACACGTAATTTTTTTTCTTTAAATCAATATATCCTGCATAACATTTAACACGTGAGATAGTACCGCTTTTAGCATGAACTTTCCCTTGCAATTCTGTTTTTTCCAGAAAATTAGTTAAAGTACCACTCTTACCGGCCACAGGTAGCGAATTGATAAAAGCTTCCCTATTCGGGCTTATTGTTTGCATATAACTGAGCAGATCTACGAGGAACTGTGATGATACGGCATCAACCGGTGAAAGTCCGCAGCCATCGTACATAAATAATTGTTCAACCGGTAGCCCTTTTGATTTCCAGAATGATCTGATTACCTGTACTGAACCGTTTGACGTTCCAATTTTATTTTTACTTAATGCCAGATACCTGAATATTTGTTCGGCATACCCGTTATTGCTATGGACATTGGTTTCCTTAATAATTTCACTTAAAGGAGGTGATTCCTGCACTAAAATCACTCTGCGTTCAGATTCATTGGTTACAATATCCGAAGGCAACTTACTAATTGTTATGCCGCTTTCATTTAATTTATCCTGAAAATTTTCTGCCAGTAATAAACCGGGGTTAGGAATATCACCTTTGATAATGTATTCAAACCGGTTTGCAGGGATTTCACCATGAATGCTTCGTAAATACGAATGAGGGGCACCATAAAAGAAGGCACTATCATAGGTAATAGACGTACTCGTTAAATAATTTTCGAAAGTCATTGCGGGTATTTCAGGAATTATGCGTAATATTTCGGGCGTTGTACCGTTTTCTCCCGAACGCAGGACCAGCTGGTATGTATTATCCATATACGAAATCCCATAAGCACCTGCTGCATAATAATTACCTATATCTTCCCACGTCCATTTTGGGTTAACACCAAGGTCATCATATATTGTACCATCGGCTATTATCTGTCCGTTTATTTGTTTAATTCCTGCTTTTTTGACTTCTTCCACCCATTTTAGTAGAAAATCTTTATCGCCCAAGTGTTCCGAACCAAGTGTCGGATCACCACCTCCTCGTATGTACAGATTACCGTTTAAGACACCTTCTGAATTGATTTTTCCGTCGATTTCCAGTTTGGTTTGGAAGCAAAATTTTGGTCCCAGAATTTCCAATGCTGCAGCTGTTGTCACCAGTTTCATTGTAGAAGCCGGAATAGTACTGTTATTCGGGCGATACTGAAAAAGAGTTTTATTTGTTGAGAGATCTTTTACTAATAAACTGATATTGGCATTTTCCAATAATGGATTATTTACAAAATCAACTACCGGATTTTTTGCCATCACTATGTATGATAGCAACAAAAGCGGTAAAATAAGTTTAATTCTTTTCATTATAATATAAGTAATTATGTTGTAAACGTATGAGTTGTTAAGTTCATAAGTTAATTTCCCTTGCAAAAGTAAACAGAAAAATCGTATCGATTGTTATCTAATAGATTAAAAAGAGTTTCAATCCTCATCTTATTCAATCGATTACATAAAAACAGAAAACAATCGGATTATTTAATCTAAATAATTGCAACCATTTGAAATCATTTTTTTATTTTTGCAGTATACAGTTTCAACGACACGGGATTTATTAAAATTTAATTCTATCAGGATTGTCTTTTTTAAGTTTGATAATTTTTAAAAGTATAGCTTATGAAACTGACTGTCAGGTTTGTTATTGTTTCATTATTCCTGATATTTGGATTGCAATCGTGTGACTTTATCAGAGATATGTTCCCTTCAGGAAAATCGGATTTAACCTTTAAAGCAATACTTTCTTCAAAGACTAAACAGGCAGATACTGTTCTATTTACCGGAAATGATATCAAATGGATAAATGGTACTACCGGAGAAATCAGTTTCGTTGATTCAACGATTGTTTCTAAAATCAGGAGTTTTCATTTGATAAGTTGTTACATTGGATCAGATTCTTTATTTAGAGCTACAATTACTATACCAATCATGTCATCGGTAGTAAATGATCTGGTTCTGAATTTAAGTATGAAAGATAATCATTTTTACTTTGAAGAAGGTTATCCTGATTGGAATGACAACAATGGAATAAATGACATCCGAATTCAAAATAAAAAAAAACGGGCTGCAGCATGGAATCGATTTATAGTGGAATTAAAAAAAGAAGGCAGGTATTCTGAATAACTTTACCTGACAATTTTTTATTCCCTTTGCTGTTTGTCAATCAGTCAGATATTTTACAATCAGACAATCCTTATAAAAAAAAGACCTATTCGAGTATCGAGTAGGTCTTTATCATTTAAAGTTTTATCCAATTATGCAGGACTGATTGCTTCCGATGGACAAACATCGGCGCAGGTGCCACAGTCGGTGCAAACATCAGCATCAATAACATAAATATCACCTTCTGAAATTGCTTCTACAGGGCATTCGCTGATACATGAACCGCAAGCAATACAATCTTCTGAAATAACGTAAGCCATTTTCTTAGAGTTTTTTGTTAATACTAATTAGTTTTGCAAAAGTATAACTTTTTCCAGTCCAAAAAAAACTTTTGAACTATTTTTTTGACCATTAACTCAATATTCAATTACAAGTTTATTATTTAAGTCTTTTTTCAGGCTTCTGACAAAAATAATTTACGTAATTTTAAACGCTTAAATTTAACAGAGGAACTACACTATACTATTTATAGATTAAGACTTTAAGAATATTCCTTTTTCTAACATTTTATAAAACGCATAAAAACAGTCAATTATATTCATGTTACATTTATATTAATTTTTCATGAATATACTATTATATAAATCTGTTTTCGTAAATTTGCAACATAATTTAAGTTGGATTAAGATCAAAAAAACCATTCATATAAAGTAAAAAAATCAACTTAAAAAAACAATTAAACATTTTACAAATCCCGCAAAATCAATTTTGTTATGAACAATTCATTTCTCAATAATTTTATTCCGAAAGAGCCTAAATTTTTCCCAATATTAAAAGAAATGGCGGATGTTCTATTGGTCGCTTCCGATCTGATTATCGAATGTGTGCAATACAACAATCACGAATCTGCTATTGATTATTACAGACGAATCAAAGAACAGGAGAAAAAAGGGGACGTATTAAACAACCGGGTTTTTGATGAATTGAACACAACATTTATCACTCCTTTCGATCGTGAAGACATTCATCATTTAGCTAACCGGTTAGATGATGTTACCGACTTTATTAACAGTTGCGCTAAACGAATAGTTCTCTACAATCCAAAACAATTACCAAAAGAAGCTATCGACCTGGCTCTTTTAATCAGAGAAGGAGCAGTTTGTATTGGTAAAGCTGTGGACGAATTAGATGTATTGAAAAAAAATTCGAACAAAATTAAAGAATTTTGTTCTGAATTACATGCCATTGAAAACAGGGCAGATGATGTTTACGAAAATTTTATAATCGAATTATTTGAAACTGAAAAAGATGGAATTGAGCTAATCAAGTTAAAAGAAATTATGTATGAACTGGAAAAAGCTACAGATGCTGCTGAATATGTAGGGAAAATTATCAAAACAATTATTGTTAAGTACGCATAATAACTTCAACATAACTAAATGACACTTTTAATTATCATTATAGCATTATCTTTACTATTCGATTTTATAAACGGTTTTCATGATGCTGCCAACTCGATAGCAACTATTGTATCTACTAAAGTACTTTCACCTTTTCAAGCCGTTATTTGGGCAGCTTTCTTCAATTTTCTGGCTTTTTTCATTGCAAAATATATTATTGGAGAATTTGGGATTGCCAATACTGTTTCAAAAACAGTATATGAACAATATATTACCTTACCTGTAATTTTTGCAGGGGTTGTTGCAGCAATCATATGGAATTTAGCCACCTGGTGGTCCGGAATTCCATCTTCATCTTCTCATACTCTAATTGGAGGATTTGCCGGCGCAGCCATCATGCATAGTGGGTTCCATTCAATTCAAGGTGCTGTGATTATAAAAATTGCCGCCTTTATAGTATTGGCTCCTCTGATCGGTATGGTTATTTCATCTTTGCTTACCATACTGATATTTTATATTTGCAAAAATGCAAATCCTCACAGGGCCAATCATTGGTTTAAGCGCTTACAATTGGTTTCTTCCGGTCTGTTCAGTTTAGGACATGGCTTGAATGACTCACAAAAAGTTATGGGAATCATAGCAGCAGCGATGATTGCAGCTCACTCCCGTGGAATTAATATGGGAATAACCAGTATTAAAGATTTGCCTGACTGGGTAGCATTTTCGTGTTTTACAATGATTTCATTAGGTACCATGTCGGGTGGCTGGAAAATTGTAAAAACAATGGGTTCGCGTATCACCAAAGTAACCCCACTCGAAGGAGTTGCAGCTGAAACTGCCGGTGCTTTAACTCTGTTTTTGACAGAAATATTAAAAATTCCTGTAAGTACAACTCATACTATTACCGGTGCTATAATTGGTGTTGGCGCAGTAAAACGCCTTTCTGCTGTTCGTTGGGGTGTTACAAAGAATTTAATGATTGCATGGTTGCTTACCATTCCTGTGAGCGCAACCTTAGCAGCAATCATTTTCTATCTGTTTGGTTCAATGGTATAAAAATTAAATTTCTCTGACTATACAGGTTGTTTCATTTTGAGACAACCTTTTTTTATATCTGAAAATATATTCAGACAATTTCGATTTGTGAATATAAGCATGGCAATCAAATCTGATTTTTAAAGTTGGAATCAAAATAAGGAAATAATTCCTTCCTGTTTATAAAGATAGTCATTCTATTGTGTATCAATGCCTTTTAGTTGATGTTCTTCATCAAGGTCAGTTTTTGTAAAACTTTGTTACTTTGAAGTTTTGTGGTAATTATTCCCTAATCAAGGCTCCAAGTCAAAATGGTCACAAAAAAGATCCTTATCAAACGGGATTGCAATGGATTGTTTATTACCGTCAATCATCGTGTTTAAATTCAGTAACTAATGCATTCAGGGGATTCCATAAACCCGGCTACCTCATTTCACCTTCTCCTTTGCTCTCTATTTAAAACGCAGAATGATTCTTAAAAGTAATTGTAAATCAATTTCATTCTGATTAGTTCACAAACATTTTAAACTTTGAAGATCATTTGCCAAACATTATTTGATTATTTTGGTTTAGTATTGATCCGGAATTTTACTTTGTTTAAACAGGATTGTAAATCCATATAAGTGACATACTTATCCGGACCAATACTGAACCGATTCTGAACCGATACAAAAAAAAGAGAATGGAAGGATGTCCAAAATAATTCCGGGATACAAAAAAACGAAAAGGAAGAAAAGGAATAAACAGATTATTTTTATGTACGGGAATAGGAAACTTTATTTAAATTTCAACGGGAGAAACCAATTCTGGTTGGATATAATTCAGAGCTTTAATTGTGCGGAATTTTTCAGAAAAAATGTTTGTTGAGTTTTCAGTAGATTTTACTTAGATTCAATTATTATTAATACTATGTATTGCATAATAATCATTATTATTGTACGTTTGTATTTTACTTAACTAACAAAAATTATGTTCATTCATAAAATGAAGAAATACTTTCTACTTACAGCTATCATTGCCGGTATTGGGTTAACATGCCGTGCTGAAGGGAATTTGCCATATGTGGATCAAAAATTAATTCATTTTGGATTTTTATTAGGCATAAACACAATGGATTTTAGAGTAACACCTAAAGACAGTGCAAGGGTTTCAACGTTGGAGCCTGGATTTACAGTAGGAATTATTAGTGATTTACGATTAAACCGCTATTTAAATTTAAGATTTATTCCGACATTGCATTTTGGGGAACGTCAATTAAACTTTTTCAGAAAAAATGGGTCTGATTCTTTAAATATTTCCTCTATCCCGATATGTTTTCCTGTTTATTTGAAATACAGTGCAGAAAGGACAGGAAATTACAGGCCCTATTTAATTTGGGGTGCTGGAGTTTCGTTTGACCTTGAAACTAATTCAAATTCAGATATTCCGGTTACATTGAAACCATTAGATTTTTATACGGAATTTGGAGCAGGTTGTGATATTTATTTTTCGTTTTTTAAATTAGCACCTGAATTAAAATATTCAATCGGATTTGACAATATTTTAGTTCCTTCTGATCAGCGTTTCGGGTTAAGTCCGGCAAATCAAAGATACTCTAAGGCGCTTTCGGCACTTACATCACGAATGATCACTTTATCTTTTAATTTTGAATAAGGATATCTGTTTAATAACAAAAGAACAACTGATTTCTCAATTGTTCTTTTGTTATTAAATGCTATCAACTTCTTTCATCACTTTTTCCATAGCTGTTTGCCAGTCAGCAAATAATTTATAGAAATAAGAGTTCACAAGTTTTGGGTTGTTTTTTCCATCCGGACGATTTACCCGTAAAATATATTCACGACTGAGTGACATAATGTCAACAACCAGTTTGTCAATTTCCTGATCTTCAACTTTTTTAGAAGTCAAACATCTAAAATAAATCTCAGTAATCAATTCAAATGAAACAAATTTAATTGTTTTTTTTAATTTTCTACGGCTTGCCATTATTTGTTTGTATAATTTATATCTACAAATATAAACCAATATAATGATATTGCCATCTTTTACTGTAAATTTGCGTGAAAATAAAAGTTTCAAAATAATTTCACATATTAAAATAAATTCATCAAAATATGAATTCAATTCCGAAAAAAATCCTTTTCTCCTTCATAATCTTTATTTCGGTGTTTATTACATTTTGTTTTACGAATTGCAGCAACGATATTTATTCAACAAATCCAAAATATAAGCTTACATTTTCGACTGACACATTAGCTTTCGACACTGTTTTCACAACTATTGGCAGTGCTACTTCAAAAATAATGATTTATAACCGTAATAATGTAGCATTAAATATCAGCAATTTAGGAATTGCAGGTGGTGGAAATTCTTCATTTAAAATCAATGTTGATGGGAGTTTGAATGCAAACAATCAATTTAAAAACATTGAAATTCTTGCAAATGACAGCATGTATATTTTTGTTTCCGTCACAGTTGATCCTACCAATTCAAATTCTCCGGTTTTTATTCAGGATTCTCTGGTTTTTCAAACAAATGGGAATTATCAAAATGTAAAACTGCTGGCTTTTGGACAGAACATAATAAAATTAAAAGGACAAAAAATTACAGATAATACATCATTCTCCGGAAATATTCCTTATTTAATATATGATAGTTTAGTAGTTCAGCAAAATAAAACTCTAACGCTTGAACCCGGTTGCAGATTGTATTTTCATAATAATGCCAACCTGATTGTTTATGGTAATTTGAATGCAATCGGGACGGCTGAAAAGCCAATAACTTTCCGGGGCGACAGGTTAGACAAAATAAAATTTTCAACTCCATTTCCGTACAATAATGTTGCAGGTCAGTGGGATGGAGTATATTTACTCGGTAATAATGGAAATCATATTTTTAGATATGTAAATATGAATAGTGGCTATGTTGGTATTTATTTGTCAAATAATGACAGGAATACTATTCCCACATTAGAAATCACAAATTGCAGGATTCAAAATTTCTACTTCTATGGTTTAGTAGTACAAAATGGAAATGTTCAGGTTACAAACTCTGAAATTTCAAATTCAAGCAGTTATTGTGTTTATTTAAGTGGAGGGAAACATAGTTTTATACAAAGCACCATAGCCAATTATTTCGACAACAGCAGTGTTCAACCTGTTTCACGCGATGGTAAACCAGCTGTGATGATTATGAATTTAAATCGCGTTTCGGCTATGGAATCTGTTTTTATAAATTGTGTAATTAGTGGAAGTGAAGATAATGAATTCAGTCTTGCAACCCGTTATCCTGAACAATATAACGGCATATTCGATCATTGTTATATAAAGAAACCCGATTCATTGGCTTTACCTCAATTTACAAATATACGTTGGTCTGAAAAAAATGATACTGTTTTTAAAAGCATCAATTATGATCTGATTAAAAATACTTCTTTTGATTTTACTCCTGATTCAGTTTCGCCTGCACGGGGATTAGCTGATCCTAAGGTGGCATCACAATATCCAATTGATTTGAACGGGAATAGCCGTTTAACTGATGGAGCTCCTGATGCAGGAGCCTATGAATGGAAGCCAACTAAATAGCACACTTTATGAAGAAAGGAATTATTTTACAAATAACTCTGATTTTTATAGTTCCGCTTTTGGCTCAAAAGCAGGAAAAGAAAAATTTTAAAATCATGTGTTATAATGTTGAGAATTTTTTTGATTGCGTCCACGATTCTCTTTCGAATGACAGTGAATTCTTACCAACAGGTATTCGGAGATGGAATACAACAAAATATGAGAAGAAACAAGCAAATATAGCAAAAGTAATCACTGCAATAGGGGGTTGGGAAACACCGGCTTTGGTTGGTTTGTGCGAAGTTGAAAGTGATAAATGTTTATTCGATTTGACACACTATTCAGGATTGAAAAATTTCAGGTACAAGTATCTGCATTTTGATTCACCCGACCCAAGAGGAATCGATGTTGCATTGTTGTATCAGCCTGATCAATTTAAGCCGATGCATATTCAGCCTATCAGAATCAGGTTTCCTAATGCTCCACGAAGTAAAACCAGGGATGTTTTATTTGTTTCCGGGCAAATTTCCACCGGCAATATTTTGCATGTGTTTATTTGCCATTTACCTTCACGTCTGGAGGGTGAAAAAGAGTCGGAATCAAAAAGAATGTATATTGCTTCAGTGATTCGGGCAAAAGTGGATAGCATATTCGCAGCAGATCAACATCCGTATATTGTAATTATGGGTGATTTTAATGATTTCCCGTCTAATCAGAGTATGTCAGATGTTTTAAAAGCGGGTCCACTGTCCGGTTCCATTGATGCACACCGGTTATACAACCTAATGTATAAAATGCAGACAGAAGGAAAAGGTTCGAATAAATATTCAGGAGAATGGGGCATGTTGGATCAGATGATTATTTCAGGAAGTTTGCTTGATTCGTCAGGTTCATTTTTCACATCACAGAAAGATGCTCATCTTTTTGATGCATCTTTTTTACTTGAAAATGATAAAGCCTATTTGGGGAAACAGCCGTTCCGAACGTACGTAGGCATGAAATATCATGATGGCTTTTCAGATCATTTACCCATTTATACAGATTTTTGGTACTAATAAATTTCAACTTTACTATATGGATATTCAACTTTTTATTCCTTGTTACATTGATCAACTTTATCCTCAAACAGGATTTAACACCATCAGGATTCTTGAAAAAGCCGGATGTAATGTACTCTATAACCCCAGACAAACCTGTTGTGGTCAGCCGGCATTCAATAGCGGTTATTGGAAAGAATCTGCTGAGTTGGCAGTAAAATTCCTGACTGATTTTCGATCGGATATACCTGTTGTTTCACCTTCAGGTTCATGTTCAAGTTATATCATTCATCATTATCAAAAAGTGCTGGCAGATAGACCTGACTTACTTGAAAAGCATTCGCAAATGAAGAATAAGATTTATGAGTTATCCGATTTTCTTGTAAATGTGTTGAAAGTGAAGGATCTTGGTTCAAAATTTCCTCACAAAGTAACATTTCATGATTCATGTTCAGCTTTACGCGAGTATGGAATAAAAGATGAACCCCGGATTCTATTGTCGCAAGTAGAAGGACTGGAACTGATTGAAATGGAAGAAAGTGAAACCTGCTGCGGCTTTGGAGGTACTTTTGCTGTAAAAAATAATGCTATTTCAACCGCTATGGTTGAAAAAAAAGTACAAAATGCATTGGCAATTGATGTTGAATTTATCGTTAGTACAGAAGCTTCATGTTTATTAAATATCAATGGTTATATTATTAAAAACAAACTTTCAGTCAAAGGTATACATTTAGCAGATATTCTGGCAAGCGGGCTTTAGGTCTACTTATTGAACAGGACATCTTTTGTATATGAATAAATATTGATTCAACGAATAAGAACTACAATCCATAAAAATTATTTTAGGGGGAGTCATAATTATTTCGTTTCTTTTTAAAGTGATAAATGTTGACTAAATATTATTATAACTATTCTCCGAATTTTTAATAGTAAACTTTGAATGTATAAAAAAGACAAGACCCGAAAATTCGGGTCTTGTCTTTTTTATACATGAGTGACAAATAAAGGAATATCGGAATGGAGCACCATCTTGTAAGCCAGGCCTGGATTAAACAAACGGGCAAAGAGATTCCTTCTGCGCGAATTAAAAGCCAGGACATTAATTTGATGATCTGCCATATAATTGTTTAGTAACTCGGGAGTATCAGATGCACTTAGCAAGTCATAATTTGTTATCAGTTGAGGATAATGATTTGCAAAATAGGATTTAATTCCGGCCAGCATTACTTCACTCCAGGCAACATTTTTATCAGAAGCATGAATAAAATACATTTCTACACCCCCATTTCCAAAAAGTGAAATTGCTCTGTCAATTGCAATCAAATCTTTTTGATCGAAGTTGGTCAGGAATGCCACTCTTTTTATTTCATCCGGCGATTTCATTGTCATTAATGTTGGCACAGCAAATACAGGCGAAACACATGATTCCATCACTTCCGCTGTCACACTTCCAACTAATTCATTTGTCAGTTTTCGTCCATGAGTGCCCATTACTACTAAAGATGGTTTATTCTTTTTACAATAATCCAGGATCTGATCTTCGGGGACACCCTCCTTCAACTCGAAACTAAAAGGGATATTTGGAAGTTCACCTTTTGCAATCCTGTCATGAAGAATCTTTGTCATATTCTTTATTTCAGAATTGGCAGAACTTAAAATCTTTTTTAGCAACTCACTGTCGCTTATGCTATATGTACTCAAATCGTTATTTGATGATATAGTAAATGCCGGACTAAAATAAACATACAAAAATACAACTTCCGCAGCGAGAATATCAGCAAAATGAAAACCGAAGTCAGAAGATTTTGGGACCTGATCTGTTAAATCAATAGGTATTAAAACTTTTTGTGTTAGACTATTTCCTGAAGTTGGTTCCTGCTCCCAGGCACTTTCCATTTCTTCCACTATTTTCAAAGCTCTGGGCAGATCACTTTCTTTGATGCGGACACGAACACCAACCGCTAATTCTGGATGTTCCAGATTCAAATTATGGATAACAGTTTCAATACCATTTTCTTCTAAAACGGTTTTAATCATTTGTGCCCTGTTAAAAGTGCGAATAGCAAGTGTAACTAATTTATCTTCCATAATACTTTATAATTTATCGATTTATAAATCAATATTCAAACTCATTTACAGATATCCTTCAGAGTTCGGATGACGTGGTAAAGATAGCCAATTTTAACTAACAGTTTGTTTATTTTCTGGATAAATTTAAAGAAAACGGTAAAAAATAAACTATATTTGTGACATTATTTAATGACAATTCAAAACATGAAACCGAAAATTAAAAAAGTAATTACTATTGGAACATTTATCTGTGTTATTGTGTTCGCTTTATTTGTATTTTTCAGATTTTATTTTGTATTTGGTGATGGAATAAAAACAGGCGAACTGAATTATTTTGTTCATAATGGATATGTTTTTAAAACATATGAAGGGAAAATGATTCAAACAAGCGATCGGTTATCAATAGCCGGGACTGCCCAATCGAATGAATTTCAGTTTTCTGTTGAAGATAAAGTTGTGGCTGATTCATTAATGCGTTGCAGCGGGAAAGTAGTCGAAATCCATTATAAAGAATATCTGGGTGTTCTACCCTGGAGAGGTTTAAATAAATTTGTTGTCGATAAAATTGTTTCGGTTAAATAACAAAGTATGATGTTATGATTTGATAATGTGTTGATATGATGATGTGGTAATGTGACAATGAGGTGATGTAAGAATGAGGTGATGTGAGGTTGAAACAAAGAAGTTAATGATTCCTGGTTCCTGTTCTTTGATCTTTGATCTTTGCTCTTTGCTCTTTGCTCTTTGCTCTTTGATCTTTGCTCTTTGCTCTTTGATCTTTGCTCTTTGATCTTTGCTCTTTGCTCTTTGCTCTTTGATCTTTGATCTTTGATCTTTGCTCTTTGCTCTTTGCTCTTTGATCAATTTACTTAATTTCAATTCAAAAAAAATAACTACTTTTGCAGTTGCAGGGAATATTGAACTGTAAAAATTTATACTAATACGTATTTCATTGGAAACGGACGCTTTATATTTTTCCTTCGGGGGCATTACGGTTCACACTTTAACAACTTCATCCTTAATTTCAGCCATTATTTCTTTGACTGTTAGTTTACTACTCCTTGCACTTTCGGCACTCATCTCTGCATCAGAAGTTGCATTTTTTTCACTTGATCCTCAAACGATGAATGAATTGGAAGAAAGTGAACGTAAAACTGACAAGAACATACTCAGACTACTACAAACACCACAACGGCTTTTGGGAACCATTTTGATTGGGAGCAATTTTTTAAATGTTGCTATTATCCTGTTATTGACTCATTTTACTACTTCTATCCTTAATTTCGACAGTGTTCCATTCCTGGGATTTATTTTTCAGGCAATTTTTATAACATTTGTGCTTTTACTCTTTGGTGAAATTATGCCCAAGGTATATGCAACCCAATATGCTAAAAAAACCGCATTGAAAGCAGTACCTGTTATAACAGCACTGGGTAAAATGGTTAGCCCATTTGTCAGTTTTCTGGTAAATTCCACCTCAGTTGTAAATAACAGACTGGCTAGACATACCCGTTCAAATATATCTATGGATGAATTGTCGCATGCACTGGAACTTACTTCGAACAGCAAAGATGAAGACACTGAAATTCTTGAAGGTATAATTAAATTCGGTAATATTCAGGTTGTAGATATCATGACTTCACGGTTAGATATGGTTGTAGTAGATATTAAAATGAACTTTAAGCAATTGCTTGATATCGTTATTAAATCGGGTTATTCGCGCATTCCTGTTTATGGAGAAAACCGTGATAATATCAAGGGATTACTTTACAGTAAAGATTTATTGCCCCATTTGAATAAACCTGCCAATTTTCGTTGGCAAAGTTTAGTACGCCAGGCATATTTCGTACCCGAGACTAAGATGATTGATGACCTGTTGAACGAATTTCAATTAAATAAAGTACATTTAGCTATGGTGGTTGATGAATATGGTGGCACTTCCGGATTGATAACCCTCGAAGATATTCTTGAAGAAATTGTGGGTGACATCAGTGATGAATATGATAATGAAGAACAGTTATTTACTAAAATTGATAATCACACTTTTATTTTTGAAGCTAAAATACTTCTGAATGACTTTTTCAAGATTGATGAAATTAACGAAGACGATTTTGTAAAAGTGACAGATGAAGTTGAAACACTGGCAGGACTAATACTTGAATTAAAAGGTGACATTCCTGCTAAAAACGAACGAATAGGTTTCGGTCGTTATGTTTTTGAAATTATGGCTGTTGACAACCGCAGAATCAAAAAAGTAAAATTGTTTATTAAAGATGATTTAAATAAACCGGTGAATGAATGATGTATTGATAACATGACTGGATCAGGATAATCATTTCTTAATGAAAATGGGGTTAGATAAAATGGTAAATAGTAAAATAGTAAATGTCAAATGAAATTCAAACGTTCTTTTAATGTAATCCTTATAATTTGTTTTATGTTGTCGTTTTATTCATGCAACAAAACGTCTATTCCGCGTCCTTACGGATACTTTAGGGTTGATTTGCCACGACATTCTTACCGGACTATCGACACTCTTAATTTACCATACAGGTTTGAGATCCCAAAAAATGTAAAACTGATATCCAGGCCAACCAAAGGCGAAAAGTATTGGATTGATTTGTATTATCCAAAATTAAATGCAAGCATTTATTGTAGTTTCAAACCGGTAACAGGCAATTTAATCGATTTATTGGAAGATACCCGTAAAATTGTTTACAAACATAGTGTCCGTGCCGATGGAATTAGTGAAAAGGTATTTGAAAATCCCGGGAAAAAAGTGCATGGCATTCTGTACGATTTAAAAGGTAATACGGCTTCATCAGTTCAGTTTATACTGACAGACAGTACTCATAATTTTTTCCGCGGTGCACTTTATTTTAATAACGTACCAAATAAAGATTCGATTGCCCCTATGTCAAATTATATACGCGAAGATGTGATTCGAATTATGGAAAGTTTTGAATGGAAACGATGAAATGTGAGTTGATCACACTTAAAAAGGCCAGGGTATTGGTATGTGAAGTCACCGGAAGTGTGGAAACCCTGAAAGAACAACTGACTTTGATTGACCCGGATAAAACTGAGTTTCAGAAAATAGTTTCAGAAAAACGAAAGCTTGAATTTTTAGGCATTCGAATAGCTTTAAAAACATTACTTGGAAGGGAAATACAAATTCAGTATGATGCCGAGGGCAAACCGTTTCTTTCGGATAAAAGTTATCATATAAGTGTTTCACACAGCAATAAGTGGATTGCCGTAATGATCCACCCAAGCAAAAAAACGGGCATTGATATCGAATGTCCGACTGATAAAATTCAAAAATTATATACCCGGTTTTTAAGTCCGACCGAACAGAAAGAGCTTTCTGAAGGAAAAGACATAAGGCAACTTCTTCTGGCATGGTCAGCGAAAGAAGCATTGTTTAAGATTATCGGAAAAGAAGCCATTGACTTTGCAAATCAGTTGAGAATTTTCCCTTTCGATGTGAAGCCATCAGGAGAAATGAAAGCTCAACATGTACCGACTAAATCAATCTATAAATTATATTATCACCAAACTGAAGAGTACACACTGGTGTATTGCCTGGCATAAAATTAATATTCAAAATGAATAATATCTACAAAACAATTCTTCTGAACAGAGAATTAAATCGCAAAATGCTTGCAATATTGTTAGATCCGGATCAATGTAACGGACGTATTTTAGCCGGTACCATTTCTTCATTAAAAACCAATGTCCCTGATTTTATTTTCGTAGGAGGAAGCCACACCATCTATTCTGTCGATTCGTTGGTTGACCTTTTGAAAGACGAAATTAAAACAAACATTATTTTGTTTCCGGGCGATGCTTCACAGTTTTGTGCAAATGCCGATGCCTTGCTTTACCTGTCATTACTTTCAGGACGAAATGCTGAATTTCTTATAGGGCAACATATAGGATCGGCTGTAGCGATTAAAAAATCGGATATTGAAGTAATTCCCACAGGTTATCTGCTTATCGATGGAGGAAAATTAACTTCAGTGGAATATATAAGCAATACCCGTCCCATTCCGCGTGATAAAAAAGAAATAGCACTATCTACTGCTGTGGCTGCTGAATTACTGGGTATGCGAATGGTTTACCTGGAGGCAGGAAGCGGTGCAAATTTTCCTGTACCTGTTGAAATGATTGAATATGTGAAAGCAGGATTATCACTGCCATTAATTGTGGGTGGTGGGATAAAAACCACCTTACAACTAAAAGAAGCATTCGATGCGGGTGCCGATATTGTAGTAGTAGGAAATGTTTTCGAAACTTCACCTTCAAAAATTCCTGATTTCGTAGCCTTCACCAAAGGATATGGCAGGGATGCATAAATCACGGACCTAAGAGATTTACGATTTATTCATTTACAATTTGCAATTTGCCAATTTACTCCGCTTTGTTTGGCACTAATTTAAGTCATTAGTCAGCAACTTCAGATTCTTATTTTCAGGATTACGATTTGAATATTCTGAAAGTCAGTTTTACAAAAGCATATAGTATCCGGACTTATTGATGAATATATACAACGAGTAAATTAATCTTACATAATAATTTGCATAACATTCATCTTCAGTATTATCTGTCTTGGTTCTTGGTTCTTGCGTTCTATATAAGTCAAATTTAAAACAGACGTATTCAAACTAAAATTCCAACTGAATCGTAAGATAATTTATAAAGTTGTATTTGTGACTTTTAAGAGGCAGGTATTTACAGGTCAATCAGATTCAGACCTGTTCAGTTTCCGCACTATTACACCGATGGAACAGGAGTTTTTGATACACGGTCGAAGAAAGGATTTTTTGTGGAGCCACTGATGGGTATTCCAAATACAGAACTGCAACCTGGCATCATGTTCTGTTCCTGAGCCACTCTTCCAACCGAAAACATGACCCTGCTGTCCACACGGTGATCGGCAGCGACCGAACAGGCCGAGCCGATAGCGATACCCACATCGACAGTATTTATAGCACATGGGACTTCTGTGTGGGTCATTTTTTCGGCACAGGTATCAAAACCGCAATAACCACAGTTCAGATTCTGAACTTTTTGTTTTGTTCCAATTAATATGACAGCTTCTGCCTGAAGTATATTGTTGGCATCACGGGTAATAAACTTCATTCCTGTTTTTTCGGAATATTCTTTCATGTCTTTTGATAATTGAACAATCGTTTCACCGGTAATCGTGATGACTTCAATAATATCAATACCTTTTCCTTTAGGAGCGGTGCGTGCTGCAGTCATCATTTCGCCTGCTACCTGAAGCAGCCGTTCGTTGCGTGTATCCCGTTCGTTAATTAGCATGAGTGTATTTACAATTTTAAAATTTACAATTGTAGAATAAAAATTTCTACTTAACCAGAAGTTTTTATTGTTCTTTATTCAAGAATAGAAGAAGTAAGTAATAATAGATAGTTAATGAACAATTTGTTAATCTACAAAAGCTTTAATTTCAGTACCATGCCAATTATTAATTACTTACTAGGCAATGTTAAGTGAATTGTGGCGTATTGAGATCATCATAAATCATTGATTTATTTCATTTTCAAATTTTCAAATTGATTCATTTTCAAATTAACTTAACACTTGATATATTCTGCAATTTTCTTCAAAATCAGTTCATTAAGTAAACCGTTAGTAGCAACTATTTCCTTCCCAAAAAGATAGTTGTCTCCACCGGAGTAGTCGGATACTTTTCCACCTGCTTCTTTTACAATTAAAGAGCCTGCCGCTACATCCCACGGTTTCAGATCATATTCCCAAAAAGCATCAAATCGTCCGCATGCCACATAAGCAAGATCGGTAGCAGCCGAACCAAGCCGGCGTACTCCTCTTGCATTGGTCATCGTCCATTTCAAAAATTGAATGTAGCTTTCCAGTTTACTAAAATCATTATATGGAAAGCCTGTTGCAAGCAAGGCATCATTTATATCATTCCGGGTTGACACATGGATAGCTTTGCCATTCAAAAAAGCTCCGCTATCTTTCCAGGCATAAAAACATTCATTACGACCAACTTCGTACACTACTCCCATTACCATTTCATCATTTTCCAACAACCCTATACTTACCGCGTAAACAGGAACACCCTGAATATAATTAGTTGTCCCATCCAGCGGATCAATGACCCAGTTAAAACGTTCGCCATGCTTTTGGGAAGTTCCTTCTTCTGCAATAAAACCCGATTCGGGCAATAATTTTTGCAATCCGTGTATTATGCGTATTTCTGAGGTTTTGTCAACATAGCTTACCAAATCGTGAAGGCCTTTCGTTTCTACTTTCGACACATCGAACCGTTTACGTTCTTCAGCCATAAACTTTCCGGATGAACGGGCTACATCACATGTAAATTGACAAAGTTGCTGGTAAGTTGGGATCATAGAGTTTAGTTTAAAAAAACAATTGCAAAGTTATAGTTTTCAAACTTAACTGGCAAGGGAAAGACATATATATCTTCCTGAAAGGGAACTATTTGTTTAAATACGCATTCAGTAAATCAAGAAAAATGATTCGGGTATTCAAATTCTTCAACCGAAAACAAGGATATTCTTTGTCAAATTAAATATTAGCAATACAACAACAACAATGATATTCAATTCTTTCACTTTGATGTCACAATTTACGTTAATACGTATTTAAATGCCGTTTTAATAATCTATTTTTGTTTATTATTAACATGATGTAATTGGTTTTCGTGTGATAAAGAAGATAGATTCACAAAAGGCACAAAGAAAAATTTTAGTGTGTGGTTATGTATTTTGTGTTCTTTTGTGTTGTGGTTAGTTGGACTAACTATGCGCAGTTAAGAGTACTAAAATCAGGGATAAATTCTATCAATTGAATTTGTCCTTTTTAATTTTACAGATTTAACTTCAAAATAACAGAATAATTTTCGACCAAACGGCCTTTTTATCGTATCATAGTTAAACAGAGTTTAAAATGGACCTATCAACCTTAACCGACCTGATAACATCATGCAAACGGAATGACCAGAAAGCATTCCGGAGAATTGTGGAGTGTTACCAGTCCATGATTTATTCCTTGGCATACAGAATGCTCTGTAATGAAGAAGAAGCAAAAGATACGGTACAGGAAACATTTATTAAAGTCTGGCTACATCTTGAACATTATCATACAGACAAAAAATTAAGCACCTGGGTCTATGCCATAGCAACCAATTTATGCCTGGATAAACTGAAATCGTCAAAACATATTTATCAAAGTAATGCAACTGATGAAGCACTATTGAACCAGATTTCAGAGGATAATGTTGAACAGTCGATGATCAATTCCGAACTTGGAGACATAATTCTCAGACTCACTTCCGGATTGACACCGAAACAAAAGATGGTTTTTACATTGCGTTACCTGGAAGACATAGAGATAGATGAAATAGTGCAGATAACAGGATTGACTCCGGCTAAAATTAAAAGCAACCTGTTCCTGGCCCGACAAACCATTCGCAGGAAATTAGAAATTCTTTAAACTCAACGTCATGGAAAACACAGAAGAAAAAATCGATAAGCTGATCCATAAACTTCGATCAACGCCTCCTGAATTAAAGGATGCCGGTATGCTGACAGAGAATATCATGCAAAAGATAAAGGACAGAAACAGACAGAAAAAACCGGTTTTATTAATCTGGTTAAGGACTGTTTCAAGCTCGGCAGCTATATTACTTCTGGGATTATTCCTGTATCAGCAAAACGAGACAGCAACAATCACTTCATCCGATAAACAAGCAAGTCATTTTGAAAACAAGATCAATATAGATTCAATCTGCCTTCAAAACCAACACAATTCAAAGGCAAACCTACTGTCAATTTACATCTGCCATTTACAACATAATTCAGTTAAAAACAAACTATACAGAACATTTGACCAACAATTAAAGAACTAATATCATGAACGCAACCAGTAAGTTATTGATTTATTCTGCTGTTTTATTCATTGTTTCGTGCACACAGCCAAGTGATATGCTGACAGTCATTGCACCGGATGGCTCGTGTTACCGTGAATTTACAGCAAATGCCAATCCGCAGTTTCTGTCAGGGGATACATTGGCTAAGCTAAATCCGTTTCCTGTTGACATTGATTCTACCTGGAAGATTACCTGGAAATATAAAAATTCATCATTACAATCCACCTTTCCTGTAAAAAAGAGGGTTCTTGATTCGATCGTAAAAAGCGAAAGTAAAACAGTAAAAATTAAAAGAAAGGGCAATGCTGACCAAAACTCTGGAGATTTAATCGTTTATGCACGACAAAATTACACTTCGGCTACTGAAATGGATACGCGGTTCAGGCTCAGACGATCCCATTCATGGTCAGGTTTAAAGGTTAAACACCTGCTTGACAAAAAATTCCGTTGGTTTTATACGTATTACACGTATAAGGAGACCTATCCTCAACTAAAAACCAGTTTCTCCATCCCTGTTGAAAAATTCATGACCAAAGACGAAGCGATGTTCTGGTTTACCGGCAAACCTGATATTTTAAAAGGGATGAATGGCGTCGAAATCAGGGAATATGTGGGTACTATCGAAGACAATTTTCATAAATGGTTTAATAAGAATTTATGGGATTCCGAGTACAGGGTTCTTTTGGAGAATTATAGTAATATTGCAAAACTACAAGTTTCAAAGGACCGTCTGAAAGTATTGAAAGATACAATTTTCAATGCAAAGGTCAATAAAGTTGAAGATTTTAAAATGGAGCAAATCCTGGATAGTTATTTTAAAACAAGTGTCTTTACGGCATTCTGGAAAACGGATAACTGTCCAATGGTGAAATTTGAGTCGGATTTCAACGACCAGGGATTTGTGGAGTACTTCAAAGAGGCATTTACGTATAAACTGATTATGCCGGGAGTTGTCACCGGGCAAAATAATGCTGTCGTTCATGGAGACACTCTGGTCTGGAATCTCACCGCTTACCGGTTGATACCCGCCCCTTATGTCATCGAAGCCCAATCACGTAAAGCCAATATCTGGGCATTTATACTGACAGGTATTATTTTTATAGTAGCTATCGGCAGCTTTATCCTTAAGCCCGGAAAAGGTTGACTTCCAGTTAAGATTTAAAAAGACGGACAATTCTGAGGTTGATCTTTAGAATTGTCCGTTTTATATTTATTTCAATGATATTAAGGAAGCCTTTTCAAATTATCATTTACAATTCAATCTTACTTAATTAGGGGTTTTGGTTAAATTAATAATTTCATATTTCTTTGATTCCATGATAGATATCAATAAATTACAATGTCCTTAACGCTAATTTGATATTCACACATATCGTAAATTTGTTTTATTTTATCAGTAATATCTTGATATTTACAAGGATTAAATAAAGATTGTTGTGTATTAGAAATAAATAGTGGCAAGTAAATTTGCGGGATGTCAGGAAGTCAGAATACACCTTATTTTAAAAACCTTTCCGATAAACCGGAATGTACCATATTTTTGTTTGTGCACCCTACTATATAACTAATTGCAAGTATCTAATTATCTGTTTATTGTGTTGTATTAAAAAAACCTTATTTTTCTTCTTTTTACCCTACTATATAACTAATTGTAATGTTCTAATTATAAATCAATTATAAATTACATTTTTCTGTCTTGTATTATATTTAAAACCTTATTTTTCCCTTTTTTTTCGCTTAGTAGAAAACCTAACACCCCACGAACCTGCCCTTATTTCCCTTATTAAAGTAAAGGACTAGGATGATTGTTATCTTTATTGTTGTTCGATCACTGATCGTGGGGGACTTAGTAGAAAACCAGGCACCCTACAATCCACCCTTATTCGCTTATTTGTTTAAACAGATAAACTCTCAAATTAGAAATAAATAACTACAACTAAATTTGTTAGAAGTCTGGAAGCCTGGGAGTCTGAATTCTTGAAACTTCGTAATTTACTGTTTTGGGGTACACTTTGAGGCAAGACTTTTTGAGTGTTAAATTTTGGAATGTAATTATTCCAGGGTTACTAAAAATAAAACGCAATAAATATTGAACCTCAAAAGTAACAAAAGAAAAAAAAGAAAAGATAATTAACAATACCATTTGACTCAAGAAATAAAAAGAAAAGGACACAAAAGAAAAATACCTAACGGTATTTTAAGATTCTAAAATGAACAAGAATCCTGAATGAATCTGTTATTATTTTTTCTATTTACAAATCATCATCCTGAATTACATCTCAACTTCTTTTGTTGTGCACTAATGCTATTTATCTATTTGATTTAATCCTGAAATTGTCGTGTTCCCTATTAAAGATTTCATCTGTACAATAGCAACTTTATTGAGCTGTACCAGTCGGTCGTGTTGTGACAATCCTTGTGAAACCAACAACGCATTTATACTTTCCAGGTTGCTTAATACGATAAGTTGCTCCAGTGATGCTTTATCACGGAGATTACCTTTCTCATCGGGATGTACATCTCTCCATTGTTTAGCAGTAATTCCGAACAGAGCTACATTCAACAAATCAGCCTCTGAAGCGTATACCATAGTTGCCTGTTGTCTCGTTATTTCTGTTGGAATCAGACTTTCTTTTATTGCGTCTGTATGAATTTTATAGTTAATCCTGGAAATAGTTCGTTGTAAGTTCCAGTTTAATTGCAACCGGTCGCTTTCTTCGTCTTTAAGACGTTGGAATTCTTTTGTTACATACAATTTAAATTCGATAGATATCCATGAAGCAAATTCGAATGCAATATCTTTATGGGCATAAGTACCTCCATACCTTCCTGATTTTGAAACGATACCTATTGCATTCGTTTTTTCTATCCATTGTTTTGGACTAAGTAAAAAACTATTTAACCCGGCTTGTTTTCTAAACCCCTCGAATTCGAGGGGTTTAAAATCCGGATTATATAACTGTTCCCAAAAACCGAGTAGCTCAACTGTGTTCCTGTTTCGTAATAAATTTGAATAATATAATCGGTACGGTCCGCAACTTTATGCTTTGATTTCTTAAAACTCTGTAGGAGTTTACTGTGAATATGGCACATTCCGGCTTGACGGAAACCCCCAGATTTATCTGGGGGATTGTGAAAGTTACTAACTACAGAACTCTGTAGGAGTTCACCATCATATCCTGAGAGTAATTAGGTGTTTTAAATCCGGATTATACAATTGTTCCCAAAACCGGGTAGTTCAATTGTATTTCTATTCAGTAATAAATTTGAATAATATAATCAATGCAGTCCCCATCTTTATGCTTTGATTTCTTAAAACTCCGTAGGAGTTTACTGTGAATATGGCACATTCCGGCTTGACGGAAACCCCCTGATTTATCTGGGGATAGTGAAAGTTAGTAACTACAGAACTCTGTAGGAGTTCACCATCATATCCTGAGAGTAATTGCTTTAATAGTAAACTCTTTAATAGAATACTGTATTTTTTAATTCAATTGACCGATTTACTGTAAATAATTTCAATCAATTGAAGAATTTACCGGTAATTTCTTCAATTGATTGACAAATTTACCGGTTTATAGCAAAAAAAGATAAACAAAAGTCTTACCTTATGTTTATCTTTCTCTATCTGGAAAATAAATTTACTTCATCAGCCCTGCAATCGCTTCTTTCAACGAAACGATCTTACTTTCGGCATCTGCCTGTTTTTTGCGTTCGGCATCAACCACTTCGGGTTTGGCGTTTGCAACAAAACGTTCGTTGCCGAGCTTTTTGGCTACCGATTCCAGGAAACCCATGTAGTAGGTGATATCGGCTTCCATTTTTTCAATCTCTTCTTTCACGTTTATCAGGCTTCCCATAGGGATGGCAAATTCGGAGGTTCCTACCAGGAATGATATCGAACCCGGAGCTTTATCAGTAACAGTCTGAATCGATTCCAGATTACCAAGTTTCAGAATAATGGCATTTAAGTCGGAATTATGTCCGCCTATGACCTGTAATACCAGGTGTTCTTTGTTTGGAATATTCTTTTGTAACCTGATAGCTCGTACGCCGGCAATAATTTCTTTTGCATATTCAACCTGCGAAATCAATACTTCGTCCACTTCCCCTGCTTTAGGTTGCAGTTGAACCATGATACTCTCGCCGTCTTTGCGTTCTTCCAGAGCCTGCCAGAGTTCTTCAGTGATAAAAGGCATAAACGGATGCAATACTTTCAGCAGTGAATCGAAGAAACCAAGGGTTGCCTCATAGGTAGTACGGTCGATGGGCTGAAGGTAAACCGGTTTGGCCATTTCCAGGTACCATGCCGAAAACTCATCCCAGAAAAGCTTATATACAGCCATCAGGGCTTCCGACAACCTGTATTTTTCAAACAGATCCTCTATTTCGAGCATTGTTTTTGAAAGTTGTGCGTCAAACCACTTTACGGCTAACCGTGCAGATTCGGGCTGTGGTATTTCGGCTACCTCCCACCCTTTTACCAGGCGGAAAGCATTCCATATCTTGTTGTTGAAGTTACGTCCCTGTTCGCACAAACTGTCATCATAAGGCAAATCATTCCCCGCAGGCGAAGTGAGTAACATACCCAGCCTTACTGCATCGGCACCGTAATGGGCAATCAGATCCAGCGGATCAGGGGAATTACCCAGAGATTTAGACATCTTACGTCCCAGTTTATCGCGTACAATACCTGTCAGGTAGACATTTTTAAACGGCAAATCCTTCCGGTATTCATATCCTGCAATAATCATCCTTGCCACCCAGAAGAAAAGTATTTCAGGTGCAGTGACCAGGTCATTGGTGGGATAATAATATTCGATATCTTTATTTTCGGGATGATTGATACCGTCAAACACCGATATCGGCCACAGCCACGAAGAAAACCATGTATCAAGCACATCTTCATCCTGACGCAAGTTTTCGATGGATAATGGATAATTCACGATCAGCAATGCCTTTTGGTATGCTTCCTCTTTTGTTTCGGCAACAACATATCCACCCTGTGGCAGGAAATAGGCCGGAATGCGGTGTCCCCACCATAGCTGACGGGAGATACACCAGTCCTTCACATTTTCCATCCAGTGACGGTACGTATTTTTGAACTTTGCCGGATACAATTTAATATCGTCCTCCATAACCGCTTTCAGTGCCGGTTTGGCCAGTTCTTCCATTTTCATAAACCATTGCATCGAAAGCTTTGGTTCAATCACTGCATCCGTCCGTTCGGAGAAACCGACTTTATTGGTATAAGGTTCTACCTTTTCAAGAAGACCGGCAACCTCTAGATCCTTTTCAATTTGTTTCCGTACTTCAAAACGATCCATTCCTTCATATTGAGCGCCGTTATCATTCAATGTCCCGTTATCGTTGAAAATATCAATGGAAGGCAAATTGTATTTCTCCCCTAACATATAGTCGTTCACATCATGTGCAGGTGTTACTTTCAGACATCCTGTGCCGAATTCTATATCCACATACTCGTCCTCAATAACAGGAATCACACGGTTAATAAGGGGAATGATACAACTTCTTCCCTTTAAATAAGCATATCTGGGATCATTTGGATTAATGCAGATGGCAGTATCACCCATTATAGTTTCAGGACGGGTAGTAGCTACAACGATAAAATCTTCAGTTTCCTCAACTTCCACCAAAGAGGAACTTAAGAGCACATCCTGAATATTTTTCAAAACTATTTCAGTATTAACTAATACTTCTTCGTTGGAAAAACGGAGTACATGATAACCTAAACTTTCCAATATCTCTGTTCTGAGTTGATCGGCTTTTTCAACTTCAGGTTTATTGTGATAACCGCCATCAACTTCGATTATAATTTTTTTTGACAAACAAACAAAATCAACTATAAATTCATCAATAATATGTTGTCTCCTGAATTTATCCCCCAACTTTTTAGCACGTAACATTTCCCAAAGAGCACTTTCAGCTTCAGTTGAAAAACGACGTAATTCTTTAGCATTTTTTTTAAGTAAATCATACTCAGAGTTTCGTGCAGTCTGATATCCGGGTCTCTCTTTTCCCCCTTTGGGGGCTAGGGGGCTTATTTTATATTTCAAATAGAACAACTTTCCCTGTTGCTCTTTGAATATCACTTCTTCATCGGAAAGTGCAGTCAGAGCTTTCGGATCCCAGTTCACCATACGGACGCCACGGTAAATCAGACCTTTACTGTTCAAATCGCAGAACACTTTGATAACGCTTTCGGAGCGGACTTTGTCCATAGTAAAGGCTGTACGGTCCCAGTCGCACGAAGCACCCAGTTTTTTCAGTTGTTCAAGGATAATACCACCATGTTTATCAGTCCATTTCCATGCTTCATCCAAAAATTCATCACGTGTCAGGTCGGTTTTTTTGATTCCTTCCGCTGCCAGTTTACCTACCACTTTTGCTTCGGTAGCAATGGATGCATGATCCGTACCGGGTACCCAACAGGCATTTTTCCCCAACATACGGGCCCTGCGTACCAGGATATCCTGGATGGTATTGTTCAGCATATGACCCATATGGAGTACACCCGTCACATTCGGCGGTGGAATAACAATCGTATAAGGTTCCCTTTCATCGGGTTGCGATTTGAAAAAGCCATTGTCTAACCAGTATTTATACCATTTTGATTCAATGTCGGTGGGATTGTATTTACTTGCGAGCTCCATAACGTATATTTACAGTTTTATTAGTTACAATTTCAGATCCGAAATAGGTTTCAGGGATACATCGATGATTCTTCATACAACGATCTTTTGCATCCCTTTAAACGGAATGCAAAGGTAAGAAAAAAAAGACAGTTGGTAAAAGCCGGATCAGGTTATGCATTTTCAACCCTGAATGCCAACAGGAAGGATGGGAATTGTTAGCTTATTAACTTGTTTTTGAGAGCGAATGGATGAAAGCCCAATCCAAATGAACCAAACAGCCCCTTCTTATCAATTGACTACAGAGAGATAAAAAATGTATTTTATCTTATTGATTCTAAACAAAATTGATTGTATATTTGTATTGTATTTTATGAACTGATAAAAGTAATCATATATTTTTAATGATCTATTTGATCATCCACAATAAGATAAATTTCAGTTCATACCAATTATTCATTATTAATTTTTAATTACTTATATGACCATTACTGTAAAAATAAACACCGATACCCCAACCGGAAAACAATTGGAAGATGAACTTCGTCTTCATCCCGAAGTTGTTGAGTTTATCGATTCCACAGGAGTTTCGGATTCTATCCCTGAAGGGTTTGTTTCCATCAAAGATGGTTTCGATCAGGTACGGGAGCATGTGAAATCAATTTATAAAACAAAAAAATAATCTCACATCAATCCTGCATGAAGAATGTACATATCTCGCAAGCAGCCATCGATGATTTGAAAAACATCTTCACAGCCCTTATTACATGGGAAAAAGGTGCATTAGAACTTGAACATGCCTTAAAATATATTGATGACATTGAAAACCAATGTTATTCAATCGGTTACAAAACATATCATTCAAAAGCGACCTACTCTACCCATAAACTATATGGCGATAAAGTGTACAAATATCGCAGGAATTCAACTACTACATGGTATATCATTTATACGATTGACATCCACAGGAATATCCTTATTACCAAAATCATCTCCAATTATAAAACAATTGAACCGTGATTTTTTGAATACCATTATTTCCTGTTTTGTACAGGTTTGTAAATTTGCATTCAGTGGATAGCGCAAGTTTGAGCGAAGCGGGAACTTGTTCTCAAAACCAGTGCAGTTTGTAACTGGGGTCAATTGTAGTTAAAAACTTATTATGTTTCCAGTACAGGTTATGCTTCGCTCAAACTAAAGTTATTTTTGTTTCCTATACTTGGACTAAGCAGGCGACATGGGAATAAAATAAAGTCTTTTCAATCACAAAAACAGACAAGTATTATCGAATTATAGTGATAAGAAATCAATCCCTTTCTAATTCTTCAATTTCTGAGAGTTCACTATTTAACCTATCTAGTGTTCTGTCTCTGAAATGTTTGATTGTAAGAACAACAATCGCAGAAACAATTACAGAAACGACAAAGAGTGGTTCGCCAAAAATCTTTGAATGAAGCATTATCATATCTTTAAAATCTTGTGATATGAACCAAGCTGATATTAAAATTAATAGCACCATAAAGCGATCATGTTTAATGTTTTTTTCTTTTAACCTTTCTGATTCAATGATTTTCTTTTTTAAACTTAACACAGACTCTGAAAAATTTATCTTGTAAAGCAATAAGAAGTAACGGAAATGACCAATTATCGGGATTCCTATTGCAGCTACAAAAATAGCTAAGCCTAAATAAAATACTATCGTTGGTTGGAATGTTACATGTTTTACAAAAAAATAAAAAAGCATAATAATTACCACGATGATTTCAATACCCACTTTTATTATCACTTTACTGAATCTTCTTTCAGATTTAGAAACCAACATCCGTTTAAGTATTTCCTTGTTTAAACGAGTGTTTTCAGATATTTTTTTGTCAAAATTACTCCACATTTCTTGTAATTCGTTTGTTTCCATGGTTTATTGTATTTTTGAAGTTACTAAATTTTTTATTTCCTCTTTGATTCGTCCAATGCGTGTTCCGACATTGGTTTTTGATATTCCGATAATTTCGGATATTTCTTCGTGAGATTTGCCATCTAAATAAAGTAAAATCAATGCCTTATTTATCTCATTTAATTCATCAATACATTGATATAAAATTTCAGTTTCAGTTTTATTGTCGTACTCTTGTTCTATTAACCAATCAGTAATTTCATCTTGTTTGTAATCGTCTAAAAATGAAAAGAAAGAGGCCTTCTTATTTTTGCGATTGAAGTTCATGGCAGTGTTCAAAGCCACTTTGTAAATCCACGTTGAAACTTTCGAATCACCTTTGAATTTTTTAAACGATTTCCATAGCTCCAGGGTTATATCGTTAGTTAAATCCTCCCTATCGCTTTGCGAAGAAGCGAAAGTTCTCGAAATTTTTAGTACGATTCCTAAATTCTCTTCGAATATCTTTAGAAACTGTTCTGTTAGTAAATCATTTGCCATTTCGATTAACGTTTATGTTTTGTCAATTCCAGATTATACCTAATTAGTAACATAACACATTTAAAAATCACAGATTTGATTAATTATTTGTCAATAAATGGATTTACTTTCATTCATAATGACAGCTAAGGATCACTTAAATAAACGGGTTGGCAGGATTTTATACCAATTTCATTTTCTTGTGATATCTAATTGTAAAGTACCCCGTTCCACCGGATATACAACCCTATTTAAAACGTATAAATGGTTTTGCTTGTCATTGGGTCCCGATGGCTATCGGGATGCAATGACAATTCTTGTATTCTTTGGATTTATAATCCTTTTAAGAATGAACTTAAACTAAAGTCACCTCTAACAATCCTTTTCTCCCGATAGCCATCGGGACCCAATCGATTGCTGAACTATACTTATAATCTTCTGCCCGGTTTACGAACTCTGCTTTCACAGGATTATCATGAATATAGTTAAGTTTTTGATTAAAATAATCGTTCAGAAATATCTCCTGTGCATCATTCCCTTCTTGCCAGAATCTGTAATTTTTTATCTTTTTATCATTCTTACCTGCATACTCAAACCTGTTTAACATCCAGTCCCTGCGGCTCTCCGTACTTTCAACAAGTAATGTTCGAATTATCTCTTTACTCGTAAATTTCTTGAAATCACGTAATATGTCCGAGACTTTATTTTCTCCCTTAGATCCCACAATCATATACATGTGATTTGTCATGATTACCCATGCATAAATTATCAACCCTTTTTCTTTTTGGCAATACTGCAAAGATTCAATAATGATATGTCTGTAGATTGGACGTGTAAAAATATCCACCCAATCCACCACAGTATCCTTAACAAAGAAGACTTCTCCGGTTATTCGATTTTTGATATCCATAATTGCCTGATCCAGGTACGGGAGCATGTGAAATCAATCCTATTTCGTCCAGGTTTGTAAATTTACAGTCAGTGGATAGCTCAGGTTCTGTCTTTACACTCCACGTTAAAGCAGGCATCTTTAGCCACCGACAGAGACAAGAAGCTTGTGAGTAGAAAAATCTAATACTCTGTGATTAGTCGGAGTGCGACTTAAAGTATCACTCCGACTAGCAAATCAGAAAATAATTTATATCTTTACATCAATAAAACAAAACATTATGCAAACTATAAACGTAAAAATAAACATAGATTCACCTACCGGACGACGTTTGCTTAAAGAAGTAGAGCGAAATCCCAAAGTGGCAAAATAGAATATCCCGTGTCCGAAGCAATTGCCGGAGAAAAAACGTATACACTCGAAGAATCGTTCGACCAATGTTGTGATATTCTGAGCGAACATTATAAATGTGATGTCAGAAAATTATGAATAAGTACTCTGTCGTAATTTCTGAACAAGCACAACAAGATTTACGGGATTTATCAAACGCTATCAGTTTTGAATACAAATCACCGCTTACAGCCGTGAAATACTTACGGGGAATTTACGACGAAATGAGGAAGTTCAGATTAATAGCAGGGCTTCTCCCTGTTCAAAAATCCGCTTACTTCCTGCAATACGGTTTAAATGTGAAGCGTTTAAGATATAAAAAATGGCCATCATTTATAGGGTTATTGGCGATGCAGTTTATATTATTCGGGTGATAGCTTCTTCAACTATTATAACTTAAACTTCTTAAATATCAGAGCACTACTTCAATTCATACTTCTTTTTAGTCCAATTTTGTAAAATTACAGTCGATCAAACTAAACTGAAATTACTTTAATCTCCGACACCTTGAAAAAGAAAGGAAATTGGAATTTTTAAGACTTGTCAATTGCTTATTTTTTTATGTTTTCAATAGAATCAGTCCAATCGCGTCCAATAGAATTAGTTCTCCATTTCTCAATTCGAATGGCTTTCAATGAATCTTTTTCGATTTTAGTAAGTCGCCGTGGTTTATCTGGAATTGCTTTATGGTTACTCACTTCAACCGTATCCTCCCTTGTTATTTTCGGCATTTTTACATTTGGCAGTTTGCTGATATACCTGTAAACATCACCCTTGGAATGTATTTTTGTTTCAAACATATAGCGATCAGGAACTCTAATACGAAAATAGATATATTCATTCGCGGCTGAAAGTATTGTCTTGTTATCAACCGGGTAAATATCATAGATAGCATCGTAAGGGTGATCCTTTCCTGCTGCCCGGCAAAAAAAGATATATTTAGTTGAAACGGGAATATAACTTTGCCTTTCTGAAGGAGATATTAAACCATTAAGATCTTGTACACCTGTTACTTCTACGGTACCTGGTTTTAAATTTCCCCTGAAAACCTTGGTGATTTTAACTATGTCACAAAGAGGATAATATAACTTTCCATTTTTATCTTTTCGCGGATAGATATCACTTCTTTTATAGAAACCTTCGAAAACAAATTCCGCATTATTTTTCATGTCTTCAGTTTGTTCTTTCAAAAACGCATCCCTTACTGCCTGGTCCCTGGAATATGCCCTTGAATCGTATTTCTTCTGTCCATGCACATAACTCTGTAATAGCAACAACGCAAAACAACATATTAATATTTTTTTCATAGTTGTATTTTATTGAGTAATAAAAAAAATCAGATTAATAAGTGTACTGATAATTAATTCAGTACCGACAAATCAAATATACCTTTTATAACTAATTCAATTGAAATTAAAAACATATTTTTTCCCCAAATCGGGTTATGCTTCCATCAAACTAAAGTTGCTTTCGTCTCCTATACGTGGACTAAGAAGGGAACATATCCACCTTCGTATCTGTAACAAAACAGACTTCTCCAATCTGCGATTTCTGATATCTTTTTTTTTATTAATTATTACATTGCAAATATATTAAAAATAAATTAATATTTGTAAGTATAGTTAGCAAATGTGTAAAATAGTATGTTTTTTTCATCATGTAAATTTTCACAAAAAATCCCCGGGCATTACACAGACATTGCGCGGACAATAAATCCGAATTAAATAGATAAACAATAGATAAACAAGTACTAACAAATACATAATTAAACTCTATATAGGATTTTATTATGTATATATCAGGTCTATGTTTTTTCTTAATTTTAAATTTTTTCCGGGCGGATTGTGAACGTAATGTTTGCGGAATCTTTGAATAATGTAATTCGTTAGTCGTTGAAAACTGAAAACAGGGTAAAGTGGCTAATATTTTTGAACCTGTCAATGCATTTTATTTCAGTGATCTTACGCTCTACATCCCGCTACATTCCTATGACAATCCGTATATATCACAGTGATATCACAGTAATATCACAGTGATGACACAGTAATATCACAGTCCTATATAGGATTGTGATATATCTGTGTCATCACTGTCTGATTTGTACTTAAGTTGAATCGTTTTGTTGGAATGTCATGGGAGTGTCATAGGAATGTTGTGAGAAGTCGATAGTAGGAAGTTGGTAGTTGGTAGTTGGTAGTAAGTAGTTGGTAGTAAGTAGTGTAAGGCTTCCGTAGTCTGCATCTTTCACGAACAAACGATAGCATTTATCTTTGCAATAAAAAAAGCAAAGAAATATGAAATCAGAAACCAAGACACG
>Ga0302269_1000008_pt1 | contig 108005 bp, 84 predicted proteins | sample III_Bog_E2_2_FD_194560 | JGI IMG/M metagenome (GOLD analysis project Ga0302269, IMG submission 194560) | Peat permafrost microbial communities from Stordalen Mire near Abisko, Sweden - III_Bog_E2_2 | ecosystem: Environmental > Terrestrial > Soil > Wetlands > Peat | place: Sweden: Abisko...
GCGCTGTAGATGCTGTTTCCGGTCCCGCCGGTCATATCCGCGCCCGAGGCGGCCAGGCTGAAAGACGCAGGGCTGAAGCCGTTCCCGCTGGCGCTGGAGCCGGAGAGCGTGAAATCGACCGTGGAGCCCGGGAATAGGTATCATGTCCCCCCCCTACACCGGCAAGATTCAAGTGCCCAAGGCCATTGGATGTCGCCTGACCCGTACGGCGGAAGCTATGACGTTTACAACCCACGGAGCTTCAATCGATATGCATACACGCTAAATAACCCGCTAAGTTTGATCGATCCCTCCGGGTTGGATGGCTGTGACGGTGTACAGTGGGGGAACGGCTGTGTGGACGGCGGCGGCTGTACCATGGTCGTTAGTGCCCAGCACCCCTTTTCACCAATGGCTCCGTGTGGTGCTGGTACCGGTCCAGACGGCGGCAGCGGCAATGATGGCGGTGGAAATGGCGGAGGTAGTGGAGGCGGCACTGGACCTAACGCCCCAAGTAACACAGTGTCAGCCACCTCTAAGACGCCAGCCCAGCAACAATGCCTCGCCAACACACAAGCAGACTATAACCAGGCCGTCAGTCGCGCCTGGGATGACGCTAACGATACCTTCTATGAAACCGCAGGAGGTGCGGTCGTCGGAGGCGCTATAGGCGGTTGCGTGGCTGGGGCAGTCCCTACTGCGGGTCTAGGATGCGTACCGGGAGGCTTGATAGGCGGGCTAGGTGGTCTTGCAGGCGGAGTACCGACGGGTATTTGGCTCGGAGGCAGGTCTGTGACTAAGGCATTGAGTAGAGCAAAACAGGACTACAACACAGCGGCTCAACGGTGTTCGCAACAACCGTAATGGCACAGCAAGAGGCCGTCATGCCAATAGCCTTGGAGGAGGATATCTGATGTTCTTACGTGCCGCGTTATGGGGATTCGTATTTGGCGGAATTTTGGTTGCTTTGGTCACAGGGATAGCCAGGAAGATCTGGGAGCGAAAATCAGGTCAACTACAATGCCCTCGGTGCCACTCCCAACCCGCAGTAATCCGGATGCAGCGAAGCCTGACACCATCATGCCCATGCAGAGCAAAGACAAGGTGGCGAATGCGCGGATGTGGGTCTACGTTGGCGACCAGGATTATCCGTACAACGTCTTCGACTTCACCATGGACCGATGTCGCAATGGGCCGACGCGGTTCCTGAAAGATTACAACCAGGTTCTGTTAGCGGATGGCTATGCCGGTTACAACGGCGTCGTTGTCGGCAACGCGATTACGCGTGCCGGATGCTGGGCACATATGAAAAGGAAGTTGGTCGAGGCGGAGAAATCCGCGCCCGAGATCGCACGCCAAGCTGTCGAACGAGTGCGTGCGCTTTATGCTGTCGAGCGCCTTGCCAAGGATGCTTCTGTTGAAGCTCGCCTGCAATTACGCGGCGAGAAGTCTCAACCTCTGCTGGCGGAGTTGCATGACCGACTTCTCGAGTGGAAGGAACAGTTGCTGCCCAGGCATCCGATGGCGGAAGCGATCAACTATGCTCTGGGCCAGTGGCAGGAACTGAATGTCTTCTGCAGGGATGGCGCCGTGCCGATCGACAACAACGTGAGTGAACGCGAAATGAAGCGCGTGGTGTTGAATCGCAAGAACTCGCTCTTCGTGGGCAACCCGCGCGGAGGAAGAACGGCCGCCATCTTGTCCAGCTTGACCAGCACATGCCGCCGCCATGACATCGATCCGCAACTCTATCTCACCCAACTGCTGGTCAATCTACCTGCGCTTACCATCGGCCAACTACACACATGGCTGCCGGACCAGTGGAAGATACGTAACTCCGCACACCTTCAAAGTCTTCAGAATCCGGCCACACAGTCTGCATAGGGATGGGGTTCAGGTACCGCTCACGAACTATGGACGAAGTGGCGAGGGTTGGTATCAGAGCAGAGCCAAAGCGGTCATACGGTAAGCGCATTCTGTCGTGACCGCGGGATTTGTGATTCGCAGTTCTACGATTGGAAAACGCGACTTCCGGACTCCGGTTGGATTGTAGGCTAACCGGAAGAAGGTCGGGGGGAAGATCGACGTGGGAGATGCAGGATATCGGTGTGTCAAGAAAGCCATCGTAATCTTGCAAGAAGCGGTTCTTTTACCGTAAGGAATTCTTATGGGGATGCATTTCATACTCCAAAAGCCTTGTATCGTGGGCGGCGGTAGTGCGAGACGGTAGTAGTTGCAATAGCGCCAGACCCTCTTGCGCTGCGAGTATCGCCTTTTCATTCTGATGGTTGGCGCGGTATGCCTGCGCCAATATGAGAAGGAAACTTGTCCGGCGGCGATTCGTGAGTGCAACAAGGCGCTCCGCGAACTGCACGGTGAGCGGTGGATCGCGCAATGTGATGGGTAGGACAGTCAACATTTGTGTGGCCGCCAGATCAAGATTATGAAGTGAGGCATCTGGAGAAGACGCTACTTGACGCAATGCGGCAATGCCCTTTGCGGCAGTCTGCGCGCCATCTGTGGTTGAGCTTGTAGCCTGTTCAAGTGTGCCCAAGGCGGCCTGATCGGCACCGAGTTCCGCTTTCCAGTTCTTGCTGTCGGGATTGACATGTGTGAGGCGCTCACGGATCGCGACGGATCGACGCAGCAGCGCGATGGCCCGATCACGATTCTCGCGGCTTGACTCCTGGTTAGGATTTAGCCGACGATCGAGCATGTCAACGTAGGTAAGCGCTTCGTTGGAAAGACTGATGGCGAAGTCGACCTGAGCGCGAGTGTCGGTTGGGTCGGCGTTCGCGAAGTATTCGTCGTTTTTCCGTGCCTGCTCGCAGGCGTCGAGCGCATTCTTGTAGTCCAACGTGTCGCTTAAGCTGTCGGCTAGTTTCTCTAAGACCGCATTTCTTCCGCGCCGGGATGCGGCCGTTTCTTTGTCGGCAGCCGGGAGAGCATCCCAGGCAGCAAGGGACTCGCGATAGTCGGCAATGGCTTTGATGGGGTCGGACTCCGCTTCGATGCCGCCAATTTTCAGATAGTCGATCGCCACCCCGCGACGGGAGCGCAGAAAGGTTGCGTCCAAAGAGATCGCGCGGCGCGACAGTTCCAGCGCACGACGATAGGCAGCGAGTGCGCCAACAGGGTCTCCCAGGCCGGAGATGCCGGTCTGTCCCAGTTGGTCGCCCAAGGCACCATAGGCGGCAGAAGCCTCTGCGACCTGTGTCGCGGTCGCCTTAGGGCTTGCTATCTGCGCGTCGAACGCTTCGACCGCCGAGCGCATGGAGACGATGGATTCCTGCGTTCGACCGAGCCCAAAAAGCACTTCACTTCGCGACTGTTGTGCCAGGGCGAGCGGACCCAGAACGGATGTGTCATTCGGGAAGTCTTCTCTGAATCGCTGAGCAATAGCGAGCCCCTTACCGATGCTCGCAAGAGCGCCGGCAGAGTCGCCGATGTTCTGGTCGTACGGATTGCCTTGCACATTGCCGAGACGGGTGTAGGCATCGATGAGATCGAGCTGCGTGAGAGGGTCACCGGCGGCGTCCTTCGACATGCGATCGAGATGCTCCAGAACGCGTGTAACAAGTAAGTGCTGGACAGGAGTCGAGCCGGGAAGTTGCTTCACGGCTTCATCGATTTCCGAGAGCAGACTGTTGCTCAACTGGCGGAGATCCTGTGAGCGGGCCTCTGCCCGGCGCCTTTGCAGATTGGCATTGCGCGACTGCCACAGGATGCCGCCGATGCCGACGACCATACTGACAGCGAGAAGCGCAACCGCGGAAAACGCGAGACGATTGCGGCCGATGAATTTGCCGGCACGGTAGCGGTATGTCCCTCGGCGCGCATGCACGGGGCGTCCGTCGAGGTAGGCCCCGATGTCGGCGCTGAACTGATCGACGGTGAAATAACGCTCGACGGGTTCTTTGCGCAGGGCTTTGAGTACGATGGCATCCAGATCGGCGTTGGGCTTCTCATCGCCGACGGCCACCGCGCTCGGCGACCGCGGGACTTCGCTGCAAATGACGCGGAGCATTTCGGCGGTAGAGAAATCCGTGAGTTCGTAGGGCGGCACGGCCGCAATGAGGAGGTACAGGAGGACACCAAGGGAGTAGATGTCCGATGCGGTGGTGATTGGGTTGCCGAGGACCTGTTCGGGGCTGGCGTATTGCGGAGTGTAGGACTGCAGACCGTGGCGAGTGAGTTCCGCCGCGGCGTCCGCCGGAGAAGGGGCTAGGAGCTTGGCAGTGCCGAAGTCGAGCAGGCGTGGCGTTCCGTCGGCAACGACGAGTATGTTGTCTGGTTTAAGGTCGCGGTGGACGATGAGGTTCTGGTGTGCGAACTGCACAGCACTGCAGACGTTCTGGAAGAGCTTGAGCCGCTCGCGCAGAGCTAGATGATTTTCCCGGCAGTAGCGCGCGATGGAAATTCCATCGACATATTCCATGGCGAGATACATCTCGTCATCCTCGCCGACACCGCCATCGAGCAGACGTGCGATGAAAGGGTGGACCAGTCCGGCGAGGATTTGACGCTCCAGGCGGAATCGCTCGCGGAAGAGGTCCGTGGCGAGCGGCATATCAATCAGCTTGATTGCCACCTGCTGGCGAAACTGGCCATCAATGCGATGAGCGAGGTAGACGGCTCCCATGCCGCCGCGTCCCAGCAAGCGATCCAATTCGTAAGGCCCGACCCATCGACCCTGCAGAAAGGTACCGGATCTACCCTCCGCCTCTCCGGAGTTCCGTGAAGTCAGCGACTGCTCGGCCTCACATGCTTCTATCAGTGAGCGCACCTCAGCCATCAGAGCGGTATCGCCTGCGCACCTTCTATCGAGAAGGGATGGCCGCTCGTCCTCCGGCACAGCAAGAACCTCATGGAAGATGTCTTCCGTCCGGTGCTGGCGTTCCGCAGATTCCTTCATGGATGACATGTGCTGCTCCATCGAGCACGACAGCGTCTAATTGATACTGCGGAAATGCGATACCAAATGCCTCAAATCTACGCGAAACCTTCATTTGCATCCGGAGCGATCCGCCGATAGAGCCAGGCTTTTGCGTACTTAAGGTCGCGATCTACGGTTGCCTTTGAGATATTCATCAATTCCGCGGTCTCCTCAGCGGTGCATCCCAGGAAGTAGCGCAGCTCGACGAGTCGCACCTTGCTTTCATCGATCAAGGCAAAAGCATCGAGGGCGCGGTTCAGTTCAATCAACTCCACGCTGCCTATGCCTACCCACGGCAGGTCATCGCTCAGGGGGATGTGCTCCGCCTTCCCGCCGCGGCGCTGTGCCTGGCTGCCGCGGGCGTGGTCGATCAGAATCATCCGCATCACTTTCGCGGAAAAAGTATAGAAGTGAGCGCGATCTCCCCAATCGGCCTTCTTCTGGTTCAACAGCCGCAGGTACAACTCATGGACGAGCGAGGTCGCCTGCATGACACCAGGGTCTCTTTCCCGTCGGATATAGCTTGAAGCGATCTGCCGGAGGCCCGAATAGACCAACGGTACAAGCTGCTCGAATGCGTCGACTTCACCGTTTTTCCATTTCGTGAGAAGTAGCGTGATCTCGCCCTGTGGCATTTCCAAGCAGAACCTCCTGGGAAACTGCGCCTGCCCGCTTCTTTTGTTGCACTTAGCGTAGCATCCGCCGATCAAAGATTAGAGAAATTCGGTGCGTCTAATTACCGTTCGCATGCTCGCAAAAATAAATGAGGCATTCTTTACTCCCTTTGCGCTGTACCAGTTGTATTCACCCAGCAGTTCATGCAGGTGATGGAAGAGGGAAATGCGATGGCACTGAAAATGGCTCGGCCTGTAAATGTCAAGAATGTTGTTCATGCGATCAAAGGAGAAGCCTCGGTCGGCTCGCTCATGAGCCGTGTCATCTGCGGCGTTCTTGCAACCCTGACGCTGGCTGGCGTCTGCACCGCTTCAAGCGCTCCTGGGGCGGCTTCTGCCTCCGAGCAAGCTCATGTCGGGACCGACTACGGTAAGGTTCCGTTAAGCTTCGAAGCCAACCATGGCCAGACCGATCCCCGCGTTCAATTCTTCTCGCGCGGTCAAGGCTACGGACTTTTCCTCACGCCCAACGAGGCAGTGCTCGAACTCGAGAAACTCCCTGCCGGAGCGAAGAAGGTCACCCTCGGCAAAGGCGGCAAGTCAGCAGCGCAACCCGCACCCGAGACCTCCGTTTTGCGTATGAAGCTGGTGGGCGGGGACGCTGCCGCACCCGTTGCAGCGCAGGATCTGCTGCCTGGCACCGTGAATTACTTCCGCGGAAATAATCCCAGGAAGTGGGCAACGGATGTTCCTACGTACAAGCGGGTCAGCTACACAGGCGTGTATTCGGGTATCGACCTGGTCTACTATGGCAACCAGCGCCAGTTGGAGTACGATTTCGTCGTAGCTCCCGGCGCCGACCCAAAGCAGATCGCGCTCAGCTTCAGCGGAGCAACTCCGAAGATCGACAGCCAGGGCGATCTAGTCCTTGCGGACAAAAAAATCCAAACCAGCTTCCACAAGCCGGTGGTCTACCAGATGGCAGGCGATACACGGGTAAGCGTGGAGAGTGGCTACCAACTGCAGGGGAAACAGGTCCACTTTGCGCTTGGAAACTACGACCACAGCAAGCCCCTGGTGATCGACCCGGTACTGACCTACGGCACGTTTCTCGGCGGCACCCTAGATGATCGGGGTTTTGCAATCGCCGTGGATGACGCCGGCAATGCTTATATTGCCGGCGATACCGTCTCGACGAATTTCCCGCTGGTGGATGCCTACCAGAGCACCAACCACGACACCAGCAATGGATGGGTCGTGTTCGTCAGCAAGCTTAACCCGGCGGGAACCGCGCTCATTTACTCGACCTTCCTCGGCGGCGTCGCCGACTCTCATGCGCTTGGGCTTGACATCGACTCTACAGGCAGCGCATACGTCGCGGGCTACACGAGTGCCGGAGACTTTCCGGTGACGGCTGGGGCCTTTCAGACGCTCTGTGGCGGCAACTACAGCGCTGCATCGGGAACGAGAGTCCGTGTGAACGGGTGCGCCGTCAGCGCGGATACAAGCGGCTTTCTCACCAAGCTGAGCCCAGCGGGAAATTCGTTGGAGTATTCCACGTTTCTCGGTGGCAGTGGCTTCTCCCAGATCACGGGCGTCGCGGTCGACGCAGCAGGGGAAGCGTACGTTACCGGCGACACCAACTCGCAATGCGGCGCAGGGCCCTACTGGCCGGTGAATCCGTCCGGAGCGAATACATACCAATGCTTCCCAACCACGTCCGGAGCCTACCAGACGACCCTCAACGGACAGGTGATTCCCGCCGGCAACGGGAGCACCTGGGCGTTCCTCACCAAGTTCAGTGCGGACGGATCCACCCTGCTCTACTCCACGGATTTTCTCGCTCCGCAGAGCACTGGCAACGGAGGCAATCCGCTGACAGCCTCAGCCTACGGTGTTGCCGTAGATGATTTGGGGAACGCCTATATTGCCGGCAATGCAGGATACGGATTGCCGACCACACCGAACGCCTACTACGTTCCGCCAGCAAACTCCAGCACAGTGATCCCGCCATACCCGGCGTTCGTGGCCAAGTTTAACCCCACCCTCTCCGGTTCGGCCTCGCTGGTCTTCAGCACCTTTCTCGGTTCCGCCGCCCAGACGGCCATCGCATCCGGCTACACCAATGTCGCCACTGGAGTCGTTGTCGACGCATCTGGCGGCGCCATCGTGACGGGTTACACGAACGTCGCAGGTTATCCCACTACCACCGACGCTTACCAGACAGCTACCTCCTGCACCAGTGGCTGCGGAATTGGCTTCGTCACCAAGCTCTCGACGGACGGCACTGCGCTTGCGTGGTCAACATTACTGGGGCAACAGCCAGGGGCAAGCAACTCGGTCCAGCTCACCGGGATTGCGCAGGGTGCTACCGGCAACATCTACGTCACCGGAACAGTGAACGGCTTCGGCGATTATCCGGTGGTCAACCCCATCACCCACGGCGTTAATGGCGGCGCGGTGATCTCTGAGCTCGACTCCACGGGCACGAGCCTGCTCTTCTCCAGCTACATCAGCGGCTATGGCAGCACCGACTATGCAACGGGAGTTGCCGCCGACGTCAACGGGAACATCTACGTCACCGGACGGGTCGACGGCAGCACTCCAACCATTCCGACCACAAAAGGGGCTCTCCAGACAACCTATCAAGGCGGCTCGTACGATGCCTTCGTTATCAAGATTGCGCCGCTTGCGGCCAGCACAACCGCTTTATCGTTGTCCTCTGGCTCAGTGAGTGCGGGGCAGTCAGTCACCTTCACCGCGATCGTCTCTGGTCCGGCCGGATCCTCTGTCCCAACTGGAACAGTCACTTTCTACATTGGGAGCACTCCGCTGGGCACAGGGAAGCTCGACGGGACTGGGAAGGCGACCTACTCCACCTCGACTCTTTCAGCTACCACCTATACCGTTACAGCACAGTATTCGGGCGACACCAGTTACTCCGGCAGTAGCTCCACCTCTACGACACTGGTAGTCAACCCAATTGCCACTAGCACAGCCTTGACAGTCACACCGGCAACGGCCGTTTCAGGCACCAGCGTCTTGCTGTCTGCCAAGATTACGCCCGCATCCGGCACCGCAATCCCAACCGGCACAGTCACGTTCTCCAACGGCTCAACGCAGATCGCCGCAGTCGCGGTCGACGGCACCGGGAAAGCCACCTTCACCAGTGCGACACTGGCTGTGGGTACCTACACCATCATTGCAGCCTACAGCGGTGACAGCATCAATGCTTCCTCCACTTCAACCGCAGCCAACCTGACGATCACTGCGCCGCTCGTCTCCACCACGACCACCTTGTCCGCATCTCCCAGTTCAGCAGCAGCAGGCGCGAGCATCGCCTTGACCGCAGCCGTCGCTCAAGCCTCCGGCTCTGTCGTACCCACTGGAACCGTCACCTTCAAGGAAGGCTCGACCACACTCGGCACTGGCACGCTAGCTGCCGGAAAGGCCACCTTTACTACCTCCGCACTGGCGGAGGGAACACACTCCATCACGGCAAGCTATGGCGGAGATGCAGTCAACGCCGCTTCTACCTCGAGTGCGATCACTGTAACCATCGCAGCAGCACCTGCAAAAGATTTCACGATCTCGCTTACTCCAAAGAGTGCTACGGCGACGCCAGGCGCAACGGAGAAGGCCACGGTAACTGTAACCCCTGTGAACGGCTTCAACTCGGCGACAAGTCTGGCCTGCACCGGACTGCCCAGCTACTCCACTTGCTCCTTCAACCCCGCCAGCGTCACCCCCAACGGAACAGCGGCCTCAACCTCCACTCTCACCATCGCCACCAACGTGAAAGCAGCAGCCGCCGCGCTGCATCTCGCATCCGGAGAATCGCAGCACCCCGCAGTTCCCAACAATCGAACCATTGCGGTTGCCGGCATACTGGCTTCCTTCCTCCTGCTTCCGCTAGCGGGATGGAAGAACCGCAAGGTGACAAAGCTATTGGTGATCGGCATCGCTGTACTCGCCTTAACGGGGGCTATCGGGGGCATGACCGGGTGCGGCGGCGAAAGTAACGCAACTACTCCTTCTGGCACCTATGCCGTCACGGTAACTGGAACCTCCGGCTCTCTTACCCACAGCGCTACCTACACGATTACTGTCCAATAGCAAGACCGGAAGTTGGAAGCAAGGAGAGGTCTTTCGGGAAGGACCTCTCCTTGCCAACAAGCATCACTGAATCCATGAAGGGGAAGAGTAAGTATCGGACTTAGGGAAGGGTCATAAAGCACCGGCGCCGGCTCACCCTCCTGATGTCGGCCAAAGAGACAAACGTCAATCCGCTTCTTCCAATCGTAGAACTGCGAATCACGAATCCCACGGTCACGACAGAATGCTGCCACCGTTTGCCCGCTTTGACTCTGCTCTGATGCCAGCGCCCGCCACTTTGCCCATAGTTCTGCCTTGAGCTGCTTCATTCCTCAAGAATGCTACCTGCCAAAGACCAAAACAAGATGGGCTTTACGTAGCGCTCACACACTTACCGCGACTCCGTCTGCCGCAAGATGAATGCATTTCACTTGCATGTGCAGTTGGGCTGCGTCGCGCAGGGGCTACTTCAGAACCTGGCATTGAATCACATGGCCCAGGTCTGGCGCCTTTTTCGCAGTTGGTTGCGCACCATGAATCCCGCGATGCCACCCTCGGAGCTGGTCGTGGCCTGCGCGCTGCGCGCGACACTGCCGGAATTTCTCCAGGCTGCGGCGCTCCCGCACAAACTGAGAATTATTCTCCGCCGCTACAACGAAGCCAACAACGCCTCGCAATCCAACAATTGCGGCGCGGAGATCGCCGCATGAGATAGAGAGAACTTAGCACTGACCAGTTAATAATACTTGTATTCTAACCCGCACGATTCTATTGTCAATGCCCAGCAGAAGGAGGCATTGCGGCAGTGCTGAGGCTCCAGTCTTGTCCAATCCAGGAATGAGCCTGAAGGGACCGTTTGGGGCGGGCAGCTTCAGGCGACGGGATGGAACGCCCTGTTATGGAACTCAGCTCGCAAGAAGAAAACGCGTTTAATCTCAGCCACAGCGCGGAGGCTCTCAAACGATTGCTTTCCTGATCGGTCGTGCTTTGAGTGGCACGATTTTGCTACCAATCTGAAGTCCCCGATGTGCGCTAGTTGCGGATTCCGGTACCCTCTCGTTCACTTGGATTTCGCACGGACAACTGACGCGTACCCCACCGCCCCGTCGCCACGTTTCCACCGTCTTCACCGCAGAGCCGAACGGTACTTCCAAAACCAACGGCTCCGCGGAGATTTGCGCTGCGGTTTCTGCACCGCCTCATTGCAGCCCGGTCATCGAATCTCTCGTTGGCATGTGCGGACACTCGTTGGTCATATTCCGCCCGGAGCTTCGGATCGCCCGGCGGCGGGCCTTCGAGAGCGAGCCCGATCTCTTCGCGGGTCATTCCGGTTGCGTTGATATTCTCGAGCAGCAGTTGGACATCGAGACAGTACTGCTGCAGGACGGGATCAACGATTCTTGCCATAGCGAGCTCCCAAGCCGATCGTCATCTTATCAGCAGGAACTCGGATGGGAAATCTGGGAAAATCTGGGGACAGACGGATGTTCCCGAACCCCAGACGGGGCGGAGCGAATACGAGGGATTCGCTCGCCAATGGTCGTGGAGAGAGGATTTGAACCTCCGACCCTCTGGTCCCGAGCCAGGTTCCCCACTTCTTCTGAGCAGTTCTTGTTGCGGAACAAAAAGGACCCTTCTCAAGAAAAACAAGAGGAATTGCGAATGGGAAATCAGTTTGGAAATCCTCTAGCATTCCTCGGAGGCAGCAACAGTTACAATTTCGACTACAGTGCTGTAGCGCTAAAAAGCAGATGCGTGACCGAAATGGTAAGTATCACTTTAATTATCAATAGTTTATGCTGGTCGGGGCGGAGAGATTCGAACTCCCGACCCTCTGCTCCCAAAGCAGATGCGCTACCAGGCTGCGCTACGCCCCGACGGTTCAACTTGATTGTATCGCGAATCGGTTTCCCGTTGGGTGGGGCAGGTCCTCTAATGGCTCGATATCCACGCGAGCAGCCAGAGCACGAGCACGACAGGCACGGCGAATACCAGGCCAAGAGCCGCGGCCAGCAGCCAGAGAAACGCCCAGTCGCGACCTGTATGGCGGCGCGGTTCGTCGAGGTGGCGGGTGAGCAGGCGGTAGTTGCGGCGGTTGGCCTTCCAGGCAATGTCGAAGATGTCGCCGAGGATTGGGATCGAGCCGACCAGGACGCCGATGGCGAGATTCACCACCATCCGCACCAGGGTGACGTAGGGTACGCCGCGAATCCATGCGGCGAGTGGGATGACCAGCGAGAGCAGGCCGGCCAGCACGTCACCGAGGCCGGGAACCAGGCCGATGATGCCGTCGATCCCGAAGCGGATGCCGGTGCCGGGAATGCGGAAGGCCTCATCGAGCACGATCTCAAGGTTGTGCAGCGTGCGGTCGCGGAAGAGCCATGCGCCGCGGTTCCAGCGATCCGGCGCGAGCACGACGGGCGGTGTTGCAGCGGGGACGCGATCGGGGAGGGTCATAATGTGCTCAATAACAGTAGAGCAGATCGGCAGCCGGATGGTTGGCCGGCGAGATCGGCCGGTGCGTGCCTCCCGCGAGCGTCTGCCCCACCGCAGGTGATGCTACAATCGTAAAGGTACATGGCGGCTATAGTTCAGCGGCAGAACGCCTGACTGTGGCTCAGGATGTCGAGGGTTCGATCCCCTCTAGCCGCCCCAATTCGCACCCACCGCATCAGCCCAACCTTCCCCAATCGCAGAGACTCCGTGATCCCTGAAAGCCTGGAAGATAAAAGCCTGGAAAATGAAGGATTTGACGACCCGCCAGCCGAGTTGCCGGAGTGGCTGACCCCATTTCAGCCCCGGCGCGGATTGAGCAACGGCCATTTGCAGACCATCCTGGGAAATTTTTGGCCGAGGCCGGCGTTCAACCTGGATTCCATTGCGGAAACGGTCGAGGTGGACCCGGCGGACGGAAGCCGCGTGCTGTGCCATTGCCATTGGCAGACGGCCCCGGAAGCTGCCGATCGGCCGCTCCCCTCAAGGCTTACGGTTGTGCTGGTCCACGGGCTCGAGGGGTCGTCGGACTCGCAGTACATCCAGGGCATTGCGGCCAGGGCGTGGGACGCCGGCTGCAACGTGATCCGGATGAACATGCGCAACTGCGCCGACACGGATGCGCTGACGCCTACGCTCTATCACTCCGGGCTCTCCGGCGACGTGGGTGCGGTGGTGACCCATTTTGCGGAGCGTTTCGGGCTGAAACGGGTGGCGCTGGTGGGCTACTCCATGGGCGGCAACCTGGTGCTGAAGCTGGCCGGTGAGTGGGGCAAGCGAGCGCCGCTGTTTGCCGTGGCCGCAGTCTGCCCGGCCATCGACCTGGCCGCCGGCGCCGACGCGCTGCACGAGCCGGTTAACCGCGGCTATGAGCTGCGCTTTCTACGCGGATTGCTGCGCCGGTACGCACGCAAGGCAGAGCTTTTTCCCAAGGACTATGTTCCCGTGAAGGAGTTCGGGCCGATCCGGTCAATCCGCCAGTTCGATCACAAAATCGTGGCCCGCTACTGCGGCTTCCGCGATTCCGACGACTACTACTACCGCGCCGCCGCGGCACGGGTTGTGGATCGCATCGAGATCCCTACGTTCATCCTGCACTCGCTTGACGATCCCTTCATCCGGCTGTTTCCCGAGACCCGCGCTAAGCTGGTCGCCAACCCGCATATCACCTTTGTGGAAACACGCCACGGAGGCCACTGCGCCTATCTTTCCCGCGACCCGGGCAACGAGATTCACTGGGCCGAGGCGACACTGATGCGGTTTCTGCTGGCCGAGCATGAGAAGCAAAATGGAAGCTGACTGGGAGTTCGAAACCGGCGGCGAGGCTCCGGTGATCGACGCGGCGTGGGCTGGATTCGTCGATCTGCGGCTCGATCCGGAGCGTGCGCGGGAACTGGCGGAGACTGAGCAATTCCCTGCTCTGGGCGCGGTGCTGACAAATCTGAATGGCGCCAGTTCCCCAGTGTGGACCTCAAAATGCGATGTGTGGCCACTGGTGGATGCCGCTGGCTGGGATGCAGACGAACTGGATGCGCCGTCTGAGCGCGCGACGCACGCGATGGGCTCCTACATCGACCTTCTGCCAGCGAACGGCCAGCATTGGACGGCGCCGGAAATGGCCGCGGACGCCTGCAAACGGCTCTGCTCTCGCATCCATTCCGTCCCGCTGCGCTGCTGCCGCGTTGACCTGGTGATCCGGAGGGCGATCGTCGCCCCTGAGCGAATGGAACTCGGCATCACCGCCTACCTGACTGCCTGCGGGGCTTCTGCTGCCGAAGCCGCTCAAGCGCTCGGAGCCGCGCTGGATGCCTTTGCAGATGCGGTTCTCGGCGCATGGGCTCCCGTTTGAGCGCGTTCAAAGCTACAATGAGAGAGCACGGGCGAGTAGCTCAATTGGATAGAGCACCGGCCTTCTAAGCCGGGGGTTGTGGGTTCGATCCCCGCCTCGCCTACCACCCTTAAAGTCATTATCTTATGGTCTCTCCGGGACGCGCCTATCGCAAACCGTAGCAATCTGCCGCAAGAGCGTTATGCGGGAATCTTCAGTACCCTCGATGAGTACAGCGAGTCCGGTACCTGCAGCCAATGCAGGTCGATTGGCGTAGATATGAGAGTTTTCAGCTCGAAGTAGCCAACTTCATGCTCCAGGCGATCGACCGCCATGGATTGACCTGTGCTCAGCCGAAAATCTCTCTGGAGTTTCCGGACCACCGTCCGCATTTAGACCTGAACTCACATCTCCAGGTCTTGACCGGCGCATTGAGGCTTTCTGCGTGAAGAGCTCCCGGCGCACTGGGCAATTTTCAGTTTGGAGGATGCAAGCGAATGTATCCAATTGATCAGATGGAACATCGCCCCTGATGGGACGATCACGTTAGCCGCGCGGAATCGGCTCCGCAGGGCAGCCAGGAATATGGATCTCAACTGGGGTGGAGCTGTGCTGAGTAACCAGGTGAGCGGTACAGGTGGCCAACCGTGAGCGCAAGTGGCGTTGTCGCACCCGCGGCAGAGACTCCAGCCGTGAAGCCGAATCAAGACACCGCATCAAAGGGGCTCACCAGCGAGGACGCCCGCGCGCGTCTTGAGAAAGACGGCCCCAATGCGATGCCGGATACGTCCGCTCATCCGCTGCGCAATGCATTGACAAAATTCTGGGCGCCGGTGCCATGGCTGCTCGAAGCGTCCATCGTGCTTGAGACCGTCCTGCATAAGTACTACGAAGCTGGCGTAATAGCGGCCCTTCTTGTATTCAACGCGGCGCTTGCCTATTTCCAGGAGAGTCGTGCTCAGGCCACCCTTGCCGCTCTCAAATCCCGCCTGGCGCTCAACGCCTCGGTCGAGAGAGATGGCGCTTGGAAAACTGTGCCGGCGGCGGAATTGGTATGTGGCGACCTGGTGAAGCTGTCTCTCGGTGGTGTGGTCGCCGCGGATGTGCATCTGGTCGGCGGGTCGGTTGAACTCGACCAGTCAATGCTGACAGGCGAATCCCTTCCCATTGAAGCAGGTGCGGGTGTAGACACCTATGCCGGGGCTCTGGTTCGGCGCGGCGAGGCGACCGCCACGGTAACGGCCACCGGCACCCGCACCAAATTCGGTCGCACGGCGGAACTGGTTCGGTCCGCACACGTAGTGAGCACGCAACAGAAGGCCGTGCTCAAGATTATCCGCAATCTGGCAATCTTCAATTGCCTCATCATTCTTGCGATGGGTGCCTACGCCTATCACCATGCCATGCCGTCGAGCGAGATGATTCCATTGTTGCTGACCTCGATCCTGGCCATTATCCCCGTCGCATTACCGGCAACATTCACCCTCGCTGCGGCGATTGGTGCTCGTGCTCTGGCCAAGCAGGGCGTATTGCCAACTCGGCTCTCTGCCGTGGACGAAGCCGCATCGATCGATGTGTTGTGCTCAGACAAGACCGGAACTCTCACCCGCAATGAACTCACAGTCACCAGCGTTCGCCCATTGCCCGGCTTCGATGAAGCACACGTCCTCGGGATGGCGGCACTGGCGAGTTCTGAAGGGGGCCAGGACCCTGTCGATACGGCCATTCGACTTGCCGCGTCGCAGAAGACAGCCGCCGACTTGCCAAAGCTCACCGCCTTTGTTCCGTTCGATCCGGTGAAGAAAACCTCGGAAGCGACCGCAACAGATGCAAAGGGTGGTTCCGAGCGAATCATCAAGGGCGCGTTCACCGCGGTCGTTGCCCTCACCGCTCCCTCTCCCGCCGCGGCGCCCATTGTCGAAGAGCTCGAGAAGCAAGGCTTCAGGGTTCTGGCGGTAGCCGCGGGTCCCTCGGCTTCTGCTCAGATCATTGGCATGATCGCCCTCAGCGACCCGCCGCGATCGGATTCGAGCTCTCTCATCTCAGAGTTGCATACACTCGGCGTGGCTACGGTCATGGTGACGGGAGACGCTCCGGCCACAGCCGAAATCGTCGCACGCGCGGTTGGATTGCAGGGAGCAGTCTGCCCGGCCGGCAAATTCCCGGAAGGCATCAAACCGGAAGACTTCTCGGTCTTCGCAGGCGTTCTTCCGGAAGGCAAATTTGATCTCGTCAAGGCGTTTCAGAAAAGTGGGCATACAGTTGGCATGTGTGGCGATGGCGCCAATGATGCACCGGCCCTGCGCCAGGCGCAGATAGGTATTGCGGTCTCGACCGCGACCGACGTTGCCAAATCGGCTGCCGGCGTTGTTCTCACCGAAGCTGGACTAGGCGGCATTGTGGCTGCTGTCAAAGAAGGCAGAGTCACTTTTCAACGCATTCTCACCTACACGCTCAACTCGGTCATGAAAAAAATTCTGCAGGTTCTTCTTTTGGCAGTCGGACTGGTCATGACCGGGCATGCAGTCCTGACTCCGATGCTGATGGTCATTGTCATGATCACCGGCGACTTCCTTGCCATGTCGCTGACCACTGACCGAGTGAGGCCATCCAAGATGCCAAACTCCTGGCAGATCGGCCGAATTATGGCTGCGGGAGTGATGCTCGGACTCTGCTTCCTTGCATTCTCCACGGCAGTCCTGGCAGTGGGTAAATTCCAGTTGCATCTCGGCATCGACGCACTTCAAACGCTGACTGTGGTCAGTATTGTGTTTGGCTGCCAGGCCACAACCTACGTCATTCGCGGACGCCAGCATCTCTGGGGTCTGCGCCCCAGCCTTTGGCTCGTACTTTCTTCTGTAGCCGATGTTCTTATCATTTCAACCCTCGCAACTCTCGGAATTGCGATGGCGCCATTGCCCATCGCGGTCATCGCATGTGAGTTCGCCGCTGCCATCGCCTTTGGTGCAATTCTTGACATGGTAAAAATCCCGGTCTTTGCTCGCCTTCAAATTTCCTGAACTGCCGGGATGCATTCGGCATCTCGCGGCATTCCTGACAACCTTCTTGCCGGCAACCGGAAGCGGGGCACCAATCCATACTCGACAAACAGAGTTGAAGGGATACAGATGAAGATCGCATTTCTCCATAACAGGAACTTCTTTACCTCCGAGCTTCTCAAGAAGTCTCGTGCGACCCTGGCGCATCATGAAGTGGTTGAGTGGATCGTTGGCAACAATGCGCCTGCCGTCGACTTCGAAGTGCTTCTCGCTCTGGGCAGTGTGGGGCGAGATTTGCTCAATCGCCAGTCAAAGCTGGAGCTCGTTCAGACGGCCAGCGACGGATACGAGGAGATCGACATCCCTGCCGCCAGCGAACTCGGCATCTGGGTCTCCTACGCTCCGCCCGATCTTACCGGAAATGCCACGTCGGTTGCCGAGTTCGCGATTCTGCTCATGCTCGGCGCCGCCAGGCATCTTGGGGAGGCACTGGCGTCTGCTCGCGGCAATGCATTCAAGCCCCGGCAGGTCAATCTTGCGCTGAGCGGAAAGACGGTTTGCATCGTGGGAATGGGGAGCATCGGTCGACAGCTCGTCGATCGCTTGCGTCCGTTTGGGATGAAGATGATTGCGACAGATGAACACCCGGAGAATGCTCCTGCCGATGTGACTGCCTATCCTGCCGATCAACTGGAGGCCGCTGCTGCCCATGCGGATTTTGTGGTGATTTGTGTTCGGGCCAGCAAGGAAAACGAGAACCTGATCAATGCGGCTATCCTTTGTGCCATGCGGCGCGGGGCCATCCTGGTCAACATCGCCCGCGGCATGCTCATCGACGAAGCAGCACTTGTGGATGCGATCAAGGATGGACACATATCGGCTGCCGGGCTCGACGTTTTAAGAAACGAACCGCCCGATCCAAAGAATCCGCTTCTCCAACTTCCCCAGGTTCTGGTCACTCCTCATATTGCAGGGCTCACCGATCTCATGCTGGACGGAACGGTGAACTACATAAGCCAGGTAATCGAGGAGTTCGCCGATGGCAAGAAAATGAAGTCCATCTTGAACTCGCCTCAAAAGCCGCGGCGCCTGCTGCACCAATGAATGACGAAACTTGTGCGCCTGAAGGAAAGGTAGATTATTTTCAGAGTGACCATCTGAGATTAGATGGGATGCGTTTGTGGGGAACGTCCTTTGGCCGGCAATGCGGTGAAATGGGGACTTGGAACCGGCTGATGACTCTCGCCGAATATTGACGCTACCGACTTGACCACCCACCTGATTGGACGCACCCACGGGCCTGGCGTGCCGCAGCTCTCGCATCCAAAGATTGGACGCACCTCTGCCAGGATGGCATAAGCCAGGTTGAGTATCGCCTGGAAAGGCCGGAACCCGAAGACGTCGATTGCGAACATCCAGGTGAACCACCTGGTGCTGGGTAGATTTCGCAGGACAGCCGCAACAGCCTCGCCTCCGAGCCTCATTGAACCATCCGGCATCAGCAGGTGAATTGTGGCATAGGCATCCCAGATATCGAGGCCCGGATGAAGCGACTGCAGTTCCTCCGGATCCTCACCAATCGGTCGCACGATCATGCGGGTCTCGCCCGTCTTAACCTGCGCCGACTTCTGCACCCAATGCGCAATGCTTCGACAGACACCACATTCATCGTTGAATAGCAGCACTGGTACGGTCTGCTTTTTTATCTGCATGAATCAAAACTCATTTCATGACATGTACGGTTGGCTCACCAGATTCAAGATGTTCGATTCAATCGGACTCGGCCCCTCGTCCCGTCCGACTTCCGCTCCATCCAGAAACATGATCAGAGTGGGCGTGCCCTGGATCTGGTAAAGATCTGCGAGTTCCCGCTCGACACCAATGTTGACCCTGAAAATCTTCTCCGTGGACTCCACCATCTCTGCCACCTGTTGGAGAACCGGCTCGATCACCCTGCAATGTGCGCACCCGTAAGACATGAACTCGACCGCAATCGGGCCTTCACCCTTCAAGACCAGCCGGTCGAATGTACTGGCGGTGACGGTTTGAATTCTGTCGTTCGACTTATATCCAGGCATGACATCCTCGTCGTTCGTGTAAGGCTCTGTGTGAACTGATGCGCTTTTGCCTGGACCCGGTAGAGATGCTTTGGCGGCTCGGGCTAGGTGAGCCACAGACCTGCGCCGAAGCAGAGGCCTGTGGCCTATTCCTCTCAGAGGCACACATTCAACGGGGAGATACCGGTGCACCTTGTTGAAGTGCGTTCACACCGCCGTCAGTTCGCTGACCCAATATCCTTCACGGCTGTAGTGCCCATAAAGGCCTGTTTCGTAATCCCGTGTGAGGAGCGACTGGTCGGTATATTCCGGCGCAGCTTTGATGATCTCGCGAGACAGGCCGATTGCGACTTCCCGCTCTTCCCAGCTCACGTTCTCGATCCACTTTGGTGAAATCAGAACCTTTTTCCCTGGCCACCAATTCTTGGTCGCCACAACAAGGTAACGAATCGCAAAGGTCTCATCGTCGATGATGAAGTCATTCACATGGCCAATCTCGCCGTCAAGCGCAAGCAGATGGTACCCCGTTACCTCGTGGGTACTGCGAAGATGGCGATCCCCTCCCGTTGCTTCCGGGGCGGCCGAGCCCCACCGTGTTCGATCCCGCTCAAGACACGAATAGCCTCCCCACATGTAGGGCCCGGACCAATAATCCGGATAGCCATAATATGCGTTGTAGGATCTCTCGTATTGACGGGATACCGGCTCGTCGGTGTCAATGGAGGGACTATCTTCGATCTGCTGCTTGGTCAATCGAACTGACACCTGCTCTTGAAAATCATTGACACCGGTCAAAGAGTAAGGTGAGATCAACACCTTCCGATCGCTCAGCCAACCTGCTGTATTTGCGACAAGATACCGAATTGTCCAATACTGGTCGTCGAACAGGAATTCAGTGGCCGACCCAATGTCCCCATCGAGACTCTTCAGTACGTAACCTTTCAGTGCGTTCGCTTTGATGAACATCACATCTCCTTTGTGTTGACTTGCTTCATTGAGTCGTTACTGGCAGGCTGTAGATGCCATGGCCTGCGTCTTGCATTTCACGGTTGAAACCAGTTGAATATCCTGCGAAGCTTGATTGCGTCAGGAGTCGTGCCCGCTACATCTTGAGGCCGGTCTCCTTGCACTCCGGGTGCTTGCACTCGCAGCCCTTCTCTGGAATCTTCTTTGCTTCTGAACATGTGTGGCTGCAATGCGTCTTGCCGCTCGCGACCTGACAGTTGCAGCCAGGATGTTCGCACTTTTTCGTGGTGGTCATAAGCTCTCCTCTTACCCGAACATGCCTTCGCTCAGTTGAAGGCTCTGTCATTTAAAACATGATCCGCATTCTCATCTCGATAAACGCAGTGATATAGGCCATGCTTGTGCGAGACCAGCATTTCATCTGAGCATTTTCATATCTGCCCCTTATTGCTCATGCATCCTCTGTGCCTGCGCCCGCACATTCTCTAGTCGCTGACCGCTGGGCGAACCATAACCACGGAACTCGCGACTCGACCACCGGCCGTCTCCGCCACGCCACCGGGTGAGAGGTCGGGGATGTTCGCTCGCCCAAGCCTGCCAGAGACAAACACCGCGCAAATTGGTCCGGACCTGTGCAAGAAAGCACAGTATTTGTCCTCTCTGAAGAGAACAATCGTCACTTGCCAGTGACTATGGTTCGGCGAGGAAAATGTCATGTCTGAACGTCATGCTTTCGGGTCCATCCCGACAAAGATCCTGTTGCCTATCGATTTCAGTCCATCGTCCCAAGTAGCCTTTGAGACTGCTGCCGACCTCGCTTTACACTTCCATTCCGAGCTCTTCCTTGTGAATGTCGTTCCGCTCTTCTCGACCTTTGCCCCCGAATATGCTTCTCCACAGGTGCAGTTTCAACAGGAGGAAAAGATGTCCGCTGAGCGTCGTCTGGCGAAGGCGCTCGCGGGTCTCGCTACCAGAGGAATCAAGGCAGGTTCCAGTGTCGAAGTCGCGAATGACATCGCGGGATGCCTCATGGAAGTGGCGGAGCGCGAGCATGCCGACTTCATAGTGATCTCCACACATGGTGTATCCGGCTGGCATCCGCTCGTGTTTGGATCGATCGCGGAGAAAGTCATTAAGCTCGCGCAGTGTCCCCTCTTGCTTCTTCACTCTGCCAAGCCAGAGACCGGCATCGCAACTCCATCGGACCGCTCCATTGAATGGTGGTAGTTCAGGCGTCCTCACTCAAGTTGAACATCCTGAATTGAGGGTATTATGGCAGTCGGACTTCAGAATGAAGCGGATTCTCCAAATCTTGGATCGATCGTCTCCGTGCGCGGCGGCGTTGTCGACGTGAGATTTGATCGCCGCCTGCCTCCAATCTTCTCTGTCTTACACGCTGGGGCAGAAGGCAAGATCATCGTCGAAGTCATGACTCAGCTTGACGCAACCAGCGTTCGCGGCATCGCGCTGACGCCTACTGAGGGCCTCGCCAGAGGAATGCAGGTTGAAGATTCAGGAAAGCCGCTCGAGGTGCCGGTAGGCAAGGAAATCATGTCGCGGATGTTCGACGTGTTTGGATCCGTCATCGACCGGAAGCCGGCGCCGCGGAACGTCCAATGGCGGACAATCCATCGGTCCCCTCCGCCGCTATCGGAGCGTTCGACAAAGTCCGAGATCTTCGAGACGGGAATCAAGGCGATCGATGTGCTCGTGCCATTGGAACGTGGGGGCAAGGCTGGATTGTTCGGCGGTGCGGGCGTGGGCAAAACAGTTCTGCTCACCGAGATGATCCACAACATGATCGGCCATCAGCAGGGCATGAGCATCTTTTGTGGAATCGGCGAGCGTTGCCGTGAAGGCGAAGAGCTCTACCGCGGAATGAAAGACGCCGGTGTCCTGAAAGACATGGTGATGGTCTACGGCCAGATGAACGAGCCGCCGGGCAGCCGGTTTCGTGTCGGTGACGCCGCACTGACGATGGCCGAATATTTTCGCGACGATGAGCATCGCGATGTCCTTTTGCTGATCGACAATATCTTTCGCTTTATTCAGGCCGGAATGGAAGTTTCCGGACTGCTGGGAGAGATGCCCTCAAGACTCGGCTACCAGTCGACCATGGGTACCGAGCTATCGGGTCTTGAAGAGCGAATTGCCAATACTCATGCCGGAGCCATCACCTCGATCCAGGCTGTCTACGTGCCGGCAGACGATCTCACCGATCCTGCCGCGGTACATGTCTTCTCGCATCTTTCCGCATCCATCGTACTGTCGCGCAAACGGGCAAGCGAAGGACTCTATCCCGCGATCGATCTGCTGCAGTCCAGTTCGAAGATGGCCACGCCAGGCATCGTTGGCGACCGCCATTACAACCTCGCGCAGGAGATTCGCAGGACTCTGGCGCAGTACGAATCCCTCAAGGACATTGTCGCCATGCTCGGCATGGAACAGCTTTCCCTGGAAGATCGGAACGCTGTCGCGCGCGCCCGCCGCCTTGAACGATTCCTGACGCAGCCGTTCTTCACCACGGAACAATTCAGCGGGTTGAAGGGCAAGCTTGTAAGCCTGAAAGACTCGCTGGACGGCTGCGAACGCATTCTCCGCGACGAGTTCAAGGACTACCCGGAGAGCGCGCTCTATATGATCGGCGCGATTGGGGAGGCCAAAAAGCCTGAAGCGAAGCAACCCGAGGCCGCTCAGCCAGAGGCCAAGAAGCCGAACGAGAACAAGCCGGAGGATCAGAAGACCGACCCACAACCCAAGTCTGCCACTGCGAGCACCCATGAATCTTAGAATCCTGCTCCCCTTTGGCGTCTTCGCCGAGAAACCCGATGTATTGCGCATCGTCGCCGACACCACCGATGGATCGTACGGTCTGCTGCCCCACCGCCTCGACTGCGTTGCCGCCCTTGTTCCCGGGATTCTCACTTACGAAACGAAAGATGGGGTCACGGTCTATGTCGGAATCGATCAAGGCGTGTTGGTGAAGGCGGGCGCTCAGGTGACCGTTTCTGTGCGTCGCGCCATTGGCGGATCGGATTTGGGACAGATCAAAGACGCAGTCGAGCGCGACTTCCTGAAACTGGACGAACAGGAGCGCAACGTTCGCACCGCGGTCGCGAAAATGGAGAGTGGTTTGATGGGGCGTCTGGCGGAGTTTGAAAATGACCGATGAGAGAGCAGATCAATCCCCTCCTGCAGACAGCGAGTTTGTCCGGCAAGTTAGCGCAAAGGCTGCCCGCAAACTCCGCGCGCGGAAGGATGGCCAACAGACTGTCTGGTTCGGCCTCGGCATGTCGGGGCTGATCGGTTGGTCGGTCGCAGTGCCAACGGTCGTTGGCGCCATGATCGGCCTTTGGTGGGACAACCATCATCCTGGCGCCCATTCATGGACACTCATGCTGCTTGCCATCGGACTCTGCGTAGGTTGCGCTAACGCCTGGCATTGGGTGAATCAGGAGAATAAAGCGATCGAAGACGGGCAGGAGGATAAGCATGAATGAAGCTCCGATTCTGGCCACGGATCTGCTCGCCGGTGTTCTGCTTGGGGCATTCTTCTTCGGCGGCCTCTGGTGGACGATTCGAATGCGCTCTCCATCGCAATGGTCCGGTCTTTTGTTCGCCGGGAGTCTCTTAATCCGAATGGCCGTCGCGGTTACCGGGTTCTATCTTGTGTCCCATGGCGACTGGCGTAAGTTGGTGGCCTGCCTGGCTGGTTTTTTGATTGCGCGCATTGCTGTTACGCAACTCATACGCATCCCGGCTGACAAGAGCGCCCGCATCATCCAGGAAGGCGGACAATGATCGTCTCCACTGTCAACATCACGTCCGACCAACAGATCTTCTGGCAGTACGGCGTGGTCAAGCTCAACGAAACCATCGTGACGACATGGGCCATGATGATCGTGATGACATTGGGCTCCATGCTCATCACCCGAAAGCTCGCGACCGAACGGACCATCTCACGCTGGCAAAGCGCGCTTGAAATCATCGTGACCGGCATTGAGGGACAGATAAGGGAGGTCGGCCTCGGCGAGCCGCGCAAGTATCTCTCCTTCCTGGGCACGCTCTTCCTTTTCATTGGGACGTGCAGCGTATGCATCGTCCTTCCCGGATTCAAGCCGCCAACCGGTTCGCTCTCGACAACAGCAGCCCTTGCCCTCTGCGTGTTCATTGCGGTTCCCTTGTTCGGCATTCGGGAGCAGGGTGTCGCTGGTTATCTCGGCACGTACATCAAGCCGACCGTGATTATGCTGCCATTCAATATCATCAGCGAGCTCTCGCGCACGCTTGCTCTTGCCATCCGTCTTTTCGGCAACATGATGAGCGGCGTCATGATTGTCGGAATTCTTCTCACCATCACGCCACTTATCTTCCCCATCGTCATGACGCTACTCGGTCTGCTGACCGGCTCCGTCCAGGCCTACATCTTTAGCATTCTGGCTGCCGTCTACATCGCCGCCGCCACGCGAGTAACCAAACCCAAGCCTGCTGTTGAGGCTCAGCCGGAGCCCAGTCATGCGTAAGGTCTCCAACAATAAGAAGGACTCCCAATGGATAGCGCCACCATCGTTGCTGTAGTTTCCATCGCCACCGCCGGCATCACCACAGGCTTCGGCTGCATGGGGCCGGCGCTTGGAGAAGGCCGTTCCGTGGCTTCCGCCATGACCTCCCTCGCGCAACAGCCTGACGCCGCGCCCACCATCACCCGCACTCTGTTCGTGGGCCTCGCAATGATCGAGTCCACTGCGATCTACACCTTTGTCGTATCGATGATCCTCATCTTCGCCAACCCGTTCTGGAACCACTTTCTATCGCAAGCCGGAGGGAAGTGAGCGATGCTCATCGACTGGTTCACTGTCGGAGCTCAGATTGTCAACTTCCTCATCCTGGTGTGGTTGTTGAAGCATTTTCTCTACAAACCAATCCTCGATGCCATCGATGCGAGGGAGAAGCGAATCGCCTCTGAACTTGCAGACGCCGATAAGAAGAAGGCTGAGGCTGAAAAAGAGCGCACCGATTTCGAAGATAAAAACAAAGCATTCGATCAGCAGCGGAGCGCCCTGCTCGGCAAAGCCGCCGATGAAGCGAAGGCCGAGCGCGAGCGCCTTATCGATGAGGCCAAAAAGGATGCGGAAACCTTGCGGGTAACCCAAGCGGATGCGCTGCGCGGAGATCAAACTCGGCTAGGTAACGAAATCACCCTTCTGGCCGAAAAAGAGGTCTTTGCAATTGCGCGAAAGGCACTCGCGGATCTCGCCACTGTCAGCCTTGAAGAGCGGGTCGGAGAGGTATTCACACGCCGCCTGCGGGAATTGGATCCGAAGGCAAAAGAACTATTAGGCGCCGCTCTCAAGAACTCAACGCAACCGGCTATGGTTCGCAGTGCATTCGACTTGCCCAATGAACAGAAGGCTGCAATCCAAAACGCCCTCAATGAGACATTCTCGGCAGCGGTCCGGATCAAATTCGAAGATTCGCGGGAGGTAATCTGCGGCATCGAATTAACCGCCAATGGCCAGAAGGTTGCGTGGAGTATCGCGAGTTACCTGACCGAGTTCAGCAAGAAAGTCAGTGACCTCGTAGACACTCAATCCCCTCCGGCCAACAAAGACGCAAAAAAGCCAGAGACGGTGACCACACCGAAGCCGGACACTGCGAGAGCGCCCGAGCCAGAACCTGTTGCTCTCGTGGGAGCCAAATGACCGCATCAGCCGGAATCCTGCAACCCGCAATAGAGCGCGCCTTCGCGGAGTTGCATCGGGGTCGCGAGGCTTTCACGGCAAAGCTGACTCCGCATGAAGTGGGCATAGTCACAAGAGTCTCCACCGGGATCGCAACATTCTCTGGTCTCCTCGGCGTTGGCTACGAGGAGATTGTGACCTTCCCTGGCGGTCTGCTTGGCATCGCCTTCAACCTGGACGAAGAAGAGGTCGGCGTCATCCTGCTCGGGGACTACCAGAACCTGCACGCGGGCGACGAGGTTCAACGAACCGGACGTGTGATGGACGTACCAGTGGGAGACGGCCTGTTGGGCCGGGTGATCGACCCTTTGGGCAATCCGCTGGACGAAAAGGGCGCAATCACCGCGGAGAAGCGCTTACCCGTTGAGCGCCCCGCCCCACCCATCATGGACCGCGCGGCTGTCAGTGTGCCTTTACAGACCGGCCTGAAAGCCATCGACGCACTTGTACCAATCGGGCGTGGCCAGCGCGAATTGATTCTCGGTGATCGTCAGACCGGCAAGACGGCCATCGCGATCGACACCATTCTGAACCAGCGCGGACAGAACGTTGTGTGCGTCTACTGTGCGATTGGCCAACGCGCGGCCGCTGTGGCGAAAGTAGTGGCCAACCTCGATAATCAGGGCGCAATGGAATATACCGTAGTCGTTGTTGTTGAAGACAACAATGCGCCCGGCCTCGTCTACATCACGCCGTATGCGGCAACCAGCATTGCGGAATACTTCATGGAAAAAGGACGCGATGTGCTGATTGTCTACGACGATCTCACCCACCACGCGCGCGCCTATCGAGAACTCTCACTTCTCCTCCGCCGTCCTCCCGGACGTGAAGCATTCCCCGGCGACATCTTCTATATTCATTCACGCATGCTGGAGCGGTCGACCCACCTCATCAAGGAACGGGGAGGCGGATCTCTTACGGCGCTACCCATTATTGAAACCGAAGCGCAAGACATCTCTGCCTATATTCCAACCAACCTGATTTCCATCACCGATGGCCAGGTATATCTTTCGCCTACGCTCTTTCAACTGGGAATCCTCCCTGCAGTCGACGTTGGCAAGTCAGTTTCGCGCGTCGGCGGAGCGGCGCAAAGAGCCGCCTATCGCGCAGTCGCAGGCAGTCTCAAGCTTGCTTACTCACAGTTCGAGGAACTGGAGGCATTCGCAAAATTTGGCACCCACCTCGACGATGCCACTCAAAAGACCATTGACCACGGTCAACGCATTCGCGCCTGCCTCAAGCAATCCGAATCGCACCCCGTATCCATGATCGAACAGATCATCGTGCTTCTGGCCTTGACCGCGGGACTCTTCGATCCTCTGCCGATCGACAAAGTGAATGACGCCGAGCGAGCGCTTCAGAAAGCCACGACCGATATTCCAGCAGATGTGGCGCAGCGCCTAACCTCGTCTGATAAATTCAGCGATGACGATCGCAAGGCTATCCTCGAAATCGCAAAGCGTGCATTGGCTCCGCTCCAGCCGCCTCCAGCGGCCAAACCCGCTACGAAGACTGCGCCATGAGCGGAACCATCGAAAGCCTGACGCGGAAGATCTCCGGAGCGGGCGATCTGGAGGCCGTCGTTCGTTCCATGAAGGCGCTTGCCGCGTCGAGCATTGGACAGTATCAAAAAGCAGTCCACGCGCTCGATGAATATGCAACCACTGTGGAACTCGCGTTGACCGCAAGCCTTCGTCAAGCTGGACCAGGCTACGACACGGCAGAAACAGGCTCACAGAAGAGGCACGGCATCGGCGCAATTGTCTTCGGCTCGGACCAGGGTCTGGTTGGAAGGTTCAATGAAGCGGTCGTGGAATATGCCGTCCACACGCTCAAAGCTCTGCCCGGCACAATCACAAAGATATGGCCTCTCGGAGCGCGCATCCACTCCCTTCTGACCGATTCTGGAATGCCAACCGCGGGAATCTTGCCCGTGCCAGCCTCAGTCAATGCTATTTCTGGGCTCGTCGGACAGATTCTGATCGAAGTCGAGGCGGCTCGGGAGCGCGGCGATGTGGTGGAGGTATATCTCTTCCACAACCACCCCAAATCGGGATCGGTCTACGAGCCCGTCGGCAAGCGCCTGTTGCCTCTGGATCTCGGCTGGCAGAAACAGCTTGCCGCTGCTCCGTGGCCAACCAAACTGCCTCCGGAAGTCGTCCAGGGAGCCAGGTCGCCGCTGCGCGCATTCATACGCGAATACCTTTTTGTCCTGTTGTTTCAAGCCTGCGCCGAGTCGCTTGCCAGCGAGAATGCCAGCCGCCTTGCCGCGATGCAGCGGGCAGAAAAGAACATTGACGGAATCCTTGAAGACTTGAACCTGAAGCTGCATCGCATTCGCCAGGAGTCGATTGACGAGGAACTCTTTGATGTCATCTCGGGCTACGAGGCCTTGACCGCTGTCCGCCGGCAACGCTGATGGATGGCTCACTTGAACAAGTACATCACGGCTTCTCCTTCAGCCTGTCTTGTGCACAACTGCTCAGATTCCGTATCCATCCGAGTCGATACTGATTCGGAGAGTCTCAACCACCGGTGCGACTCTTTGCCCCGCCGCCAGGCCATGGGGCGGATTGTCCGCAGCCAACCAGATTTGCAGGGGTAAGTAAACAACATGACGATCGATTCGAAGACCTATCACGTTCCGCCAGGCAAGAAGCTCAAACTGAGCGAGTGGCCCACGGCCGCACCGGCACTGACCAAATCGAAGAAGCACTATCAAGAGCTGCTTGAAGATCACGTGAAGGACCTGAGCGCATTGCAACAGCTTCACTACGCATCCAACCGCCACGCGCTTCTGCTCATCTTCCAGGGCATGGACGCCGCGGGCAAGGACGGCGCCATCCGGCATGTCATGTCCGGAATCAATCCGCAGGGATGCGAAGTCTTCAGCTTCAAGCAACCCAGCGCCGAAGAGTTGGAGCATGATTTTCTATGGCGCACCACGTGCCGCCTTCCCGAGCGCGGCCGCATCGGCATCTTCAATCGGTCTTATTACGAAGAAGTATTGGTCGTTCGCGTTCATCCGGAACAACTCCGCAACGAGGGACTCTCCAGGGAAGTGCGCGACGACAAGTCGAAATGGGAGGATCGCTATCGCTCCATCGTGGATTTCGAAGAGCATCTTGACCGAAACAGCACGCGCATCGTCAAAGTCTTCCTGCACCTCTCAAAGAATGAACAGCGCAAGCGGTTTCTGGCGCGCATTGACGATCCGCAAAAGAACTGGAAGTTGAGTCTCGCTGACATTCACGAGAGGAAGTTCTGGAAGGACTACGTAAAGGCGTACGAGGACTGCCTCAGCGCCACCAGCACGCATCACGCTCCCTGGTATGTGGTCCCCGCCGACGATAAGGACGACGCCCGGCTGATCGTTTCTCAGATCGTCCTTGACGCCCTGAGAGGATTGGAACCGTCTTATCCCGCAACAACTCCGAAGCACCGGGCCGAATTGAAATCAATCCGCAAGATGCTGGCCAGGTGACGCGTAACCATATCGCGGGCCGAGCAAATCAATCCGAAGTCTGAGAGCCGCCGCCAGGATGTCAGCAGTTGCGGAGAACGAGAAAGGATACGCTACGATGGCCACCACCGAGTTCCCCGTCAAAGTTGAGAAGGACGACACACCCCAGCCCTTCAGCAAGAACTTCGACCAGTATGGCAACTCATCCGGTTTCATCTTCGACGTGAGCCTTTCGACTGCGGTTGCGGCCGATGGCAAAAACGAAGAAAGAGCGTCAAAGCCCAAGGGACCGCTCTCGCCTGAAATGCTGGACAAGATGAATCGCTACTGGCGCGCTGCAAACTATCTTTGCATCGGCCAGATTTACCTCTTTGACAATCCCCTGCTTCGCTCGCCGCTCAAGGCAGAGCAGATCAAGCCAAGGCTTCTCGGTCACTGGGGAACCTCGCCTGGACAGAACTTCATCTACATCCATCTGAACCGGATGATCAAAGAGCACAATGCGGACATCATTTACATTTCCGGTCCGGGGCACGGAGGTCCCTCGCTGAATGCCTGTTCCTATCTTGAAGGCTCCTACACGGAAGTTCACCCGGAGATCACGCACGACGAAGACGGCCTGCGGCTCATGTTCCGCAAATTCTCGACTCCGGGCGGCGTGCCCAGCCACTGCGGCCCTCATGTCCCAAATTCCATGCACGAAGGCGGAGAGCTTGGCTACTCGCTGGTTCACGCATTCGGCGCCGCTTTCGACAATCCGGACCTGATTGTTGCATGCGTCGTCGGCGATGGCGAGTCCGAGACCTGTCCACTGGAGGGAAGCTGGAAGTCGGTCAACTTCGTCAATCCGGTTCGCGACGGCGCGGTGCTGCCGATCCTTCACCTCAACGGATACAAGATCTCAGGGCCAACGGCCCAGGGACGGACGAGCGACGAAGACTTGAAGGCCCTCTATGTGGGTCGAGGCTACAAGCCCTACTTCGTCGAGGGCGACGATCCCGAGGTCGTGCATCAACTCCTCGCTCAAGCGCTTGAAGATTGCTACGCCGAGATTCGTGGAATTCAACAGGAGGCTCGCAAGAGCGGCTTCAAGAATCAGCCCGTCTGGCCCATGATCATCTTCCGCACGCCCAAGGGATGGACCTGCCCCAAGGAAGTGGATGGAATTCCCATCGAAGGCACATTCCGCGCGCACCAGGTTCCGCTCGCATCGGTTAAAGACAATCCTGAACACCTGAAGATTTTGGAAGCCTGGATGAAGAGTTACAAGGCCGAAGAACTCTTTGACGCGAATGGCAAATTCATTGATGAGCTCGCGGCTCTCTCGCCTGTGGGCAACCGCCGCATGGGAGGCAACCCCCATGTGAATGGCGGACGTGAATTGATCACTCTCGCGTTGCCCGATTTCACCAACTATGCGCTTGAGATCCCGGGCCCTGGTCAGGTTCTAGCCGAGGCGCCGCGCAAGCTTGGCGATTTCTTCCGCGACATCTTCAGAATGAATCTGACAAACTTCCGCATGTTCTGCCCCGACGAATCGAATTCGAATCGCCTGAATTCCATCTTTGAAGCCACCAAACGCTGCTCGATGGCCGAGATTGTTTCCATCGACGATCAACTCGGTCCCGACGGCCGCGTGATGGAGGTACTGAGTGAGCATCTCTGCCAGGGATGGCTCGAAGGCTACCTGCTTACGGGGCGTCATGGCATGTGGTCCTCTTACGAAGCTTTCGCACAGGTGGTCGATTCGATGACCACACAACATGCCAAGTGGCTTGAGCAGTGCCGCGAGTTTCCCTGGCGCAGACCGCTCGCGTCCCTTAATGTACTTCTCACAAGTCATGCATGGCGCAACGACCACAACGGATTCAGCCACCAGGCAACCGGATATGTCGACAATGCGCTGGCGCGCAGAAGTGAAGTGATCCGCGTGTATTATCCACCGGACTCCAACTGCCTGCTGAGCGTCTTCGACCATTGCCTGCGCAGCCGCAATTACGTGAATGTTGTCACCTGCGGCAAGCAGCCGCAGCTTCAATGGCTGAACATGGACGAGGCTCTCGAGCACTGTTCACGCGGCGCATCCACATGGAAGTTTGCAACCAACGATGAAGGGGAAGAGCCGGATGTAGTGCTGGCCTGCGCCGGCGATGTGCCCACCATCGAAATTTGCGCGGCCTCGTGGCTCTTGCAGAAACACGTGCCAGGCATCAAGGTGCGCGTGGTCAACGTCGTGGACCTGATGACCCTGATGTTCCCCGACAAGCACTCGCACGGGATGGACGAAATGTCGTTCAACGCGCTCTTTACTGAGCAGGCCCCGGTGATCTTCGCCTTCCACAACAATCGCTGGCTCATTCATACTCTTGTTCATGGGCGCTCCAATGAAAGCCGCTTCCATGTGCACGGCTATATGGATCATGGGACTACAACAACGCCGTTTGACATGGTGGTTCTCAACGAGATGAGCCGCTTCCACCTTGCGCTGGATGCACTCAAGCACATCCCACGCCTTCGTCTGCAGGCCGAGGATGCGATCAATTTCTTCAACCAGGAACTGCAAAGGCACCACGACTATATCCGCGAGCATCTTGAGGATATGCCGGAGATCCGAAACTGGCAGTGGACGAAGGACTTCAGTGATGCCAAGGCCCCGGCTCCACTTGCCAAGGGGCATCCGCAGAAGGCCATGTTCACCGATAGTTAATCCACTTGGCTAGAACCGAAACGGGGACCGGCGACCGCAAGAAGGTTGTTATAGCGGACCAAATTGCGCCAGGCGGTTCCCGCGTCCTGTCAGGAATGGGTTTCAGTTACCGCACGCATCAGTGCCGGCTGTTGGTTTGCGGCAATGGCCAGGAGGATGAGTGCTGCACCCACATACGCTAGCGGATCACGGATCTCATCAACGGCACAAACAGATGCACTCGTCCCATAGCCGTCTCCTCCTCGCGCAATCAGGCGGAAGCAACGCCTCAAGATGAAACATCCCACGGCGGAGAGAAACAGATCCCACATGGCTGCTCTGTATCGACGAATGTGGCCGACCATCGAAGTGATCATCGCCTGACATTACTCCAGCCAATCTGGAATGGATGTGCATTTTTGCTCGCAGCGAGATCTCATCGGATTTCAAGCCGAGTGTGGCGAAGTGTCGCCTTTTGAGCAGATTGGATCCCGCAGATCGCGCCAACTCTACCTCAGTTCGTTCAAGAAACGCTCGCGGGCTGACGCCAGCACAAACAACCGCAAGGCGGATTCGAGAACAAGAGCATGGAAGAACATCGATGCAGAATGGTAGCCATTCCCGCGGAAGATTCTCGTTGCAATAGCCTCATCGGCGGCGCACAGATCGAGACGGAAGATCCCAGGTACAAGAGCCCGCACCGCGCAATTCCCGAAGTGCTGCGACCCCGCCTTCTCGAATACCATCAAACAGTCGGGAGTACTCTAACCTATGAACTTTGATCTCGAGCGCGGTCCTGCCGGCCACGCCTACAAACTGCTGGTGGGCCTGGTGGCGCCTCGGCCTATTGCGCTGATCACCAGCATGAATGAGGACGGCCAGTTGAATGCGGCGCCCTTCAGCGCCTACAACTACCTGTGTACCGACCCTCCCATCATCGGCGTGGGCGTAACCGACCGGCCGGGGGAGCAGTTTGTTCCCAAGGACACGGCCCGCAATATCCGGCGCACCGGCGAGTTTGTGGTCAACGTGGTTACCGAGGACATCGCCGTAAAGATGAACATCTGCGCAACCGACTTCCCGCCCCAGATGAGCGAGGTGGATCTTGCCGGGTTCACCACAGCACCATCCCAGCTCGTCAAGCCGCCGCGCCTGGCCGAGGCGCACGCCGCGCTCGAGTGCCGCGAGTACACGACGATGGAGATCGGCCGCTCCCGCATTATTCTCGGGCGCGTTGTCGCCATTTACGTTGAGGACCAGTACGTGGATCCGGCGGGGCCTTACATCAAAGCCGACGAGCTGCATGCCATAGGCCGCATGAACGGGCTGGGAAACTATGTGCGCACGCGCGACGCGTTCATGACGATTCCACGCATCTCGTATGAGGAGTGGAAGAGCGGGAAACGATAAACGATCGAGCGGAACAATGGCATGGCGCCAAAGATCATTTCACCGCCGCCTCGCAACTCAGCTGGTGTGCGTTCGATCCTCGCCTGCCATACAATCGATTGCTGGATATGGATGCTTTGAATCGCAGCCTCGAGATTCCCGGAATTGCGCAGGTGGTCTCCGGCAACGGCGCCCTTGCGAAGCTGTGCGTCACCACTCCTTCCGCTGCGGCAGAGATTTATCTGCATGGCGCGCAGGTGACTTCTTGGCGCCCGAACGGCGCCGCGGAAGTTCTGTTTCTCAGTGAACAATCGCATTGGCAGCACGGCCGCGCAATTCGCGGAGGCATTCCCATCTGCTTTCCCTGGTTTCGTGCCAAGGCGGACAATCCCAACGCCCCGGCCCATGGGTTCGTCCGAACCAGGGAATGGCAACTCGACTCCGTGACGGCGAACGAGGACGGCTCGATGATAGCCGAGCTGTCCACGGAAAGTGATGAGTCGACGCGCCGCTGGTGGCCGCACGAGTTTCGCCTGCTCCATCGCATCGCGATTGGAAACACCCTTCGGCTGGAACTGATTGTGCGGAATACCGGGTCGACTCCTTTGCGCTTTGAAGAGGCACTGCATACGTACTTCAGGGTCGGCGATACGCAGGCTGTGCGCGTGCTTGGTCTGGACCAGGTCAAGTTCCTTGACAACACCGACGGCAATCGCGAAAAGACTCAGGCAGGCGATGTCGTTTTCCATGCGGCCACCGACCGTGCGTACCTCGATACGCCCGGCGCGGCAGACTTGATTGACCCTGCTTTGCATCGCTCCCTTCGCACCGAAAAAGAGAACTCGGCAACCACGGTGGTCTGGAATCCGTGGCGGCGGGGCGCGGCCTCACTCGCCGATCTGGGAGATGAGGAATGGCGGCAGATGACTTGTGTCGAGGCCGGCAACATTCTTGGCGCGGCCGTTTCCATCGAGCCGGGCCAGGAACACACGATGCGGGCAACGATTAGTGTTTTGCCGGAATAGAGCTTTGCAGCGTCCAGCCTATCCGCCCTGAATCGCTCGTGCCGCGCGCGGAATCCCTCGTCCCTGACCGCATGCTCAACGCGCCTGCGCTCGGCCCACGTTCAGGCCTGCGCATCGTCAACTTCCGCAAAGTCGCCTTGATCGCCGAAACGCCTTAGCCTCTGCGTCGGAGAGAGAATCGACTCTCAGGCCAGATCGCGGAGGGTCTCAGGCTCCTGCCAGACGGCAGTTGGGAAGACGGCCAGCACGCGGCAGCGATGCTTGCCCGCCGCGCTCCAGGCCACGGACATTTCGCTCTCGATGCAGGCGCAGTCGCCCGGATCGAGATGTTCGCGCATGCCTCCCGCGTCCAGTTGCAACTGGCCCTCCAGCACATAGAGAAGCCCGCTGGTTTCGCAAAAGCCCTCCAGCACGCTGGCGGCAACGCCCGCCGGAAACTCCATCATCTGCGCGACAAGACGCAGCCCGCTGCGCTTCCCGGCAGGCGAAACGGCGTCTGAGCCAGTGGTCGTGGAACAATCCACGGTCTCGCCGCCCCTATCGGAAGCGACCGTTCCTCCGGCAATCGGATTGAGCGGCGTCACCTTTACCGATTCGAGCCCGCGGCCCCCACCTTGCAGGTGAGCCTTGCGCGTGATGGAGAGAGAATGCCGCGCCGGCTCGGCGAAGAAGTAGCTCATCCCCACCCCGTAGACCCGGCTGATGGTGGCCAGGGTCGGCAGCGTGGGAATCATGCGGTCGGTTTCAAGCTTTGATAGCAGGGCTGTTGAAAGTCCGGTCTCGACAGCCAGCCGCGAGAGCGTAAGACGCTTCCTTATCCGCAGCATACGAAGCTTCTGCCCGATGCAGTAGGGTTCGAGAGCCCACTGGGCGTAGGAAACAGTCTTGGACATGGGAGCCTCCGCGGATTCTTAGATCAGACCTGAGAACAAGTCTGGCAGCTTGCCGCACCCCGATTTCTGATTAATTTCTGAAGTTTTTGGCAATGTCCGGCCTTGCGGAAGACCGGCCGGGAGATTGCGCGATTTGAAACTGATGCGCGATTGTATAAATCGCTCCATGGAATGGCCGGAAAATGAGAGGAACCCTGTTGGCCGTTCAAAGACACTTCAAATAATATTTGATACGAAGCGGCATTCAACCCTAAATAATTGATATAGATACACTGGAAATTCCCCTATTACTATATAGTAAACAAGTAACCACATTTTTATTACTTTGAGCATTAAATTATCTTCATCGCTCCCCCGTCCCGCCGCTCGAAATGTGCATAATCGGAGATAAGAAATCAGCCGTGCTCAATCGAAGCCGGTAGTTCGTTGTAACTGCTGCAGCCTTCTTCCCTGGATGTTCAATCATGCGGGACGTGGATTCTGTCTGCCTTTCAAATATGCACCGAATTTGGTGCAGGCGGGCAGATCGACGCGGACGCGAGGAAAAGCGTTGGTTCGGATGAAAAAGCGCTGGTCGGATTCACCCGGGCCCCAGAAGCCTGGGTTCCCTGCTGCGGGTCAGATGGACGCGCAGCCGCAATCTCCTCCACCCTCCCCCCCTCCGATTGAGGAGCGCGGGGGGGCGTTTGGACCCTTCCGTCTGGAGCCCGACGGCACTCTCCTGCGCGGGAAAGCAGTGGTTCACCTGCCCCCCAAGGAACTGGCGGCGCTGCGCCTGCTCGTCGCACATGCCGGCCAGATTGTGACTCCGGAGCAAATGCGCCAGGCGCTGTGGGGCCGCGTGCATGTAAGCGCAGACAGCGTCCCCAGGTGCCTCTCTTCATTGCGCGCCCGGCTTGAACCGGAAAAGTGCATTCAGACCGTTTACAAGCGCGGATACCGTTTCTCCGCGACCTTGCAGCGCGAGGCCGCCGCCGCGCAACTCCCCTTGGTGCGGCTGGCTGTTTTGCCGTTCACCACCGGGCCCATCGTCCCGGAATATCTTGGCGCCGCCATCGCAGAGGAGACGATCGCCCGGCTGATCGGCGCACAGCCGGCGGTCGTTTCCGTGCTGGCGCGCGATTCCACTTTCACGCTCGCCGCTAGCGGGCTGACGGCGCATCAGATCGGCCAGATGCTGAACGCCGACCTGGTGCTGACAGGAACCCTGCGCGCGCTGCCCTCGCAGTTCCGGCTGCGCGCGGAGATGATTCGCGTGGAGGATGGAAGCCAGATCTGGGTGGAAGATCTGCTCATCGCCCGCGATCGGACCGCCGGCCTGGAGACAGAACTGGCCGAACGGCTCTTCTTTCGCCTCAACTCCGGAGTTGCAGGCGATGCGTACAGGGCTCCCGGACCTTCGCCGGGGTGGCGCTCGAAGGGGCTGGACCTCGCCGCGGCCGCGACCTCGGAGAAAGTGAGCGAGCCGGAACAGCGCGAAGCGTATGCTCTCTTCCAGTTTGCGCATTACGAATGGCAATCCATGCAGCGGCACCAGATGCAGGACGCCATGCAGCGTTTGCTGCGCGCAACGGAATTGGACCCATCCCTGATTGCGGCCAAAATTGACCTGGCCCAGTTGTGCGTGGCCCAGGCCTTTTTCGGGTTCGTCTCCCCGCAGCTTGCCTCCGAATGTCTGCATCGGACTGTGGAGTCGATTCCCGATCTTACCAACCAGGCTGAAGCCATCCTTCCTGCGCTGGCGACGATCAGCTTCCATGTGGACCACGATCTGGCCGGGGCCCTGTTCGCGTTTTCCCGCTCTGCCCACCTGCCGCACGCACCGTGGATCACCTATGAGCGCGCCATGTTTGCCTTGAGCCGCCATCGCTTCGAGGAAGCCATCGGGATACTCGAAGCTGCAATCCGGCAAGATCCGTACTCACCCTGGCTGTACGCGCGGCTTGCCTGGGCACTTCACCTGGCCGGCCGGGCCACGGAGAGCGTGGAGCAGATCCACTACTGCATAAAGACCTTCCCTGGCCATGAAGGGGCGGCCATGTATGGCGCCATCATCCTGCCCTTCAACGGAGACGTGCAGGGCGGCCTGGGGTTGGCTCAAAGCCTCTCGGCACGCGAGCCATATTTTGACTGTGTGGTAGCCCTGCATGGCTATGCGGCGGCATGCGCGGGCCGCGAAGAGGAGGCCCGCGCGCATCTGGAACGGCTGCAATGGCTGAGCCGGGAACGCTTTGTTTCGCCTTCTTTCAACGCCGCCATTTACGTTGCGCTGGGGGATCGCGAGGCGGCTCTGGCCGAGCTTCGCACCTCCGGGCAAGTCCGCTGCCCGTGGTTCTTCCAGATGCTCGCCGATCCGCGCCTGCAACCGCTGCGCGGTTATCCGGAGTTCCAGGAGATGCGCGCGATTCTCACCCGGATGGAAGCCGCGGCGGCGAACTGAGCACCTGCGGTGCGGCGGACGCTCGCTATTCGCTCGCACCAGCGTGGCTGCTCCACCAGCTTTGCATCTGCGATTTTGAGCCATCCGATGGAGAACCGCATGCGGCGCGGCGAGCGCGCTGAGACGGATGGAATGGTCTGCCGGACGTAGGATTTATTCAGAGATTTGATTAGTAAAGCGATAAAGCTAGCCAGAAGCCGCTCCCGCCTAGTAGAGTTTCTAGCGGTTGTCTATTCCGTTTCCCCAGGGCACGGCAGAATACCCTGACGCGCTCCTGAACCGGTTCGGAGAAGACCAGCCCACCCGGCTGCGCTGTCCCGCGAGCGCCGCCCGAAAAGGATCGCCCCATGCTCAATCTGCACGCTCCGTCTCGCCGCTCGCTCGTTCTGCTGCCGCTGGCCTTCGCCCTGATCGCAACGCTCGCAGCGGCGCGGCAGGCCCCGTATCAGAACACCAGCCTTTCGCCGGAGGAGCGCGCGCACGACCTGGTGGGGCGCATGACGCTCGATGAGAAGGCCAGCCAGCTTGAGGACTGGGCGACCTCCATTCCGCGGCTGGGAATTCCCGACTACCAGACGTGGAACGAGGCTTTGCACGGCGTGGCGCGCGCCGGCTATGCCACGGTGTTTCCCCAGGCCATCGGCATGGGCGCAACATGGGATACGTCGATGGTTCACTCCATGGGCAACGTCATTTCCACCGAGGCGCGCGGCAAGTACAACCAGGCCCAACGCGAGGGCAATCACCGCATCTTTTTTGGGCTCACCTTCTGGTCGCCGAACATCAACATCTTCCGCGATCCGCGCTGGGGCCGCGGCCAGGAGACGTATGGCGAGGATCCGTTCCTCACCTCGAAGCTCGGCGTGGCCTTTGTCACCGGAGTGCAAGGCGGCGACCTGAACCACCTGCGCGCGGTGGCAACCAGCAAGCACTTTGCCGTCCACAGCGGCCCGGAGACCTTGCGCCACGGATTTAACGTGAACCCCTCGCCGCGCGATCTGGAAGAGACCTACCTGCCGGCCTTTCGCGCCACCGTGACCGAGGGCCACGTGCAGTCTGTGATGTGCGCGTACAACGCAATTGACGACTGGCCGGCCTGCACCAGCAAGATGCTGCTCAAGGACCATCTTCGCGATGCGTGGGGCTTCAAGGGATTCGTCGTCTCCGACTGCGGCGCCATCATGGACGTGAACTCCGGGCACAAGAAGACGCCCGATATTCTGCACTCCTCTGTGCTCTCGCTTGAAGCCGGCGCCGATCTCTCGTGCAGCATCTGGGAGCCGGGCTTCAACACCCTCGCCGATGCGGTGCGCCAGGGCTTGATCAAGGAGGACCTGGTCACGCAGGCAGCGGAGCGGCTGTACACGGCGCGCTTCAAGCTGGGCATGTTTGACCCGCACGACTCTACCCTCGACAACCTCTTCTTCAACGCAACCACGGCCAGCCAGGATCGCCAAACATCGCTCAAGGCAGCCGAAGAGAGCATCGTTCTGCTCAAGAACAACGGCGCGCTGCCGCTGAAGGATATTCCGGCGCACATCGCGGTGATTGGCCCCACGGCGGATCTGCTGGTATCGATCCTTGGCAACTATGTGGGCACGCCGATTCGGCCTGTCACGCCGCTGGACGGGATGATCAACCAGTTCCGCAGCTCGCCGATTCTGTATGCGCAGGGCTCGACGCTGGCCGCCGGGGTGGGCGTGCCGGTCCCGCGCACCGCCTTCGGGCTCAACAAGGGGTTGACGACCGAGTTCTTCGCAACCCCGGATTGGACCGGCCGGCCGGTTGCAACCATCACCCAACCCGAAATTCAGACCGACTGGGAGGATGCGCGCCCCGTGCCGCAACTCGACACGCCGAACTACTCCGTGCGTTGGACGGGCAAGCTGAGCGTACCCACCGCGGGCCATTATATTTTCACTCTGGAACAGGGTGACTCCTTTCCGTACTCGCCAGTAGAGACCTATCGCTTCGTCCTCGACGGCAAGGTAATCGGGGAAGGCAGCCTGCGTGAACCGGGCCCCCAGCAGCCGGGAAGCGGCGACTCGCCCACCGCACCGGTTCATGAGTTGAACGCGAAGGCTCCATCAATTGCGGTCGACTTCACCGACACCAACCCGCATGACTTCAAGCTCGAGTATTCACACTCCGGCGACCATGCCGGCGGCGGACTCACGCTGAATTGGCAGGCGCCGGCACAGGCTCAATTGGATGAGGCCCTGGCCCAGGCCAAACAGGCCGATGTGGTGGTTGCATTTGTGGGTCTCTCGCCGCAGCTTGAGGGCGAAGAAATGAGCATCAAGATTGACGGCTTCAACGGTGGCGACCGCACCAGCCTCGATCTCCCCGCGCCGCAACAGAAACTGCTTGAGGCGCTTGCGGCCACCGGCAAGCCGCTGATCGTGGTGCTGCAAAGCGGCAGCGCCGTCGCTCTGAATTGGGCCAACGACCACGCCGATGCAGTGCTGGAGGCCTGGTATCCCGGCGTCGAAGGCGGAACGGCCGTGGCGCGCACCCTCGCGGGGTTGAACAATCCCGCAGGACGTTTGCCGGTTACGTTCTATGCATCGCTCGACGGGCTGCCGGCATTCACCGATTACGGATTCCGGAGCGGCGGCAAAGGACGTACTTACCGTTACTTCACGGGCAAGCCGCTGTGGGGCTTCGGCTACGGGCTCAGCTACTCCGTCTTCAAGTATGGGCCGGTGACGGTTTCTTCGGACTCGTTGAAGGCGGGCGATCCAATCACCGCAACGGTCTCGGTAACCAACATCGGCAACGTGAGCGGCGATGAAGTGGTCCAGGCGTATCTGAAGACGCCGCAGAAGGACGGCCCCATTCAGTCGCTGGTGGGCTTTCAACGCGTGGAGATCGGCGCCGGTGCCACCCGGGAAGTGACCATCGCCATCGATCCGCGGTCGCTCTCAAGCGTGGACGACAAGGGCAACCGCACCATTCTTGAGGGCAAGTACGAGCTCACACTCAGTGGCGCGCAGCCGCAGGAGACGCAGTCGAAGTCTGAGACCGCGTTCACCGTGACCGGCTCACTGCCCTTGCCAAAGTAACGCCGCATAGGGCGCGGGCAGACTCATTGCGAGAATGCCCGCGAGTCCGGATGCGTGCGGCAGCCGGATCGGAGCGCGCTCGTCAATCGACGCCAATGCGTTCGCTCTTTAGCATTCCACCGGCGTTGCCGACCCACGGGAAATGAAACTGTGCCCCATCGGGGTACCCTCTGGGTCGGAGCGTTTTTTGCTCGATGGGTGGGAGGAAGATCGTGTTTGCGGTCTACTTTGGTTTGTTGAACGTACATTCTTGTTTCTTGGGAACGATGCCCTGAGCCGCTCCTGCCGCTCGAGGGGCTTCTCCTCGCGGCCCAGACGCGATGAGTCCACAGGCCAGCATCAAGCTAGGGACTCCCCATCCATCCAATAAATACCTAGAATCATGTTGGTTGCTTGTGTCGATAAGCCTCGATCGATCACTGGACATGCAGAAATCAGTTGATGCTGGAAAGATTCCCGATGCGAGGAAAGGTCTTTGCCGTCTCTTCTCGCAGGCTGTTCAACCGGCGCCGCATCGGACGCCGTGATAGAGAGGAGGTCCTATGATTCCGCAAGAATCTCATAGCTCCCGGCAGCGCAGACGGTTGCAGGTTGCAGGAATTCTGTTCTGTGCTTGCCTGCTTTCAGCCACGCCGGCGCTCTTCGCGCAAGAGAACCGCGGCAGCCAACCAGCCGGCCCCATGAATGAATTCGATACCGGCGGCACCGGAAATTCTGCCGCTTTCACGGGCGCAGCCGCGGATCACCGTTCCATCAAGGAACTTGCTCAATCGCTGAAGAGCGGCGAGCGCTCGGCGCGAACCGAAGCCGTGATGGCGTTGGGCCAGAGCGGAGATTCCCACGCCGTGAAGCCGCTTATCGAATCGCTCAAGGACAGAGATCCTTACATTCGGGCATTTGCCGGCATGGCGTTGATCCGGATTGGAGCTCCGGCCGTCCAGCCGCTCATCGCCGCAATGAAGGACAACGATCTCTACGTCTCGGCGCTTTCTGCCATGGCATTGAGTTCAATCAAAGACCCACGCGCCCATGACGCACTGATGAGGGCATTGCAGGAGCATAACTCGAGAGCGATCTTTGGATCGCATACCTTCTTTGTGAAGCTCGGCGTGCCAGGTTCTGAATCTGCCTTGATTGAAGCGCTCAACAAGTTCCCTTCACAGGAAATGGCCGAGGAGTTTCTCAACTCGGGAAATCCGGCATTGGTGAGCTCTGCAAATGACTGGGCGCGGAAGTACAAACATTCGCTGAAACCGGCGCCGGCCACAGCCTCGGTGCATTGGGGCAGCGGGCAAGACACGGCGCTGCAGTCCGCCTCCAATCACCCCCTGTCCGCCCAGTGACTTGCGTCACACGATATCCCTCAGAATTCCTGAATAATCTTGGGTTGCGGGTTGACGCTGCGCCGAGGTTGGGCGTAGCTTGATCCCGCATATCAAGACTTCCCAATCGGTCGCGGAGGCGCTTTGCTACTAGGCATTCTGAAGGAAACTGCATCGGGCGAGACCCGTGTCGCCCTGCTGCCGGAGAGCTTGAAATCGCTGCTTGCGCAGGGAATCCAGGTTAGCGTCGAGTCGGGCGCGGGCGTGGCCGCCTGCGCATCGGACGAGGCCTACGCGCAGGCCGGCGCGACTGTAACGGCCGATCGCAACTCGATTCTCGCCAACGCCGACCTGCTGCCGCTGGTGAATGCGCCATCCCCCGCGGACCAGGCGAAGCTCAAGACTGGCGCGGTGGTGATCGGCTTCCTCAAGCCGCTGGATGCGCCGCACGCGCTCGACGCGGCGATCGCGCGGCCGGTCACGCTGTTCAGCATGGAATTGGTTCCGCGCATCAGCCGCGCGCAGTCAATGGACGCGCTGTCTTCGATGGCAACGGTCGCCGGCTACAAGGCCGTAATTGCCGCCGCCGACCGCCTGCCAAGATTGTTTCCAATGCTGATGACGGCGGCGGGAACCATTCCGCCGGCGCGCGTGTTCGTGATCGGCGCAGGCGTTGCGGGCTTGCAGGCGATTGCGACGGCCCGCAGGCTGGGCGCTGTGGTTGAGGCGTATGACGTGCGCGCCGCGGCAGGCGAACAGGTGCGCTCACTGGGCGCTAAGTTTCTCGATGTGGATCTGGGCGGGATCAGCGCCGAAGGAGGCGGCGGTTACGCTGCCGAACTCAGCGAGGAGGCTCTCGATCGCGGGCGCGATTTGATTACGCGCACGGCGGCGCACTCGGACGTGATTGTCACAACGGCGCAAGTTCCGGGACGGCCGGCGCCGCGACTGATTCGCCGCGCGGCTGTTGAGGCGATGCGGCCGGGGTCGGTGCTGGTGGATCTGGCTGCGCCCGCGGGCGGTAACTGTGAACTGACCCAGACAGGCGTCGAACAAAACATCGGCGGAGTCGTCCTGCTGGCGCCGCTCAATTTGCCTGCCCAAGTTCCCGTGCACGCCAGCCAGTTGTACGCGCGCAACATTCTCAACTTCCTCGCGCTGATTGTGAAGAAGGGCGAGCTCACTGTCGATCTGGCCGACGAGGTGCTGGCCGGCGCCTGCGTTGCGCACGATGGAAAGCCAGTGAATCCCCGCGTGGCCAGCCTGCTTTTGACGGAAATACACCGCTAACCGGCGCAAAGCGCCGCTAACTTGCTAACTGGGCACATCATGAACCCTGCTGTATTGATCGCTTCGGTTTACGTCTTCGCGCTGGCCGCCTTTCTTGGCTACCAGGTCATTAGCCGCGTGCCGCCGCTGCTGCACACACCGCTGATGTCGGCCACCAACGCCATCTCCGGCATCTCGCTGATCGGCTCGCTGGTGCTGGCGGGTGCGGTGCATTATCCCCTCGGCGCGCACATCCTGGGCTTTGTGGCCGTGACCACCGCAACCATCAACGTGGTCGGCGGATTCGGAATCACCGACCGCATGCTGAAGATGTTCGGCAAGCGCAAGCCAGAAGCCGGTTCTGCAAAGAAGGAGGGCGGCCAATGACCCTGACCTCCTACTTCATGGAAGCAACCTACCTGGTTGCGTCCATCCTTTTCATCCTGTCGCTGAAGATGATGTCGCACCCGGAGACGGCGCGGCGCGGCATGTTTTTAGCCGAGGGCGGCATGTTCGCGGCCATCGTGGGCACGCTGGTGGGCACGCAGATTGTCACCTGGGTGTGGATCATCGCCGGGCTCACGCTTGGCTCGATCATCGGCGCATGGATGGCGGTGAGCGTACCCATGACCGCCATGCCCCAGCGAACCGCGCTCTCGCATGCGTTTGGCGCGCTGGCGGCGGCTCTGGTAGGCATTGGGGAGTTTGTGGTCAAGGCTTCCGAGATGGGCACGGTCACACGCGGCGCGCTCGGCTTTGAAGTGATGCTCGGCGCACTCACCACCACCGGCTCCCTCATCGCGGCAGGCAAACTGCAAGGGGTCATCGCGGGCAAGCCAGTGCAGTTTCGCGGGCAGAACGTCATCAACCTGATCATCTCGCTGGGTATGGTCACAAGCTTCGTCCTCTTCTGGATTCATCCCCAGGCAGTAGTGTTTTTCTACACCATGCTCGGACTGGCGTTTGTGTTTGGCGTGATGCTGGTGATCCCGATTGGATCGGCCGACATGCCAGTGGTGATGTCGCTTCTGAATTCCTACGCAGGCCTGGCCGCGGCAGCGACGGGCTTCGTGCTGGGCAACAATGTGCTGATCATTGCGGGTACACTCGATGGGTTCTCGGGATTCATTCTGTCTGTGCTGATGTGCAAGGCAATGAACCGGTCCATCACGAATGTGCTGTTCGGTGGATTTGGCGCGGTGATCGCCGAGGCCGGCACGTCCAATGCGGGCGGCGTAATGCGCGAGATCTCGCTGGACGATGCTGCCATGCAGCTCGCGTTTGCGAATCGCGTTGTCTTTGTTCCCGGCTATGGATTGGCGACAGCGCAGGCCCAGCACGCGTGCCGCGAACTCGGCGAACTGCTTGAAGCACGCGGGGTCAGCGTGAAGTACGCGATTCATCCTGTAGCCGGACGCATGCCGGGACACATGAATGTGCTGCTTGCCGAGGCCAACGTTCCTTATTCGTCGCTCTATGAGATGGAGCAGATCAATCCGGAGTTTCCATCGACCGATGTGGCCGTGGTGATCGGCGCAAATGACGTGGTGAATCCCGACGCGCGCGACAATCCCAAGTCGTTGATTGCCGGCATGCCAATCCTTGAAGTCGATCGCGCCAAAAGCGTGATCGTGCTCAAGCGCGGACAGGGCCGCGGTTTCTCCGGCCTCGAGAATCCGCTCTTCTTCAAGCCCTGCACCACGATGCTCTATGGCGATGCGAAATCCTCGCTGAGCCATCTGGCGCAGGCTGTGCAGCACGTGTAATAAAAAATCGAAGCCCTGGGAACGAATAGTCAACTGTATACTTGGGTCCATTCGAGGGAGCCAGGTCGATGGCGTCACATCCGGTTGCAGAGCGCGCTGCTCGTTCGTTTATCGAACGCCCAAAGGGAATTTTGGGCTGCCTGATCACGGCTGTTCGATCGTTGAGCCGTGAACTCAATCGAGAAGATCTCTCATTTCTGGCATCGAATCTTAGCCTGCTGCTGCATCCGCTTGAGCTGCTCCAGTACCCGATGACGCTTTGCGCGCTCTGCGCCAGCCCTGACCATATCGCCCGTCGGATGAAGAACATTGAGCACAACCGATCGAAGCTTTTCCGGCGGCCACTGCAGTTTGCCCTGATGACATTGACATTTCTCGGATTGATGATCGTCGTTGTACCCAGGTACTTGCCGCTGCCCCCGCGTTATATACCCAAACAAGGATTCGAGCGCTACCTGGTCTTCTCTCTCGCAATGCTGATGGCGCCGCTGGTCACCGCTCTGCTCTCTCTGGTTCTAAGGGTGGCCATTGTGATTGCGGGATCGCTCATCCCCAGGAAACATGTCATCAACCCAGAGGCGTGGTGGGCCATTCCATTTCTGTTCGATATCAAAACCTGGCGGCGCGCCCGCACCCCGGATTTATTCGGGTACCTGCTTTACGGCGGATCCTACACAATGCTGACCAGCGGCCTCATCGCATGCGCCGCATATTTGCCGTTCCATTACCTCGAAGTCGCTTTTACCAATCACCCTGGACGACTCACACCCGCGGAATCTGTCTTCATGTTCCGCTTGCTTTGGGTTGGCTTTTGGGCCGTTGTGGCCGAGCGGGTCATCGTAAACTCCTTTACTGCGGGTCTGGCTGCCATGGTGCGCCCACCCACCTATGCGATGACCCGCATGATATTGCCCAACCTTTCTCGGCATTTGATGCAACTCCGTCTGATCACCCTCGAGCTTGACCGTGTCAGTTCTGTTGAGGAGGCGCGGACCTTTGCTGGTCCCCTTGCCGAGTCCTGGGCAGACATCGAGTGCGACATCGCCATCTGGCGCCGTCTCCACTTTCCCATCCACACCGACTTCACCAAAATGTACCCGGCTACTCGTTCGTTGAACACCCTCAAGCGCATCTTCGGGGAAGAACCGCTGGTCTTGGAGAAAGTTACTCACCTCGAAGCGGTCCTTGAGGGAAAGGTACTGACATATTTTGAGGACGGCAGCAGCGAACTCTAAATCCCCAATAAAATTCGGATGGTCCGCATTCGTCCTCGCCCTCTGCCGGTTTGACTGCACACAAAAATGGGCGGCAAAGGTTGCCCCTTGCCGCCGCCCGTCCCTGGGTTGTCTTGAAGGCACTGCAGTCATGCGGTTAAAACAAAACCTGCTTATTGCAGAAGCTTGGTCACTTCCTGCTGCACGCTGTTGGCCTGCGCCAGAGCAGCGATGCCGGTCTGCGAGAGAATCTCGTACTTCGACATATTCGACGTGGCCGATGCATAATCGGTGGCCTGCACGGCGTTTTGCGCGGACACCACGTTCTCCTGCTGCGTACTCATCACCTGGCTGATCGAATTGAGCGTGTTGATCTGGCCGCCGATGTAGCCGTCCAGAGCCGCTGCGTCGCTGATGGCGAGGTTGATGTCGGTGAGCGCGGCCTCCGCATTGGTCTGGTTGTTGAGGTCGGTGTTGGAGAGATTTTCGCCTGCGTTGTCGGAGTAGGAAGTTGTGGCCGTTCCCGTGGAACCGTTCATGTCCGCGGTCAAGCCCACGTTCGCGGTACCCCCGTAGGTCAACACGTTGTTCACAGTGGCCACGGTGCTGGTGTCCTGGACGGTGCCCGCGATGCCCACGCTGTAATAGCCTGAGGTGGTAATTCCCGACGGCGTGAAGGCGGGAACGGCCGAGGGAAGACTGCTGCCGACGGCCTCATCCAGCAGCGTTGAATTCACCGTCATCGACGAGTTCGCCGAGATGAAGCTCATGGTGTTGGTGGTGGCGTCGTATGTCGCCGTCACGCCGTAATCGCCTTTGTTGATGGTGGTGGCGAGGGTTGCCGCCGTGTCGTCAGAGGTGCCGATGGCGATGGTGTTGGAGCCGATGCCGAGGCTGCCCGTGAGTGTGTCCGTGCTGAGGATGGTAAGCGATCCGAGGTCGGTAGAGTTGGCTTGGCCGGTGGTGGGCGCATCGGTGAGACTGATGGCGGTCGGGTCGGCCGGCAGCGTGGCGGTGATGTTGCCGTCGTTGCCCAGCGTGGGCGAGCCAATGTCCCCGGTGGTCGCGGTAAATGTGAGGGATGTTCCGGCCTGGTTGGGTGTAGCCGTGATTCCGTAAAGCGCATCGGTGGTATTGATGGTGGTGGCCAGCTGGGCGAGGGTTTGGCCGGTGAGGCTGATGCTGTAGGCGGTGGACAGCGCGTTGCCTTCCACGCCGTCAAGAATGCCGGTGAGTGTGTCGGTGCTGTTGCCGACGGTGAGGGTTCCGAGAATCGTTCCGGGAGTGATGGAGCCGGAGACCGCGTCGCCAAGACTCACGCCGCTCACGCTGGCGGTGTCGCCGCTGCCGTAATCCGCGGCTAGTTCCGTAACGGTCATTACTTCATGAGCAGCAACGTAGCCGTTCTGGCCCACAGTGCCGACCGCGGCCACGGCGGACGTGGAAGCCGTGAGACCGTAGCCGCCGGTCGTGAGGGTTGCGGCCAACTCGGCAAGCGTGGAGTTGGTGTTGTTGGTGCCCAGATTGATGGTAACCGGAGTGGCGCTATTGGCCGGATCGATGGTCAGCGTGCCGCTGAGCGGATCGGTGAGGGTCCGGGCAGAGAGCGTGTCCACCAGCGTGCCTGCGCCGAGGGCGGTGGAAGTGAGCGTGGTGTCGGTAACCGGCGAAGCGGTGGTGGCAACCACGGCCACATCGGGGCCCGTGCCGTTGTCGGCGAGGGTGATGGTCTTGCCGCCGTTGGTGACACTGGCCGTGATGCCAAGGCCGTGGTAGGCGCCCCCTGCGTTGTTGAAGGCGGCAGCAAGATCGGCGATGTTGTCTGTCGACTGATTGGCGACACCGCTCACCGTGCCCAGCGTGAGCGTACTCGATGCGCCGGTATCGGTGGTGAGCGCCAGGGTTCCCCCCAGCACGTCGGCGCTGTTGACCACGGTGAAGCTGGCCAGGTTGCCATGCGCAACAGGAGCGGTGATGGTGACCGTGGGATCGGTGACCACCGCATCGGTGAAGTTGCCCGCGGTGACGGTGGGCGAACCCGTGTCCCCATTGGTTGCGGAGAAGTTGAGCACGTTGCTGTTGGCGCCGCCCACGGTTGCGGTAATGCCGAGTGCCGCGTCCGTGGTGTTGAGGGTATTGGCCAACTGCGCGAGCGTGGAGGTGCCGGCCTGCCCGAGTTGAATGGAGTAGGCAGTTCCGGCGTTGTTGACGCCTGTCAGGGTTCCGCTCAGCGCGTCGTTCATGTTGTTCACGGTCATGGTGCCGAGCGTGTCGCCGGCGCCGACTGTTGCCGCCACAGTGTCCGTGATGCCGGTGCCGGCGATGCTCGGCGTGCCCAGGTCTCCTGCGAGAAGACCCACCGTGCCAGGACCTGCCTTGGTCAACGTCAGCACCGTGCCGATGGCGTTGCCGTTGACGATCGCGGGATTGGTGGTTGCGGTGATGCCCCAGGTGGCGACGTTGGCGTTGATGGTCGCTGCCAGGTGCGCCAGCGTGTCCGTGGAGACGCCGGCGGCGCCACTGGTGCCGAGGGCAAGCGTCACGGGAGTGACCGGAGTGCCGGTGGGGCTGGCGACGCCGGGAGTAATCGTAAGGCTGCCGCCGAGCGTGTCGCCAATGGCGCCGACAGTCATGGTTCCCAACACGGAACCGGTGATGGTTGTCGTGGCCGGGACCGCGGGGCTGATGTCGGTGAGGTTGTCGCCCGTGATGCCGACCTTGGAGTCTGCCGTAGTGAACGTGAGCTCGGTGCCTGCCAGGTTAAGCGAGGCGGTTACGCCGTAGCCCGCGGCGTTGATGGTGGACTCGAGGTTGGTCAACGTGTCGGTCGAGTTTGCCGTGCCCAGCGTGATGTTGTGGCTGGCGCCGTCGGAGCCGACGATGCTCAGCGTGCCGCCGAGCGTGTCGCCGAGTGTCAACGAAAGCGCGCCCACCACACCGACGCCGTTGCTGCCGGTGCCGATGTTGGCAGCCGATATCTCGATGCCGGTATCGGTGCTTGCGCCGCCGCCGTCCGCTGCCGCTTCCGCCGTGGCCACCGCCGCCGTGCCGGCCTGCTGCGCGGTCGCGAAGGTGGCATTCAAGCCCAGGCCGGAGTTGTTGATGGCCTCAATCAATCCCTGCGCGGTGTTGGCGTAGCTGGTGCCGGCGCCGGCGCTGATGGCTGCGGTCGACGGCGCAGCCGCCCCATTGGCGCCCTTGCTCATGTAGGAAACATCGATGGTGGTGGTCGCCGTTGAAGTGCCCAGACTGTCCGTCACAGCGGCGTTGTGCCCTGCGTTGGAAAGATCGATGAAGACGTTGTCCTTGCCGCTCGAATAGGACATGGCGCCGTTGGTGTCCCCAACGCCGGACTCCGACAGCGTGCGGATATTCAGATCGTCGATCGACGAGCCGGCCGTCGACGAGTCGCCGGTGTAGATGGCGATCGTATTGCCCGCGAACACCTGCTCCTGGTTGTAGGTGGTGGTCGATCCGATGTTGTTGATCTCGGACAGAATTGACTGGTACTCCTGGTTGGCCGCGCCCTCCTGGGTGCTGTTGAGGGTGCCGTTCGAAGCTTCGGTGGCCAGGGTGATGGCTCGGTCAAGCAGGCTGGTGACCTGCGAGAGCGCGCCGTCGGCCACATCCAACAGACCCACTCCCTCCGTGGCGTTGGTCTCCGACTGCATCAGCGCCGTCTGGTTGGCCTCAAGGCCGTTCACCAGTGAAAGCCCGGCGGCATCGTCGGCGCCGGAGTTGATCTTTGAACCTGAGGACAACTGCTGCAAGACGGTCTGCAGACTGTTGTTCGTATTGTTCAGGTTGTTCTCCGCATAGATCGCTGAAAGGTTGTTCAAGACACCGAGGGCCATGGGACTCAACTCCTTCTTGGATGAGGTGTTGCCCGCTCATGGCCGCCGGTGGTTATCCACCCGTCAGGCGCCTCCGCAAGATCCGGATGAGCGTTCTCGATCCACTCATTTCATCGGTGCGGACGGAAATAACTTTAGTCATATTCTTTCGAATCGTTCCCGGACAGCGCTGTCCAAGTGCGATTCACAGTGTCCGAGGCCGGTGCAACGGCTGTCCCATTGCGGTTCAGTCTCTGTCTCATGGCGCTGCACTTGCCTGTCCCGATTTGCGACAGGTTTATCGCGGTTCTCCAGTTGGTGCAGAGGGGAACGTGACCGCCAGGTGGCTTTTTCTCAACAGTCCACGTGAACTGGGGAACCGCTCCATCGATCTGGCAAATACAAATCATTGGGTACCCCATCCGTTCCGCGTTCTTTGCGGAATGGGTGGGAAACAAGAACACTCTTGATTGCCGGATCAATAGCATTTGGCGAGCCGCGGAATTCCGCCGTTCTGCCTGTGAGCACAAAAAACGGCGGCAAGAGGATCGCCCCTTGCCGCCACCGGTATCGACTGCAACCGCATTTGCTCTCTGCCTGAAACCTCGGTCGTGCTGAAAATCGTGTTACTCCATGTCGCCTGAGGGAGGCGCTGGAGCCCCTGCCGGAGCTGCCTGCCCGGAAGGCGGAGGAGGCGGACCACCCTGATGAGGACGGTCCCGGCCACCTTGTCCGCCGCCGTCCGGCCCATGCCCGCCGCGCCCCTGTCCATCGCGGTTCCAGCCATGCCCCGGCTGTCCGTGAGTGGCGCGGTCGGCCTGCAACTGCTTCCACTGCTCGGGCGCGAGCTTGCTGCGAATGGCCAGAAGGAAGCGGGCGTTGGCCTTTTCCAGTTCGGCGCGGGCCTGCGCAACCTTGTCGATCTGCGCCAGAATCCTGCCTTCGTTGGGCTGATCTTCACCCATCAGCGGTTCAAGCTCAAGCTCCGCCTTTTCCACGCTGGCGCGAAGATCGATGAGCGTCTCGCGATGCTGCAGCAGCGTCTCGTCCATGGACTTGCGCTGCGCGTCGGTCAGCTTCAGCTCGGCCACGATTTTGGGATTGTTCCACCACTTCCCATGGTCGCCGTGCGAGCCCATGGCCCGTTCAAACGGAGGCCTGTGCTCTCCAAATCCCGGGCCATCGCCGCCCGGCCCCTGTGCCAGCGCAAGCGTCGATCCAGCCATCAGAACGCCGGCAATCGCAACTGCAATTTGTACGCCCATCCTTGACTTCATTGTGTTTGACTCCCTCGATTAATGCGTTGTGTTTTTACTGCTTCGGATTTCCGTTCGTTTGAGATCGTTATCTGGTTTCGTCGTCGGTCATCAGTTGAGCCAGCGGCTCCATGGCGCTGGGAACTTCCCGCGATACATCGCTGTCCACATTGGCCAGCAAATCCTCTTCTTCCCTGGCGCGCTGCTCGGCAATCACCTTCTGCTGCTCGGCTGCGCGGGCTGCTTCCGCCGTGCGCGCGGCCTGCACCTTCTGCTGGTGCTCGAACACCCCGCCCCCTGCGCCGCCGGCCACCAGGACGCAACCCAGCGCCCAGCCTGCAGCCAACCGCCAACTGCGCTGCCGCACGGTCTTCGCCGGCGTCCGCTCACGGCCGAACTCAGCCTCGCTCCAGGCAAGGACGCTGCAGCGGAAGTTGGCCAGCGCCTGTTTGAGCGCCTGGTCCTGTGCCTCGACGGCTTCCAGACCTGCTTTCCCGTCAATTCCCTCGGCGCTCTTCCCAAGCCGCTTCATGAAACTCATCGCTTTCCTCCCAGTTCCGTGCGCACTCGTGCGAGTGCCCGCGAAAGGTGCGCCTTCACCGTTCCCTCGCTCAGCCCGGTGGCGCGCGCAATCTCGCTCAACTCCATTTCATCCACAAAACGCAGCAGAAAAACCGTTCGCTGCCGCTCGCTCAAACCCTTCACCGACTGCCAGACCCGCTTCACCTGCTCGCGCGCCAGCAACAGTTGCTCCGCTGAACGCTCGCCGCTCGGCAGCCACTCGCTGGCTTCGTCCAGGTCCACGGCGTTGGTCTGCGTCTGACGCCAGAACTGCATCCGCCGGTTGCGCCAGTGGTCCTTCTGCAGATTGATGGCAATCCGCATCAGCCACGTCATCGCGCTCGAATCGCCGCGAAACCCGCCCCAGTTCCGGTGCGCCTTCAGGAAACACTCCTGGGTCAGCGTCTCAGCCAGGTCCACATCGCGCGTGGAGGCAAGCAGAAAACGGAAGATCTGCGGCCGGTGGGTCGCAACGACAGTCGAAAACTCCTGCGCGGCAATCTCCTGCGCGGTGGCCATGGTCATCGTTTCCAACGCTGTGCCGGCTGCCATCCCTTGTGTAGACGGCAGCTCTGGCTGCAAGTTTACAGGCGCGCGGCAATTAGGGCAGCGATGTGCTCAAAAGGCCGCAAGGACTTAGCAGGCGTTGCGGCAAGGCGGACCGGATTGGCGCCCATCCTCCAGCAAGGCTCGTTCCCAACAGAGGTTTCCATCCTGAGCATCTCGACTCGCCACGGCGAGTTACGGCTAAAATGACCGCTGGTCGAAAACGCAATGCAAAAAGTAGAGCTGTCATCCTGAGCGCACGGGGCCCCAGGCGTTTTTCAGCCTGGGGGTGGTAAGCGAAGGATCTGCGGTTGCTTTTCGGAAAGCCCGTGATCAGGAAGGCAAACTTCCGGCTTGCCGGGTGCCCCATCCATCGAGCGTTTTTTGCTCGATGGGTGGCAGGAAGATCGTGCTTGCGATCTACCTTTCTTGTTGAACTTACATTCTTGTTTCTTTTTGGTTCCCCACTAGCTTCGCAGACCCATGCTGGCATGAAACCAGTGGCATCCAACGTCGTCGCTAACCTGCTAACCCGCCATGTGCGCGAAGCGCACGCTAACTCGCTGAGTTCATCCCAAAATGTAATCCAGCCCACCGCCAGGAGCGTTCAATCTCCTGACAATTCAGAGTTTTGTTTCTTCCTGGGGCACGACTTCAGTCGGGCCGCAAAACGCTCCCAAAAGGGAGTCGTGCTTCAGCCCGTGCCGCATTTCGAGCCGCCAGGGCCTGCTCTTTCCATTTTCTCCCTGCTGCGCAAGCAGCTATCTCCCAAATCCCAATGAACCCGGGCCTCCAGCCCTCAGCCCTTCACCGGCCCCTGCCTCTACTGTTAAACTGATTCTTCGGTAAACGCTTACCAACTAATCCGAGGAATCCGCCATGCTGCTTGCCTCACTTCGCGAACAGGTGCTCCACGCCAACAAGGAAATCGCCCGCCGCGGCCTGGCGCCGCACACCTTTGGCAACGCCAGCGGAATTGACCGCTCCGGCGCGGAGCCACTGGTTGTGATCAAGCCCAGCGGCGTCGACTACGCGGTGCTCACGCCCGCCGATCTGGTGGTGACAGACATCCACGGCAACATCGTCGAAGGCTCGCTGCGCCCCTCAAGCGACCTGGACACGCATACCCTGCTCTACCGCGAGTTTCCTCAGATTGGCGGCATCGTCCACACGCATTCCGAGTTTGCGACATCGTGGGCGCAGGCGGGGCGGCCGATTCCCTGCCTCGGCACCACCCACGCGGACTATTTCCACGGACCGGTGCCGGTGACCAAACCGCTTACTGCCGAGCAGGTGGCGGAGGCCTACGTGCGTAACACGGGCGCGGTGATTGTGGCGCGATTCCGCCTCGAAGGCCTTGATCCGGTGGCCGTCCCCGGCGTTCTCGTGGCCGGCCACGCGCCCTTCACCTGGGGGCCTACCCCGGCAGCGGCCGTTGAAAACGCCGATGTGCTTGAATACATTGCCCGGCTGGCCTTCCGGAGCGTGCTCTTGGGAGCGTCCGAAAGCGGGATTCCCCCGTATGTTTCCGAACACCACTACCTGCGGAAGCACGGACCCAAGGCCACCTACGGACAACTTTGACCGTGCGTATTTGTGCTGACATCCCATCACTGAATGTTCATCGAGTGGTCACTGCACGGGGCCGCCAGGTTATCTACTTAGGCAATAACCCTACTCCCCTCAAGCAGCTACCCTTTTTCATAGCGTGATCCTTTTCTGCGTATACCTCCTACCATTTCTTGCATTCTTTGGTGAGATCAATCGAATTCCGGTTGACCTTTCAGCCAACACTCCGTCTCTATCTCGCGTATTCTCTGTTGATTGCCGCCGGACTCCAAGGTAACGTACAGCTTTTCCGCGCATGGCAACCAACGTGCAACAGCCCTTCGGGATGTAAGAGTTCCCCCGCGATGGAGACAAGCTTTTTCAACCGGTTGCAGGCGACCATGCTGGCCGTGGCCACGGCCAGTCTGTTTCTATTGGCGGTCCTGAACTTCCGCCAGGAAAGCCACTTCCAGCAGCCGGACGACGGTGTCTGGTGGCGCGAGGTTCCAGGGGGACTTGAAGCTGAACGCGTGCTTCCGGATATGCCCGGACAACAAGCCGGCATCCAGGTTCACGACCTGCTGACCGGAGCCGCGGTACTTCCCGACAATCCGGCGCAGAGGCCGGGAACCACCGATCGCGACGATTTAAGCACCCAGGACCTGCTCGGCGTGAGCCCACTCGAGCAAAGTCCCGCCAGGCGCGGCGGCATTCAGGGCAAGAGCCTGACGCCCAAGGTTACCTATACGCCGATTGACCGCGTTGCCGACCTGGAGCACGTACTCTACGAAACCGGGGTCTACGACAAGGCCAGCTACGCCATTACCCGCGACGGCATTCCGCTGGACACGCCTGTAGTGGTGATTCCGGTGCCGCTGGACCGGAGCCTGCAGGTTGGCCTGCGCCTGATCGGGCTGGTCTACCTGGCTATCGGCATTTATGTGCTGTTCCGCCGCTGGACCGCGCCGCGCGCCACCCATTTCTACTTCTTCTGTCTGGTCTCGTTCGGGCTCTACTCGCTCAAGTACACCGGCAAGCTGGACGCGCTGGATTCGCTGGTTCTATGGTGCAACCTGCTGGCCGAGGCGCTGCAGCCGGCGCTGTTTCTGCACTTTGCCCTCAGCTTCCCCGAAGAACGGCTCAAGAACATCCGCCGCCGCTGGCTTTTGCCGCTCGTGTATGCGCCAGGCGCAGGCCTGCTCGCGCTGTGGATCTGGGCCTTTGATACGCGGCAGGCCACCGGCCTTCTGCTGCACCGGCTCAATCAGACCGGAACCGGCTACGATGCGGTCTTCTACGTGCTCGCCGCCATTCTTTTTGTGCGCAGCTACACACTGGCCACAACCCCCATCCAGCGCCAGCAGTTGAAGTGGCTGATGCGCGGCGCGTGGCTGGCGGTGGGGCCGTTCACGCTCTTCTACGCAATTCCCTTCCTTTTCGACCTGACCATCCCCGGCCTCATCCCCGGCCGGCTCTCCGATCTGGCCGCGCTCTGCCTCGTCTTTTTGCCGCTGACCTTCAGTTGGGCCATCGTCCGCTACCGCCTGATGGACACTGACCTGATCTTCAAGCGCGGCGTGGCCTATTCGCTGGCCACCGCTCTGCTGCTGGGCGTCTACTTCGGCGTCATCGCTCTGATTGCGCTCGTGGTGCACACGCGCCTGCCTGACGCGGTGCGCGAGTGGGGCCTGGTGCTCTCCATCCTGGTGGTCGCCGCCATCTTCGACCCCCTCAAGCGCAAGATCCAGGAGTGGGTAGACAAGGCCTTTGACCGCCACCGCTACGACTACCGCAAGGCGCTGGTGGAGTTCGGCCGGGGCTTGAGTTCGGAGACCAACCTCCAGGCACTGCTTGAGTCCATTGTGGAGCGCCTGCCGCGCACCCTGCTGGTGGCGCGCGTCGCACTCTTTCTCGCCCAGGATTCCGGGCGGCTGCGTCTGGCGGCCTCGCACGGGCTCCCCGCCGAAGCGCGCAACGCACAGGATCAGCTCGCGCTCGGCTTCCTCGACTTCGACCAGGCCGCCGACCACTCGCACATCTTCCTTGAGAACGCACAGCAGGCTCTTCACCTGCCCGAGGCCGAGCAGCGCACCGCGGCTCTGCTCGATCTGAACTACTATCTGCCCTGTCGCGTGCAGGATGAATCGGCCACCCGCACCATTGCGGTGATCGGTCTCGGCCGCACCATCGGCGGCGACTTCCTGTCCAGCGAAGACGTCGAATTGCTTGAATCCCTCGCCAGCTACATCGGTATCGCACTGCAAAATGCCAGCCTGTATGCGCGGCTGCAGGAAAAAATCGGCGAGTTTGAGCGGCTGAAGGAATTCAACGAAAACATCGTCGAATCGATCAACGTGGGCATTCTCGCGCTCGACCTCGACGACCGCATCGAGAGCTGGAACGCGCAGATGGAAGCCATGTACGCGCTCAGCCGTTCTGAAGCGATCGGCCAATCGCTCTTTGACGTGTTCCCGCTGGAGTTTGTGGAGGCTCTGGACGGCTTCCGCGCCGAGCAGGGCGTGCATCACCTCTACAAGTTCCGGCTGATCACACGCGCCGGCGAACAGCGCACCGCCAACATCGCCGTGGCGCCGCTCCTGTCGCGCGATTTCATTTCCGTTGGCCGCATCATCCTGGTGGACGACATCACCGAGCGCGTCGCACTGGAAGCGCAACTGACGCAGAACGACAAGCTCAGTTCCATCGGCCTGCTCGCGGCGGGCGTGGCGCATGAGATCAACACGCCGCTGGCTGTCATCTCCTCCTATGCGCAGATGCTCTCAAAACAACTGCGCGGCGACGCACGCCTGGGCCCGGTGCTCGAGAAGATTACGCAGCAGAGCTTCCGCGCCGCGGAGATCGCCAACGGCCTCTTGAACTTCTCGCGCACCTCGACCACCGAATTCAAGGAAACGAATCTGAACCAGGTGATTCGCGATACGCTCTCGCTGCTCGAACACCAGTTCATGACCGCGCAGATCGCCGTCGAATTGGATTTGGCCGACGAGTTGCCGCAGATCAATGGCAACTCCGGCAAGCTGCAGCAGGTGTTTCTGAATCTTCTGCTCAACGCCAAGGACGCGATGCCCTCGGGAGGCACGTTGCGCGTGGCGACCCTCGCCAACGGCCACGTGGAAGCGCTGGTGAGCGACTCCGGGGCGGGCATTGCGCCCGAGCATCTGAAGCGAATCTACGATCCCTTCTTCACCACCAAAACCATGCCCCGGCCTGGCGACAGGCGCGGCACCGGGTTGGGCCTCTCGGTCTCCTACGGAATCATTCAGGAGCACGCCGGCAAGATTCATGTCGAAAGCGAAGTCGGCTCCGGCACAACCTTTCATCTTGAGTTTCCGCTGTTAAGGAAGTCCGTCCATGTCTGAGGTCGCCCTGCCCGTGAATCTGCCCATCTCCTCGTCCTCCGCAAACAATGGCTCCGCCGGCGCAAAAATCCTCGTCATCGACGACGAGTCGGCCATCCGCGAGTCGCTCGAACTGCTGCTCACGCTGGAGGGCTACCAGGTGCGCATGGCCGTGGACGGCGAAGAGGGATTGCGCATTCTCGACCAGGACAACTTCGACCTGGTGCTGCTTGACCTTGCACTTCCGGGACAGAGCGGGCTCGACCTGCTGCCGCAAATCAAGAACCGACAGCCGGATCTGCCGGTGATCATGATTACCGCGTACGGCACGGTGGAGAACGTGGTGGAGGCGATTCGCGCCGGCGCGGAAAACTTTGTGCAGAAGCCGTGGGACAACGAAAAACTGCTGGCCGATATTCGCTCCGCCGCCGCACGGCATCGTGCCGAAGAAGAGAATCTTCAGCTCAAGCGCGCGCTCAAGCAGCGCTACAACTTCGCCAACATTGTGGGCAAGAGCGAGATCATGCTCAAGGTGTTCGACCTGGTGGCGCAGGTTGCGCCCAGCCGCTCAACGGTGTTGATTCAGGGCGAAAGCGGAACCGGCAAGGAGCTGATCGCGAAGGCCATTCACGCCAACTCGCCGCGCAAAGATAAACCATTCGTCCCTATCAACACCGGCGCCATGCCGTCGGAACTCCTCGAGTCCACGCTCTTCGGCCACGTCAAGGGCGCGTTCACCTCCGCGGTCGCGGCCAAGAAAGGCCTGTTTGAAGTGGCCAACGGCGGCACGCTGTTCATGGACGAGATTGCCACCATGGGCATGGACACCCAGGCCAAGATCCTGCGCGTTCTGCAGGACCGCCGCTTCATGCACCTGGGCGGCATTCAGGAGATTCAGGTGGACGTGCGCATCATCGCCGCCACCAACATCGATCTGCGCCAGGCCGTGCGCGAGGGCAAGTTCAGAGAAGATCTTTTCTACCGGCTCAACGTCATCACCGTGGATCTGCCACCGCTGCGCGCGCGGCGCGAAGATATTCCGCTACTGGTGCAGCACTTCCTCGACTTCTACGCCAAGGAAAACGACCTGCCCCCGCGCAAGCTCACCAACGACGCCCTGCGCGCGCTGGTGGATTACGAATGGCCGGGCAACGTGCGCGAGCTGGAGAATTCGATTGAGCGCGGCGTGGTGCTCTCCAACGGTCCCATCATCGGCTCCGAATTGCTGCCGGGCCACATTACCGGACGCAGCTTCCAGGACGCGCTGCTGGAGCACAATCCCAACGCATCTCTCTTCGACATTCTCGAAGACATTGAGCGCCGCATCATCATCGAGAAGCTGGAGCGCTGCAACGGCAACCAGACCGACGCCGCCGAGCAGTTCCACATTCCCCTCTCAACGCTGAACCAGAAGATCAAGCGGCTGAATATCGAGATTAGAAAAAAAGGGCGGGAGTAGGATGCGATCCGGCGCTATCGTTTGAAATTCGGCTCTCGGCCAGCTACCATTGCATTGAGATTGAAGAGGGAGCGAACCATGGAGCAACTGAGTCGCATCACGCAAAGCCCCGACGTCATGGGCGGCAAGGCATGCGTGCGCGGTATGCGCGTCACGGTTGGCATGATCGTTGGACAGATCGGCGCCGGGCGAAGCGTCGATGAAATCCTCGCTGACTACCCCTACCTGGAGAGCGAAGACATCCTGCAAGCGTTTCAATACGCCGCCTGGCGAGCGGACGAACGCGAGGTCGTTCTAGCTACGACATGAAGCTGCTCGTCGATATGAACCTTTCTCCGCGGTGGGCGACCCTGCTGGCGGATTCAGGGTTCGAGGCGGCTCATTGGTCGACGATTGGATCGGGCAAAGCCCCAGACTCCGAAATCATGGCTTATGCCTGCGCGCATGGATACGTGGTGTTGGCAAACGACCTTGACTTCGGGGCAATTCTTGCCGTTACACAGGGGAGAAAACCAAGCGTCGTACAAATCCGCTCTGACAATCTAAGTCTGGATGCTATCGGAAAGCAGATAGTCTTCGCACTCGAACAAATGAAGGCCGAGTTGGAGGAAGGCGCGTTGGTCACTGTCGATCCCAATCGCACGCGCCTGCGTGTCCTGCCTTTACGACCGCGAGGTTGAGGCATGAAGGCGCATGCGCCGAAAGAGACCCGCCTCATGCTCCAAGGCTATAGCGGTTTCAGGATTGCCGTACCCAAAGGGAATACACTCAAGTCGACGCGACCCCAAGGAGCGGCGACCTCGCAGTAGTGCAGATAGGGTATACCTATCCTGAAACCGCTCTAATCCAACGGACAAGAAACTCGACCAGCTCCGCCGGCGGACGCAGCCAGATCTGCGCATCGGTCTCTCGGTACTTGCGACGCACCAGCACGCTGAGTCCGCGCGGACCTATCGCATTGACCGCGCTGAATGCGGCTTCATCGCTGAGATCGTCGCCGAGATAGGCTACCGGGCCTCCTGAGTCTGATTCGGCAAGAATCGCCTCCACTGCACCGCCCTTGTTCCGTCCTGCGCGCAGCTCGAGGCCGGCATCGAAATCCAGCAACGCAAGTCCGTCCATGTGCGCCAGGGGCTCAAACAGCGCTCGCGTGCGGGCTTCGATGTGTTTGGCCTTTTGTGCGGAGGCGCCGCGCCAGTGCATGACAGCGCCGTTGGCCTTGTCTTCGAAGAGGCCGCCGAGGCTGTCGCGGCGCAGACGCTCCTTCAATTCATCAAGTTTTACTTGTGTTTCCGGCGGCGCCTGCTCCAGTTCGCGGCGCCCGTCAGGATAAAGGCGCTCGGCGCCGTGCAGGCCCCAGACTTCGAGCGGTGGATCAAGAGCCAGCATGGGAGCGATCTCAGCCGCGGGCCGTCCGGTAATAACCACCATGTGCGTGCGTCCCTGCCGTTGAATGCGCCGCAACAACTCGCGCACGCCCGCCCAGGGACGCGACTGGAAACGATCCACGCGAAAGCCTGCAAGCGTGCCGTCGTAGTCCAGCAGCAGGTTCGGTTTTTGTGCCGCGGCAAACGCGGCAAAGTAGCGATCCAGCTTTTCTACCACCTCGTGCGTCACCGTTTGCTCGCTCTCTATGCCAGTTTACGATGCTTCGCGGGAACAGAGACCGGTCCAGGCTGGCGCACGTCCACGCCCTCTGCGTTCTCCAGGCGCAGTTCGCGCAGATCGCCAAGCACGCACGCGGCCCAGCGGTAGATGTTGTGCTCCATCACCTGGCGGCGCATCCACTGCATGCGCATGCCGCGCTCTCCGCGCTCCATCTCAAGCCCGCGATGAATGGCGTCGGCCACGCCTTCCTTGTCATAAGGATTGACCAGCAGCGCATCGCGCAACTCGACGGCGGCGCCGGTAAATTTGCTCAACACCAGCACTCCGTCCTCATCGTCGCGGGCGGCCACGTACTCCTTGGCCACAAGGTTCATCCCGTCGTGCAGAGAGGTCACCAGGCATAGCTCCGCCGCGCGGTACCAGCGATCCACTTCCTCGTGGCTGCACTGGCGTTCAATCAGCACGATCGGCTTCCAATGCGCGGTCCCATAGCGAACGTTAATGCGCTCGGCAGCTTCTTCCACGCGGAACTTCAATTCCACATAACTCGGAATGCGCGTGCGGCTGGGAGCGGCGATCTGCACCATCGTCACGCGTTCGCGATAGTACGGATGATCCTCGAGCAACTGCTCGACAGCCATGATGCGCTCCACGATGCCCTTGGTGTAGTCGAGACGGTCGACGCCGAGAATCAGGTGTTCCGCACGTATGCCGAACGGACGCAGCAGGTCGTCCCGCGTGGCGCAGATGTGCGGCCTGCCGAAGTCCTCCTTCACGCGATCCGGCTTCGAACCATCCAGCGCGACGCTGACTGGATAAGGACGCACGGTGGAGGTATGGCCGTTGCGCCGCGCCGTCATGTGTTCGCGATCGGTGCGCGACTCAAGCACGCGGTCCACGGTCGACAGAAAATTGTTGCAGTGAAGCGGGATGTGGAAGCCGATCAGGTCGGCGCCCAGCAGGCCGTCCAGCAGTTCGGCCTGCCACGGGCAGATGCCGAAGGCCTCGGGATTGGGCCAGGGAATATGCCAGAAGATGGCCACGCGCGCATCGGGCCGCGCAGCCTTCACAATGCGCGGAACCAGCGCCAGGTGATAGTCCTGAACAAAGACGACCGGCTCTGCGCTGCCCTCCATCTCTTCCAGCGCCGCGGCGGCAAACTTCTCATTGGCTCCGCGATAGGCTTCCCAGTCGGAGGCGCGAAAGATGGGCCGGGTGTGCGCGATGTGGCAGAGCGGCCAAAGGCCTTCGTTGGCAAAGCCGTCGTAGTAAGCTTCCTCCTCGTCATTCGAGAGCCAGACGCGGCGCAGGGAGTAGCGCGGATCGTTCGGAGGCACGCGAATGTGATCTGAGGAATCCACGGTAAGGGCGTCGGCATTGCCGCTCCCATGCGCCACCCATACGCCATCGCATGCGCGCAGCACCGGCTCAATGGCCGTCACCAGCCCACTGGGAGGAACGATGCACTCCACTTCCCGTCCCTTGCGCACATGCATGTAGGGCTCGCGGTTTGAGACCACAAAGATGCGGCTCGATCCGTTGCGGTCGCGCATGTGCACAGCCAGCCGCTCGGCGGTCCACAGATTCTCCCCCGCATCGCGCAGCCGGGCTTCGGCAGCGGCCGCGGCGCGTGCGCCCATCAAGCTCACCGCCATGGTTTCCACTTCACGGGCAAGCGGGGTAAACAGGCCCAGCTCGTCGGATCCGTCGTCGTCGAGAGAGCCCGCGTTGCCCAGCCGCACACCGCGAAGGCGTTCGACCACGCGGGTGATGGGGCGCAGCAGAAACCAGCGGACCATCAGCAGCGTGACACCCACAATGAGCACCACGAATGCCATGATGCGCCAGAAACTGCGCCACCAAAAATCGTTCCCCTCGGCGCGAATGTAGCTCGCATCGGCCAGGATGACCAGCGTTCCGGTGAGCAGGCCGTCCCCATGGAGCGGCGTCACATCCTCAAGCCACTGACTTTCGCCGCCATGGCCGAAGGCGGACTTCTTTTGGTCATGCTCCATCGCCTCCTGCGCCAGGCCGGACGGCAACGCAGCAATCACGTCCTGGCGGCCCGCGGAAGCTATCAGCCGTCCCGCGGGGTTATAGAACGCCATGCCCAGTGTCTGCTCTGAGGTGTTCTCCCTCTCCAAAGCGGCCTTGATCGCGCTCACCCTGTTTCCTGCCACCACGTCTTCCATCTCTACCTGCAGGTTGGCGCCGATCCGCGCAGTGCGGCTTTCCAGGTCTTTTCGCAGCGTGTGCTTGTGTGAGAGCACCTCAAAATAGGTGGAGGCAACGGAGACCAGCGTGATTCCCGTGATGAGTGCGACGATCAACCGTAAATGAAAAAAACGCATGACAGCCACCTCGGAACAGGTTGAGACACTGTTCCTCTTCCATGACGTTGCACTCAAAGGCCCATAGCACAAATGCTGAAGAGAAGAGAGTTACTATGCGGGCAGGGCATTGCGAGTGTGAATTTTCTTCCCTGCGGCAGGTAATCCTTACCGGGCTTGAATGGCTGACCGGGACCCTGCCGCTGGCTCAAAGTCCCTGGCCTGAGTCAGCAGAACGCACCCCCCAACCCGTCGTGCGCTATTCTGTCCTTGCAGGCGTGTGCGTAGTGGAATAGCGCAACCCTGAATTGCGCATACCGGCAGACCAAATGGCGATAGGATCGATCGAAAGAACAGCCAAGCAACTCGTGCTCACCGTGCAGGAGTACTCCCTGTTTTCGTGGCGCGCTGTCATGAACCTGTTCCGTCCGCCGATTTACTGGCCGGAATTCCTTGTCCAGTCGGACATTATCGGGTTTGGCTCCTCTCCCATCGTGCTGCTCTCGGGGTTCTTTACCGGCTGTGTGCTGGCCCTGCAGTCTGCGGCAACCCTCTCCGAATTTGGCGCCAGCGCCCTGACTGGCCGGTTTGTCGCCCTCACCATGATCCGCGAACTCGGGCCCGTGCTGACCGGCGTCATGGTTTCCGGCCGCAACGCATCCTCAATGGCCAGCGAACTCGGCTCCATGGTCGTCACTGAACAGATAGATGCCATGCGCGCGCTTGGGGTTGACCCGATGCGCAAGCTGGTGACGCCGCGCCTCTTCTCCTCGATCGCCATGCTCTTCTTTTTGACCATCCTCGCCAACGCATGCGGCATTGCCGGCGGCGGAGCAGTAACCGTCTTCCTCAACGGGCAGAACGGCACCCAGTATTTCTCCAGCGCCTGGGAGTCGCTGCGCTACCCCGACATCCTGCAGGGACTCGTGAAGCCGCTCTTTTCCGGCTTCATCATCGCCTCCATCGGCTGCTTCTACGGCATGAGAACCACGGGCGGCACCGAGGGCGTGGGCCGCTCCACGATTCAGGCCGTGGTCACCGCGTCGGTGCTGATCATTGTTGTGGATACCCTGGTCACGCAGGTGATGCTTTCCATCTTCCGGTAACCGAGAATCTCCTATGCCCGAATCGACTGCATTCGCCGCGCCTCAACCGGCTCCGCTCCCGGATGCCCAGCCGGTGGTTGCCTTTGAAGGCGTTTCCATTGCCTTCGATGGCCCCAATGTTCTTGAAGACATAAGCTTCTCCGTATCGCCGCGAGAGACGCGCATACTGCTGGGTCCGGCGGGCGTAGGCAAGAGCGTGCTGCTCAAGCTGACCAACGGTCTGCTGCGGCCCGACACCGGCAGCATCCGGCTTTTCGGTGAGGATATTTCGCATATGCCGGAGCAGAAACTGCTGCCGCTGCGCTCCCGCACCGGGATGGTGTTCCAGGAAGGCGCGCTGTTTGATTCGCTCACCGTCCGCGACAACGTGGCCTATCAGTTGATCCAGGAGCGCGTGCCCGACGCCGAGATTGACCAGCGCGTGCATGAGGCGCTGCGCTTTGTGGAACTGGACAACACCTTCGGCTTTTATCCCGGCAGCCTCTCGGGCGGCATGCGCAGGCGCGTGGCCATTGCGCGCGCGCTCATCCGCCAGCCGGAGCTGGTGCTCTACGACTCGCCCACCGGCGGCCTCGATCCCATCACCTCCACCACCATCGTTGAACTGGTGATGAAGCAGCGCGACGTCTACCGCACGCCCTCGCTGCTGGTCACGCACCGGCTGCAGGACGCGTTCACGCTGTCGACCCACCACTTCGACACGGAGAAGAACTGCATGGTCCCGCTCCCCAAGGGAGAGACCGACCCCAACACCACCTACCTGATGCTCGAAGAGGGAAGGTTGATCTTCGACGGATCGCTGCACCAACTGCTGCACACCGACAACGCGTTTGTGCGCGAGTTTCTGGAGTAAACCAGGGATTATAGCGGTTTCAGGATTGCCGTACCCAAAGGGAATACACTCAAGTCGACGCGACCCCAAGGAGCGGCGACCTCGCAGTAGTGCAGATAGGGTATACCTATCCTGAAACCGCTCTAGGGATCAGGACCAGTCTCATAGATGGCGTTTTGAAAGGGCACGAGTTTACAGACTGCGGAAAAAATCATTACTGGACGAGCTTTGCAATAGGGCATGGCTTCAGCCGTGCCGCAAAACGCTCCCAAAAGAAGTCGGGCTTCAGACCCTGCCACATTTTGAGCCGCCTGTCGTCTCCTCTTCGACCGTCTCCGTGTCCGGAAACCGGCTTCCCCTCTAAACCCAAACGCAAGCTCTTCCAAATGCGATTGCCCAGAGCGCGGCTAAAAGCGAATTGGAAGCCCGTACCTCCAATCTGCTAGCCTTAGCACCGGAACGAAGGTGCCCTTATGTCTTTCAAATTCCAGAATTTTGACTTTCTCCATCTCGACTCCAGTTTCTCTGAAGACGAACTGCTCGTCCGCCGCACGGCGCGCGATTTTGTCGAAGACAACATCGTCCCCATCATCGAAGAGTGCTTCCGCGAGGGCCGTTTCCCACGCGAGCTGGTGCCGCGGATGGGCGAGATGGGTTTCTTCGGAGCCAATCTCGAAGGCTACGGCTGCGCCGGCATGTCCAACGTGGAGTACGGCCTCGTCACGCAGGAGCTGGAGCGCGGCGACTCCGGCCTGCGCAGCTTTGTCAGCGTGCAATCGGCGCTGGTGATGTACCCCATCTACACCTTCGGTTCGGAGGAGCAGAAGAATACCTGGCTGCCTGCCCTCGCCAGCGGAGAAAAGCTGGGCTGCTTCGGCCTCACCGAGCCAGGCTTCGGGTCGAATCCGGGAGGGATGACCACCACCGCGCGCAAATCCGGCGACGAGTACATTTTGAACGGCGAAAAGATGTGGATCACCTCGGGCTCCATCGCCGATGTGGCCGTCATCTGGGCCAAGGTGGAGAACCATGAAAACGAGGATCAGCACAACAAGGTCCGCGGTTTCCTGGTCGAGACCGACCGCCCCGGCTTTTCCGCGCAGGACGTGCACGGCAAGTGGTCTCTGCGCGCATCCGTCACGAGCGGCCTGGTTTTGCAGGATGTGCATATTCCGGCGAAGAATCTCTTGCCGCTGACGGGTGGCTTGAAGAGCCCGCTCATGTGCCTGAACCAGGCGCGGTACGGCATCAGTTGGGGCGCCATCGGCGCGGCCATGTCCTGCTACGACACGGCGCTGCAATACGCCAAGACGCGCAAGCAGTTTCACGGGCAGCCGATCGCATCGCATCAGTTAATCCAGGAAAAGCTGGTGTGGATGGCCAGCGAAATCTCCAAGGCCCAACTGCTCTCACTGCACGTAGGCCGGCTCAAGGACAAAGGCAAGGTGGGCCACCAGCACATCTCCATGGCCAAGCGAAACAACGTGTGGATGGCGCTGGAAACCGCGCGCATGGCCCGCGACATCCTCGGCGCCAACGGCATCACCGAGGACTACCCCATCATGCGCCACATGATGAACCTCGAAAGCGTCAAGACCTACGAGGGCACCCACGACATCCATGCGCTGATCCTGGGGCAGCATCTTACGGGGATTGCGGCGTACTAATCACGCCCGAAGAGGCTATAGCGGTTTCAGGATTGCCGTACCCAAAGGGAATACACTCAAGTCGACGCGACCCCAAGGAGCGGCGACCTCGCAGTAGTGCAGATAGGGTATACCTATCCTGAAACCGCTCTAAGTGTGCCATTCCTCTCGGATTCGCCTTCCGCCGGGGGTTCTCCGAAGCGTTCATTGTGAGCGCGCTCCAACACTGCTCGGTTCGTCATGATCTCTGTAAGGGCAAGCGCGGCGATTGGTATGGCGACAACAAAGAAGAACGGCGACGCATCACTCCCGTGCGATGCGAGTCGCGACTCGGAATGATGCGGCTTGTACTTCGCAACGATCAACGCTAAAACAATCAGCATGGCCAGGAACACCGCATGCCGCTTGAGTAGGCGTGGATATTGGCTAACCACTACGGGGCACGTAAACAGATAGCGCGGAATCCCGTTTCGATTACGGGCGAAGCCATAGATCGTCACGCAGGCGGTATAGCCCACAACCGATGCAGGCAGAATCCAGTAAAGCGAGTCTGTGAACATTACCAAAATGCCGCAGCCGAACATCGTGACGAACATTAGTACAAACGCGAGGGTGCGATCTTCGGAGGCGGTATCCTCTGCCCGGCAGGAATCTTCCGTCAATTCGTCGTCGCTCATGGCACCAATCGTACACGCCTCTCCGGTCCGTACACCACATCCCCATCGACATTCGCGCCCCCCGCGCCTTACCCTGATGGCATGATTCGCCACTTGGTCTTGCTCGCAATCTTTGCCGCCTCCACCGTCGCACTCGCCCAGCAAACTCCGCAAGCTGCAATTGTTCTGCATGCGGCACGCCTGCTTGAGGTAGACACCGGGACACTGCTCAAGCCGGGCGAGGTGCTTGTGGTTGGCGACCGCATCCGCGCGGTGGGCGTTTCGGTGGATCATCCGCAAGGGGCCAGGGTCATCGATCTCGGCGACACGACGCTGATGCCGGGGCTGATTGACGTGCACGTACATTTGTTCCTGCATCCGGGAGCGGAAGATTTGCAGACGGTGGAGGAATCGGTTCCCTTGCGCACGCTGATTGCGGCCGACGCGGCGAAGGCGGACCTGCTGGCCGGCTTCACGGCCGAGCGGGACATGGGCACGGAGGGCGCTGGCTCGGCGGACACAGCCATTCGCGAAGCGATCGATTCCGGCCTCATTCCGGGACCGCGCATGCGCATGAGCGGCAACGCCATCGATATTCTCGGCGGACATGAAGACGCGATCCACTACAACCCGGCGCAGCGCGTACTCTCGAATGCCGACTACGCCAACTCCATTGACCAGATCGTGGAGGTAATGCGCCGGCAGCACAAGGAGGGCTCGGACTTCGCCAAGATCTACGAGACGGGCAAAGACAGCCTCGTGGGCAGCGATTTTCATACGCCTTATCAGTACACGGCAGCGCAATTGACTGCCGCAGTTGAAGAGGCTCGGCGACTTGGAACGACGGTGGGTGTCCACGCCATGGGTGAGCCGGGAACGCTCTATGCCGCGCAGGCCGGCGTCGCCTCCATTGACCATGCCACCCAGCTCAGCGACGAGACCATGCGCATCATGAAGGAGAAGCAAATTCCCGCGGTGCCGACATTTGCCATCTTCAAGTACTTCGCGGAACACGCGGCGTCGCCCACAGCCGCGGCGCGCGAGACGGCGCTGCTCAACTACAAGATTACCGAGTTCAAAAAGCAGGTGGCCGCCGCGATTCCGTTCGCAGTGGGATCGGATGTGGGTCCGTTTCCGCACGGCACGCAGGCGGTTGAGCTGGAGCTGATGGTGCGCTACGGGATGACGCCGCTCGCGGTGCTCCAGGCCGACATGATCAACGGAGCAAAGGTGCTGGGCTGGGAGGGGCAGATCGGTGAGCTCAAGCCGGGATACTTTGCCGATGTGATCGCGGTGCCGGGAAATCCGCTGGACGACATCACTGCCGTGGAGCACGTGAGCTTCGTGATGAAGGGCGGCGCCGTGGTGCGGTAGTAGAGCCGCCGACTCACCCGCGGGATTTGTGCCCCATTCATGCGGCTTCATCGCATGAGTGGGTTTGCCGCCGCCGGCCATTCTCCTGCATGTGCCCCATTCATGCGGCTTCATCGCATGAGTGGGTTTGGGTGCCGGTTGCCATGTGTCCCATTCATGCGGCTTCATCGCATGAGTGGGCTTGCCGCCGCCGGCCATTCTTCTGCTTTGGGCATTCCCTCATTATCCAAACCGCGTGTCAAGCCCCATACCTCGCGAACTCAAGGTAACTCTTGTATTATCAGCAGCTTTTGAGGAACGGTCTTTTGCAGATTGTCTCTCCCACTCCGCTAATCTGTAGTTGATAGTCATGGATCGCCTGACCCGCAGTAGCGTCTCGCGCGGGCTCAGCGCTCACGCACGGCTCCACATAAGTTCTCCGTTTTCAGTAATTTGGCTTCCAAGTTTCTGAAACAATGTACTTTACGCGAGTACCCTCGCTCCAACCCGTTGAAAACAGAAAGGTTACCCCAAACACCCCGGGGGGGAGGGGAGTACTTGCAAGGGGCACCGCAGATCTCGAAGCCCGTGTCCACCAATCAAAACCTTGCTGCCGTCACTTCACCAGCAGCGCCGCAGCCATCTCCGCCAGCTTTGCCACGGTATTCATATTGCGCGCCGTCGCAAACTTTAATGCCGGAATCCTGAGCCGGGATTGCCCCTGGCCGTTGGGATAGTAGATATAGATTTCGCGCAGTCCGGGTTCAATCAGCTCGTCGACATGGTGAGCTCGAGGGTCCAGCGAACTGGCAGCCGGTGCACTGTCGAGGAAGCATGCAAGTGTCTTGCTGCCATGCATTTCTTTGAATGGATTGGCGGCCAGGACCGCGGCCATCTCCGCGGCGGTGCGCACCAGCACCCCCGCAGGCTTACCCAGATAGGCGGCGGCCGCCTTTTCAAGAGCAGCCTTCACCTGGGTCTCGGTCTTTTTGGATGTGAAAACCACATTGCCGCTGGCGATGTAGGTCTTCACGGACTTGAAGCCCAACCCTTCACACATCGATTTGAGCTCCGCCATGGGCAGCATCCCGGTGCCCGTCACGTTGACGGCTCGCAATAGAGCAACGTATGCGTTCATCTTGGCCTCTCGGGGATGGCGATGCATTTGCTTATAGAATATACGTCTACTTTTGCCCGGCGGCTTCCTGCTGCCGCTTGGCTTCAATCTTTTTCAGAATCTCCCACCAGCGCTTCGACTTTTCCGGCAGCAGCGAGTCCTGCACCGCTTTGCGGTAGCCGCCCAGGTAAATGGAGTAGAGAATCGCGAGCGAGCAGCCGATGCCCCACATGAATCCCAAACAGAGTCCTAGGATTGCGGCCGGTCCAAATACATCCATCGCGAAGACCTCTTTCCTGCTGCCTACACCGCAACGGTAAAGCTGTCCTCGGTGCGCGTCACCGCGTGGTAGAGTGTGTCGCGCTCCACCGGAACGCGGCCGGCCTCGGTGATCAGGCGGCAGAGCTCCTTGCGTGTCATTCCCTGCGGCGTAGTCGCGCCGGCGTCGTGGTAAATCTTCTCCTCGATCACCGTGCCATCCAGATCGTCGGCGCCAAAGCGCAGTGCAATCTGCGCAATCTTGGGCGTCATCATCTGCCAGTAGGCCTTGATGTGCGGGAAGTTGTCCAGCAGCAGGCGGCTCACGGCGATCTGGCGAATGTCGGTCAAGCCGGTGGTCACAGGCAGATGGTCGAGCGCCGTGTTTTCCGGATGGAAGGCCAGCGGGATGAAGGTCTGGAAGCCGCCGGTCTCGTCCTGCACCGCGCGCAGCTTGAGCAGATGGTCGACGCGGTCTTCGTTGTTCTCGATGTGGCCGTACAACATCGTGGCATTGGACCGGAAGCCGAGCTTGTGCGCCAGCCGCGCCGTCTCCAGCCATTCGCTGCCGTCGATCTTGTGGTCGCAGATGATGGAGCGCACGCGCGAAGCGAAGATCTCCGCACCGCCGCCAGGCATGGAATCAACGCCGGCATCGCGCATTTTGATCAGGGTATCTTCGATGGAAAGCTTGGCGCGCCGCGCCAGGTAAGCCACCTCCACCATGGTGAAGGCCTTGATGTGTACCTTTGGGAATCGCACCTTAAGCCCGCGGACAAGGTCCATGAAATATTCCAGCGGAAGATCGGGGTGCAGGCCGCCTACGATGTGGAACTCGGTAACCGCCTCGGAGTAGCCGGAGGCCGCCGTCTCCCAGGCCTCTTCAAGCGCCATGGTGTAGCCGGCGGGGTCACCCTTCTTGCGGCCGAAGGCGCACAGCTTGCAGGCGGCTACGCAAACGTTGGTCGGGTTGATGTGGCGATTCACATTGAAATAGGTCACGTCGCCGTGCATCTGCTCGCGAACGTAGTTGGCCAGCCAGCCCACGGCCAGCACGTCGGAGGAACCATAGAGAGCCAGGCCGTCGTTGAAGTCCAGCCGTTCCCCGGCCAGCACCTTGTCCGCAATCGGCGTGAGCCGAGGGTCATGGGTACGAAAGGCAGCGGGTTGGCGGGAATCGAGGGTCTCAGCGCTCATGTTCCTATGATACAGAAATATGGTTCGCTGGGGCCGAAAGCACCTGTCGGCGTCCCGAACTGGTGGCCGGCAACCAGAGTCTCGTCTCAGGCTTTTATGGCTGCACCAGAACGCCGTCAAACATCGAGGCGGCTACCAGTTTGTCGCCGGCTGCGCGAATCAGGTTGATGCGGAAGCCGGTCTGATTCCATTTCCAGGTCAGATTCTTCGGGTCGATGGCGTACACCTGGTCGTTTTCCCGGGAACTCACCAGCACCTTGTCGTGGCCCGCGTCGTAGTAGAGGTCGTCGACATCGCGGAAAGGCATGCGCTGGATCCACAGCCAGGATTTGCCCAGATCGTGGCTAAAGTAAACGCCTTCGCGCGCCCCCAACCAGAGCGTTCCATCCGCGGAGAAGGCTACACGATGGATGCGGGTGAGCATGGTGGGAATCTGCATCGGGAACCAACTTGCACCGGCGTCCAGCGAGAGAACCGCGCCCTCTGAGCGCGCTGCCGCCATGGTTGCGCCGTGCGCCGTCACCGAAAGATAGTCGCCTGCGCCCATCACTGGGCCGCCCTGCCAGGTGGCGCCCTGGTCCTTGCTGGTCACCAGCCCGTAGGCGGTCGCGGCCAGCCAGGCATCGCCCGAGACATCGAGGGCAAGCACGCGGCTCTGCAACTGAATCACCGGCGCTTCCACCTCTTTTTCGATGTTGACCCGCTTCTTCATGTGGACCTCGGTCGAGGTCTTCATGATGGTGTTGGCGATGGTGTTGCGTGGCTGCCAGGCAGGCTTGTCGCCCGGCTCGGACGCGGCCAGCGCGAAAATGCCATGATTGGTTCCGGCCAGCACGGTTCCGTCAGCGGTCTGGGCGAGGGCAAAGACATCGCGGCCGTCGAGTCCGTCGCCAGCCTGTTGCCACTCGGCTCCGCCGGTGGTTGAGATGAATACGCCGCCGTAAATCTTGTCGTTGACCACACCGGCAATCAGACGCGCGGGGTCGGCGCGATCGACGAGCAGCGCTTCAACCTTCCGGCCGGAGATGCCCTGATTCGATTGCGTGAAGCTCTCGCCCGCGTCGTTGCTGGTGAGTACGCCGCCGCGATCGGTGGCCAGCAGCACATGGTTTGAATCGCCGGGGTCCACATAGACGTCGTTCACAATCACGTCCGCCCCGGTCATGGCGCGAAAGGTCTTCCCGCCGTCCATGGTCTTGTACAGGCCCTCTGTGGTTCCTGCATAGACGATTTCATGGTTCTCAGGGTCCTGCATCAGCACGCGGGTGCGCCGCGCAGTCGAGGGAATGCCCTCGATCTTGCGGAAGAGTTCGCCGCCCGAGTCGCTCTTGTAGATGCCGCTGCACGCGCTCAGAAACACTGTGCGAGGATTCACCGGATCGATGACGATGGAAAAAACGTCGGAGTCGTCGATGATCCCCTTCTTGATGTTGTGCCAGTGCTCGCCGCCGTCCTCCGTCTTCCACGGCAGGTGCCAGGTGCCCGCGTAGAGGATGTCCGGGTTCGTCGGATCCACGGCCAGCGACTCGATCTCGTGAATTTCCTTGCTGCCCTGCGGACTGATCAGCGTCCAGGAGGCGCCGGCGTCCGTTGAGCGGAAGACTCCTTCCAGGGTTCCGGCAAAGAGCGTACGCGGATCGGAGGGCGCCTGCGCGAGGGAGCGAATCGATTGGCCATGCAGGCTGGTCGACTCGGCGAAGCTCTTGCCCGCGTCGTGGCTCACCCAAAGGCCGCCGTCATTGTCGCGCCATCCGGCCACAAAGATTGTGGAGGGCTGGGCGGAATCGACGAGGATGTCGTCGAGTACCAGGCCGTCGACGGCACCGATCCGCGCAAGGCGATGCCAGGATGCGCCTCCGTCCAGCGATTCATAGAGCCAGCTGTTCAACGTGCCCAGGTAGAGATGATCGGGATGGCCGGGAACCGCGGCGAATGTGCGCGCATCTCCACCGTCAGGACCAATTGCTTTCCAGAGTGTCTGGGCCGCTGGGGCCGGTGCGGCCACCCCGGGAATCAGGGTTGGAATAGCCAGCGCAAGAACCATGCGCAGGAACAGACTTTCGGTTGAGATCCGCTTGCGGCTCATTGAAAAAAGAAAACTCCCAGCGTTCAAGAAAAAACTGAAGCCAAAAAATGCTCTACAAAATTCATGAGGCCGACCGGCTTGCCGGTCAGCCTCAAATGTCTGCAGGAGGAATATCTCAGCCTTGTCGCTGTCTCTTCCTCCATCCGCAGTGGATGGAGGAAGAGACGATTGGTTTTGATACAAGAAGCAGGCTTACTTGGCTGCCGCAGCCTTCTTCTTGTGGTGTGGCTTCGCGCCGAGGGACTTGCGCACCACAGGCTTCACGGCCGTCTCGTCCACCGGAGTGGTTCCCGTTACGTCGGCTGTGAAGGTGGCGCCTGCAGGCACCAGGTAGTCTTCCACCGTCTGGCCATCCGTGGTACCGGTAGCAACGCTGACGCGGGAGGGGTCAATGCCCTTCTCCGTCACCAGGTACTCCTTGGTATTCACGGCGCGCTCGCCGGCAACGTCTACCTGTACTGCATGCTTACCCTTCTTGGGTTCCTTTTCCTTGGCCGTCGATTCGCCGACAACCACGGCCTTCGCATCCGCGGAGTTCTGCAGATCGAGAGCAACCTGGTCGAGGCAAGCCTTGGCTTCGTTGTCCACACGGGTCGGGCGCTTTGCATCCTTTGTGAAGGAGATGGAGCAAAGTGCCTGGGTGTGCGGAGCGGGAGCTACATAAGGAGCAGTGATGGTCACCGAGGTATTCGCGGTGGCGGTCTGTCCCTTGTCATCCGATACGTTGCAGGTGATGCCGACGGCGCCGGTTGGAGCACCCGTCGAGCTGAAGGTGGCCGAGGTGCCGGTTCCGCTGATGGAGCCGGAAGCCGCCGAGTAGCTGTAGGTGAGCGGACGGTTCTGCGGGCTCACGCCGGCAGCCGTGATGGTGCTTGTGGCGCCTGGATTGATGGTGCTGGGGCTGGCCGAGCAGCTGATGGTCGGAGGCTCGAACGCCTTGACCGTGATGGTGGCCGAGCAATCCGCGGTCTCGCCGGGCTTGAGGCCTTCCTTGCCGGCCTTGCCTTCCTTCACTTCACCCTTGACGGTGTAGGTTCCTGCTGTCAGCGCCCCGGTAGCCGCTCCATCCAGTGTGGCCGTGGTTCCGTTGCCCTTGAGGCCGGCAACGCCAGACCAGGAATAAACCACGCTGGCTTTCGGATCCAGACTGCCGGCAGTCGCCGTGATCGTCACCGGGTCGCCAGGGAAGATGGTCGAGGGGCTTGCCGAGCATGCCAGAGTAGCCGGCGGAGGCGGCGCGATGGAGCCGATGTGATACACAAGGCCTGCGCTCAAACGGGCCATATTGAAGTTGCCACGTTCGCCTGGGGCAAAGTCTTCGTGCGTGTACTGGTAATCAGCCTGGAACACGCGGATCGCCAGATGGTGGTGCAACAGCGGCGTGGCGTAGTCCATGCCACCGCCTAGCGTCAGCACAACACCGAGCTTTTCGGGAAACTGGTAGCTGCCCGCCGATTCCACGCCAACCAGGGCATGCACAAACGGCGTGATGTCCGTTGTGGGGAACCGGGCGATCAAACCCGCAGATCCGCCCTCAAAGTCGTCGCCCGGCTGGTCCTGTGTAATATCTTTGTTCTCCGGTGACAGGTAGTGCTCGTCGATCTCAACTTGCGCACCGACATATTTGTTGAAGTAGCGGGCCACGCTTCCGATGGCGCCATAGTTAATTGCGTTGAAGGTGGTCCCGTTCACCGTTCCATGGGGAGCCAGATAGCTGTAACCCAGGAAGACGTCCCACTTCGACGGGTTATCAGTCGGGGAAGCGGCTGGCTTTGCTGAATCTTGAGCAGTCAGGGCAGCGGGGACCAGCGCCAGACATACCAAGGCAACAATCCCGCTAAGAGATTTCAAAACACGACCGTACATAAGTTTTTCCTCCACAATCAAGCTGAATGAACTGTTGGCAAGGGCTGCAGCGAGAGCAAGTTCTGTTCGGACTGACTTGACTTCGCACAACGAGCAGACCATAACGCATCTCTACAGTACTAATAAACGTACCATAAGACGATTTCCGCAGAGCACATTTTTTCAACGAGTTGCCTTACTCGTCATAAATTCCACAGTGAGTCAGAATCGATGGATTACTTCAGTAACTCGACCCTTGAGTACTGACTTTACAGTGAGCCTACCCCACGTTCAGCGTCTTCAACAGACTGCGAGGCTCGCGCTGTATCTTCTCTTGTAGAAGCGTAATTGCGTACAAGAGTTGCTCGGGACGTGGAGGACATCCTGGAACATATACATCCACCGGGATGACCTGGTTCACACCCTGGAGCAGAGCATAGTTGTTAAACACGCCGCCGGAAGTGGCGCAGGCGCCCATGGAGATCACCCATTTCGGCTCAGGCATCTGGTCGTAGAGGCGCCGGATCACCGGTGCCATTTTCTGCGAAACACGTCCCGCAACGACCATCAGGTCGGATTGGCGCGGTGAGGGCCGGAAGACCTCCGCTCCAAAACGCGCAATGTCAAAACGCGACGCGCCCATGGACATCATTTCAATCGCGCAGCAGGCCAGGCCAAAGGTCATGGGCCACACCGAATTCTTGCGAATCCAATTCACCGCAAAGTCCATCGACGTGAGGAAGACTCCCTCGGGCTCCTCGAAACCGTAGCTGACTTCCTGGAGCTTGACGCGATTCTTCGCACTGCTTTCCAGGGCTCCAAAAAGATAATGGTCCCGCTCTGCTGTCGCCGTCATACATCTAATATACCCCGGCCTCCCCCGCGCGGACATGATCACAATTGCACTGTTCCGGGATTTTTCCCGACTGTTTTGCGCTTGTTGCAAAAGTAATTACTACTCTGCAAGCAATGTGGTTAGGAGCCGCGCTCAACATGGAATCAGCCTTGTTGACCCTTGGGAAAGGTTTTGCCGGACTCCTTCGATTTGGCCTTCCCAGTTTCCCTGTGGAGGCAGGTCGCAGCCATGACCATCGAACTTCGCGAATATCTTCAAAATCTCGCGGAAGGACCAGCACATTGCGCTATCCTTCAATGTTCACCCATTATCATGCCCGCATGAAATCCAAATCCTCAGCCCGGCGCTCTTCGGCACCGGCCGCCGAACCAGCGTGAGCAGTTACAGAACGCTGATCACGGAAACTTCATCCCTGTTTCCCCGTCCGCAATTCACTGTGTGGACGCAAAAACCGGAGCGTAATTGAAAATGTGGAGTCGCGCCATCAAGCTATCCCTTCTGACTTTCTTCCTGGGACTTCCTACCCTCGCAATGAGCCAGGCTCCCGCGGCGCAGACGCAGGCTGCAAATGCCCCAGCCACCCAGGCGCAGATCGCGGCGTTGCAACAGGCCGTCCAGAATGCTCAATCGGCCGGCGACAACGCGTGGATGCTGACCTCGGCCGCGCTGGTGCTGCTGATGACCGGGCCCGGCCTGGCGCTTTTCTATGGCGGCCTGGTGCGCCGCAAAAACATCCTGTCCACCATGATGCAGAGCTTCGCCATGATGGGGTTGGTCACCATCCTCTGGGCCCTGGTGGGCTACTCGCTGGCCTTCGGCCATGGCAACAGCTTCATCGGCGGCCTGGAGCACGTGTTTCTGCGCGGCGTGGGCCTCGCGCCCAACACCGGCTACGCTCCCACCATTCCCGAGCAGACCTACATGATCTACCAGTTGATGTTCGCCATTATTACTCCCGCGCTGATCACCGGGGCATTTGCCGAGCGCATGAAATTCAGCGCCATGGCAGTGTTTCTGTCCCTCTGGTCGCTGCTGGTCTATAGCCCGATGGCCCACATGGTATGGGGAGTGGGCGGTTTTCTCAACTCTTCCGGCGGCCGCTTCCCTTCGCTCGATTTTGCCGGCGGGACGGTTGTCCACATCACCTCCGGCGTCTCGGCGCTGGTGGCCTGCATTTATATCGGCAAGCGGATCGGCTACCCCAAGACCCCCATGCCGCCGCACTCCATGGTGCTCAGCTTCATCGGTGCCTGCCTGCTATGGGTCGGCTGGTTCGGATTCAATGCCGGCAGCGCCCTCGGCGCAAACGGACTGGCCACCAGCGCCTTCGTCAACACCCACTTCGCGGCAGCCGCGGCGGCCCTCGGCTGGACCATTGCCGAGTGGATTCACAACGGCAAACCAACCGCTTTGGGCGCCATCTCCGGCGCGGTTGCGGGATTGGTGGCCATCACCCCCGCTTCCGGCTTTGTGCAGCCGACGGCCGCTCTGGCCATTGGTCTCATCGCCGGCGTCTTCTGCTCGTTCATGGTGTTTGCTGTGAAAAGCCGTCTCGGCTACGACGACTCACTCGATGCCTTCGGCGTTCACGGAGCCGGCGGAACGCTCGGCGCGATTCTGACCGGCTTGTTCGCCACCGGCGCAATCAATGCGGTCTTTGGCAAAGACGCCGCCGGCAAGCCCATCGCCACCGGCGCCGTCGACGGGCACTGGGGCCAGTTGGGGAACCAGCTTGCCGGCGTGGGCATGGCCTGGTTCATCTCCATCGTGGGCACCCTGGCGCTGCTTTTCGTGGTCGATAAGGTCATTGGGCTGCGCGTTTCGCCGGATCAGGAAGCAGCCGGCCTCGACCTCTCGCAACATGGCGAGGAAGGCTACGACCTCAACTCCTGACCCGGCGGCGAACTCCGGTCAAGGAAAACTTCAGGACGGCCCCCCAATCGTCTGCCGGGCCTGATACGCTGTCAAACGAGGCAGTTTACGTATGCTCAAGATCGAAGCCATTCTCCAGCCCTCCAAGCTGGATGCCGTCAAGGACGCCCTGCTTGAAGCGGGAATTGAAGGAATGACCATTCTGGAAGCGCGCGGTCATGGCCGCCAGAAGGGCCACACGGAGTTCTATCGCGGCCGCGAGTACACGGTCGACCTTCTGCCCAAGGTGAAGATCGAGCTTGTGGTTCCCGACGATATGAAGGATAAAGCCATCGCGGCCATCGGCTCTGCCGCGCGCACCGGCCGCATCGGCGACGGAAAAATCTTCGTCAGCCGCATTGACGAGGCGATCCGCATCCGAAACGACGAGCGCGGGGAAACGGCGCTGTAGGGCGGGAACATGACTCTGGCGTCATTTGGACGATTTGAGCCGTCGCCACGCGGCCATTTTCTCTATAACAACCGCAAGCCTCGCTGCCTGCTCCGGCGATAGTGGCGCACGTTTGCACTTGCGGAGAATGTCCTGGAACATGTAGCCCGAACGGAAAAAGTACGGACGGACCTCAAGAAAGCAGATTGCCTCTTCAACGGTGTCGGGGTCCCCGGAATCAATTCGCTCATAGGCACCATTGAGTCCCCGCGGGAAGGCGAGCGAGTTGTACCGAGATGCAAGTTCCTTGCCGGCCTGCTAGAATTCGCTCCATTTTCCCGGGCTTTCGTTTCGCAGCGCAAACGCTCTGCGCCTCAGTGTATCCAGCCGCACAATCTCGGCGGTGTTTTCGAGAATCGTCCGCTTGATCCGGTCTGAATCCGCTGATTTTCTCGGCATTTTCGAACGTCCTCATCGATCAGGCCAACACCTTCAGCCCGTGTTTTTCGACGATATCCAGCAGCTTGAGGGCCATGCCGCTGGGCTTCTTCACGCCTGATTCCCACTTTTCTATCGTCGATTCACTCGTATTCAGATAGCGAGCGAAGACCGGCTGGCTGACGCGATGGCTCTCGCGAATCCGCTTGATTCTCGCGGGCTCCATCTGCGCCGGTACCGAAAGACACGACTCGTCAAACTTCCGCATGGTTGCCTTGCCGATGGTGCCGGCACGGTACATTCCTTTGACGGTGCTATGGATCGCTTCAAAGGCGTCACTCTTGTATTTACGATTCGTGGTCATGGCAGATCTCCAATATTTCTTTCAGTCCAAGTTCCTTCTTGATATCCGCGTCTGTTTTCTGAGCATACAAGTTAGCCAACGCTCGGAAATCAAGCAACTCGTCGTTCCTGATATTGGCCCGATCCTGCTTTGCAAAGAGATAAGCGTAAACCCAAAAACGTCCGCCCTTCGCAACAATGATCGAACGGTAGAGATTCTTTCCCAACCGCTTTTTATAAACTCCGCCGCCAAGATCGTCAGCCTGCCCAAGCATGACTTGCTTGATGGCGGAGCAGAGTTCAACGTCCCGAATGATCGCTTTCTTTGCTGCCTTGGCAAACCAGGCTGTCTTGAAGACGCGCTCCAGCCTTCCATCCTGACTTGCCATAATGGAAGTGTAGCACCTGGTGCTATTTCTTGCCATTGAAATCTTATCGGAAAGTTGATGTGCCGTGTGTACGCATACTCTGCCTCTGTGGCCCGTTCAAAAAACTCCAAATCCTCGCACAAGCCACCCAAAATTCCCCATCCGCGCCATCTTCGCTTATTCTGTTAATAATTCCTTACTTGCTTCGGCGAGCCACTCGAAAAAACTCATGACTCCAGTCGCTTTCGCGGTTGACGATCTTCGGGAGCAGTATATGCGGGAGATGGCGCTCGTCCGCCAGACCTGTGAGCGCACCGGGGACGGCACCGCCGCCATCCGCCGCCGATCCGCAGTCGTCGACCGCATCCTCATTGAAATGTGGCGCAGAGCCTTCGCCGGGCAGCCTTCGCAAAACATCTCCCTGCTGGCCCTGGGTGGCTACGGCCGCAAAGATCTCTTCCCCTATTCCGACATCGACGTCCTGTTCGCCTTTGCCGACGAGAAGACCGAAGAACAGACCAAGGAAGCAGTCCGCCTCATCATTCAGGGCATGTGGGACGTCGGCCTGCGGGCCAGCCCCAGTTCCCGCACGGTGAAGGAGATCGGCCGCTTCGACCCCGACAACCTGGAATTCACCCTGGCCACGCTCGACCGCCGCTTTCTCGCCGGCCAGTTCCCTCTTTACCAGCAGCTTCACCAGGTCACGCTCCCCGGCCTGGTGCTGAGCGAGTGGAACACCATCACCCAGAAGCTGGGCGAGATCGCCCGCGCGCGCCACTCCAAGTACGGCAACACCATTTTCCATCTTGAACCGAATCTGAAGGAGTGTCCCGGCGGCCTGCGCGACTACCACCTGGCAGTCTGGTTTGCCCTGCTTTTCCACCTGAAAGAAACCAAGGAGTGGCCCCGTCAGCGCGGCGGCGTCTTCCAGAGTGCGCGCGGCGATGCGGAAGCGGCATTCGATTTCCTTGCCGCGGCGCGCTGTTTTCTTCACTTCCGTCACGGCCGCGACGACAACACGCTCGACTGGCAGTCGCAGGATGAGGCTGCCGCGCAATCCATCGGCCTGGAGACGCGTGGAACCGCCGACCCGGCCTACTGGATGCGCACCTACTATCGCCACGCGCGCATCATCTATCGCCGCGCGGCATTACTCATGGAGCACCTGCCCGCGCCGGTGAGTTTCTACAAGCAGTTCCGCCGCCGGCGCACGCCCATTGCCGGAACCGACTTCCTGCTCGACCAGGGCCGCATCGACATTGTTCCTGGCGCGCAGTTCAATGACACCAGTGCCATCCTGCGCATCTTCTCGCTCATGGCCACGCATGGCTACACGCTTTCGCAGGCCGCCGAAGACCGCATCACCGACGCGCTGCCCGCTCTCGCCATCCACATCCCCGAGGGCCCGTATCTGTGGAACGCGCTGCGCGAGGTGCTGCTTGGCCCCCACGCGGCCCACGCGCTCCGGACCATGCATGCCCTCGGCGTCCTGGAAATGCTGATCCCCGAGTTCCACGGCATTGACGCCCTGGTAATTCGCGATTCCTATCACCGCTACACGGTGGACGAGCACACCTTTCTTACCATCGACAACGTGCACGGCTTGCGCCAGCCATCGCACGACTACGAACAGCGCCTCGCGCAGCTTTTGCCGGAGATTGACCGGCTCGATCTCTTCCTTCTCGCGCTGCTCCTGCACGACACCGGCAAGGCCCGCCGCACCGGCGAGCACGCTGGGCAGAGCGTCGAACTGGCCGACGCATTCCTGGCGCGCCTCGACTTCGATGCCGAGGAGCGCGAGTCAATTCTTAAACTGATTCGCACTCATCTTGAAATGTCCATCGCTCTCCGCCGCGACATCTTCGATCCTGAAAATGTGCGCAGCTTTGCTGAGAAGATCGGCAGCCCGCAGCTCTTGAAGATGCTCACGCTGATGACCTTCGCCGATATCAAAGCCGTGAACCCCGATGCGCTCACGCCGTGGAAGGCCGAAAACCTTTGGCAGTTTTACATGGCCACGGCCAACTTCATGGACCGCTCCGTCGACGAAGTGCGCTATCGTGCGGCAATCGATCCCACGCTGCTCAACCGCCTGCGCTCCATGGTGCCACCGGCGCAGTACGATGCGCTCGGGCAGTTCCTTGAAGGCCTGCCCCAGCGCTATCTGCAAACCCGGCTGCCCGAGCACATTCGCCATCACTTTCAGATGGCGCTCAATCTCGACAAAGACTCCGTCCAGCTTGACCTCAGGCCCAATCGCCAGCTCTTCGATTTGACGGTGATTACGCGCGACCGCACGCGGCTCTTCGCCGATGTGGCCGGAACCCTTGCCGCCTGGGGCATGAACATTGTGAAGGCCGGCGCGTTCTCCAACGAGGCCGGCGTGATTGTAGACAGCTTCCACTTCACTGACGTCTTCCACACCCTGGAGCTGAACCCCAGCGAGAAGGACCGCTTCCTCGCCAACCTGCACGACGTGGTGGCGCAGAAGCTCTCCGTGGAGCAATTGCTGACAGCCCGCAAGCACCTCAATCATCCGGCCAACCTCAAAGTTGAAGTCGCCACGCGGCTGGAGTTCGATTCCGAGTCATCGACGCACTCCACGCTGCTGCAGGTGGTGGCCCAGGATGTGCCTGGCCTTCTGCGACAGATTGCGTTGACCCTGGCCGTCCACCAGTGCGACATCAAGGTGGCGCTGATCGATACCGAAGGCGAGACAGCGATCGACGTCTTCTACCTCACCCGCCAGGAAGAAAAACTCCCCGAAGAAGCCCAGCAATCCCTCTCAAAAGATCTGACCGCCGCACTGCATTCCATCCGAAGTTCATCCACAAACTGAACACCCATTGCATGCAGCAGACGCTCGGCACTTGCGGTGCGGCAGACGCTCGCGGGAGGCTCGCACCGGCGTGGTTGCGTTTGCGGCAGGAAGAAGCCGCACAGGGAGCTTTGGTGCGCTCCATGGCGGGCTCGAGGGTCCTTGCTTCAGGATTGCCCCCTACCCCACCCCCACCCGGGGTGTTTGGGGCAAGTTGCCTGTTTTCAATGCGCTGGCGGCGGGGTTCTGGCGTAAGAGCCTTTGTTTTCAGAAACCTGGAAGGCAAATTCCTGAAAAAGAAGAACTTGTGCGGGATTAGCTCGAGGCGCCGACCCGAGCGCGACGGCGCAGGCCCGCACACGCCTCAACGCCTAAAGACAGGTTAGCAAATTGAGAGAAAGAATCGGTAAATGGTCTGTTGACGCAAGGCACTGATACTAAATGAGATGCCTCAAATGCGGCGCGAGTGGGGCTTGACGCCCATTTTGGCGGCCGGATCGCCCTTTAACTGTCCCCGCGGTAGAGCATGTCGCGAATGGTATGTCGGCGGGCTTCGTTCATCTCGGCCTGGGCCTTGAGTTCCTCGGCGCTCAGCTTGTGCTTGTCGCCGCCTTCCATGGCCTCGGGAGTGCTGCACTCGGGGCAGCGGTTGGCAAAGCCGGGCTTGTCGGGACGCAACTCAAATTCTTCACCGCAGACGACACAGGTTTTGATCGGAAAGGCCATTGCACATTCATCATAACGCCACCTGCGGTGGGGCAGAAGCTCGCGGGAGGCTCGCAAGGGCTTCAACGGGGCGATGGGGCAAAAACACGAACGCGGACCTTGCGGTCCGCGTTCACATTTCATTGCAATTCTTGTGTCGTTTTCGGCCTGACTGAAGTCAGCCCCTGATACAAGGCGCGCCCAATGCGAAGTTTGGGACTACGGGCAACAGGCCCGCGGCTGAAGCCGATGGTCTGTGGGCTTCAAATTCTGGAGCCTTGAAGGCTCCCGCTCCTTCCGCCCGCCTTACGGCGTTTAGACGCTTATGCCTTGATGAGCTTCTTTGGCTTGGATGCTTTCTTTGCCTTGGTTGGCTTGGTTGTCTTGGCGGCCTTTTTGCCCTTCACGGTTTTCGCTGCCGTCTTTATCGCCTTCTTTGGCTTCTTTGCGGCTGGACCGCTTGCGGGTGCGAGCAGCGGGATCAGCTTGGCCGCGTTCGGCGAACCAAGACCGGTGCACGCGTCCCAGCCAGGGCCAGCAGAAAAGGCGCCGTTGTTGCCCACCGTGATGTCGTTGAAGGTTGCGGCCGCCCTGGCGGAGTAGATGATCGGGTTGATGAAGCCCACCTGCGTGCCGAGCTGCTGGTTTGCTACCGCGACCAGGCCTGCCCACAGCGGAGCGACGGCGCTGGTGCCACCCAGCACGGTCGGCGAGCCGTCATAGCGCACCTTGTAGCCGGTGGTGGGATCGGCGCACCCGGCCACGTCGGGAACGCCGCGGCCTCCAGTCGAGCCACTCGGCGCAGGCACTTTGGCGTTGGCCTGCCAGCTCGGCAGCGCGAAGAAGTTGCTCACCCCGCCGCCGGTGGCGCCATCCTTGATCGCGAGCTCGTTCCACACCACTTCGGAAACGATCGTCGAGCCATTGGCGTCAAGCTTGGTGCCGCCGCAGGAGAGCACATGAGGGCTGGACGCCGGGAAGTCGACGTTGTTGCCCTTGGCGCCGTCGGACGAGCCGTTGTCTCCGGCCGCAACAGTGATGGTGATGCCGAGAGCGGCTGCGCTCTGGCAAGCCGCATCCATCGCAGTCATGGCCTGTGCGGTCCAGGTAACTTCAGGGCCGCCCCAGCTGATGGAGATGACGCCGGGCTTATGGGTGCTGTCATGAACCGCGGTGGAGATGGCCTCTGCAAACCCCTGGTCGGTGTTGGGCGTAAAGTACATCACAATCTTTGCGCCGGTCGCTACCGATGCCGCCACTTCAATGTCGAGCATCACCTCGCCGTCAGAGCTGTTGGCTGCCGTGGAGGGCGAGTTCTTGCCGCCGAGGACGCTGACCGCAGTGATGGCCGGAGCGGGAAGGTTGAGGGACTTGAAGTAAGCAGTGAGATCGGCCTGGCGATAGCCGCCGCCGAGCTCGATAATGCCGATCGTCTGGCCCGCGCCGCTGGCGCCCGCAGGCCACTTGTAAGCCTGGGCTATCTGCGGCGGGGTGTAGCTGGTGGGCGCGGCTGCTTTGCTGGCTCTGCGTTTGCGGATACGAAAATGCGGCTGCGCCTGGGGACGGTTATCGAGCCCCAGCACAGCCTCCACAACGCCCGTCAGCGAAGAGGGTATGTGAATGCCGCCTTCGCGCACGCGGTACTCCACCCCACCGATTTTCTTCTGATCGAGCGAGACGCCAAACGCCTTCTGAATGTCGGCCGCGGTTCCGGTCAGCTGGACGGTTCGCCGCGAGGCTTGGGTCGGATCGTCCTCGACCTTGAGGTTGAACTCCTTGGCGAACGCCTTCACCAGCTTGAGGGCGGAGGGGTCGGCGAAATGGTGCTTCTTGTATTCAGCGCGCGTAATGCGCACCGGGCCGCTGTTGCGCCCAGCCGTCTTGTTGAACTTGAGCGGCTCCTTGCGCTTCACGATCACCGAGACGGTGATCTTCGACTTGGGCGGCGTAGCCTTCACATGAACGGCCCTGGGAGCCTTGGTCTTCTCACTGCCGGCAAGCACCACGCGCGGCTGCGCGCCGAAGGTCGGCTTGGAGCCCCCACCGCCGGGCTCGGGAGGCTTCACGGAGTTTGCCTGCGCGGCCATGGCGTTCCCTTCAGGCGGCTTCACTGACCTGGCCTTGCGCGCCATCGGCTTTGCGACGCCACGAGAAGGCTTCGGAGGTTTCACGGACATGGGCTGCATCGCGGCCGGACTGGCATCGCCCCCGCCCTCGGGTGGCTTCACGGAAAGCGGCTTGAGGCCCATCGCGTTGCCCTCGGGCGGCTTGACGGAGCGCGCCTTGAGTGCCTGCGCCTTGAGGCCACCACCCGACGACTCGGGCGGCTTGACGGACTCGGCTTGGAGAGCCTGCGCGCGCAGATTGCCGCCGGGTTCGGGCGGCTTCACGGACATGGGTGCGATGGCGTTGGACCCAAGGCCTTCGCCATTCGGCTCCGGCGGCTTCACCGACATGGGTTGAATTCCAATTGGGCGGGCAGTGTCGCCGCCGGGCTCGGGCGGCTTGACGGACATCGACCCAAACTCGGGCGGCTTGACGGACTCGGATTTGCTGCGCGGGGATTTTGCCATAGGACGACCTCTTTCCTTTCCTGATCTCGCACCTGGATTGCGAGCTGCGGAACGCATGCAAACGAATCATAGACGAAGTAAAGGGGATCGTCTGCAGAATCTTCCGTTAAGAACCTTTTCTTGAACTTGAGGATCTGAAACGAGCTATACAGATTGACTGGCAGCTGCAAACGAAGTGGGCGGGGTTTACGAACGCTGCCTCATCGCTTGCGCAACCGGGGGAATGCGGAGAACCGGCGCCTGATCTACACTAAGAATCGCTATGGCAACCGTATCCCTTTCCACCGAGATTCAGCCGCGCACACCCCAGGGCGGCTTTGCGAACGAGCCGTTCGTCAACTTCAAATCGCCTGAAAACACTCGCGCCATGAAAGAAGCGCTGGACCTGGTGGGCGGCCAGTTGGGCCGCGAGTATCACCTGGTCATTGGCGGCGAACGCGTTACGACCGAGGGCAAGATCAAGTCGCTCAACCCGGCCAGGCCCGCGCAGGTGGTGGGCGTGCACCAGAAGGCCGGCGCGGAACATGCGGAAGAGGCGATGGCCGGGGCGCTCAAGGCGTTTGAGAGCTGGAGTCGGGTTTCGACGGAAATGCGGGTTTCATTGCTGCTGGGTGCGGCGGAGATCATCCGCGCGCGGAAGTTCGAGTTCTGCGCATGGCTCACGTATGAGGTGGGCAAGAACTGGGCCGAGGCCGACGCCGACGTGGCGGAGACCATTGATTTTCTCGAGTTCTATGCGCGCGAGGCGTTGCGGCTGGCTGCTGCAACCACGCCGATTCAGTTTCCCGGCGAGCGCAACCGGCTGCTCTATATTCCACTCGGCGTGGGAGCGGTGATTCCGCCGTGGAACTTCCCGTTCGCCATCATGGCGGGGATGACGGCGGCTTCGATCGTCACCGGAAACACGGTGATTCTGAAGCCGTCGAGCGATTCACCGACCATTGCAGCCAAGTTCCTTGAAGTGCTGGAAGAGGCGGGCATGCCGCCGGGCGTGGTGAACTTCTGCCCCGGCTCCGGCGCCACCTTCGGCAATGCGATTGTCGAGCACCCCAAAACGCGGTTCATTGCGTTTACCGGCTCAAAGGCCGTTGGCTTGGACATTCACGAGCGCGCGGCCCGGCCCAAGCCGGGGCAGATCTGGATCAAGCGCACGATCCTGGAGATGGGCGGCAAGGATTCGATCCTGGTGTGCGCGGACGCCGATGTGGACGCGGCCGTGGACGGCGTCGTGGCCTCGGCATTCGGATTCAGCGGACAAAAGTGCTCGGCGTGTTCGCGCGCGATTATCGAAGCGCCGATTTACGACGTGTTTGTGGAGCGGGTGCGGGAGAAGGTGGCGCAACTGACAGTGGGCGATCCTGTGACCAATCTTAACCTTGGCCCGGTGGTGAACAAAGCTGCGCTCGACTCCATGCTGGGCTACATTGAGACGGGCAAACAAGAAGGGCGGCTGATCGCGGGCGGCCATGCTCCGGAGACGGCGGAGGGCGGCTACTTCCTGGAACCGACCGTATTTGCCGACATCGCTCCGGACGCCGTGATCTCGCAGGAAGAGATCTTTGGGCCGGTGCTGGCGATCATCAAGGTAAACAGCTTTGAGGAGGGCCTGGCGGTGGCGAATAACACCGAGTACGGCCTGACCGGCGCCATCTATTCCTCAGACCGCGCACAACTGGACCATGCGGCAAACGAGTTTCATGTCGGCAATCTGTATCTCAACCGCAAGTGCACCGGCGCCATGGTGGGCGCGCACCCGTTTGGCGGATTCAATATGAGCGGGACGGATTCCAAAGCCGGCGGCCCTGATTATCTCTATTTGTTTACGCAGGCAAAAAGCGTGGCACAGAAACTATAGCCCGACTTTTTCGCGAGCGCAGAACATCGTAGCGCTGATCTCCAGATCGGCTGTCCTGAGGGCCACCAGGCCCTCAAACCTTTCCCAGGATACCGAATTGGGGCTTTATCTCGCCAACCCTGACAAATTCGGTCTACGCAACGGCGGTGGGTGCGACCTGGTCTTCCAGGTCGAGCTTGCTGCCCATTTCGGCTGCGGCTTCCGCCAGCACGCGATGATGGATGGTGAAAAGCGCCAGTTCCAGGCGATCGCTGACGCCGGTCTTGTCGTAGATGGAGCGCAGGTAGTTCTTGATCACCTGCTCGGTGGTTTTCAGACGGCTGGCGATCTCGCGATTCTTGCAGCCCTGGACGATGAGGGCCACGATGCGCATCTCCTTGGGCGTCAGGCGGTCGCGCACGCGCATGCCGACCATATCGTCTTCCGGCGAATCGACCTGCATGAGCTGTGGAGGCAGCCAAATGTCGCCTGCGGCTACGCGGCGCACACACTCCACAAGCGCAGGGCCGGTGACGCTGCGGAAGACCACCCCGCGAAAACCCTGTTGCAGAAAGCTCCCGGCGGGTTCGTTATTCTCGGCGATGACGATGCCGCGGCTGCCGGAGTTTTCAAGCAATAGCCGTAGGCGGATCAGGTCAGGGCGCAGGGATGACGCAAAAAGGACAATTGCCCCAGGGAACGTGGTAATGGCATGGTGCATGCGGTCGAGATCGGTGCACTGCGCAATGATGCGCAGGTCCTCGTCCATGGCCAGAACCTTGGCCGTACCTGCCCGGAAGATCGCCTGCGAATCGGCAAGGATAATCTTATTCATGATGAGAGCCCCATTCTGCCTGGTATTTCAGCACAACAACCTGCAGCCAGCCAATCCCCGCTCGTTGAACGCCGGAAGCGGCTTGAGTTCCATCAACTTGTTCTGCCTCAAGTGACAATATCGGCAGAATGGCAAAAAATTCTCGAATTGGCCTGAATCACGACAGCGCGCTGGGGCGCAGGTCCCATTCGTAACCAAACTCAAGTGCAACAAAACTACACTTTAGTAATTTTACTACGATTGAGCGTACGGCAAATTGAGCTCGAGGTCACGCAAAATCGCACGTGGGCCGGCCAGCCCTATAACCCGCAAAGGCACGGGGAGGCCGTAAACTGAGGATCATGGCGAGGCCGATTCTGTTGGCGGTGGACGACGACGTAAGCGTTTTGGAAGCCGTGGTGCAGGATCTGCGCCGGCACTATGGCGCTACCTACCGCGTGATGCGCGCAGCCAGCGGCCAGGCTGCCCTGGATACGCTGGCCCAGCTCAAGACGCGCCAGGAACCGGTGGCGCTGCTGTTGAGCGATCAGCGTATGCCGGGAATGACCGGCGTTGAGTTCCTTGAAAAGGCGCGGGAGATATATCCCGAGTCGAAGCGGGTGCTTCTCACCGCATATGCCGACACCGAAGCGGCCATACGGGCCATCAATACAGCCCGCATCCACTACTACCTGAACAAGCCGTGGGACCCGCCGGAGGAGAAGCTCTACCCGGTGCTCACCGACCTGCTGGAAGACTGGATTGCCGGGTACCAGCCGCCGTTTGAGGGGGTTCGCGTGATCGGGCACCGCTGGTCGCTGAAGGACCACGCGGCCCGCACATTCCTTTCCCGCAACCACGTGCCCTACCGCTGGCTGGACATTGCCGGCGACGAAAGCGCATTGCAGCTCTTGAAGGACCGGCAGCTCGACCCGGCGCAATTGCCGGTGGTGCTGTTTTCCGACGGCACCTGGCTGGTGGACCCCGAGACAGACGCGCTGGCGGGCAAGGTGGGTCTGAGCCTGCAGGCTTCGCAGGAGTTCTATGACATGGTGGTGGTGGGCGCCGGGCCTGCCGGTCTTGCGGCGGCGGTCTATGGCGCCAGCGAAGGGCTGCGCACGCTGGTGATTGAGCCGGACGCGCCGGGCGGGCAGGCAGGTTCGAGCTCAAGGATTGAGAATTACCTGGGATTTCCGTCGGGGATCACCGGCGCAGATCTGGGAAGGCGCGCGCATGCCCAGGCGTCGCGCTTTGGAGCGGAGTTTCTGACCCAGCGTGCCAACGGACTGCGGATCGAAGGGCAATACCGGTTTGTGCAGCTTGCGGACGGGCGCGAGGTACCGAGCCACGTGGTGCTGCTGGCCCCCGGAGTGCAGTACCGCAAGCTCAACCTTCCCGGCGCGGAGCGGCTGACAGGCCGCGGCATTTACTACGGCGCGGCGCTTGTTGAAGCGGTGGCCTGCAAGGACGAAGAGGTCTATGTGGTGGGCGGCGCCAACTCGGCCGGGCAAGCGACACTGCACTTTGCCAAGTTTGCCCGCAAGGTGATCATGCTGGTTCGCGGCGAGGGACTTTCGGCCACCATGTCGAAATATTTGATCGATGAGATCGAGCGCACATCCAATATAGAGTTGGAGTCGAAGACGCAGGTTCTGGAAACCTTCGGCGAAGAGCGGCTGGAGGGACTGAAGCTGATGGGACCGGCCGGTGAGCGGATTGTGCCGGCTTCGTCGCTGTTTGTGTTTATCGGCGCGGCGCCGGGCACCGGCTGGCTTCCGTCCTCGATTTTGAGGGACGACAAAGGCTTTGTCCTGGCCGGCCCGGATTTGCGCAGCCAGGGTAAGCTGCCGGAGAGCTGGCGGGAACAGCGTGAGCCGTTTCTGCTGGAGACCAGCGTGCCTGGAGTATTTGTTGCCGGCGACGTTCGGCACGGTTCAGTCAAGCGCGTGGCCTCGGCAGTGGGTGAGGGATCGATTGCGGTACAGTTTGCGCACCAATATCTGGCTGGATTTTAGGAGCCCGATCGGGTGATGGGCGAAAGTGGGACAGTGCGATGAGCGAGAGCGGACAACCAATCGTGGTGGAAGCAGTTCCCTTGGGGGAGGTTGCCGAAGCGCTCGCGAAGACGCGCCCGTTTGCTCAGACTGACCCACAGACTTTTATCGACGCGCTCGATGGCGTGGGCTTGGTAGACCGCATCACGGCCAAAGCGGGGGCGGTGCTCCAGGAATCGGGTCAGCCACTGCACTCCTATTGCCTGGTGCTGAAGGGTGAGCTTCGCGCCGAAAGGCAGGAGGCAGACGGCGCACGCATCACCGTCGGTATAGCGCGGGAAGGCGACGGCTTTGGCGAAGTGCCGATGCTGCTGGGCAAGGCGCCTTCGTCGGCCATTGTGCTAGCGGCGCAGGACTCTTTGCTGCTGCGCTTCACCGAAGCGCAATTCTGGACTCTCCTGGCCTGCTGCCCCGAGGTACGCAAGGTGGTGCTGGCCGATATGTCGGTGCGGCTGCAGTCCTACCAGGTGGAGGCATTGCACCGGGAGAAGCTGGTCTCACTGGGAACGCTTGCGGCTGGGCTGATGCACGAGTTGCACAACCCAGGGTCGGCGGCCAAGCGGGCCAGTTCGCAGTTGCGTGAGAACCTGATGCGGCTCCAGGAGCTGAGTCTTCGCAGCGCGGCCAAACCCAAGACAGCCCTTCAACTGGAGTGCATGCACAACCTGCTGATGCACGCGTTCGGCAGTTGCGACAACACGCCCGCGATGAGCACGCTGGAGCAGTCGGATGCGGAAGAGGCGCTGTCAGAGTGGCTGCAGGCGGCTGGAGTAGAAAACGCGTTCACCATCGGGCCGGCGCTGGTGGCCATCGGATTTAACAGCAATGAGCTGGCCTGCGCGAAAGATGCCTTTGTGGACAGTGGCTTCTCGGACGCGCTGAACTGGCTGGAGGCGCTCGTGTCCAGCGTCTCGCTGGTGTGCGCCATCGAGGAGAGCATTACGCGCATCTCCGAGCTGGTGATGGCGGTGAAGAAGTTCGCCTACGACGAGCGGGGGCAGGCGAAGGTGCTGGACGTGCACGACAGCCTGCAGAGCACGCTCACCATTCTGGGACACAAGCTGCGGATGAAGCAGATTGCAGTGGACAAGCGCTTCGCGGCCTCCCCGTCGACGATTCAGACCAAGGGATCCGCGCTCAGCCAGGTGTGGACCAACCTGATTGACAACGCGCTGGACGCGTCGCCCGCGCAAGGTGAGATCGAGATTGCAACCTGGAACGAGGCGGACGCGGACACGGAAAAAGGGCTGGGAACAAATTCAGGCTGGCTGGCCGTGAGCATTGGGGATCACGGTGCTGGGATTTCGCCTGAGGTGCTGCCGCACATCTTTGAAGCATTCTTTACCACCAAGCCGGCGGGATCAGGCACGGGCCTGGGTCTGGAGATTGTTCACCGCATCGTGACCGAGAAGTTTGGCGGAACAATTCAGGTGGATTCGAAGCCGGGATCGACGCGGTTCGTTGTGCGGTTGCCGCTGCGCGGGCCGTCTGAAGCTTCTGAAAGCGCAACGAAGCCTCATTGAGCCGGGTCATCTCTGCGGGATTCTGAAAAAAATCAAACCGATCGGGATGCGAGAGCAACGCATTGGGCTGAACGCAGTTGACGGCTTGCGTGGCGAGGCTTTCTGGAGCCGCCGAACCTCTCTCCATCAGGAAAATCCAATCTCCATTGACCCCGGTAAAGGCGGTGAAGTTGAACTGCGCCTTGCCGATGAAAGTAATGGAGAGGCAGGATGGCCGACCGAATTGAGTTGCTTGAGGCTGCACTCGACAGTCTTGCGGAGGGCATTGCACTGGCCGGACCGGAGCGTCGGCTGGTGTTCTGGAATCGCGCCGCTGCGGCGATTACCGGCCACACCGGCGCGGACGTGCTGGGACGGCCGGTCCGCGAGGTGCTGGAGACGGTGATTATGGGCGGCGTGCGGCAGTGGAATAGCCGGACGGACGCCGAGACTCGGCCTGAGTGTGGATCGCTGATTCGCATGCGCCATCGCCTGGGCCACGAAGTCCGGACCATGGTGCGGGTTCTGGCGCTTCGCGATGGGCTGGGCGGGCGCATCGGCATGGCTGCTGTGTTTCATCCCACGGAGAGCCTGGACGCGCTGCCGCACGGGGATTGCGGCCAGGGAGTGGGCGTCGGGGTCAGCCAGGCGAGCTTGCAGGACCGGCTGCAGACGGAGTTTGAGGATTTTCTGCGCGGGCAGCTTTCCTTTGGAGTTCTCTGGATTACCGTCGACCAGGCCCATGAACTGCGCAAGACCCATGGGGTGAGCGCCTGCGAAGCGATGCTGGAAAAAGTGAAACAAGCTCTCGTGAATGGATTGCGGCCGGGCGAGGAAGTGGGACGCTGGGGCGACGACGAGTTCCTGGTCGTATCGCATGAACGCACCGCGGAGATGCTGGCGGTTCATGCGCAGACTTTGGCCGGGCTGGCGCGGACCGCGGATTTTCGCTGGTGGGGCGACCGGGTTTCATTGACCGTGAGCATCGGCGCGGCGCAGGCTGACCCCGGTGAACAGCTCGCGCAACTGCTGGAGCGGGCACAGAATGCCATGGCATCGAGTATCCATGGAGGTGGAAACCAGATCACGGCCGCGCCAGGGAGGCTGCCATGTTTGCCATCATAGGCATTGTTATCGTCTTCGGCGCGGTCATTGGCGGCTTTCTGATGGAAAAGGGGCACATCGCCGTTCTGGTGCAGCCGGCCGAATTGCTGATCCTGGGAGGCGCGGCGATCGGCACGTTGCTGGTGGCCAATCCCATCCACATCATCAAGGGCGTGGCCGCGGGGCTGACGGGGGTGCTGAAAGGCTCGCCGTTTGGCAAGCCGCGCTACCTGAGCACGCTCAAGATGATGTACCAGTTCCTGAACAAGGTGCGCAAAGAGGGGCTGCTGAGTGTGGAGATGGACGTGGAAAAGCCGAAGGAGAGCTCCATCTTCAAGAACTATCCCGAGTTTCTCGGCGACCATCACGCGCGGGATTTCCTGTGCGATACATTGCGCACCGCCATCACCGGCGGCGTCGAGCCGTTCGACATGGACCAGATGATGGAGCTGGACATGGAGGTGCACCACCACGAGGCTACCCAGCCGGTGAACGCACTGACCACGGTGGCCGATGCGTTGCCGGGGCTGGGGATTGTGGCCGCAGTGCTGGGGGTAGTGATCACCATGGGTTCGCTGGGCGGCCCGCCGGAGGAGATTGGCGAGAAGGTGGCCGCCGCGCTGGTGGGCACGTTTCTCGGCATCCTGATGTGTTACGGCGTGGCGGGACCGCTGAGCTCGAACATGGCCAAGACCGCGGATGCGCACAATGAGTATCTGCATGTGCTGCGGGTGCTGCTGCTTTCTTTTCTGAAGGGCGCGGCGCCAATGATTGCGATCGAGATGGGACGGCGCGCGATTCCGGCGCATGTGCGGCCCAGCTTCGACGAGATGGAGAAAAACTGCAAGGGCGCCAGCGCGCCAACTGAATAAGCGCAAGGCACGTTTCAAGAGAGATGCGAGTTCATGACTGCGAAGAGTCAACCAATCATCGTGATCAAGAAGAAGGGCGGCCACGGCGGCCACCACGGCGGCGCGTGGAAGGTGGCGTACGCGGACTTTGTCACGGCGATGATGTCCTTGTTCATCGTCCTGTGGTTGATGGGCTCAAGCGAGAAGGTGAAGAAGGCGGTGGCCGGCTACTTCAACGATCCCAAGGGAACCGGAAGCCTGCTGGGCACCACCATGACCGGCACCGGCGAGGCCATTAAAGAGGCCAGCACCGACGATTTGCAAAAGCTGAAAGACAAGCTGGAGCAGGAGATCAAGGCACGAAAGGACCTGGAAAAACTCTCCAAGCAGATTGAAATCACCATCACGCCGGAGGGATTGCGGATTGAGCTGCTGGAGGGCAAGGACGGGACGTTCTATGAAATTGGAAGCGCGAAGCTGAGCAGCAGCGGGCAAGAGCTGCTGGCGCTGCTGGCCTCGGAGCTGAAGACGCTGCCCAATTCCCTGCTGATTGAGGGGCACACCGACTCGACGCCGTATTCGAACGACGGCAGCTACAGTAACTGGGACCTCTCGGCGGACCGCGCCAACTCCGCGCGGCGGCTGATGCAGGCCGACGGTGTGCGCACCGACCAGGTGACGCAGGTACGCGGCTACGCCGACCAGATGCTGCGGGTGAAGAGCAACCCTACCGACCCATCGAACCGCAGGGTTTCGATCCTGGTGAAGAACGACAACGAGGCGGTGCCGACGGTTTCGGCTGCCAAGGTTGTAGACGGAAGCATGACCTTGCCGGGAGCCGCACCGAAAGGCGGCGTTGCGGCAGGCACACAAAAAGGAGCGGAGAGTCAGCCTGCGCAGAAGGGCGCGCCAGAAGTGGGCGCGAAGGCCGGCGGCGAGACTGCCCCGCCAGTTCCTGCTTCCGCGCCGGCACCGGCATCGGCCAAGCCAGCGGCGGGAACTCTTGCGGCGAAGCCTGGGCTGTTGCAGAGATTGAAGGCGATGCTGCCGGGGGGGAAGAACTAGTGGGGCGGGATGAGGCTCTTGGGGGATGAAGGATTTTCAAACGAGGCCGGGATGGATGGTGTAGTCTGGTTGGCGTACCAGAAAGCGTTTACCGGAGCACTCTTCCATGACGATCGTAGCCGGTGTTGACTTTGGCACACTCAGCGTTCGCGTCACCCTTGTTGACAGCGAAGAAGGCCCCATTGGAACCGCCTCGGCCTCATATCCGCTTCACCGCCGGCGCGAAGACCCAAACTATGCCACGCAATCGCACGCCGACCAGATGACAGCGTTGGCCGCGGCCACGCGCGAGGCTCTGCGCACGACCGGGGTGGATGGAAGCGCGGTTGCGGCCATTGCACTGGATACGACTGGATCGAGCGTGATTCCCGTCGGTGAGGGGCTGGAACCGCTGGACGAGTATTACCTGTGGTGCGATCATCGCGCCTTTGCCGAGGCCGAGGAGATTACCAGCAAGGCGCACGCGCTGGGGTTTGAGGGAATCGAATGGTGCGGAGGCGTGTACTCGCACGAATGGGGGTTTGCCAAGCTGCTGCACTGGCTGCGCCACAATCCGGAGAAGCGCCACAAGTTTGTCACGGCTCTGGAACATTGCGACATGGTGGCTGCGACGCTGAGCGGCATTACCCAGGTGAGCGAACTCAAACGCAGCGTTTGCGCGATGGGGCACAAGTGGATGTGGAATCCCAAATGGGGGGGGCTGCCGCCGGAGGAGTTTCTGGTGGCTGTCGATCCGCTGTTTGCCGGGGTACGGGGGAAGATCGGCGGGGAGTTTCTCACCAGCGATCATCTGGCCGGGCATCTTTCACCCAAGTGGGCTGAGGCGCTGGGTCTGCGCGCGGGGATTCCGATTCCGGTGGGGGCGTTCGACGCGCATTGGGACGCGATCGGGTCGAATTGCCGCGAGGGCGACGTGGTGAATGTGGTGGGCACGTCGACCTGCATTATTGCCATGGCGAAGAAGGCTGAGCTGGTTCCGGGCGTTTGTGGCGTGGTGCCGGGAAGCGTGCATCCGGGTTACACGGGCATCGAGGCTGGGCTCTCGGCGACGGGAGACATCTTTGAAGCGGTGGCGCGGCGCGCGGGGACGACCGTCTCTGCGCTCTCAGAGGGGTTGGACGAGTACAAGGCGGGGCAGACCGGGCTACTGCGGCTGAGCTGGGACAACGGCGACCGCACGGTGCTGGCGAACCCTGAACTGGGCGGTGTGACGCTGGGCTGGAACCTGGTGCAAACGGCGCAGGACGAGCTGTTTGCGGCCATCGAGGGCACCGCGTTTCACACGCGCATCATTCTGGAGCGAATGGCCGAGTACGGGGTGCGCGTGGACCGCGTGATCAACGCCGGCGGGATTCCGCAGAAGAGCGAAGTGCTGAACCGCATCTACGCCAACGTGCTGAACAAGCCGGTGCTGGTGCCGGCGGGTGTTCCCACCAGCCTGGGGTCGGGCATCTTTGCGCTGCTGGCGGCGGGCGCCTACAAAACGATTGAAGAGGCGCAGGCCGCGGTGTGCCTGCCGCTGCGTACGGTTGAGCCGGATGCGAAGTCCGCAGCGGTGTATGAACAACTCTACCGGCTGTATCGCGATGTCTACTTCGCCCTCGGCCTGCGTGACGCCGACCCTATCGCATTGGGGCGCGTGCTACCGGAGCTGAGAAGGATCGCCGCCGAGGTGCGGACCACCTGCGGTGGGGCAGACGGTCGTGGGACGCTCGCATAGACGTACTGCTTCCCACTCGCACCCGGCACAGGGACCGTTCGAAGCTCCCCCCACTCCCCCCATACTTTTTGGGGAAGTCCCTTGTTTTCATGCGTTTACAGCGATGGCACGGACGCAAGTCGATGGAAATAAAAGAGTTAAAGTCAAAGTCTTACAAATCATGCGATTAGAGCGCGTTTCCTAGCAATGGACGCAGATTCGTACCACATTTCGAAACATCGGCGCGCGCATTGAACCCTTCGCATCGGATGCCGCGACGGCACAAGAATCGACTGATTTCATTGTGCGCCAAATGGGGGAAATTATCGGCAAACTTTGACAGAAATTCTTTTGGCCCCCTGCGGTGGGGCAGAAGCTCGCGGGAGGCTCGCACGGGGTTGGTTGCGTCTGCGGCCTTTGTCTTCAGGAGCCTAAAGGCTCATCAGACCGATGACAAAGGCTCGATAGACTTCGGATTCACGAATAGGTTGCATGGGGCTTAACAGGCTGCGGAAAAAGGCCTGGTTTTGGGCGAAACTCGGCAAAAGCATACCTCAGGGACTGAAGCCCTTGTTGATTTAATTGGCTTTATGCCGGGGATAAATCCCCGGCCTACCGCCCGAACGAGTTTTTCCGCAAGCTGTGAAGTCGTGCCCTTTCAAAACACGGCGGGGCAGTTGAGTGCAAGAGAAGCGCCGGAGAAGGGATGCTTCTCCGGCGCGGGTTGTGGGGTTAGAGCCCTAGAAGTCAAGGCGCAAACCAAACTGCATGCGGCGATAGGTGGAGAGCATGCCGCCGTAGGCGCCAAAGGTGCCGCTGGTGAGGCCGGCGTTGAGGTTGAGCGGGCTGTCATCGAAGCGAACGGTGTTGGCGATGTTGTACACCTCGCCGTCGAACTTCAGCTTCAGGCCTTCGTGCAGGTCCCAGGTTTTCGCCAACTGGGAATCGATGTCCAGGTAGCCGTCACCCCGGAAGTTGTTGCGTTCACCCGCTTCACCCGGGTAAGGCAACCGGATCGGTGAGCCTGAAACGATCCCGTTGTTGATGTCGTTGGCCGTATTTCCGGCAAATACCTGGGGAATGCCACCCACGATGTGCTTTTTCACCTGGACCTGGCCGGTCACAATGCCGGCGCCCTCAAGCTGCCAGTTGGTGGCCCAGCCGGGAGCATACACCCCGAAGGGGAGGGGGCTGGCCCATCGGCTCAGGCCGGATAACTGCCATCCGCCGACGATTGCGTCGGAAACCCGGTTTGCGCCGCCGAAGATGGTCTTGCCGCGGCCAATGGGAAGCTGGTAGACCGCGTCAACGGTCACCAGGCTGCGAATGTCGAAGTCCGAAGGGCCCTTGTTCAGCTTGGGATTCCATGAGTTCTGGATGCCGCCGGCGCCACCGAAGGAATCGCTGGAAAACTCATTGGAGCGTTCCGCGCCCGATCCCATGTCAATGGACTTGGAAAAGGTGTAGCTGACATCGGTGGTAAATCCGTGGCTGGTGGGATGGCGCAGCGTGAATTGGAGCGCATGGTAAGAGCTGGTTCCGATGGAAGACCACGCATAGAGAGAGGAAAACTGGCTCTGGAAGAAGTCATACAGCGGTGGGTTGTTGCCGCCGTTGGGGTAGAGGTCGAGGTCATAGATCGCCGAGGTCTCCCCTGCTCCGTCGCGGTAGTAGGACCAGAGGTTTGTATAGATGTTCTGGGTCTCGCTTTCGCCAGCGGGTGGGGGATTGGATGTACCGAACACGTCTTCAAAGTATTGGATTGTGGGGACGATCGCATTCGGGTTGTCGCCGTTTTGATCGGTGAGTTTGGAAAGCTTATCGGCGGCGGTGAAGTAGTCGCCTCCGCCCATGGGGTCAACGTAATTGGCGGGCTCGGCGAGGTCGAGCTGCTGCAGCAGATGGTGTCCCAGGCGGCCGACGTAGGCTTGTTCAAAGACAAAACCGCCGGGGAGCTCGTGCTGGAGTGAAAGATCGAGCCCGTACGCATAGGGCGTTTTGAGCTTGTTGTCGATGCCCCAGGTGATGGCCAGGCCGCAATTGAGAACCGTCGATGACGCATTGGAGCTCGATGCCGGCTGAAAAGGATAGGTGACCGTGGAAGTCGGGCTTGGGCAGCCTGACAGGGCGGGGATGACGTGCGGACCGGTGAAGCGGGGTGAGTTCTGAACCGTGTAACCCGAGGCTGGGCTGGTGACGCCCTGGCTCAAGCCGAATGAGCCCTCCTGATCGAACGAGTTCACGATGCCCTCGCCGAAATGGTCGTAGTACATGCCGAACCCGGCGCGAAGAGTGGTGCGCGCATTGGGTGCGAAGACAACGGCGAGACGTGGAGCGATGTTCGCCTTCTGCTTGGCCCAGTATCCAGGCTCGTGGTTGGCCTTGCCGCTGGGGGCAAACGACAGGGGATTCACGTAGGGACTGGTCTGCGGATTGCCCGCGGCAGCGGCGACGGCGCGGCTGTGGAACCACGCGTGGGTATCGACGGTGGGCGCAACCTGCTGCCCGCTGGCCTCATAGGGAGCCTGCAGAATGGAATGGCGAATGCCAAAGGTTACGGTCAGGGTAGGCTTGATGCGCCACGAGTCCTGCACATAGTACTCAAATTCATTGGCTTTGAAGTGGCGGTTGATGAATGCGCCATCGGGAAAAAGCGAGCCGGAGGTGGGGCCGGTGACCGAGTAATTGTAGGTCTGGGTTGTTGAAGGCACCGTTCCCACAAGGGTGTCGTAAGCGATCTCGTAGGAGTTTTCAAACGCACCTGCGACGGAAGGGCAACTTCCATTGTCGATCGCGCAGGGATCGTTCGGGGCATCGTAAAGCCAATAGGGATTGGTGCTTGCGCCCGAATAGGAGTTGGCGTCGGTGCCGCGATTGTTCTGAATGCCGCGCCAGTTGCCACCGAAACTCAGGGTGTGATTGCCCTTGATCAAGGTAAGGTTGTCGGTGATGTTCTGGACCGGCACGTTAACCACGGTGGAGAGTGCGTCGGAGACAGGCTGGGCGAGAAAGCGGAAGTTGACCCAGTCTCCGCTGCCTGTGCCGATTCCGCGCGTGGAGTATCCCTGGCGAACATATCCATAACGCAAATCGTTGACGATGTTTGCCGTGGGCGTCCATGTGTGGCCGGCGGCGAGGCCCTTGGTGTTGTCGAGATGCGTGAAGGAGGCAGGCTGTCCAGGCAGGTTTTCGTCGCCGGCCTGGGTATCCTTTTGCAGGTTTCCGCGGAAGAAGAGGTGCTGCGTGGCGGTCAGATCGTAGTCGAGCTTGGCGATGCTGGTGTTGAGTGTGCTTGGCGCAGGCGAGGCGAATACATACCCCTCGTTGTTCACGCCGTCGCCCACGGTGCTGAGGATGCCGTAGTACTTCGCCGTGTTCAGCGGCTGGTAATAATTCAGCACGTTGGGGTTGGGACCGCAAGCCACATTGGTCTGGCAAGGTGAGGCACCGGCCGCCGCGTTATTTGAGGAATCCAAGGCGGTCACTTGCGATGAATTCAGCCACACAGGGGTCGTACTTCCACTGCTGGGCAGATAGCCGAGCGACCCGCTATAAAACGGCTGGGTGGGGACGATCTGATCCACGATATCGTCAATTGCTTTGCGTTGCCCCTCGTAATTCAGAAAGAAGTAGAGCTTGTCTTTTTTGATTGGTCCACCGACAGCGGCGCCGAAGGTGTTCTGGACATAATGCTGCGGGATGTTCGGTTCGCCCAGGAACAGTTCCGTGTACTTGTTGAACCATTCGTTGGATACGGTATTGGTGGGGCGATAGTACTCGTATGCCGCGCCGTGATAACTGTTGGTCCCGGTTTTGGTGAGGAGCGAGACCTGCGCGCCGGAGCTGCGGCCCGAAGCCGCGGTGCCATTGGAGGTGGTGACACGAAACTCTTCAGTGGAGTCGAGGGTGGAGCGGAGCACACCGGTGAAGGCCGTCCCATTGATCTCGTCGTTGTCGTCCATGCCATCAAGCGTGATGTTTCCCTGGTCGGAACGGCCGCCGTTCACCGAGCCGCTGCGGCTGTCGCTGGTGTCGTTTTCCGAGGAATTTCCCAGGTAGAGCACGCCGGGTTGAAGGGTCAACAGTGCAATGGGGTCGCGGCCTTCCATGGGCAGCGCCTGGATGGTCGTGTTGCCCACCGAATCGCCCAGAGTGGCGTCGGAGGTGTTCAGGGTCTGCGCCGCGGCGCTCACATCGACGGTGACCGTGCTGGCTTGCACGGTGAGGGCGAAGTCGATGGTGGCGGGCTGGTTGACCAGCAGTTCAGCAGTCTTGCTCTGCTGGCCGAAACCGTTGGCGAGGACGGTGACGATGTAGCTTGCGGGAGGAATCTGGGGGAAAGAATAGAAGCCCGCGGTATTGGAGACCGCGCTCAGCGTCTTGCTATTGGCCGAGTTGACCAAGGTGACTTTTGCCCCTGCGACCAATGCCCCGCTGGGATCCTTGACGATGCCGCGCAGCGAGGTGTTGGCGTCCTGGCCGAATGCGAGATTGAAGCTGAAAAGGATGCAACAGAGCATCCATCCCCAACGGGAGATTTTCACGTTTGATCCTCCAAAAAAGCTTGTGTTGCGTTTTCTTTGAACGTGCCGTCGCGATATCCGGGGTATCCAGGATGCGGCCATCGGGCGAGGCGCTCGATCAATCAAGCCTTCCCTGGGAATCCCGGCGACGCAGTGGTTTCCGGGTGCGCTGTGTGCAAGGACTTGCCGGGCAGAGAGTCTTGCTCAAGGTGGCGGCAGTGAGGGTCTGCCGTCGATTATCGTGACTTCTATCTTGTCCGATATTCACCAAGTATTCAACAAGAATCTGTTCAAGCCGCAAGAAACAGCCCCTTCCGCGGGAGACAGAGAAGTGGAGCAAGCTATTGCTGCTGTTGCATTTGCTGCAGGTCAATGAAGGGGATGGCGGGCTCGGGCGGTTGCTGGGCGCGCTCGACCAGGACGGACCACTCTTCAGGGATGGGGAGCTTGCGGTCGAGGGCGGGCGGCTTGTCACTGGCTTCAACCTGGACGGCGACGTAGAGCTCGCTGTCGGTTTTGCCGCGGAAGACGCCGTGGGTGGGGGGCACGTCGGCGTAGTCGCGGCCGACGGCGGTGCGGATGTGGCGATGATGGGCGATGAGGTTGTTGGTGGGATCGAAGCCGACCCAGCCGAGATGCGGAAGAAGCACATCGACCCAGGCGTGGGTGGCGTCGGGGGTGGAGCGGTCGTGGTCTTCGCGGCCGCGGTAGAGATAGCCGGAGACGTAACGCGCGGGAATGCCGACGTGGCGCAGGAGGGCGATCATGGTGTGCGCGAAATCCTGGCAGACGCCTTTACCGCTGACGATGGCTTCGTCAATGGGCGAGTCGACGCGAGTGTGGCTGGGGACGTATTCAAAGTACTCGAAGAGGCGCTGATTGAGTTCCTGGACGAGCATGAGGGGATCGTCGCGGCGGGTGACGCCGAGCTGCTGGGCAAGAAGAACGACGGCGGGGGTTTCAACGGCAAACTTGCTGGGGAGCAGCATCTCCCAGTAGTCGCTGGCTTCAACCAGGTCGTCGAGGGCGCCCCAGGCATCGGGAGAGAGGAAATGCGGGACGTCGGGGAGGGGCTGCTGCTCGATAACCGACTCGGCGACGATGACCAGCTGGGTGTGTTCGCCGGGAATGTCGAAGTGCTGGACGTTGTTGCCCTGGTGGTCGCGATAGCTGAAGACGCGGCAGCGCGGGCTGACGGAGAGCGAGAAGGTGAGGCAGTGCTGATTGGAGTCGGAGCGCGGGTGCATGCGCGTCTCCATGATGCTCTGGCTGATGGGCTGCGAGTAGCGGTAGCGGGTGAGATGGCGGATTGAATAGAAGTTCATGATTGCTCCGGACTGCAGCTATCAGTTGTAAGTTGTCAGTTGTCAGTTGTCAGTTATGAGCCTGCAGCAATTTGCTTCATGCATTGCACAGGCTGAAGGCTGAGAGCTGATAGCTGTCTTAAATCGCCAGCGCGGACTGGATGGAGTAGTGAACGTAGTAACGGTAGATGAGCTCGTGGATGCGCATGCTTTGCTCACGGATGGTGTGAAGGAATCCGGCGGTGTCGCCATGGAGGATTTCATGGATGTTGGTGTAGCCGAGCTGGGCGTGGAGACGGCCGACGATGGCGACGAGCTCTTCCGGCGAGCGGCGGCCACCGGTGCGCTGAATGGATTCGATGGCGTGGCGGATGCCGTCGACACAGTAGCGGATGGCGTGGGGGAAGTCGCGATTGAGGAGCAGGAATTCGAGGATGCGGTCGGGTGAAAGATCGGCGGTGTAGACCTGGCAGTAGGCTTCAAAGGAGGTACAACAACGGAGCAGGCCGACGAGCTCAAGATACTGGTAGCCGGAGTGGTCGCGCTCCTGGAGATGGAATAGATCGGGCTGGTACACCTCAAGCAGCGTGGCTGTGGCGTAGGCGCGTTCAAGATAGCGGCCGAGGCGGATGAATTGCCAGCCCTGTCCGTGGATCATGGTGGTGTCACTGACGCCCTTGAAGAGGTGAATGCCGTCAATGATGGTGGCCAGCGTGTCATTGATGTTGGAGCGGAACTGGGTCTGAGTATGCGGCGAGTGCATCTGGTGGTAGAGGCGATTGAGACGCTGCCACTGCTCGGTGGAGATCTCTTCGCGAACCTGGCGGGCATTCTCGCGGGCCCCGTTGACGCAGTAGGCGACCGAGGCGTGACTGAGGGTGTCGAAGACCAGCTTGCGGGCCATGGCTTCCATGTCGCCGTTCCACTCCATGGCGGGAGGCTTGCCGAGGGCGGCCATCATGCGCTGCCAGCGGGTTTCGGCGGTGGTGTCGCTGGTGTCGAGCATGAGACTCATGGTGACGTCGAGCTGGCGCACGGTATTCTCAGCCCGCTCAAGGTAGCGGCTCATCCAGTAGAGACTGTCGGCAACGCGCGAAAGCATCGTCGTACTCTCCCGAAAAGCGGTATGTTGCGGCATAACCAATTGCTGCGTCATCGGAACTTCTTTTTGCGGCCGGGCCGCGGTTGAGGTGCAGGGACTAAAGTCCCTCTCTCTCAATTCCAGTGTCTTTCGGCACGATTAAAATCGTGCCCTGATACAAAGCGCGCCCAAAGCGTATTACGCGGAGTTTGCAGCGCAAGGTTGGGAACGTCCCTCAGGGGCTAAAGCCCGCGTTTTTATTCGTGCTGGTTTTGGCACGACTCAAGTCGTGCCCTTTCAAAACAAGAGAGACGAAGTGCTGTCATTCCAATTGCGATCATTCGAGAACCCATGTGTCTTTGCTGCCGCCGCCTTGAGAGGAGTTGACGACCAGCGAGCCTTTTTCAAGCGCTACGCGGGTCAGGCCTCCGGGAACGATGTTGACTTTGTCACCAAACAGAACGTAGGGCCGCAGATCGACGTGGCGCGGCTCAAGATGATTACCGATCAAGCATGGGGCACGCGAGAAATCGAGCGTGGGCTGGGCGATGTAATTGCGCGGATTGGCCTCAATCTGTCGGGCGAACTCTTCGCGCTGGCGAGCGGTGGAGGCAGGGCCGATGAGCATACCGTATCCGCCGCTCTCGCCGACTGCCTTGACCACCAGCTTGTCGAGGTTGGCCAGAACATACTTGCGCTCCTTCTCTTCGCCGAGCAGGTAGGTTTCGACGTTGGGAAGAATCGGGTCCTCGTTGAGGTAATAGCGGATCATTTTCGGGACGTAGGCGTAGATGGCCTTGTCGTCGGCGAGGCCGGTGCCGAAGGCGTTGGTCACAGTGACGTTGCCGGCGCGATAGGCGTTGAAGAGGCCGGGACAGCCGAGGATGGAGTCGCCGCGGAAGATGAGCGAGTCGCTGAAGTCGTCGTCGACGCGCCGGTAGATGACGTCGACGCGCTTGAGGCCGTCGGTGGTGCGCATGTAGACGACGTTGTCATGAGTGAGCAGATCGCGGCCTTCGACAAGATCGATGCCCATCTGGCGGGCGAGATAGGTGTGCTCGAAGTAGGCCGAGTTGAAGACGCCGGGGGTGAGCAAAACAATATTCGGCTCGGGACGGCCTTCAGGCGCAAGAGAACGAAGCGTTGCCAGCAGAAGCTGCGGATAGTGCTCGATGGGGCGCACGCCGCAACTGTGAAAGAGCTGCGGGAAGGTGCGCTTCATCACCCTGCGGTTTGTCAGCATGTAGCTGACGCCGGAGGGTACGCGGAGATTGTCTTCCAGGACGACGAATTCGCCTGTGTTGAGGCGCAGCAGATCGGAACCGACCACGGCGATGTAGACGTTGCGCGGGACCTGGAGGCCGCGCATCTGGCGGCGGTAGTGCTTGCAACTGTAGACCAGCTCGCGCGGCATGATGCGGTCGGCGAGGATTTTGGCGTCGGAGTAGACGTCGCGCAGGAAGGCGTTCAGCGCGGTGATGCGCTGGGTGAGCCCGCGCTCGATGCGATCCCACTCCTGCGCCGTGATGAGGCGCGGCAGCAGGTCATAGGGGAAGATGCGCTCAGTGCCTTCGTCGCGGCCGTAGACGGTAAAGGTGATGCCCTGGGTGAGAAAGGCGAGGTCGGCGGACTGCTTGCGGCGCTGGATTTCCTCATCGGGCAGGCGGGCCAGGGTTTCGGCAAGGGCGCGGTAGTGAGGCCGCACGTCGCCATTGGCCTCCCGCATCTCGTCGAAGGCCTGATCGAGCGGGTAGTCTCCGAAAAGCGTGTCCAACTCCAGGGGGGGACCGGCGCTCATGCGAACTGGGGGTTTCCTTTACTGCTGATTCCAGGGCGCCTTGCGGATGGATCACGGCCTTGAGGCAATTTGAGCCCGTGTGGTCTGTTTCTGTTCCGCCTTTACCCTGTTGTTTAGCTTGTAACACGTGGGGGCTAAAGGAGCAATGTGGATGGAATGAGGAACGGGCCTCCGGCGAGATATTCGAGATTCGCGAGAAAAGCCGCTAGGGCTAAAGCCCAGGCTGATTTAAAAGGCCTTTATGGGCTTTGTATGAGGTCATGCCCTCATACAAAGCCTTTGACGAGAATGGGCATGAAGTCCCGATGGCGGACGGAGAGCCCTTGTGGTCTCCCACCCATTCCGCGAAAACGCGCGGAATGGATGCGGCGCGAAATAAGTGCTCAGGCCGCTTTGCTGCGTTTCCGCGGGCGGACGGGACGTATTAGGACTTCTGCCGGAATTCTCAGGTGATGATTCAACTGGCGGATCATGGTCAGCGAGAGGGCACGATCCCTGCGTAAAACCTCGTACACCCGAGTCCGATTTCCGATGATTCCTATGAGGGCCTTTTTGTCTTCACCTTGCTGTTCAAGTCTGAACTTGATTGCCTCAATGGGATCTGGCAAATCCATCGGGAAATTTGCCTCTTCATAAGCCTCCACCAAGGTAGTGAGAATCTCCAGGCGATCTCCGTCGGCAGTGCCCTCCTCGGCGTCCCAGAGACGCTCAATCTCTTTGAGGGCGGCCTCATGGTCGGTATCAGTCTTTATTGGCTTCAAATGCATATTGAACCGTCCTTACATCGATTGCGTCGTATTCCTTGTGCGTTCCTAGCCACTTGATAAAAACTGTGGCTCGCCGATAATTCACTGCGGTCACAAGACGATATGCGTTCCCCTTGATATTGAAAACAACTCGGTCCGCTCCAATGATGCTTGCATGGGCATAGCTTGCCTTTATATCGGCTGAGTTGTTCCACTTCGCTTGCCGAGCTTCTTGAAACCAGGAATCGAGCGCTGCTTTCACCGCACGATGGTCTTTATGCCCTTCCAGCCCTTCGAGAAATCGCGTCAACGTGCTCCGAGCGATAATGCGCACATAAAGACCGTATCATGTTCCCAAAATGGGTACAAGGTAATTCTTTCTCATAGCGCGTAATTACCGTGCCCAACGATAGAATCACCCCATGAGCTACGACCTCATGGTTTTCGAGACAGGAGCGGCGCCAAAGGAGCACAAAGGGTTTATCGAATGGTATTTTCGGCAAACCAAATGGAGCGAGGGACATTCCTATAACGACCCGGGGGTTGCTTCAGCGCGCCTCCAAGCTTGGTTTTCAGATATGATCCTAGCCTTCCCGCCGTTGAATGGGCCACTCGCAAAGGAAGAGCTTCCGGATGACGAGGGAACCGCTTCCGATTACAGCATCGGAAGGCAGTTCATCTATATCGGTTTCGCCTGGTCGAAGGCCGAGGCTGCTTATCAGGCAGTGGTGAGTCTGGCCGCGAAACACCAGCTAGGTTTCTTCGATGTGAGTTCGTCGGAAGAGGAAGTTTGGCTGCCCGGAAAGTCGAGCCTTACCCTCGCACATAAGAAGAACCCGCCAACGCTCCTCGGGCGAATCAAACGCCTACTTCGCATCGGGATCAAATAGGAAACAAGCGGCGCGGCCATTTCTGGTCACGGCGTTGTTTTAAGTGTGGATTGGAGAGCGAACGGGAATTGGTTTGGTTCGATGAAGATCAACGAGGGCGCGCCGCAGGAGCTAAAGCCCAGGTGTAATTTGGAGAGTTTACGGCACGACTCAAGTCGTGCCCTGTTACAAAGCCGTCGGGGTCCGGTTTTTTCAACAAGCTCCCAGGATACCGGGATGAGTGAGCTTCCTGCCTGAATATCCGCCGATTTGCGATGTTTACCGAAATATGACTTGCGGACCGGCGATGATCCGACCTGAACCAAAGCGGAAGCAGGGGTTGGACGATTTTGGGGGATCATCTCCGTGACCGTCACAAAAACCGCCTCAGTCCTAAAAATTCAAGGAGTCACCCGATCTGGCATGACCCCTCATCAACGATCTATTTCTTACTGGTGTGGATGATGAAAGCTTATTTTCTACTCGTTCCGCGACCGAGCAGAAATCCAACAGCGAGGCCGATCGTCACCGAGAGCAGAACAGATTGGATCGGGCTGCGCTTGACGCTCCTGGCCGTATCGTCGATGAAATCTTCCACCGCGTCACGCCCATCTTTGACTGCGCCCCTGGCCGTCTTCATACCATCGTTGACACTCTCCGCGACGTTGGATGTGAATTCCGAAGCTCTGCGGAACGTTTCTCCAACATTGTTGGCTTGATCCACTAAGGTTTTCGCCACTTGATCTACAACTGACTTTTCCATCTGGTCACCTCCTTCCCTATCCGATGCCGACCTGCGCCGAGAGGCTGCCCGGCCCTTCCGATTGAGCCAGGATGACGACCCCGGGCGCAGTGTCGAGCCTGCGGGCCTGCAGTACGCGGCGGTTGATTTGAAGAGGGGATGGACAGGCGGAAATCGCAGAGGGCGCGGAAATGGAAGCGCTGCGAATGGGTTGCGCTGTTGATGTTAATAATTATCGACATCGTGTTCGATATTTATTACATTACATCTGCAGGTTAGATGGAGGGATCAATGGCGTATCGGGAAAAAGCCGGGTGGCTCTCATTGTTTGCCATGGTTGTCACTTTTGGGCCTTACTTCACCATCACCGGCCTACACTCTGTTCCGAGTGAAGCGCTGCCGAACTTGCGCCAGCTGGGCTTGTTTGCGGTTGCGGCGGTGGTGCAGGCGATGATCCTGGGCGCAGGGCATCTGTATCTTCGGCGGGGCGCGGTACAGGAGGCGCGCATGGGGCTGGATGAGAGGGACGGGGCTATCAAGCGGGAGTCGATCAGCTGGGCTTATTACGTTCCGATTGCCGGGACGATCGTTGTGGGCTGCGTGATGCCGTTCAACTCAAGCGGGTGGAACATTGTGAACGCCGCGCTGTTCATGATGATCGCCGCAGAGATGGTTCACTACGGCGTGGTCGTGTTCAGCTACCGCGGGCAAGCATGATTGGCAGGCAGGCATGATTGAAGGAACGATTTCGAATCGCATGCGCATGCTTCGTTTCCACAAG